>Ga0326728_10026581_pt1 | contig 10223 bp, 6 predicted proteins | sample MB3enrmetagenome_FD_207602 | JGI IMG/M metagenome (GOLD analysis project Ga0326728, IMG submission 207602) | Lab enriched peat soil microbial communities from McLean, Ithaca, NY, United States - MB31MN | ecosystem: Environmental > Terrestrial > Soil > Wetlands > Peat | place: USA: New York... | reverse complement strand
ACCATCCGGACATCCAGGTGAAGGTCTATGAAAAGGACTATCCGGAGGTGAAAGATGCCGATGGAAAGCTCGTCTGTCTGGCGCGGGAGCTCGACGCCAGAATCATCACGACGGACTTCAACCTGAACAAGGTCGCTTCGCTCCAGGGCGTGACGGTCTTAAATGTGAATGATCTGGCCAACGCCTTGAAGCCCGCGGTCCTGCCCGGCGAGAAGATGACCATCTACGTCGCCAAGGAAGGCAAGGAGAAGGAACAGGGTGTCGGCTACCTTGATGACGGCACGATGGTCGTCGTCGAGGAAGGGCGGCGCCTGGTGGGAAAGAAAGTGGACGTCCTGGTGTCTTCCGTGCTCCAGACCTCCGCTGGCCGCATGATCTTTACAAAACTTCGTGAAAAGGAATAGGGATACCGCCGCCATTATCGTAGCCGGAGGGAAAGGCCTCCGGTTCGGCGGTAAAGTGCGCAAGCAGTACCTTCATCTCAACGGAAGGCCGATTGTCTGGTGGTCGCTTCGGGCCTTTGAAAAAAGCCCTTCCGTTGGGGCAATCGTTCTGGTGGCCCCGGGAGAGGACGTCCAGCGGCTTCGCTTAAAGATCCGTGGATGGAAGTTTAGGAAGTTTCTAGCCGTCGTGGCCGGCGGCGCGACACGCGCGGATTCCGTCCGTGAAGGCCTCTCGGCCGTGCCGGAGTCCTGCCGTTATGTGGCGGTTCATGATGCGGTGCGGCCGCTCGTCAAGCCGGAGACCATCGAACGAGTGATTCAAGCGGCGCGCCGGTCGAAAGCAGCTCTGGCCGCCTGCCCCAGCAAAGATACGGTCAAATTGGCCAATGGGGGCGGCTATATCCATTCCACACCGTCTCGGGATAAGGTTTGGCTGGCGCAGACCCCTCAGGTTTTTGAGCGCAGGCTTTTGAAACGCGCGTCCCGGAATGGTAAAAATGCGAGCGTCACCGATGACGCGATGCTGGTGGAGCGGCTGGGCGTCAAGGTGAAGCTGGTGGAAAGTCCCGCGGACAATATCAAGATCACGCGTCCCATCGATTTGGAATTAGCAAAATGCATCGCATCGGCCTAGGCTACGACATCCACCGTTTGAAGAAAGGGCGCCCGTTGTGGCTGGGCGGTGTCAAGATCCCTTTTGATCAGGGGTTGGACGGTCATTCGGATGCGGACGTTCTTCTTCACGCGATCACGGATGCCCTTCTGGGCGCCGCGTCGCTCCCGGATATCGGCCATTATTTTCCGCCGGCTGATCCCGCGATCAGAAATATCGCCAGCGTGACGATGCTGGCCCGGGCGATCAGAGAAGTCCAGCTCCTCGGCTACAAGGTGGTGAACGTCGATTCCGTCGTCGTCGCCGAAGCGCCTAAAATCGCCCCGCATCGAGAAGCCATGCGCAAAGCGATCGCTCAAATCTTGGGAGTTTCCAACGCGTGCGTTCAAATTAAGGGAAAGACCAATGAAGGTTTAGACGCCGTGGGGCGAGGAGAGGCCATCGTCGCCCAAGCCATCGTCTTGTTAGAAAGTGACAAGTTGTAAGTTGCAAGATAACATGAAACTTGTCACTTGCTACTTGTAACCCATGATAAGAATTCATAACACACTCACCGGCCGCGTGGAACCTTTTACCCCCATCGAGCCCGGCGTTGTTCGGATGTATGTCTGCGGCGTGACCCCTTACGACGTCTGCCACGTCGGGCACGCGCGCTGCTACGTCGTTTTCGATATCGTCCGGCGCGTGTTCAAAGCCAATGGCTATAAGGTCCGCTTCGTGCAGAATTTCACCGACGTGGACGACAAGATCATCGTCCGCGCGCAGGAGCTTGGGGTTAAGCCCGCGGAGCTTGTCCGGCAGAACATCGATGATTTCTTCAATAAAATGGACGCTTTGGGCGTCGAGCGCGCAGACGCCTATCCGAAAGTCACGGAACATATTCCGGACATCATCGCGCTCATTCAAAAGCTGGTCGAGAACGGCTCAGCCTATCGGCTGGGGGGTGATGTGTACTTTTCTGTCAAGGGATTTCCATCCTACGGCAAACTCTCCAGGCGTCCTCTGGAAGAACTGCTGTCGGGCGCGCGGGTCGAGGTGAATAAGGAAAAGAAGGATCCTCTGGATTTCGCTTTGTGGAAGGCGTCGAAACCCGGCGAACCCGCGGAGATGTCCTGGGATTCGCCATGGGGTAAAGGACGGCCCGGCTGGCACATTGAATGCTCCGTCATGGCCATGAAGCACCTGGGCGCCCATTTTGACATTCATGGCGGGGGCCTGGACCTCATCTTCCCGCACCATGAAAACGAAATTGCCCAGTCCGAAGCGGCCACCCGGGAGCCCTTCGCCAACGTCTGGATGCACAACGGTTTTGTGACGTTCAATCGTGAAAAAATGTCAAAGTCCGTCGGCAATTTCTTCACGCTGAGCGAGGTTTTCGCGAAGTACCACCCTTCGGTGGTCCGCTACATGCTGTTGACCGTCCACTATCGGGCCCCGCTGGACTTTTCTCCGGACATCCTGGAGCAGAGCCGCCAGGCGCTCTCGGGCCTGCGCGATTCCATCGCGCGCGCCAGCCGCGTCCTCCAGAAGCAGGAATTCGGGGTCGATGAGTCCGACAAGCCTACGCCGGAGATTGCGCAGGCCGCCGAAAACCTGGCCCGAGAGTTCAATGAGGCCCTGATCGATGATTTCAACACGCCGGAAGCGCTGGGCATCCTGCATCAACTGATGAAGCTCCTTGAAAAGCAGTTTTTGACGAACACCGTCTCGCGGGGATCGGTCCGCCATGTGATGAACCGCATCCGGCTTTGCGCGGAGGTCCTGGGCTTGGATCTCTTTTCCTTCCTGCAGGGGCTTTTCATCCCGGCGGAGGTGACGCAGCTCGCACACGCGCGCGAGGCGGCCAGAGAACGCCAGGACTGGAAGGAAGCCGATCGCCTGCGCGCGGATATTTCCGTGCATGGCTACGCGGTGGAAGATACCCCGCAGGGCCCGCGATTGTTGCCGAAGGCGTGAACGGCGCCGACTTTATTTATGGTCGCCGTTCGGTTCTCGAACTTCTTCAGGCGGGTCAGCGGTCTCTTCATAAACTGTGGATCGCGGAGAATACTCACGGGATAGAAGAAATCCTGCGCTTAGCGCGCGAGCACGGTGTTCCGGCGGAATTCGTGTCCCGACATTTCCTCGATGCCAAAGTCCAGGGCCATCATCAAGGCGTTGTCGCCCAGGCCAGCGCGGCTTCCTACGTTGAATTGGAGGATTACTTACGGCAGCTTGGGTCCACGGCACCCGCTCTACTGGTGGCGATGGACGAGATACAGGATCCACATAATATCGGAGCCATTCTGCGAAGCGGAGGCTTCTTTGGAGTTTCAGCGGCCATCGTACCGCGCTGGCGGAGCGCCCCTGTCGGTGAGACGGCGGCTCGGGTTTCTTCGGGAGCGATCGAACATATTCCGCTCATCCGCGTGCGCAATCTAGCCGAATCCATTAAGGAATTGAAAGATGCCGGATTTGAGGTGATTGGGGCGGACCTGGAGGGCAGTCCAATTCATGAGCACCGGCCCCACCACCGCACAGCAATCATCTTTGGCAGCGAAGGGAAAGGGCTCCGGCGCCTGGTGCGCGAAAGGTGTGATAAACTACTGAAGGTCCCCGGCGAGGGGCCGGTGGCTTCGCTCAACGTCAGCGCCTCCGCCGCGATCTTTCTCTATGAATTTTGCCGACGTAGCTCAACTGGTAGAGCACCTGTTTTGTAAACAGGTGGTTGGAGGTTCAAGTCCTCTCGTCGGCTGAATTTCTCGTGATATAATCCATCCTTCTTGCTGGGGTGGCAGAGCGGTCAAATGCACTAGACTGTAAATCTAGCGGGCTTGTCCCTACGTAGGTTCAAATCCTACCCCCAGCACCATGTTTTCCTGCCCAGTGGAGTTCCCGGTAGATCAGCCAGAATTCACGCAGGGCTCGGGCGATAACGTCCAGTCGGGCGCCGGTGGGCGATCCCCGCTGGCGCGGGCGATGATGGACGCCGGTTTCCGCGATGCGCAAGCCCCTCGCGCGCGCCTTGGCCAGAAGTTCCGCATTGATGAGTGCCCCCGAGCTTCGCAGTGGAATGGCTTCCAGGACTTCCCGGCGAATGAGCTTGAAAGCGCAGTTGATATCCCGCACCCGCACGCCGAGGAAAAGCCGTGACGCCCACCCGAAAATCTTCTGGTTGAGAAGCCGGTAGGCCGGATCGGCCCTGTGCGTCCTGAATCCGGTCACGATATCGGCGTCCGCGGTAAGTTCCGTTAAACGCGGCAGCTCCTTGAGATCAAACTGGCTGTCACCGTCGGAGAAGAAGACCCACGGCTGGCGGGCGCTCAAAAACCCCGTTTTCAGCGCTTCGCCATAGCCCCGGTTGACGGGATGCTGGAGGAGCCGCACGGGCAGCCCGGCCGCGATAAGCTCGCGGATCTTTCCGGCGGTGCCGTCAGAGCTCCCGTCGTCAATGATCAGGACCTCGAAGTCCTCAGCGACTGCCGGCGCCGCTGCGATCGCGTCCCTCACAACGGCCTCGACGTTGCCTTCCTCGTTCCAACAGGGGAAAAAAAGAGTAAGCCCACCAAGTTTCATCGCCCCATTATAACCCTCTTGCGTCAATGGTCACGAAACGAGAAACGATGTTTCGCCCGGATAATTTTCAGCGCGATTTCCAGAGGAGGAACCACCATCCTTAAGTTATCTAAATAGAACTTGCGAATCTGCTGATAACTAGACGCGTTTTGTCGCGAGATTTGTATCCTCACAGAAACCTCAACATTTTCTCACGCCCGAACAAAATCGATCCTAAAAATCATATCGAAATCAACTATTTTTAGTTAACAAATTTATACTTGCAGAACGCATTTTCCTCCTCTATAAAGCGCATATGCCAGCGCACCTCACAAAAAAGTTGAGGATCCGGTCAATGAGAACCTGGTCCCATTTTCCCAAGCCCCATAACCAAACACCAAGGAGAACTGCCATGACATTACCAACACCAAAGATCGCAGCAGCGGCTCTGTTGAGCATCCTATTGTGGGGAGGTCTGAGCCGGAGGGTTCATGCCGACGAGTCCGGCGTGAAGCTGACCACTTCCGATGGCTCTACCCAGTTCGGTATTCAAAATGCAGGCGGGACAGACGTCATGACGGTGAACTCTCTCGGCGGGGTGGTCATCGGGTCATCCATCACGGTCTCCTCCAACACGGTCCTGCCCGGGACGACCTTCTACCAGAACGGGAGCGCCGTGATCGGCGGGTCGGGACAATCCGTGACGCTTTCTTCCAACGTGATCGCCACCGGCGGAATAGTGACCCTGGGAAGCGCCAATAACTACGTCAAAATCTCCTCCAACACGATCCTGCCCGGGACGACTTTCTACCAGAACGGCCAAGCGACATTCGGCTCGATTTTCGGCGGCGGCGCCATCCCAGGCACCGTGACTCGCGGAAATGGCTGCGGCACCACCGGCTCGGTCAGCATTACCGCCGGAGGCACCACCGCGGCCGGAGTCGTCAACTGCACTCCCGCAGGCACCATCAGTGCCAGCGCCGCGATCGTGACGGTGACCCCTGTGGTTCCCGCCCCCAATTCTTTTGTTTGCGTAGTATCGCCCAACAATGCGAATGCAGAAGCCCTTGCCGCTGGAGCTTGGCCGGTTGTCACTGGAACCCAGACGCAGTGGGTCCTCACCGCTGGAGCGACCAAGCTGGCGTCCGGGACGGCCTACGCGTGGACTTACATTTGTTCAGGCTATTGACGTTGTTCAGCTTCACGACAAGTGGAAGAGGCTGCTGAACCTAAATAGGTGAAAATTGATCTGCGCATCGGCCTTCCAGCCCTCCTCCTGGGAACGATCCTGGGAGGCTTGATGCTGCCGCGAGCGGCCGGGGCGGCGGGATGGTTTGTCGCCGGGTCCACGATCACCCAGAACACCTCCACCGTGCTTTTCACGAACAGCGATATCATGATCACGAACGGGCAGATCGCCGCCAGCGGCTCCCCGTCCATCGTGGTGGGCGGGAGCTGGACGGTCACGAACGGTTCCTTCACCCAGGGCACCTCAACCGTCACCTTTAACGGGACGACGTCAGGAAATATCATCACGACCCACGGGTCCCCCTTTTACAACGCGTTCTTCACCGGCAGCGGAGGCTCCTGGACACTTCAGAGTTCGATGACGGTCACCTCCACCATGACCATCGCCTCGGGTGCGCTCTTCAATTTAAACGGTTCGAGCCTCACCGTCTCTTCCTGCACGATTTCCGGCACCCTCCAGCTCTTCGGCACCGAAGCCGTTTCAAGCACCCCGAGTTTTGTCACGGGATCCACCGTGACCTACGACGCTCCTTCCGGCGCCGCCCCGGTTCTGTCCACCTGGACCTACCAGAACCTGATCATCAACGGTTCCAACGGGACCTTTACGCCGGCGGGGAACCTCACGATCAATCAATCCCTGACCATCACCACCGGCACTTTCAACGCCAACACATCTTCCATCACGGTCGGGGGAAATTTCAAGTTGAGCCCCAATGCGACATTCAGCGCCGGGACCTCGACCATGGCCTTTGCGGGGGCGTCCGGCTCCACGACCACCTTGACGGGCTCCGCCACCTTCTATGTGCTGGGCGTGACGACGCCCAACAAATGGGTCCAATTCCAGGGCGGCTCCACCACGACTGTAAACAACCTGCTGACACTGGCCGGGACTTCCGGCAACCCCGTAGTCCTTCGCTCCACCGCGACCGGCGTGTCCTGGTCCCTCGAGAGCTCCGGCCCCCAGGCCGTGACGCATGTCGATGTCGAGGATTCCGATGCCCGCCTCGGCAACGAGATCGTCGCGGCCAATTCCAATAATTCGGGGAACAATAAGAACTGGAGTTTTAACGGTGGAGCCGGACGGCTGTGCACGTGGTGGGGAAGCGTCGATACGAATTGGTCGAACGGAGACAACTGGGATGTCGGAGCCCCCATGTCGCCCCAGGATTCGGCCTTGATCGTCTCCACGGCCGCCAACATGCCCATCCTCACCGCCCCCGTGACGATCTCCAGCCTGACCATCAATAACGGCGCCACCCTTACGCTCAACGGCTACAGCCTGACGCTCTCGAGCTTCACCAACGCCGGCAATTTCACTTTCAACGGCACGGAGGCGGTCTCGACCGCCCCCAATAACCTCGCCGGCTCGACCGTGACGTATGCGAATGCCTCAGGCACGATCCCGATTCTATCCACCTGGACTTACCAGAACCTGGCGATCAATGGCGCCGGAGGAACCTTCAACCCGCCCTCCGGGACGCTCCAAATCAACGGAAATTTGAATATCAACGCCGGGACTCTGGCGTTCAGCCGCGTCTATTCCAGCACGATCACGATGGTCGGAGGAAACATCAACGTGAACGCCGGCGGGACGCTGGATATGGGCACCTCCGCCAGCCCCATCAACGCTTCCAGCGCGACCTTGATCCTGGCTTACGGCCAGACCGCCGGCCAATACGGCCTGATCGTGAATAACGGCGGCAATTTCCTCGTCTACGGCGCGGCCAAAACCCCCTGGACCTGGGGATCCAGCGCGGCTTGGGGGTCCAACGTGCCGGTCAATACCAGCGGGTTCAACTGGAACATAGGCGATACGGTGACGGTCGATACGGAGGTCGTGACCATCACCGCCAATTCCGGCACATCACTCACCGTCTCACCCAATCTCTCCCTCCCTCACTTCCCGCCGTTCGTGGTGGCCGACCTCACCCGCAACGTGGTGGTCAAGTCATCGGGAACGGACATCGGCGTCTCGGACGCCGGCAACAGCGCCTATATCCAAAACTTGGTCGCCAACACGACCAGTTTCAATGTCAATTACGGCGATTTCCAGTTCCTGGGCAACTGGAAATGCGGCATCACCAATTCCTGGACCTGCGGCCTCGTCTTTGACGGGTATGATGCCGGTTATATCGTTTCCGGCTCGATTTCCAGTTCCACAGTCCGCGGCGGCACGATCGGGATAGGCCTCTATCAGTCGTACGGCGCCACTCTGACGTCCAACGTCGCCTACAACACGTTTATCGGGATTCAGCTTTGGCTATCCGATGTCAACACTGTCGCATCGAACTTGGCGTATGACAGCGCGAACGACGGGATTGAGCTTAATCAATCCAATAACAACACTGTCACATCGAACACGGCCTATGACAACGCGAACAACGGGATTGAACTCAACAATCACGCTGATTACAACACACTGATTTCCAACAATGTCTACAGAAATGCCATGTCAGGCATTTACGCGCTCAGCGATTACAACACGTTGAAGTCAAACAATGCCTATGCCAACGACACCAGCGGGGACGGCTACCAGGGTGGGATTTCTTTGGGCAGCTATAACACCGTGATCACGAACAACGTGTATTCAAACCTCAACGGTAATGGGGAATTCGGCGGAATCGAAATCTACGACACCGGCAACAATCTTCTGATTTCGAACAATATATACGACAACAATAATAGCGGAGTGGGTTTTGATATGGCGGTCAACAACACTCTGATTTCAAATACTATATACGCCAATGCCGGCGGCGGTTTGCATACAGAGAACGGTGGAAACCAGGGAAATCTATGCGTGTCATGCAATCTCGGATATACAAGCGCCGGAGCATCCTCTCCCGATGGCCCGTACGAGATCGCGTACGAGGGGGTTGCCCAAAACAATCTCACTCTCAAAAACTCCCTCGTAAATCCCGCGTCAGGCATCGCTCCCTGGTCCATCGCGGCCGAGTATGTGCTCAATTACAGCACCACCCCCGGCATCGTTCAGGTCTATGGGGATTACCAGGTATCAGGTTCCACTTTCACCCTGGCCTACGCCCAGGAACTCTACGCTTCCACTGCCACCACCCCGATGGACATGTCCGGCCACGGGAATTCGGCCACCGTGACCTCCACCTATGATTCGGGTGCAATCAGCCAGCTGGTCACCGCCAACTTCAACGGCGCGACGTGGGATGTGACCGGCTCCAGCACCGGGGTGATCTGCAGCGGTTTGAGCGTTGGTTCTGCCCATGATTGTCCCAACAACGCCGGCAAGCAGTTCAACATCACGATCACCAATGGCTTGAGCGTAGCGACCGGGGACGTGATCAACTTCGGCCTGATCGCCGCCTCCAGCGACGCCTACGTCCAGAAGCAGCTGCAGTTCGGGCCGGCAGCCCCCGCCTTCAATAACGGGTTTTCCAAGATTGAGATCGATCCCACCGGCGGTTTCCAGGCCGTGGGTATTTCCACCGCCCCGACCTTGATCGACATGATTGCCGGAGACACATATTACACATTTGTGGATTCAGGCGCCCTGACACTCACTTATGCCCAGGTGCATAACGCCGATGAAAGCGGACTGCAGCTCACCGGCTCAAGCGGCGTATTCCTCGCCTCCTCCACTTTCGACCTGGGAGGCACGCTGGCGGGAATCTCCACCAGCACCTACATCACGGCCAACAGCCTGACCTCCAATGCCACCTTCTACGGGATGACATTCAACAACCAGCAGGCCAACGCGGCCTACAACTACAACGTCTGGGCGAGCACCGAGTCAGGGCTAAGCTGGTATTTTGCGACTTGGTCGGGCGCGCGCGGCGGCAAGAGTTTCACCGCGGAAGACCCCGGGGTGAGCAACGTGAACTGGGCCGGCAATCAGCTGCCGACCAATCTGTCGGTGACAGCCGTGAGCAGCACCACCATCACCGCGTCCTGGTATGGCGTCGGGGGGTCCAATGGCTACGAACTGGACGCCTCGACAGCCAGTAACTTCAGTGGTAACGTGGTAAGTGGTAGTACAACGAGCCCGAACGAGACGACTTTAACCGTTACCACCTTAACACCTAACACGACGTATTTCTTGCGGGTGGGCGATATCGTTTCCGGAGCCACGACCTATTCCCCGGTGACGACGTCCAGTTCCACCCTGGCCGTGTTGGTGACCGGCCCGAAGATTTATTATGTGGTGGGCGATACAATCACAGTCAATTGGGTTCCCATGCCGGGTTCGCCCTCTTCTGCGACTGCTGAAGGGTACCTCCTCCAGGCGTCCACGGACAGCGCTTTTACCGGCACGCTTTACTCCTCCTCCACCGCAGGCGTGAACCTGAGTACCCTATCTATCAGCGGACTGTCCGGGCTTAGCGTCTATTACCTGAGAGTGGGCAGCCTGAACG
>Ga0326728_10026580_pt1 | contig 10223 bp, 4 predicted proteins | sample MB3enrmetagenome_FD_207602 | JGI IMG/M metagenome (GOLD analysis project Ga0326728, IMG submission 207602) | Lab enriched peat soil microbial communities from McLean, Ithaca, NY, United States - MB31MN | ecosystem: Environmental > Terrestrial > Soil > Wetlands > Peat | place: USA: New York... | reverse complement strand
GCCAGGATGAAGCGATCGATGTCGGTGGCCGGCCAAGCGCTATCGTGGACCACGGGTACGGCTGGATCTCTGATCGGTTGGAAGGACCAGAACTTTCTATCTGCATCGGTGATGCCGCTGGCGCGAACTGCAACGGTGGTCGAACCGGCCGGAAAGGGAACGCCCATTTCGACCCAACGTGTGAGCACGGCGACTTGTTCGTCTTTGAGCTTTCCCTTGGGCGGCATGTGCACGGGACCGTGGTCGCCGACGGCTTGTACGATCAAGCTTTCGCGCGGCTTGCCGGGCACTGCGGCCGGCCCGCTATCGCCGCCGCGTAAAACGGCCTCGCGCGAATCGAGACGCAGCGACGCACGCTGCCGCGTCGGGCCATGGCACTCGGCGCAGGCCTTCACGAGCAGCGGCCGAACCTGGTTTTCGAAGAAGGCAATGGCATCCGCGTTCGTATCGGCAGCCCGTGCAATCGGTGTAAATCCGAGCAAAACACCGATCGTAGCAACGCCGACGATTGCCCTGCGCCAGAGTGGCAAGGGCGCGACAACGCTTGCAAGTGTGCCACGCCGTTCGCTGTCGCTCAGTGCGTGCCACCCGTAAACGGCTTCAGGCTCTATCGTCTGTTCCGGAAGCAAGAGCTGCCTCCCACTCAAATCTCGGCCAGGCGTTCGCTCGAATCGCCGAAACGTTCCTGGCGCAGCCCCATCTTGTCCATCAGGCTGAGGTACAGGCTGCACATCTTGCGGTTCGGCTTGCCGAGGTAGTCCAGTGTGCGCCCGCTCTGGATTCGCCCGCCGGCTCGACCGAGCAACACGACTGGAAGTTGCGAACAATCATGGTTGCTGCCGTGCATCATGCTCGATGCCAGCAGGATCATGCTGTTGTCGAGCGCGGTGCGTTCACCTTCCTGAATCTTGTCCAATTTCTCAGCGATGTAACCGAGCTGGCGTGTGAAGAACTGATTCACCTTCAACCAGTCGGCGTTGTCGGTGTGCGACAGAAGGTGATGGATCATGTAATCCACGCCAATGTTGGGGAAGCGCAGCGACGAGTGATCGTTATTCAGCTTCAACGTGCACAGGCGCGTGGTGTCGGTCTGGAAAGCGAGCACAAGAATGTCGCACATGAGACGCATGTGCTGGTCGATGTCTTGCGGCACGCCATCGGCCGGCCGGGCGATGTTCGGCTTGTCCAAGGTTGGCCGCCAGCCCTGCAGCCGGCCGCGCTTGCCCGCTTGTTCGATGCGCTGTTCTACCTCACGGACCGAAGAAAGGTATTCATCGAGCTTGGCACGGTCGGTGTAGCTGATTTGACCGCTAAGTCCCTTGGCCTCTTCGCGAACGAGGTCGAGCACACTGGCGTCGCCCTTGCTCGTTTCATCGCGGAACAGGCGATCGAATGCCAAGGCAGGGTAAATCTCCAGCGGCGTCGGCGTCGTCGGCGAGCTCCACGAAATGTGAGAGCTATAGATCATCGAATAGCCTTTGTGCAGCGATGACGTCGACGCCTCGCAACCGAGCACGAGGCTGGGCACTTTCGTCTGGGTGCCGACTTTCTGAGCCAAAAGCTGATCGACACTGATGCCCGATCGAATGCCGCCGCCGCCTTCCAGTGCCGCACCGGTAAGAAGGTTGCCGGTCTGGGCACTGTGAATGCCGCCCTTGCCTGCTTCCACATTGAACAGTCCGCGGATGAACAGCATTCGATCCTTGAATTTCTGGACCGGCTCGAGAACTTTGCCGATTTCCATCGATCGGCCGTCACCTTTGGCCCACCATTCCTTGCTGTGAAAGCCGTTGCCGGCGAAGAGTACGGCCATTCGAACCGGTGCGGTAGACGATTTGCCGACAGTTGGTTCATCGCCCCAGACCGGCAGTGACTCGAGCCACGGCAAAGCCATGGTCACACCCAGGCCGCGGAGCATCGCACGCCGGGTCATGCGGTGATTCAACGAATCTTGCCAGCTCTTCATCGCAATCTCCTATTGGCACGATGGCCCGGTGTTATTGCTCGTCTCTGGTCGCTTCGAGTCCCCGGTGCGAACGGAACTGCTTGCTATGGACGATTGTTTGGACGGCGACGGACAAACGGTAGTCGTTTTTATTCAGCTCGTCGAGCATTTCGTCCACTAGCGATTGATCGGACAGTACAACCGATCGACCGAGCGCATATCCAAGCAGTTTCCTGCAGAAATGCCGCTGGAATTCGTCGCGACGTTGCGTGAGCAGATAGTGACGGAGTCCGTCAACGCCCTCGAATTCCGTTCCATCCTTGAGACGGGCGTGTGCATCGATCGGCCGGCCGCCGAGATCCTTGTCGCGATAGCGGCCGATCGGATCGTAGCGTTCCAGGGCAAAGCCGAACGGGTCGATCCGCCGGTGGCAGACAGCGCACTCGGCGATGCGGGTATGTTTTTCCACGAGTTGACGGACGGTCAACGTCTCGCCCGACGATTCATCTTCCGGCAGCAGCGGAACGTTTGGCGGCGGTTTCGGGAGTTTTTCACCGAGAAGCACCTCCACAAGCCAATTGCCACGCAGAACCGGACTCGTTCGCGACGCACCCGACTGCGTTGTGTGGACGCTCCCGAGGGTGAGAATGCCGCCGCGGCCGTATTTGTTGACGCCGTCAACGAGTCGCCACTGCGCTCCGGAAACGCCGGGGATACCGTAGTGCCGGGCCAGGGCATCGTTCAGGAAAGTCCAGTTGGCGTCGACGACGTCGTGCAGAGGCCGATCGGCCTGGAATAGATGCTGGAAGAATCGGACCGCTTCTTCGGACAGCGCATCTCGCAGCGAATCGTCAAACGTCGGGAACAGGCGCTCGTTCTTCTCGCGGTTGCGGCGAATATCGCGAACGTGTGCCCACTGGGTGCCGAATTCAGAACCCAGCCCGCGAACTCGCGGATCGCGCAACATGCGGTTGACTTGCTCGGTCAGAATCGCTGGCTGGTGCAACTTGTTTGTCGCAGCAAGCTGCAACAATTCCGCATCAGGAGTCGTCGCCCACATGAAATAGCTGAGGCGCGTGGCCAACTCCCAGTCCGACACAAGCCCGGGCTCCAGGCCCGAAGGCGCTAGTTCAATGCGGAAGAGGAAAGACGGCGAGATCAACACGCGCGTCAGCACCGTGCGAAACGCTTCTTCGTGCGGGATGTTCTTAACACGAAGATCCTTGTACAGAGCGAACAACTCGTTTTTCTCGCTGTCGCGCAACGGACGGCGATAAGCTCGCGCCGCGAACTCGACGAGCTTTTCCAGTTGCTGCAGTGCTGCGGCGTCCGCTTCGCCCTCGAATTCCTCGGCACGCTTGCGGAAGGGTTCCTTGAGTCCTTCGTAGAAAGCCGTTTTCTTCGGCTCGCCGTCCTGCGTCACGAAGCCGATAAACGTCGGCAGATTCCGCGATTCGGTTACCGGCCAGCGACTGACGTGGCGCAGCTCGCCCCAGAGGCGATCGAGCTGTTTTTGCTGTGTCGCGTCGAGAAAGAGCCGGCCAAGGTTTTCATCTTCGCGATGGTAGAGCTTCAAGCAGATGATTTCGTCATCGGGGATGATTCGCCGGTAACAGATCAAGGAGGGGAACACCTCGCGGAACTTGTCCAGGCCGGATCGTAATTGCTTCGAAGCCGAGTCGATGTCTGCGGCGACGCAGGCCGTGCCGGCCGGCGCCGTGGTGGCAGTCGGCGTGGTGCTGACCTGGAACTGCACGATGCTCCGGGGGCTGGCCGGATCGGGACGGCCTTCAACGATGAACTCTCGATCGCGGAATAAGCCGGCCGGTAAGCGTACTTGGACTACCCCGTCGGCAGGAACGATCAGGCTGGCTTCATCCGGCGGCGACCGTCGAACATTCGCGCTTACGAGGCCGAATTTGCTGTTTCGTTCCGATCGGGTTCTATTACCGGCTTGCCAGTCGCTTCCCGCGAAGAGCGGGCCATCCAGTGACACAAGGGTGTCGTAGAGAATGCGATCCGGACTTTTCTCCTTGGCAGGGCGACTGCCCGTCAGGACCTCCTTCACCTTTGTTGCGAGAGAAGCGAGTTCCTTCTGACGCGCGGGGTCGGCGGCAGCGCGGCGCCAGCGGTCGGCGGCCGAGTCGACCGGCACGGTCGTTCCAAATGAAAGCGTCAGCTTTCCGTTCGTCGTCGGATCGCTGCCGTGGCCGAAGCGCCAGACGCCGGGATTTCCGAGAGAATCCGCATGCGGATTGGCCTGGACGACGCTCCCGGCGACGTCGCGAGCAAGATCCCATACGCGGCCGGTCGTGGACGTCTCGCGAATGGACAGGTCGATGGTCGTCAGATCGCAGCTATGGTCTCGGTCGCGCGCGCCAACCGCCAGGACGATTTCGTCCCCCTTGGCAACCTTGACCTTGTGCGGGCGCATCGTCGCCCTTTGCCCCAAGTTCAGCACGCCGCCTTCGAGGACGGCGCTCTTGTCAGTCCGGCGGTATTCCAACCACCAAGCGACGCCGTTGCCGCATGCCGGGTGAGCGTGCGCAATCGACGCGTCAATTTGCACAACTCCCTCGATCGGACTGGTCCACGCGGCGGCAATGAAGCGGGTCGGCGTCGGATGCACGGCGACTTTGTGCGGCGGAACGGTGCCGGGAATGTTCTCAGATTGCTCGGAGTTATTGGCTACCAGGATGGGTAGCGTGTCCGGCTCGTAAGTACCCCAACCCCGGACTGCTGGAGGCTGCACTTCCAACTTTCGCGTCAGAAGTTGCAGCGGCACGGCTGGCATGGCCGCACGCGGCGAAACCGCATCGGCCGCCCGCGGAGTTAGGGGCTCGACTGCCAGATACGCCATCCAGCGCCGTAACAACTCGGCATCGATTCCGTTCTTCGCGGCAAGGTCATCGACTTTCACCTCCGGATCATTCGCTGCGCTGGCTGTGGCCGCCAGGTATTTTTCGGTGTCGGCGAACATCGCGCGATAATCGACGGTGAATCGTTCCGCATATTTGTCGATATCGCGCAGCAGGAGCGGCTCGCCGGATCCTTCAAATCGTGGCCGATGCCAGAGGGCGTTGACGCTTGCAGAGCTTGGAGACAGGCTGCGCGTTTGCAGATAGAGAACGACCTCGGTTTGACCGGGTGCGAGCTTGGGTTTCAGCTTCAAAGTCTGCGACGTTACGATCGGCGGGTCGACCGGTTCGTTGCGGAGCGACTTGTTGTCGCGGTAACTGCCGATGATGTTCGTCTTCCACAGTGGCGCCTGGCAGGCACTAATCTCTGCAACCACCGTCCCGACCGTCTCTGGCGTCGCTTGACGCCACAGAGAACGGATGTGACCAAGAGGGTAAGAATCATCGCTGTCGTTTAGCGCAGCCCAAAGGATGCGCAGATACTTCGGACTGAGACCCTCGCGGTTCGCGACGGCATCCACGGACAGCTCTCCGGACCGGATGCCTTCGCGATAGCGGAGGGTCGCGGTCAGATATCGCGCAAGCGGCAGTTTTCCATCGGCCGTGAACTGACCATAAAACTTGTTCAAATCCGCCAGAATTTCATCGGTCCAGTCGCGGCGCGTGACCGACGGGGAAAATCGAAAGCCGTCCGGGAGCATAACGGAGTGCGCCGCGATCTCCTTAGCGGCGCTCAGATACTTGTTCAACAAAGTCGGTGACATCACCAACGCATCGCCAGCGTTCGTGAACCCCTCGCCCGCCGATCCGTCCACTGGAAATTCACGGGCCGGCCGAAGATCGACGCCGGTCAGGTCGCGAACTGTGTTGTCGTACTCCGCATTGCTCAAACGCCGCATGACAACCCGGCCGGGGTCGCCAGCTCGGGCCTTGGCTTCGGCATCCAGCAGACCTTTGACCTGAGCGATTAGCTTATGCTTGTCTTCGCTGGCCAGCTGCGGACTCTTCTTGGGCGGCATCTCACCGTTTTCGAGCATGTCCAGAACGGCCTGCCACGGACGTGGGTCCTTGTGCACGGTCTCGAGCGAAACGAAGCGTTCGAGGTCGAGATCGCCTTTCTTCTTCTTGGAGGAGTGGCATTCCAAACAGTAGCGGGCCAGCGTCGGCCGCAGTTCTTTCGTGAACGTGTCGTTAGCAGCGGGGGAAGCAGGCGGCGGCTTCGTCGGAGGCGCGGCCAACGCAGCCGACAGCAGTACCAGGCAGCACGCCGCCGGGAGCAGCCGCGACCGCCGATTGGGGCGGGATTGCGCGCGCCTCATGGCACGACCTTTCGAGAACACAGAAGTCAGCTCAAGTTACCTTGCGATGGTAACCAACATGGCGGGTAAGGATGTCGCAGGCCAGCTTTACGTCGCCGGCGCGGAGGGCGTCGAGAATCTCGCGGTGTTGTCGCAGGCCGGTTTCCCAGTCGCCGCTTTCGATACTGCGACGGAAGCGGTCGAAGAAAATGGTTAACAGGTCGTTGAAGGCGAGCAATGGCCCGACGCCGCTGGCTTCGAGCAAGTCACGATGAAAAGCGGCATCGGCACGAATCCGCTCGTCCAGGTTCGGGGCGGCCTGCACTGCATCGGCAGCCTCGGCAAGACGAACGTAGAGGCCAGGCTCCTCGACCATTCGCTCCATCACGCGCGGCAGTGAGCCAGTCTCGATCACCAGGCGGGCGTCCAACAGCTCGGAGCGCGGGAAATCGCTGATCGCAAAATGAAAACCCAGGTAGCTCGACAACCGCTTCATGTCGACCTGGCCGACGACCAGGCCGCGCCGCGGTGCGGCGTCGATGATGCCAAGGAATCCCAGAGCCTTGGTGGCCTCGCGCGTGCTCACACGACTGACGCCAAACCTGTCCGACAGTTCCTGCTCGGTGGGAAGGCGATCACCCGGCTTGAGGCCGTTGTCGACGATGTACTCTCGAATACGCTCAGCAACGACTTCGCTCAGATTTCGGCGCTCAATCGCTTCGGGCATTAGTCCGATCCCCGGGCGTATATTCGACAATTACTAGCTCCGCCGCGGATGTACGTTCGGCCCCCCCTCCGAACGCCATTTTCCCTGACCGAGCGGCGCCAGTCCAATATCTTCTACCGGGGCAGGGAGACGTGGCTCCTTGCCTTTATCTGCAAATCATATTACAAATAGCTGGCTGCTCGTCAAGGAAAAACAAGCGACAGACCGGCAAGTTTACATCGACACGGTCATCCGATCGGCGGAGGTGGTCCACATGGATTGCGATACGGCTATTGACCCGACGGCAGTGAGTGACAGAAGCCTGTCAATTAGCTTGTTCCAACAAATGATGGTTATTCGCCTATGTGAGGAACAGCTAGCTCGCTCGCACCAGCGAGGACTCATCCACGGGGCGTGTCACACCTATGTCGGTCAGGAAGCCATCGCCGTTGGCGTATGCACTCACCTGCGGGGTGAGGACGTCGTCTTCAGCACGCATCGTGGACACGGCCACGCACTGGCCAAAGGCGTCACGCCGCGCGAGTTGTTCGCCGAGTTGTTCGGACGTCAGACGGGCTGCTCGCGCGGACGTGGCGGCAGTATGCACTTGTTCGCGCCGGAAGTCGGCCTGATGGGAACGAGCGGCATTGTCGGCCCGTGCATCCTGCAGGCAGCGGGCGCTGGCTACAGCTTCAGTCTGCTGAAGAATGACCGTGTCGCCGTCGCTTTCTTCGGCGATGGAGCCGTAAATAACGGAGCATTTCACGAAGGCTTGAATCTCGCCGCAATTTGGAAGCTGCCCGTCCTCTTCGTTTGCGAAAACAACCAGTTTGCGACCGAGGTTCCGTTCGCCTACTCGTCGGGCAATCCGAGCGTTTGGGAGCGAGCGTCTTGCTACGGCTTGCCCGGTGTCGAAGTCGACGGCAACGACGTGGAAGCCGTGTCCAAGGCAGCTGAAGCGGCGGTGGAACGAGCGCGCAGCGGAGGCGGTGCGACGCTCCTCGAGTGCAAGACCTACCGCACGCGTCCGCACGCCGAAGGCATGGGCGACTTCACTTATCGCACTCGCGAAGAAGTAGCCGAATGGAAAACGCGCTGCCCGATCGATCGCTGGAAGCGCGCCCTGCTCGAACGCGGGCTGGTAACCGAGTCGGAATTGTCGGCGATCGAGGCCAAAGTAAAAGATCTGGTCGAAGACGCTCAACGATTCGCAGAGCAAAGTCCCTGGCCGGACGGTTCCTCGGCGCCCGCGCGCATCTATGCCGAAGCCGCACCTGCCGAGAGGAGAGCGCCGACCGCGTCGCCCGCGCGCGAACTGACGTTCATGCAAGCGACGCTCGAAGCGTTGACCGAGGAAATGGAGAAAAATCCGGCGATCTTTGTCCTCGGCGAAGGAATCGGCAAACGCGGCGGCAACTTTCGAACGACCGCAGGTCTGTTCGATCGTTTCGGCCCGCAGCGGCTCTGCGATACACCCATCAGCGAACGTGGATTCGTCGGACTCAGCGCCGGTGCGGCCATGACGGGCAGTCGCCCGGTAGTCGACTTCATGTTCCTCGACTTCATCCTGGACGCCGTCGGCGAAATCGTTAATCAGATCGCCAAAATCCAGTACATGAGCAGCGGCCGGCTGCAGATGCCGTTGCTCCTCCGTGGTTGCATCGGCATCGGCAATTCGGCGGCGACCCACCACTCCGGCAGTTACTATTCGCTGTTCGCCAATATCCCGGGTCTGCGCGTCGTCGTCCCGTCCAACCCGGCCGATGCCAAGGGTTTGCTCAAGCAAGCGCTCAACTCCTTCGACCCGGTGCTATTTCTCGAGCATCGAGGAGTCTTAGGCGTTAAGGGATCGGTGCCTTCCGGCGAATACACCATCGAATTCGGCAAAGCGGCCATCGTTCGCGAAGGCGGCGACGCCACGGTTGTGGCGCTGGCACTGATGGTCGAGCACGCCAAGCACGCTTGCGCCGTGCTCGAAAAAGAGGGCGTGAGCGTGGAGCTAATCGACCCACGGACTGTGGCGCCGCTCGACGTCGATACAATTCTGAAGTCGGTGAGCAAGACCGGCCGCCTGCTGATCGTTGATGAAGCCTTTGGCCCTTGCGGCGTCGGAGCGGAGATTGCTGCGCAAATATCGGATCGCGGGTTCGATCAGCTCGACGCACCGATTCGCCGTTTGAACGGGGCGCATACGCCGACGCCGTACAGTCCGCCGCTCGAAGCCGCTGTCGTTCCAAATCCCGACACAATTGCTCAGGCGATTCGTGATCTACTAGCCGAGTGACATCACCATGCCAGTTCCCGTACCGATCCCGCGCCTCGGCTGGAACATGGAGGAAGGAGTATTCGCCGGCTGGATCAAGAGAGACGGCGATACGATCCAACCGGGCGACAATCTGTTCACGCTCGAGAGCGACAAGGCGTCCGAAGACATTGAATCGCTCGATGGCGGCATCTTGCGCATCGCGGCGGATTCGCCGCAGCCGGGTGACAAAGTTGCGGTCGGTCGAATCATCGCCTACCTCGTTCAGCCGGGCGAATCGTTCACCGTGCCGATCGACGCGCCGCGTAGGCAGAGCGCGGAAACTCAAGTAGCTCGATCGGTCGGCGTTGAGCCAGCGGGCGGTCCGGCGGCGCGGCGACTGGCTCGCAATCAGGCCGCAAATACCCACCAAACATCCGGCAAAGGAGTGGCCCTGAATACCGCGACGTCGACTGAGCGTCGACCGCACACTCAGCAGACAGGTGCCGTACGTGCAGGTTTGCCGACAATTTCGCCGCGGGCCAAACGCATCGCCACCGAGCTGAACATCGACTGGACGAGCATTCGCGGCAGCGGCAGGACAGGCAGAATTCGAGAGCGCGACGTAAGAGCAGCGGCGCGTCAAAGCCCTGCGCTCAGCGGCGGAGCTCCGGTAACGTTTACTTCAGCGCGCCGGCTGACCGCGGAACGGATGCGCCAAAGTGCTCAAGCGACCGTTCCGGTCACGCTGACATCGGAAGCGGACGTGACGAATCTCGTAAATCTGCGAAGCCAGTTTCAGGCAGCCAAGCGTTCGGCGGCGGACGCCGTGCCCGGCTATACGGATTTCTTCGTCAAACTCGCTGCGCTGGCTCTCGGCGAGCATCCTTACTTGAATGCGCGTTGGCGCGACGAACAACTCGTCATGGAGGACCGGATTGATATCGGCATTGCCGTCGACACCGAGGCAGGACTGCTCGTGCCCGTGCTCCGGGATGCGGCGCACGTCGGCCTTCGCCAGCTTGCGAATCAATCGTGCGATCTGATCGCGCGCGCTCGAGCAAAGAAACTGTCCACACGCGACCTGCAGGGCGGGACGTTCACCGTCAGCAGT
>Ga0326728_10026579_pt1 | contig 10223 bp, 4 predicted proteins | sample MB3enrmetagenome_FD_207602 | JGI IMG/M metagenome (GOLD analysis project Ga0326728, IMG submission 207602) | Lab enriched peat soil microbial communities from McLean, Ithaca, NY, United States - MB31MN | ecosystem: Environmental > Terrestrial > Soil > Wetlands > Peat | place: USA: New York... | reverse complement strand
CGGGCGTACAACTGGTATAGTTCGGTGGTCTTTTCCAGGTCGCGGGTGATGTAGTTGTTGTACTGGCTGGTGATGTAGAGTCTTTCCTTTTCGGTCACGCGATCGAGCAGCGCATACGCCTTCTTGGTGTAGGCGATTCCCTGCTCCCTTTCGCGGGCGTTGGAATACATCACCGCCATGCGCGCGTATGCCATGGCGAAGTTCGGGTCGAGTTCCGTGGCGCGCCGGTAGAACGGGATGGCGGCCAGCCACAGGCCCTGGTTCCTCTGGGCCTCGCCCAGCCCGTACGCCTGAAAAGCCTCGAGCGACTTGGTGGTGGCGCGCTCGAAGTTGTAGTTGAGCTTCTGAATGGACGCCAGGGATTCGCCCAGCTTGGCACGCAGACCGGTGGCGGCGGTGGCCACCGCCCTCAGCACGTGCTCCTTGTCCTCGGCTTCCACCTGCTCGCGCGCCAGGGTCTCGCCGGTATGGCAGTTGGCCGCCTCGATCGAGATCGCATACGCATTGCCGAGAGCGTTGATGGCGCCGCTGATCATGGCCTTGTCGCCCTCGCGCTCGCAGATCTCACGGGCGAGCTGGCTCGAGATGCGTTCGTCCGGCGAGCGGCCGGCGAACACCAGGCCGGAGCGCATGGTGCGATCGTCCATGATTTTCAGAAACGGCGATTGTTCGAGCTGGATGGAGAGCGCCGCGCGGAGCGCGCCGTCGAACATCGAATCGCCGGTGGTATTGGCGAAATCCGCGAGCACCACCACGTCTCTGTCGGTGAGCGGTTTCGGGCGGCTTTTCTGCCACAGAAGGATTCCGGCGGCGGCCAGCACGAGCGTAAGAGCGGCGGCCGCCACGGCCAACCGCGGCTTCCGCCGGCGCGGCTGGGGCGCCGCGGGGGCGTGGGCCGGGCTGCTGCTGTCCCTGGCCACCCGCTTCAGGTCGGTTCGCAAGTCGGCCGCCGTCTGGTAGCGCAGGTCGCGATCCTTTTCGAGCGCCTTGCCGATAATGCGCTCCAGTTCCGGGGGCGCCTTGGGATTCCGCTCGCGCACCGGCGCCGGCGGCTTGCTCAACAGGGCTTCGAAGACCACCGCGGAGGTGGGGCCGTCAAACGGCAGTTTGCCGGTGACCATCTCGTAAAGGACCACGCCGGCCGACCACAGGTCGGTGCGCGCGTCCACCGTCTGCCCGCGCGCCTGCTCCGGCGACATGTAGGAGACCGTGCCCAGGGTCGCACCCGGACTGGTCAGCAGCTCCTGCGTGAGGGCTTCGGTGTCGCCGCCGGTGGCGGGGGCGTCCTGCCTGGCGAGCCCGAAATCCAGCACCTTGGCGTAGCCGCGCGCCGTGATAAAAATATTGGCCGACTTGATGTCGCGGTGCACGATGCCCTTGGCATGCGCGGCATCCAGCGCTTCCGCAAGCTGAATTCCCCAGGCAATCGACGCCTCGATCTCCAGCGGTTGGCCGCCGATTTTCTCGCGCAGCGTCTGCCCTTCGAGCAGCTCCATCACCAGGTACGGCCGGCCTTCGGACTCGCCCACGTCATAGATGGCGCAAATATTCGGATGGCTCAAGGCCGAGGCGGCGCGGGCCTCACGCTGGAAGCGGTCGCGCGCGGCGTCGTTGGCGAACGCGTCGGGCAGGATCTTGACGGCCACCTCGCGGCCCAGCCGCGAGTCCCGCGCCCGGTACACTTCGCCCATGCCGCCCGCGCCGAGAGCGCCGACAATCTCATAGGGTCCTAAGCGGGTGCCAGTGGAAAGGAGCATGGGGTTCACCAATTGTACAACGGGGGTTGGGGATTGGGGTTGCGTGGCTCGCTGCGCTCGCCGGGAACTGGGGGCCGGGAGCCGGGAGCGGGCCGGGGTTTTGCTCGCCGACGGCGGGCGAAGGCGAAAAAAGCCCGGCGCGATGCGCCCCTCCTTCCCTGGCCCCTGGCCCCTGGCCCCCGGCCCAGGCCTCCTCAGAACGGAGACGGCGTCTTGGGGGCGCGCTTCACGGGCGTTTTGGGAGAAGGGGCCTTGGCGGCGGATTTGGTCCGCTTGGCGGCGGGCTTCTTGCGGGCGACTCCCAGGGACGATTCCAGCAACTCCTCCAGCAGCTTCTTTTCCGGCGGAAGAATTACCTTGGGGAACTCCGCGGGGCGGCGGCCCGCCAGGTCGCGCATCTGCCGCAGCCAGAGGAGCGACTCGCGGGCGGGGTGGCCGCCAGCGCTCTCCAGCAACTCCAGCGTCTTGTCGAAATCGGGAATGCTGCGATAGCAGCGCAAGGCGTCCTGCGTTCTCCCGGCCTGGAGATAGCCCGCCGCGGCCTTCTGCCAGTCGCCCATTCCCTCCAGGCACTGCGCCACCAGATTGGGGTCGGGGTTGGGGATCGAGTTGAGGATGGCGAGCGCCGGTTCGTAAGCTTTCGTTTTCATGAGCGCCCGAATGGCTCTTTCATGCAGGCGCGCGGTGCGCGAGGCGGCCTCCAGGGGCACGAACAGCTTGTACAGTGCAGGAAGCAGGTCCTGGGCCACCAGGGGCAACCGGTCGATCTGGTCCTCGAGCTGCTGCAACCATTGGGCGCTGCGCGGCTGCACCTCCTGCAGCAGCCAGGGTTCTATATCCGCCCGGTAATGTTTAAGCACCGCGGCGAGCTGCTGAATTTGAGCCGTCTTCATGTCGGCCGGTGTCCGCTCATATACTCCGATGCTGGAGATCACGGCGGACAGGTTCGGGCGCCCGGCGGCCTCTGCGCTGCGGGCGGCTTCGGCATACAGGTCGAGACGCCCCATCTCGGCGGGAAGCGAGAGCTGGCGAAATGCCAGGGTGAAAGCCACCTGGCAGAGGGTCATGTGGGCGGAGGCCCGCGCCTGAGGGTCGGCCACGGAGAACTTGCTGCCCACCTCGCCCAACAGGGCGATGGCCTGGCGCGCCCGCGACCAGGCCAGCGCCGGTTTGATGGTCAGCAACTGGCGCGCGTCGCTCTCGCACAGGCGGACGCGCTCCTCGGGATCGAGAGCTTCTTCCTCGAGAGTTTTCAGGAGCACCGCCGGGACCACCGGGTAGGCGCGGTCCGTGCCGAAGGAGAGCATGTTCTGGTCGTGGCCCAGGATGCGTTCGCTGGGATTCACATCCACCCAGTACAGCCGCTCCGAAGGCCGGCTCAGGGCCACCCGCAACTGGTCGATCGCCAGACGCTTGCTGAGGTCGTCCAATTCCAGGCCGCGTCCGCGCTCGCGGCCCTGCAGGACGCGGTCCAGCCATTTTCCGGCTTCCAGGATGCAGACCGATTGAAAGTCGAGCCCTTTGGCTTCGAAGGTGGTGAGCACGTGGCCGCGCAGGCGCTCGGGGATGTAGGACGGGATCTCCTCGCCCATGGCGATGAGGGCCAGGCCCTCGCGCGCGGCGAAAACCTCCAGCAATTCGTCCAGCTCCGGCCCCTGCCTGGCGGTGCAGAGGATGACCTGGTCGCCCGCATTTTCGTCGATTTCGGCGACCCCGGAGCCGCTCGGGCGTTCGTGCTTGGCGATGTTGCCGTACAAGTCCCAGACGCGGTTCACGAGGTTGGCGATGCGCTTGGGACTGCGCAGGTTGGTTTGCAGGTTGAACTCCACGGGAGAGGCCAGGCGGAAATGGACGAGGTCCTGAAACCAGCCCCACTCGAAATCGGTGGGGCGGACGGTCTGCGCCTCATCCCCGGCCACCAGAAAACTGGGCGTTCCGGGACCCGAGGCGGCAATCGCGGAGTTCAACTCGACTGCCGCGAGGGCCTCGATGGGGGTGAGGTCCTGCGCTTCGTCGAGGGCGATGCAATCGAAGTCCGCGAATGGGCCGGCGCCACGGGAACGGACGCGCTGGACCGCGTTCCAGGCCAGGTCCAGCTCCGGGAAGAAACGCTGCTCGACGGGGCGCGAGTCGCGCCGCCGGAGCGTCTCGCAGACTTCGACGACCGCTTCGGCGGCCACCCGCCCGATGGAACGCTCGCGCAGTTCGCGGTACTGGCGGGCGGAAATGCGGCGGTCGGGGAAGCCCGGAAAACGCCCGATGGGAATGGGCAGAAGGGCTCCGAACAGGTGGGCGTGCATTTCGTCGTACAGGCCGGCCCGTTCGTTGGCCCACGGGCCGAGAATCGTGCTGGAGAAGCCGGAGACTTCCTTGACGAAGGCCTGGCGCGAGCGGGTCACCGGCTCGAAAGGCGTATCGATGCCCAGGATCTGGCGCAGGAACTGCGCCCAGGTAACCACGTGGAAGCGCTTGTAAACCGGGGCGAACTTCTCGAAGTGATCGCGCGCCAGGGCGGCCAGCTCGGGCGAGTAGGTGATGTACAGGATGGATTTGCGCCCCGCCATGTCGGCGGCGTGCCACAGCGCGGTGGTCTTCCCCGAGCCGGGAAATCCTTTGATGATGCGGATTTTCTGGCGCGCGTCGGCAAAGCGGGCCTGGTCCTTGGTCCAGGGAGCCGGGACGTAGTCCTCCTGCCGGAGCTCCCGCACGCCGATGGGCAGATACTGCTCGGAGACGGATTGCGGATTCAGCGGGCGATGGTCGTCATGGTGGCGGATGTCGCGCAGGAAGACGGACCCTTCGGGAGCGGCCTCGAATTCCGGGCTGGCCTTGAGCGGCGCGGCGCCGCGGGGCGCCCACCAGGCATAGAAATGATTGCCGTGGTTTCCCCCCAGCGGGGACCGCCGCCAGCCGCGGTTCTCCCCCTGGGTGGGCTTGTAGTGCGGGCGGCTCAGGTCGACGAAAAGGCGCTGCAGCAGGAGCGCGGCGCGGCGGCCCACGGTATTGCCGCGGTTCTCCTCCATCTTCTCCAGGAACTCCTGGTGGCAAAAGAGCGGATTGCCTTCGCGGGCCGCGAGAAAATCCTCATAGAGCTCGGGTTGTCGATCGGGGCGGCGTGCCATAGGTCGGAAATCTCAGTCTGGCACAAACTCGGGGCTGGGGGTGTCCGCGCCCAAGGCTCCCCCGGAGGCGTCGAGACCTCGAGGGCAGGCCATGGTGCCGGTCGACTCTATCGGGACCCAATCATGCGCTGCGGCGATGAAGGGAAAGACCGCCGCGCGTGTCACTCGTAGCGTAATGCCACCATCGGATCGACTCTCGCCGCCCTCCGCGCGGGAATATAGCTTGCCAGCAAGGCTATGAATGTCAGCAACAGAGATGCTGCCGCGAAGGTGAGCGGGTCGGTCGATGTGATCCCGTAGATGTAGCCCGCCATGACGCGGCTGAGAGCCAGCGCTCCCACCAGACCCAGCGCCACTCCGGCTAGCGTCGCCTGAAGGCCCTCCCGCAACACCATATGCAGCATCTCGCCGTGGCTCGCTCCCAGAGCCATGCGGATGGCTATCTCCTGCGTGCGCCGGTTTACCGTGTAGGACGTCATACCGAAGATCCCTATTGCAGAAAGCGCCAGGGCCAGAGCCGAGAAAATCCACAATAGGGTCATCGGGAAACGAATTGCACCGTAAGTATCCGACACGATTTCACTCATGGCCCGGATTCGGTTCACCGGCTGTTCCTTGTCGAGAGACAGCACGGCATCGCGCAGGGCCGGAACCACGCTCATGGGAGGTACGGCGGTTCGCACAGCCAGGAACACGGAGGGCACCGGGCTCTGCGGAAACGGCACGTAGACGGCAGCTTCCGGCTGCCAGAGGTCATCGTTTCGAACGTCCTTTACTACGCCTATGATCTCGAAAGGCCTGTAGGATCCCGAATCCTGTCCGGAGTAGACACGGGCCAGGACTGTGAGATGGCTTCCCAGCGGGCTGGAGTGCGGCCAGTAACGGTGTGCTACGGTTTCGCTGACGATGGCAACCGGCGTCGCGCCCTCATTGTCGCGTTCTGTGAACTCGCGTCCCGCCACCAGGCGGGTTCCCATGGCCTTCAGAAAATCAGGCGTCACGATCTTATAGCTCGCAGTCGGCTCCTGTCCGGGGACCGCTGGCGGCTGACCTTGCGGCTGGAAAAAGACGTTGCCACGGCCGCCTTCCGCTCCCGCGGTCTTCACGCCGGGAATGTTCTCGATCTTCTGCAACAGGTCACGATAGAAGGCCGCCTGTTGGGACCCGGATGAATACTTGTAACCGGGCAGACGCAGTCCCATCGTCACGACGTTCGTGGGGTCGATGCCGAGGTCGACGTTCACCAGGTTGAGGAAAGTCCGGACCAGCAGCCCCGCGCCAGTCAACAAGACCAGTGCCAGCGCCATTTCACAAACCGCCAGCGCGTCGCGTAGCCGCCGTCGCCCCGGCTCGGTGGTGACAGTCAACCCACCTTCCTTCAGCGACCCGCTCACTCCGCTCCTCGCCGTTGTCCAGGACGGCGCCAGGCCGAAGATCGCTCCCGTTGCCATGGTGATCGCCAGACTGAACACCAACACACGCCAATCGAGATTAATGACCCTGGCGTTCGGGAGACTCAGTCGATAGCGGACCATCGCCAGCGTCAGCAGGCGATCTCCCGCGTAGGCCAGCAGGAGTCCAAGCACGCCGCCGCCAACGGCAAGCAACTGGCTTTCCGCCAGTAACTGCGCGATCAGCCGTTGTCGAGTCGCACCGATGGCGACTCGGATCGCTACTTCGCGCTTCCGCCCGGTGGCGCGCGCCAGAAGCAGGTTAGCCACGTTGACGCAGGCGATGAGCAGCACAAACATGACCGCGCCCAGCATGATCAATAACGGCATCTGCATGTGACGGTGATAGGCATCGTGCAGCGGTTCCACCTTGATGCCCCAGCCTTTGTCAGCCTCGGGATATTCCCGGGCCAGCGTCTCGGCCAAAGCATTCATTGCCGCCTGTGCCTGGAGGATGCTCACGCCGGCCTTAAGCCGCGCCTGTGTTTGCAAATCGCGTGAAGTGCCGCGGCCGGTTTCGCTGCGCTCTTCGGGCGTGAGCGCCAGCGGAACGAAGACGTCCATTTCCTGGTCCCAGGTGAAACGAAACGATGCCGGCATCACGCCCACGATCGTGTAGCGTTTCCGGTCAAGGTCCATGGTCTTGCCGAGAATGGAGGGGTCAGAGCCGTAACGCATCTGCCAGAGACGATGGCCGATGACGGCCACCCGATCGTGGCCCGGCTCCGTCTCTGCGGCCGTCGGAAAGCGTCCCAGAAGCGGCTGAACGCCAAACATCGGCAGTAGTTCCGCGGAGGCCTTAATGCCATCCACGCTTTCCGGCCGGTTCCCTTCCGTGATGTTGAACCCCGACCAGCGATAGTAGGCGACATACTGGAATACTCCGCTGGCGGCGATATCCACGATGTTAGGGGCCGACACGCCGGTCTGAATGTAGCCCTCGCCCTGCTGATTGCGCCACTGCCCGAGTCCCACGAGCTGCTCGGGATCCGGATATGGCAACGGACGAAGCAGAACGGCATCCACCAGGCTGAAAATAGCAGCGTTGGCGCCGATGCCTAACGCGAGCGTAAGCACAGCCACTGCCGTGAAGCCTGGATTTTTGGCCAACACCCGAAGACCGTAGCGCAAGTCTTGAAGCAGTGTTCTCATCGCTCCACTCGATCATATAAGACGTTGATAGAAGCCGTTTGGGTGGGTCTCGAACGAGGTGCGATTCGACCCAATTGCGGCCAGCACGCCGGCAGTACCAGGAAGCCAGGGGCAGTCGCGATAACCGTTGGCCAGCCAGGCGCGCTGCTCGCGTGCGTGCTGCCGGGCGGGAAAATCGGAGAAACAGGTCGAATTGATGTAAACTCGGTTTATCCGGGTTGCCGGATCGGCAGATTCCGGTATGCGCCGAGCCTTGGTATGCGAGGCCTGCGCGTTTGAAGGAGGCACATTGCGATGAATTCGAATTTGGAACCGGAGGACGAGAATTCCCGACGGAACTTCATGCAAAAGCTGGGGGCGCTGGCGGCGGCCTCCGGTGTGGCGGCGAACGCGCAACAGGCGCCGGCCGGTGGCGCCTTCCCGGGCCAGGGCGGCAGGAGCCCCCGTCCGAACCCCGCGGTGCGGGAGCCCGGCCCACTCGCCAGGCAGCCGATGCCAACCGTGAAGTTCGGCAAGTACGAGGTCGGCCGCCTGATTATGGGATCGAACGGCCCCGGGCTGCATTTCTCCGTTAAGGAAGGCATGGATTCCCGAGCGTACCTCACACCAGAGAAAATTCTGGAAGAGAACAAGCACATGGAGGAGCTGGGCATCAACTGCATGGAAATGGGGATGCGCTTTGCCCAGTACAAAGAACAGGGCGGCAAAGTGTTCTGGACCGCCCGCGGGTCCGCGCAGACGGGCAAGGAAAGCGCCGAGAGGCCTTGGGTCCACCCCAAGGAGATCGCCAAGCGCGGCCCCATCGGCATTCACCACCAGGGCGCCGGGGACAACGGCACCGATGCCTGGTGGCGGCAGGGCAAGCTCAACGCCGTGCGGGAATATTGCAAGATGGTGCGCGATACGGGTGTGCTGGTAGCGGTCACCAGTCACCGGCCGGAAATATTCATGGAAATCGAATCCCAGGGCTGGGACGTGGATTACTACATGACCTGCCTGTACAAGTACGGCCGCACCCACTCCGAATGGCTGAGGGAATTCGCGTCCAACCCTCACATGATGCCCGTGGAGATCGGCTACCCCACCGAGGGTAATTCGGAGCTTTACGGCGGGGAAATCGCCTTCGTGCAAGGCGATCCGCCGGAAATGCTGAAAGTGATCAAACAGACCAGGAAGCCGTGTTTTGTATACAAGCTCCTGGCAAGCACCCGCCTCACCCAGAGAGAGGATATCGTCGAGGACCGGTTCAAATACGTTCTTTCGAACATCAAGTCCACCGACGCGGTGGTGGTCGGGATGTGGGGCAAGTATTCGGACGAGTTCGCCCTGAACAAGGAGTACGTGATCAAGTACGGCGGAACCTCGATCAAGATGTCGTAAGAACGTCGTAACAAGCGGAACCGGCGAGCTTCCTCGACTAATCGTTCCCGGATGCTTCGAGCGAGCAGCGCAGCCGTAGGAGCTATTTCTCGCTGGCTGCCGCTCAAATGGGAGGCCGCCACCAGCTTTGCCCGTCCGGTAGCCGATCGCCTCGTCACAACGGCCCGCGACCCTGCCGCCGTACTGCCGGCAGCTTGAAAGCCCTGGTGACGGGGTCTAGAATGGGTCAAGGGGGTGGCCCTGATGTTTGGCCGTCCATTGGCACTGTTCTTCGCGGCGGGGCTGGGTTTGGCAGCCGCGCAATCGGCACCCAAAGCCACGCCGGATGGCGCCCCTGCGGGCGTGCCTCAGCCGCAGGCGGCGAAACCGCTCTCGCCGGAGATGCGGGGCGACATCTTTATGGCGCGTAAAATGTATCGGGAGGCTATCGAAGCCTTTCGCGAAGGTTCTCCCAAAGATCCGGTCCTGTTGAACAAAATCGGCATCGGCCACCATCAACTGATGGAGCTCGACCAGGCGCGGAAAAGCTACGAGCAGGCGATCAAGGCGAAGCCCACTTACGTGGAAGCGCTGAACAACCTGGGCACGGTTTACTATGCCAAGAAGAATCCGCGGCGCGCCATCACCTGGTACAACCGGGCGCTGAAGATTGCGCCCGAGGAGAGCCGGTCGGCCTCCATTTACATGAACCTGGGGACGGCGTACTTCGCCCGCAAGCGCTACGAGGACGCCACCAAAGCTTACCAGACGGCCATGCGCCTGGACCCGGAGGTGTTCGAGCGCCATAGCAATTACGGCGTGATGCTGGAGGAACGCAGCGTCGAAGAGCGGGGCAAGTACCACTTTTACCTGGCGAAGCTGTATGCCAAGGGCGGGCGCAACGAGCTGGCGCTGCAATACCTGAGAAAGGCGCTCGAAGAGGGCTTCCGCGATAAGAAACTGGGCGAAGAGCCGGAGTTCGCGGCGCTGAAAGATACCGACGAGTTCAAGAAGCTGCTGGCGCTGGAGCCGCGTGTTCTATAGGACCGCGGCTGCGCTTACCGCGCTGGTCGCGATAGGCTGCACCAGCCGCCAGCCGGCCAGACCGCAGACCGACCGGATCGCTATCCTGCGTTTCGAGAACCTGGGAGGGGGCCGCGCCACGGACTGGATGGGGCGCGCGTTTTCCGAAATTCTGACCGCCGGGCTGACCGGCGCGCCTGCAACCTATGTCTTTCCGGCCAGCCGCCTGCACGGTTTCCAACAGGCGCTGGGAGTGCGGCCGATTGACGTGCCGGGCATTTCAGCGGAGCGCAGCCTGGCGCTGGCAGCCGGCGCGAACCGCATCGGGTACGGGGAATTTTGGGTGCGCGCCGGCCGCC
>Ga0326728_10026578_pt1 | contig 10223 bp, 5 predicted proteins | sample MB3enrmetagenome_FD_207602 | JGI IMG/M metagenome (GOLD analysis project Ga0326728, IMG submission 207602) | Lab enriched peat soil microbial communities from McLean, Ithaca, NY, United States - MB31MN | ecosystem: Environmental > Terrestrial > Soil > Wetlands > Peat | place: USA: New York... | reverse complement strand
CCGGCCCCGCCCGGCGCCCATGGAGGCACCCGCGCAGGCTTCCGCACGGCAATTGATGGGGCCGAGCCTGGCCTCGAGGCGCACTCCCGAGCGGAACTTATCGGGCAGGTTCAGCGATACCGGCCCGTTGACCGTGCCGGCTTCCAGGCCCGGGCCGTTCCACACATCGCCCGATAGTCTGAGCGAAATCGGCCCGTTCTGCGCGTTCAGGCGCACGTCGCCGCCACCGCCCGAGAACGAAATTGGCCCGTTGGTGGTGTGCGCCTCCACCACGCCCGAGGAATCGCTCATCGATACCGGCCCATTGATAGCCCGCGCTTTGAGGGTGCCGCTTACCCCGCCCACATCGATCGGTCCGTTGCGGCTCTCGAGGTCCAGGAACGCATCCTTGGGCGCGTGCACGATGAAATAAACTTCCCACCTGCCGGCGTCGCCGCCCGGCCCGCTGAAGGTGAAGCGTCCGGCATTATGCGCGATCGAGATGCCTAAGCTACCTCCCGGCCAAAGGCTTTCGATTGAAACCGCCGATCCAAGCGTGCTAGGTTTCGGACATGCGTAAAACGGTGGTGACGGTGGTGGCAGCGGCGTTGGCGGTCTGCCCGTGGGCCCAGGAAAAGCCGGAGCGCGTCGATCTCGAAGCAGCCCACCGCATCCGCAACGAAGCCTTTGGCGCGAACTCCAAGGTGATGGACACGGCTTTTCATCTGTCCGATGTCTATGGCCCGCGCCTGACCGGCTCGCCGGGATTCAAGGCCGCCGCCGACTGGGCCATCGGGAAGATGAAGGAATGGGGGCTGGCCAAGATCAAACAGGAGCCGTGGGGGCCCTTCGGGCGGAGCTGGATCTGCACCCATTTCGCGGCCGAAATGAAGGAGCCGGACTTCATGCCGCTCATCGGCTTCGCGCAGCCCTGGTCGCCCGGCACCGGCGGTCCGATCACCGCCGAGGCGATGATGGCGGTCATCAATACCGACGACGACCTCGAGAGATTCAAAGGCAAACTGCGGGGAAAAATCGTGCTGATTGCCGCGCCGCACGCTTCCGAACTGGCGGTGAATCCCATGGCGCGCCGCCTGAGCGATGCCGAGCTGGCGGCGGCCATGGCTGCACCCGATCCACAATTCGGCAACCCGGCCGAACTGCCCCTGGGCTTTCCGCAACGGCCTCCCGCTCCCTCGGCGCGTCGCGGCGGTCCAGACACGCGCGTGCGCCGCGCGCAGCTTAACAAGTTCTTAAGTGACGAAGGCGCGCTCGTGGTGCTATCGCCCGGCAATGGGCCGGATGGCGGCACGGTGATGGGAACGGGCGCGGGATCGCAGGACCCCCATGAGGACCCGCCGCCGCCCTCGGTGTTGATTACCAATGAGCATTACAACCGCATTGCCCGGCTCATCGAGCACAACATCCCCGTCAAGCTCTCCTTCGACATCGAGGCCCGCTTCATCGAGCGCGGCGACGCGTTCAACGTCACCGCGGAAATCCCCGGCGCTCACCCCGAAACCGGTCTGGTGATGCTGGGCGGTCATCTCGATTCGTGGACCGGCGGCACGGGGGCCACCGATAATGCCGCGGGCGCGGCGATGGCCATGGAGGCCATGCGCATTCTCAAGACGCTCGATCTGAAGATGGCGCGCACGGTGCGCGTGGCGTTGTGGAGCGGCGAGGAGCAGGGCATGCTGGGATCGCAGGCCTACGTGCGCGACCACTTCGCCGACCCCTCCGACATGGATCCCAGGGCCGAGTACGCCAAACTTTCCGGCTACTTCAACATCGATAACGGCGCCGGCAAGATTCGCGGCGTGTACCTGCAGGATAACGACATGATCCGCCCCATCTTCGAGGCCTGGCTGGATCCCTTCCGCGACCTGGGCGCCGGCACTCTGACCATCCGTGCCACCGGCAGCACGGACCACGTCTCTTTCGACGCCGTAGGACTGCCCGCCTTCCAGTTCATCCAGGACCCGCTCGAATACGCCGCGCGCTCGCACCATTCCAACATGGATCTGTACGACCGCCTCCAGGCCGGCGACCTCGAACAAGCTTCCGCGCTCCTGGCTTGGTTCGTCTACAACACGGCCACCCGGCCCGCCATGCTGCCGCGCAAGCCCGTGCCCAAGCCGGAGAATTGAGGTGCGGCTCAGCGGTAGAGCAAATACGGATCCCGCAGCTTCACAAACGCCTCCACCGCGTCCATGAAACTCTGCTGGATGGCGCGGGGATCTTCGCCTGCCTGGAGACGCCGCACGGCGTCATCGCTTCCGATCAGCTTCCGGCAAGCCGGCAGATCGAGCTTGCCGGGGTAGAGCTTCTCGATCGCCGCGGCCACTTCCAGGCCAAGGCGCGTGGAATCGAGCAGCTCGCGGTCTACGATTTCGAACCGCACGCCCTCGATGCGCACGCCCTTGAAGTTGGAATCGGCGGGCGTGAAGCTGGTGGGATAAACGCGGATGCCCGGGATCTGGCGTCTGTTCAAGTAGCCGGCCAGTTCGCGGCCTGAGATGAAGTCCGCGCCGATCTGCTCGAAAGGTGCGTCGGTGCCTCGGCCCACCGAGTAGTTCCCGGCCGCTTCCAGCAGACACAGACCCGGATACAGCGCGGCGGCGTTCAGGCTGCGCAGGTTGGGCGAGGGGTTCACCCACGGAAGTCCGGTTGCATCGAACCAGTCGCCGCGGCTCCAGCCTTCGAGCGGGATCACCGTCAGCGCCGCGCCGATCTTCTTTTCGGCGTTGAACAGGCGCGCCAACTCGCCGATGGTCATACCGTGGCGCACCGGCAGGCCCGGCCAGTAGCCCGTGAACGACTGGTTGGCGGAATCGAGCAGCGGCCCCTCGACGTGCGTGCCGGTAATGGGGTTGGGGCGGTCAAGCACGTAGAATGGCAAGCCCGCGTGGGCGGCGGCTTCCATGGCGTAGGCCATGGTCGTCTCGTAGGTATAGAAGCGCGCTCCGGCGTCCTGAATATCGAAGACCAGGGCGTCCAATCCGCGCAGCATTTCCGGCGTGGGCCGCAGCGTCTTGCCGTAGAGGCTGTAGACCCGGACACCAGTGGCAGCGTCGGTGCCGTCTTCGAGGCCCGGCCGGTTATCCCCGCCCCCGAAGCCGTGTTCCGGCGAAAACAGCGCGGCCACCTGGACGCCTGCCTGCCGCATCAGGTCCACATTGCGCCGGCCCAGGCGATCCACTCCGGTCTGGTTGGTGATCAGGCCGATGCGCTTGCCAGAGAAAGGCCGGAATTTCTGGTCCACCATTACGTCCAGACCGGTCCGCGTAGCCCCGTTGTGGAGGATCTCACGGCGCGCTCCAGCGCCCGCCAGGGTTTCGTTATACCCGGTGAGCGTGATGCCCTGCGCGGCGATTCCCAGGCCCGCGGCGGCGATGGTGGCGACTTTGGCGCGCAGCGGCGTGATGGCCGGGCGAGCCGTGGGGTGGACGCTATTAGCCAGCAGGATGACATAGCTGCGCGTCGAGGGGTCGATCCAGATCGAGGTTCCCGTGAACCCGGTGTGGCCATAGGAGCCGATGGGGAACAACTCGCCGCGATTGCCGGAGTACTGCGAATCGATGTCCCAGCCCAGCCCGCGCAGAATGGGCTGATCGGGAGGACTCTGCGGCTCGGTGAACTTTCTGACCGTGAGCGGGCTGAAGAGGCGCACGCCCTCGAGTTCCCCGCCCCCGATCATCATGCGGGCGAAGCGCGCCAGGTCATCCGCCGTGGAAAAGACCCCGGCGTGACCGGCCACGCCGCCCATGTTGCGCGCGGTAGGATCATGCACCACCCCGCGCAAAGGCGGCCCGTTCTTGGGGAAGCGCTCGGTGGGCGCGATGCGCGGCGCCAGCGCGGCGGGCGGCTGGAACATCGTCTCTTTCATGCCCAGCGGAAGAAAAATGTTCTGCCGGGCGTAATCGGAGAGCATTTGCCCGCTAAGCCGGTGGACCAACTCGCCCAGAAGGATGAAATTGATATCGCTGTAGACGAAGCGCACGCCTGGAGGCCCGGCGGGCGGGTCCGTGACCGCCAGGTGGATGCCGGTCTGGTAACCTGTCCACGTGGGTTCCAGGGGCACATCGGGACGCAAGCCGGAAAAATGCGTGAACAGGTTGCGGATGGTGATGTCGCTCTTGCCGCCCTGGAACTCGGGAATGTAATCGGTGATCTTGTCGTTGAGGCGGAAGCGGCCCTGTTCGAAAAGCTTCATCAGGGAGGGCGTGGTGGCGATGACCTTGGTGAGCGAGGCGCAATCGAAAATCGTGTCCGCGGTCATGGCTTCGGGCACGGGGACCAGCGCGCGCTTGCCATACGCCTTGCGATAGACCACCTGGTCGCCGTGGCCGACGATCACGACCGCGCCGGGAAGACGGCCCTGCTCAATCGCCTGGTTGATCGCCGCATCGATGGCCGGCCCGCCCTCGAAGCTCTGCGCCGCCAGCGCGGTGGCGGCCATGACGGCGCAGCAGAAAAACTTCATATACCTTCATCATAGGCTGCCTGATGTGGATCACATGCGGAGCTATCGTATAGCCGCCATTCCCGGAGACCGCCAACCTGACCCCCCGATTGCCCACCGATTCCGGCTCGGTCTGAGCAAAGAATCTTGCCCCCAACGGCTCCAAAAGGGACAGACTGATGTACAATTAAAAACAATAATATACTTGCGTATATTATTACGGTTCATCCGCCGCGATGCTAATGGAGATCCCGGCAGTCGGGTCGATCCCTCAGGAGTACCTCATGTTAGATCGCTTTGCGCATCGTTTTTCGTTAACCTCTCAGAGTTTCGCCTCTAGATCTCTTGTCGTAATGTTATTAATCGGCGTATCTCTCCCACCGGCCACGTGTGCGGGCAAAGAGTCTCCGCGGATTTCGGCCTTGAGCCCGACGAGCGGACAGGTAGGCACGGTAGTGAAGATCACGGGGAGCAACTTCGGATCTACGCAGGGGACGGGCCATGTCTCATTCAATGGGACAACTGCCACCGTCGAGAGTTGGAGTGCATCCAGCATTGCGGCGCCAGTGCCCGCCGGAGCCACCACGGGGGATGTCGTTGTTACAGTCGGACATGACACGAGCAACGGAGTGAAGTTCACGGTGCGCGTGGCGGTTCCCAACATTACGAATCTGAGCCCGGCGGCGGGAGGACCGGTATACACGGTGGTTACGATTACGGGGACGAACTTCGGAGCGACACAGGGTACCAGTAAAGTTTCATTCGGTGGGACCCCCGCGGTGGTGCACAGCTGGAGCGCGTCGAGTATCGTTGTGCCGGTACCGCCAGGAACAACCGCGGGGAATGCGATCGTCATTGTGACCGTGGGAGGTCAAGTCAGCAGCGGCGCGAACTTCGATGTCACGGCATCATCCGCTCTGCCAACTCTCTCGCAGGTTTTGGGGGCGATCGACGTCGTGAACGACTATTGGATCGCTAACAACCCGACACCGGCGAATAACAACTGGGATCAAGCGACATACTTTACCGGCGATCTGGCGGCTTACGACGCCACTGGAGCTCCGAATTACCTGAGTTTTGCGCAGTCTTGGGCGAGCGAATACAACTACAGCCTGGAGGGGGGAAATACCACCAATTATCCCGACTACCAAGCGGCCGGACAAGTCTACATCCGCTTGTATCAATTGACCGGAGCCGCTTCGGACCTTACGGGGATCACGGAAAGCCTGAACGGAATGGTCACCAGCGGTGTGAACAACGAGTGGACCTGGATCGACGCGATCAACATGTCCATGCCGGACTTCGCCGAGCTGGGATCGATCGATAACAATCAGAATTACTACAGCACGATGTACCCGCTCTACACTTACCCAAAGGACACGCTGGGGTTGTTTAACCCCGCAGTCGGGCTGTGGTGGAGGGATAGCACGTTCGTCGGCAGCGCCACCTACTGGTCGCGTGGCAACGGTTGGGTTTTTGCGGCCCTCGCGAAAGTACTTTCCGTGCTCCCGAAGTCGGATCCGCACTATCAGGAATACCTCAACGATTTCCTGGCCATGGCTACTGCGCTGGCCGTGCGCCAGCAGCCCGGTGGCTACTGGAATTCCGACCTTGGGGGGACCGACTTCGCCGGGCCCGAGACCAGTGGCACTTCCCTTTTTCTGTATGGATTTGCCTGGGGCCTGAACAACGGCATCCTGCCGAAAAGCACTTATTTGCCGGTGGTTGAGAACGCCTGGAACTTCCTCGTGAAGACGGCGATTCAGACTTCACCTAACACCGGCCTGCTGGGCTATGTGCAGCCCGGGGACGTTGGTCCGGATCCAACTACTGCCACTACCACGGAGGACTTTGGCGTGGGTGCGTTTCTGCTGGCGGCGCGCCAGATGGCGCTGCTGCCGTGGCTCGCGAACTAATATAGTGCGGCATTATTTTCACCCCGTGAACCTTCTGCAGGATCTGCGCGGTCCGGTCAACCTCGGCCGCGGCGTCCTGGAGCGACCAGTGGAGAACCGGCGACACGATGGCGGCCAGTTCTTCCAGCAAGGGCCGGTTCACCTCTCCCAGCAAGCCCATTAGCGTTCGCCTCAGCACCAGATCGTCAAGATGAACTACCCGTTCGTTGCGCGCCATGAATTCGATCTCCCGGCGGGAGTAGCCGGGGTGATTGGCGAGCGGCTCATCCGGGCCCGCATGTAAGAAGGCGGCGACTGTATCCGCGCCCGTGCCATAGCGTTCCACGAGCGCCGCGACCCGCTCCGCTTGCAGTCCGGTGCCCTCCGGGATCCTGGGGTAACCTTTGCCTCCGCCGATCGGAAGATCCGCCGAACTCCGGACTCGCGGGCGTCCCAGCACTCGCAGGATTTCATTGCAGACCTGCTCGGCAAGCCCACGGAAGGTGGTCCACTTCCCTCCCACCAGCGAGTAGATCGGGAAATCGATTCCGCCGCCCGGGGCCAGGACCGGGTAGCTGTGGTCGCGGCTGATCTGGCCCGGGGTAAGGGCGGAACTGCGCGGCAGAGGGCGAACGCCGCACACCCGAAAGACTACCCGCGACCGGTCCAGCCGGATCGAAGGGAAGGCCAGCCGCATGGCCTCGAGAATGTAATCCACTTCGGCTTCGCCGCAGACAGCCTCCGGATCTTCCTCCGGGATGTCCGTGGCGCCGGCGATAATCTTCCCCTGGACCGCATAGAAGATGCAGATGCGGCCGTCCCGGTTGACGAAGTAGATCATTTCATCGCCGAGCGCCGCCGCGAGATCGGGGTGGTCCAGCACCACGTGGGAGCCCTTGGTGCCGCCGATGAAGCGCGACTCGCGCCCCAAGCCGCGATTGGTGAGATCGATCCAGGCGCCGGTGGCGTTGACCACGATCCGCGGTCTCACTTCCACCGTCGCGCCGGAGATTTCATCGCGCAGGACGACCGCGCCGCCCGCGGCGCTTTGAAGCCGGACGTAATTCAGCGCGCGCGCCCCGGAAAACGCGGCTTCGGCATCCAGAACCAATTCGAGGCACAAGCGTTCCGGATACGTGATCTTGGCATCGTAGTAGGTGGCGGTGCAGATCACCTCGGGATTCAGAGCGGGCCGCAGCGCGAGGGCCGCCCGCCGGGAGCGGAACCGGTGTCGCGGGAGCGGGGATGCGCGGCCGGCCAGAAAGTCGTACAGCAAAAGCCCGGACTTGATCAGAAGCGCTCCCCGATTGCCCGGCTTGGCCGGCCATCCCAGCAGATTCCGGATGGCGGGAACGATTCCCGACGTCCAAGTGAAGATCGGAATGGTGGTAGCGAGCGGCTTAACGTAGTGGGGCGCGTTTCTCAGCAACCGGTTCCGCTCCCGGAGCGACTCGCGCACCAGGCGCAATTCCCCGTTTTCCAGATAGCGGAGGCCGCCGTGAATAACACGCGTCATGGCGGCGCTGGTTCCGGCGCAGAAGTCGGATTTGTCCACCAGCAGGACATCGATGCCCTCGAGCGCCAGCTCGTTGAACAAGCCTATTCCGTTGATGCCGCCGCCAATGATCAGAACGGAAACATCGCCGCGATCTTCAAGCGAGGCGAATTCTGGCCGCATCCTGCTTCCCTCCAGTATAAGCCTCATCTAAGATCCAGCCGCTCATCCTGATTCGCTTGCCACCATTTCGCGCTCCTTCGCGAGGCACTATATCCGCTCCGCTCGGCGCCGAAGGAGCCGGCGTTCCTCAACAAAGAAGGGCCGTCTGCGGTGATGTACAATGGGCTTGCGGCTACGCCATATGTCCCAACCAGGATCGCATGGCCGCAACTGGTCCGCTGCCGCCGGGCGTGCCGCGCGTTTTCACAAGGTCCCCAGCCTGGATCATGAAAGTCGAAAAAGATCTCATCTCGTCGAACGCCAAACTGGTCCCCGTGGATGCGGAGAAACTTGTCCGCCAGGTCGATTTGCGGCTGCGCTTGGATGTGTCGGAACAATTGAACGGCGCTGTGACGTTTTACAGCGGATTGGTGCATCTGAATGTATCCCATGCTGGCGGCTCGCAGAGGTCCTCAGCGGTGCTCGGGAAGGAAGACGAAGGCGCGGTTCGACTTGAAGGATTGCGACAGAGCCTCGAGACCGATGTCGCCCCGGCGGTTGCGGATCTTGGGGAAACGCCTCCCCGGCCCGCCACTTTACGGGGATTCGTTGGCGCACTGGCAATTCGGTTTCTGCGCCCGCTGCTGTGGTGGCACACGCGCTCCCTGCGGGCGTTTGCGTCCTCGGCGGTGAGCCAATCTTACCAGGAATTGGAGATGCTGGACTATCTGGCGGGCGAACTGGCAAGCACGCGGAAAGAGGTCGCCGCTCTACGCGAGGAGGTGCGGCGACTCCAGAACGCCGTGTCGAATGGCTCCGGGAGCGCGCGATGAATTCACCGGTTCCGGTCACCATCGTCATCCTGACGTGGAACGGGCTGGGGTATACGACGCGATGCCTGGAATCGCTTCGCTCCCGCACCGATCATCCCGCCTATGAGGTGGTGGTGGTCGATAATGCCAGCACCGATGGAACGCTCGAGTATCTGCAATCGCAGGATTGGATCGAGCTGATTCCCAATTCCGCCAACCTCGGTTTTGCGCGCGCCAACAACATCGCTCTGCGCCAGCTCAAACCCGGCCACGATGCCGTGCTGCTGAATAACGACATCGAGATCTCGCAGCCCGACTGGCTTGGGAAGCTTCAGGCAGCCGCCTATGCGGCGGAGGATATCGGGATTGCCGGGTGCCGCCTGGTAGGCGGTGACGGGCTGCTGCGCCATGCCGGAGCGTACCTGCCGGTCGATACTTTTTGGGGGCAGCAGATCGGCGGCGAAGAGCGGGACGTCAATCAGTACAACGACGACCGCGACGTCGAGAGCGTCGTGTTCGCCTGCGCGTACCTTAAGCGCGGTGTCATCGACACGGTCGGGCTGCTGGACGAAGACTATTTCTGCTACTTCGAAGACACCGATTACTGCCAGCGCGCTCGCGCACAGGGCTTTCGCGTGGTGTGTTCGGGCGGCGCCACGCTGATTCACTACGAGAACGCTTCGACCAAAGCGAATCGTGTCGAGCACAAACCGCTGTTCCTCCGCGGCCAGAAAGTCTTTCGAGCCAAGTGGGAGAAGAAGCTTAGAGCCAGCCGCTATCGGTACTCGCTGGGGTGGCATTCCATCCTGAACTTCCCGACGGGATACGCGATCAGTTCGCGATACCTGGTGTCGGCGCTCGACCAACTGGGCGTGCGTGTTTCCTACCGCTATGCATACGGTCCCGGCACGGTCTTCCCCCCCCAGGAGCCGGATTACTCGGGGTCTTACATCGTGGACCTGATCCGCCAAAGAAAGCTCGAGCGTCGGCTCGCGCAGGTCGTGTATGCGCAAGGAAACGTCTTCCAGTCCAATTTTGGCGCCTACAAGATCGGCTTCACGATGCTGGAGACGGACCGCATCCCCGCGGAATGGGTGCGCCAGGCGAACCTGATGGATGAAGTGTGGACGCCCTCGTCGTTCAACGCCGAAACCTTCCGGCTGAGCGGAGTCAGGCGGCCCATTCACGTCATCCCGTTGGGCGTCGACCCGGATCACTTCAACCCCAACATCTCCCGGTTCCCGCTGACGGGCGTTTACACTTTCCTGTCGGTATTCGAGTGGGGCGAGCGCAAAGCCCCGGAGGTATTGTTGCGGGCCTTCAATGAGGAGTTTCGCCGCGAAGAGCCGGTCATCCTGCTGGTCAAAGCGATCAACGTAGACCCCGCGGTGAACATCGCCCGCGATATAGCCGAT
>Ga0326728_10026577_pt1 | contig 10223 bp, 6 predicted proteins | sample MB3enrmetagenome_FD_207602 | JGI IMG/M metagenome (GOLD analysis project Ga0326728, IMG submission 207602) | Lab enriched peat soil microbial communities from McLean, Ithaca, NY, United States - MB31MN | ecosystem: Environmental > Terrestrial > Soil > Wetlands > Peat | place: USA: New York... | reverse complement strand
CGATCCGCATCCACTTCGAGCCATTGCCCGGTCCGGATGATTTGCGTCGCCGGCCCTACGTTGACCACCGCCGGTATCCCGTATTCGCGCGCGACGATGCTGCCGTGGCTCAACATGCCGCCCAAGTCCATCACGATCCCGGCAGCCGCAACAAAATAAGGCGTCCAGCCTGGATCGGTGAACGGAGCCACCAGGATCTCTCCCGGCTGCACGCGTTCATCGACGTCCGACCGCAGGATCACGCGCGCGCGGCCGGTCGCGATGCCCGCGCTCACGCCGAGGCCATGAAACACCTTCGTCCCGCGATCCACCGCATCGGGCACGAAAGCGCGTGGATCAAACCGGCCGACGACCACGGAGGGCGGGGTTATTTTCAGATTTTGCTCATAGAGCGCCCGCCGTCCGGCGACGAGCGCGCGCAAATCCGTTCCCGGGTCCCACAAAGAGCCGCTCTGCAATTCCTCAATTTCCAGAAAAAAGACATCGTTCCCATCCGCCAGCCGCCCGCACGCCGCCAGCCGCCGGCCCAACTCCAGCAGGAACCGGCGCAGAAACGCAAAAAACCGGATCAGTTCGCTCTTGAGATTCTCCCGGATCCCGCCGCCTTTTTGCGCGCGATACAGGACGAACCGGAAGATGGCTCGTTTCAAAGGATTCTTCAGCCCGCCGATGCACTTGTTTTCAAGAGCAACGCGCTCGCCCGCCAATGCCTCCTGGCGGACGATCGGGCCGGGGTGCCCCGCGTTGATGGCTTCAACGTAGCCGCGCACCATGTCCAGCACCAAGTCGGGACATTCCGACCAGCGCGGGGCGAACAACTCGATCTCGCCGCGCGCATGGTGTCCGCGCCGATACATAAACACATCCCACCGCTCGCGAAAAGCCCGCCCGCCCCGGCAACCCTCCAGCCGCGATGCAAAGGCGGGGAATGCGCGCTCGCCAAGCAGAACGCTTTTGATCGCCGGTTCCCGGGCCGCCTGTTCTGCCAGCAGCCACAGTTCGCGCCCGGCCGCCGCGTCATCCAGGCCGCCCACGCCCGCCAGCAGCCGGTTCGCCGTGCTGCGCCCCTCGGGCGCGAACCATTTTTCGCACAGGTTGAACAGAAGCAAATTGTAAAAAAAGAAGAAGCCGAGCGCGCCGAGCAACTCGCCCATCACATTGTAACCGATCATCGCCTCAGGGGCGAATGACCCGCGTATCGCGGCAAGCAACCCGCTGTCGGAAAGCCCCCCCGGTTCGATGCGGGCCAGGTCTTCGTTGATCCGCCGGATCTTGTCCACCACAGCTTGACCACGCCGGGGCGAGTAGAACAGAAAATGCAGCATGACAACCGGAAGACGGACCGCCGCTCTCCAGCGCCGGATCTCAATCCGGGGCAGATCGGCTTCCGAAATCTTGATCTTTTTCAGCGCCAACATGGTGTCTTGATGACCGCCCAACAGGCTTTCCATGCTTCGATTTCTCAACCCCGGCACATGGCGCCCCAGGCGCCCCAGCGCGCACATCGTGTTGAAGTTGAAATACACCCGCCCCGCAATCAGGCCAACCACCTGATCATGCTTCACCCGGAGGCCACAATCCCGGAACAAGCTGTCGTACAGATAACATATGAGCGACTGCACAAGCGACCACGTCATCGGAGTCACCACATCCGGCAATCCCTCGCCCGAATTGGCGTTCGTCCACACTTGGCGCTCCTCGAAGCTGGTTCCCCGCCCCTGCCGCAATGTCGTCACCGCCCGCGCCTGCAAGATCCATATCTCCTTGCCGCGCGCGCCCCACTCGATGTCCAACGGACCGCCCAGGACCCGCTCCACTTCAAGCCCCAGCCCCGCCAACCGCGCCGCCGTCCCGTCATCCAGAACTGGAGCGCCCGCCTTTTCCGCCGCAAGCAATTGTTCGCACACGCCGTCTTTCGCCGCAACGATCTGCATCCGCTTCGAGCCTGTCTCTCGCCGCACCACCCGCAGCCCCGAACGCGACACTGCGACGCGGTCGGGCGCCACCTTGCCCTGCACCACGGCTTCCCCCAACCCGAACGCCGCTTCGATGAGAATGGAGTCCGAATCGCCGCTTGCCGGATCGGTTGTGAACATCACGCCCGCGGCATCGGCGTCAATCAGTTCCTGGACGATGACGGCCATCTGCGCGCGGCCGGGCGCGATACCTTTTCGCATCCGGTATGAAATGGCCCGCTCGGAAAACAACGAAAGCCAGCAACGTTTCACCGCGTCCAGGACCGCGTCGCCTCCCGGCACGTTGAGAAACGAATCGTGCTGGCCGGCGAACGACGCCTCCGGCAGGTCTTCGACCGTCGCGCTCGAACGCACGGCCCGGGCGCCGCCGGCTTCAGCCGCCATGGCAGCCGCGATGGCGTCCGCCACCTCCCCCGGCACGACGATGGCGCTGAACTGCCGCCTCACCTCTTCCGCGGCGGCGCGCAGGGCTGCCGGATCTCGAAGATCGCACCCCTCCAGGCGCTCCAACCAATCCCCAATCCGGGGATCGGATTGCATGAACCGCTTGCAGGCATCCGTTGTGACGACAAATCCGGGCGGGACCGGCAGTCCCGCGGCGATCATCTCCCCAAGATGAGCCGCCTTGCCCCCGACGCGCGGCAAATCCTTGAGGCGAACCGCGCTCAACGGCATCGTGAATAAGCCGGCCTGGCTCGCTCGTTCCACAGTCTTCATCCTTGTCTGCTATCGTCACTTTATATTCAGACGCGGAATCTAAAGTCAACTTTAGGCGTGGTTTATTGTTGTTATTTAATTGTAGGCAAGAATCCATCCCGGCCATGTTCGGGAATTCTGAAGGCTCGGATTGAAGGTCGTGCTCCAGTTCAGCCCCCAAAGTTGTCTCAGCCCCACCGCACGGACCGAGGAATCGAGGAAAGACATGACGACCGGGGACTTGCCATCATGCCGGGTAATGCAATAGTTCGACATGTCGTCCGTAATGCTCTGTTCGTTTGGGTGTTGAGTTGGCTGATCGGTGTCAAACGGCTGGCTTCCGTCATAAGCGCAATCGGAAAACAGCGGTATATTATGAGATGACACCGCCATGCCGTTGGGCCCCGCAAGCGCGGGGGTCAATTTCCGCCAGAACGAATTAACTTCATTCGCAGGGATGTCAGAAGTCGGGACTGGGGGAGGATTATACATCCAGCCGTTAATTCCGTAACTGCCGTAGAGGCCGGGGGCGCCCCAAGGCTCAAGCTGGTACCCATTGGAGCCCATGATTCCCCAGCCCAGATACTGCACATTATTGGTCGTATATACGTTGGCGGCGCCGAGCGAGCTTCGAAGCTTTGTCGCCATCGGGCAGAGGCAGATATTGATGTTGGTGTTGATGTAGGGCTTCAACGCCATCGACCATTCTCCCATGGAAAGTGGATAAGGCGGATTGGCATCCACCCCATACCAGCCCAGCGGCATGCTTCCTTGGGAGTCGTTGGCATACATGTTAAAGGCCAGGGTCCACTGCCTGAGGTTCGACATGCATTGCGCGCGCTTCGCGTTGAGTTTCGCCCTGGCCAGGGCGGGCAGCAGCATCGACGCCAAAATGGCGATGATGGCGATGACCACCAGCAATTCAATCAGCGTGAAGCCGGAGGGCGATTGTCCGGGGCATTTTGATTTCGACGCGGGCATTTTCAAATGTAAAAGGGGCGGTTCCTGTAATCGGTCAGTCACGGCGGATTCTCATTAACACCTGGCTTCAGCCAGGTGAACTTCCACCTGGAAAACATCAGATAACTGTTTTAACCAGTTTTCCGCGCTCCCGTCGTCACTGACGCATTACCGGTTCCATATTTTTTATCCGCCACAAAATTTTGGCAATTGTTTCTCATTTTCGGCATCGAAGTAATATCGGTCATTCCGGGCGGAATTTCCATCACATCTTCATGCGGTAATGCGGGGGGTGCATCCCGGTTTTTGGCAATTCTATTGTCAATGGGAGATAATCACTCGCCGCAGCCGGGCCAAAAAGAATGTCCAATGGCCAAGCACGAATGACCAAGGAATGACGAAGCCCGAATGACGAATCGGTTGGCCGGGGCGCCTTTTCGTCATTGGGTCATTTGGAAATTGATTGATCATTAGGATTTCGTCATTAGACATTTCCCCCGATAGATCGAGATTTGCCCGACGGTGACGCTGATCAGCGCCCAAAAAGATGCTCCCATGCGGGGGTTATGGAGGGGTCCCGCATGATCACGCAACTACCAATTCGGATTGACGGCTGCATCAGCCGCCCGCCACAGGTAGCGCGCGGCATGGGTGCGATGTGGAGCCCATCGGACCCCGTGTTTGGCCAATTGTTCCGGCGTCGGCAAATTGCGCTTTCTGTATGCGATCTGAAAGCCCCTGCGGACGCCGAGGTCGTGAACAGGCAGAACATCCGGACGGCCGAGATTGAAAATAAGAAACATTTCCACCGTCCAGCGTCCAATCCCCTTGATTTCGGTTAACGTGGCGATGATCTCCTCATCACTGAGAGCATCGCAGTCGCTGACGCTCGGTATGAGACCCGCGTTGCAATGCCTGGCCAAATCAATAATATACGAAGCCTTGGGACGGGACAGCCCCGCTGTTCTCAGGCGGTCAACAGACGTCTTTGCGACCTGGCCGGGCGTGGGGAATTCGTCCTCCGGGAACAGCCTTTTGAACCGTTCGAGAATTGTGCCGGCAGCGTTGCTGTTCAATTGCTGGTGAATGATGGCGTGCGCGAGAGACTGAAAGGGCGAAAGGCGCCGCGGGCGCAATCGTAGTGGCCCGACCTTTTCGATCAACCCCGACATCACTGGATCGGAACTCAAATGGACGATGGCGCGTCTGCTCATGCACGGCCATTTTACACGGGTTTTTTGTCCAAGCGAGCCGATTCCCTCGCCCCGCGAAGCAGGGAGAGGGTGGCCGCAGGCCGGGTGAGGGCCTCGTTCCATCGAATGGTAGCAGTGTTCGGATGCGCCCGCTTCCAGCCGTCAAGCCCATAAATACTTGATCGAGGACCCCTACAAGATGATAAACGGCTCCCGCATATTGCAAACGAAGCTTTCGCACCACGGCAGGAGAATGCCGCCCCTCACCTATTCTGTCAATCCACAATGCGGCATTCCCAGGACCCCTGCTATGGTGGATTTTGGAGGGAATTGGTAATGTTTGTTGGCAATTCTGTCCATGCAAAGTCAATCGGTATAGATTGATATTTCAGGAAATCAAATGGTTCTTTGAATTCCGCTTCAGCTCCAATTTTGTATTCTGCTGTATCTCCATTTTGTTCGCCCCGCTGCCATATGATAAATTTGCCTAACACTTTTCCTTTAACAAAACGCGTCCACATACCAAGGTGCTCGTCATAATTATTGGGCTGATTTGGGTCATGTAACGTCACAAATAATCCATCCAACACCCCTCCTTTATATTCCTGATATGTAATGATGGAATCACTCACAAGCATGACATCATACCCATCTCCCTCCTTCGTACGAAATTTGGCTAGTATGGAATTCTGGCGTGATCTAATTTCCTCTTGTGCTGCGCAATTGGTGTAGGAAAAGCAAGCAACCCAAAATGTATCTGTTGCACCAGTTGACTCCACATATTTCGTGCGACGCAGCCCCCATCCTTTAAAGACGCTGTCTGACGGGCCAGAATTGCTCGACACATTTTGATATTTCAGAACCACTTCCTCCAGCTTCTTTCGTTCAGCAATGGAAATTAAGTTCGTGTTTGAAAGGAGGTTGGTGTATTCTGAGGAGCAAGGCTGTGGATGATCTTCGTTAGCCAGAACGATTATATTACTTTGACCTTCGAGGGTCAAAAGGGGGAATATCAACTTTGCTGCATGTTTGGTTTGAGCGAAGAGGTTACCGCAAGAAATCAGCAAACTTAATGTTAAGGTGAGATGTTTTAATTTCATGGGTTTGATTCTTCTGTTTACTGATTTGGCATGGCATTAAGGTCTATCCCGAAATTCTGTGGAGTTTTGTCGTTTGGAAGGGCCACTCCCGAGAACGCGCCTGCTTGGATCGTGGTTGTCACACAGTTGTGGGCCCCGCCACTAACAGCAGAGTAAAGAATGTACCACCCCGGATTCTGTGAAAGACCTGCCGTAAAATTCAAACTGCTACTCAATTCATTGATGCCGATTTGAAATTGACGTTGAGCGTCAATCCTGTCTCCGTTTCCAGGGATTCTCAAAATGCCAGGGACATCATCAAAAATTGATGCCGGGCGAATTTGCGAGAAATAACCGACCTGTTTGTTCAAGAATTCTTGGTTAAAATAACTTATCCCCGCTTTGTAAAGCCCTTCTGGTGGAGCACCATTGCTCAAACACCACCAAGCATGACCCGCCGTGAACCCCCATATTGTAACAATATCCCAGCGAGGGCCGCCCGGCTTAGGCTCTTCATCATACGCAGTGAAATACGAGGGATATTTGGTTGCGCCGACCGAATAGGTGTACCGTTGCGGCGGGGCTTGCGGCGTAATATCCATCGTTGTGTTGTCTGGCAATACCGTAAAAATCTGGCCATTGGCATTTGGTGTTTGGCCTAAATCGGTGATTCCGCCCATCGGAACTGGTGCGGTGAGCCAAAAAGGCAGCAAAGTAGGGTCCACCCAGACCCGCGATATGAAATTCTCGGCTGAGACATCAATTTCAAAGAGGTTTTGACGTCCGGCCATTCCTTTGCCTCCGGTCTGTAGCGTCCACTGCGAACAGACGGTTTCCTCGTCACTGAAGTTGTCTGAAGAACCACCGTAGTATGGGAGGCTGTAAGTCTCGCTCAGGTCCCAAATCGCCGACGCCATGCCACCGGCAAAGTCAACGGATTGCGAGTCTTCCAACGCGGTGGCGAGGTCCACAATATTGGTTTCCACACCCTCTCCATCGCAGCTAACAACTTGGAGGACTGGGCATGAGTTGCATCCCCAGCTATATTCGTAGTTCACCGAGTAAACGCCTGAACCTCCACAGTCGTCGGTGTCGGTTTCAGATGAAAACCAGTGGGAGTTTCCTTCGCTCGAGAGCACCCAATCCACGTTTCCCTGATCAACGTAAACCACGACTTGTGAGCAAATGAGCGAGGTCTGGATTTCAGTGGATGAATAACAATACTGATACTCCTGCATATAACATGTGGCAGGCTGATCGATTTGCGTCTGCGCGGCCATGCTGTCGGCCGCTGTCGGATTGCCCGGCGTGCCGTCCGATGGCGGTGTCGTTCCGGTTCCGTTGCCGTTGTTGTCGGAGTTGGGAATGGCGCGCGCTTCGACCACGGCAGTTCCCCCAGCCCCCACTGGCACCGAGTATGCGTCCCAGTTTCCCTGGCCGTCCTGGCTGGCTTGAACTCCATTCACCCATATCGTGTAGTTGGTGAGCATGACTGATCCGCTGACAACGGGAATAATGTTGCGCGGGGTTCCTCCAAGCTCGCCGGAAAAATCGTCAATCGTCAATCCCGCACTTACGCTGATCGTCAGGTTGGTGGTGGAGATGTTGCCAACGGCGTCCATTGCTGCAAGCGTAACATAATTCGTCCCTACCAGCAAAGGCACGTTTTCCACCCAGAACAATCCGTTGCGCTCGACCAAACCTTGGACGGTGTTGGTGCCGCCGCTGGCATCGACGATTTGGGCGGTGAGGCTCGCCGTGAAATCATCCAGCGAACCGCGCAGCGTAAATTCCGTGCCGCTGACTTGGTCGTCATTCTGCGGCCAAAAGACCTGGATCGCAGGCGGATTGGTTTTGCCGGAGTAATCCAAAGTGAAGGTGAAATTGGTGGTGGTGACGTTGCCAGCCATATCCGTGGCGTGGAAGGTAACGATGTTGTCCCCGTTGGTCAGCGGAACATCGAAGGCTTGGAACGTGTTGGTCGTGAAACCCCCTGCGTTGGTGTCGTAGTACTGGCTGAGCACGAAGACTTGCTGGTTGGTGAAAAACCCCGCCGCGTTTGTCACGTCGAATGTCAGACTGGCCAAAGGATCGGTGCAAACGCCCTGTACTTCGATCATCGGCTGGGTAACTACACCGGGGATGGGATTGGTGATGATCAGCACCGGAGGGGTCAGAATGAGCTTGAGTTCAATTTGTTCCCACGTCTGTTGCGCATTTGGCGGCAAGCCTCGCAGCCCCACCCAAACCGAATGCCAGCCTTCCACGCTGCCCAGGTTAAACACGAAGTTCGAATTGTAGGGCGACCAATAGGCGGCGGAGAAGTTCGTGTTGTCCACCAGCGCAGCCATGTACGAAGGCCAGCCGGCCGAAACGGCAAGCTGGACGGTCGCGCTGCTCGTGTTGAAGTATCGGTTCGTCGCGCTGAGCGAAAAACTGATGACGTTGGGGTCAAGGCTATTTTGGTAGTCGTACAGAAGCGTGTTGCCTTCTGGGTCCAAATTTGTTTCCGACAAATCTACTGTACCGAAGTACTGGTAAAGCCACCATTCAGGAGTTATTAGATTTCCATAAGAAGTGACGCCCGTCCAATCCCGCGCCCCAAAGAAAAGACTGTTCGTGCGATCTTGAATCTCCACTGTGAATGGCGTCCAAGCCTGATTGGTGACCGGCCACACCGCCCGTTCGATATTCCAATTTGTCAACGAATTAGTCAAAGATACGGCGCTAAATATCTCATAGACCATGTCCGTCGCGTTGTTCAGGGTGAATGAGACGATGCCGTTGCTGATGCCGACAATTTGAAGCCATAGCCCATTTGTCGAAAAGACATACGTGGAGATTACACCACCGGATGAATTCGTGCCGCCGCCGCCATCGCCGGGCGGCGAAGGCGGGCCGCTGTCATCCATGGAACGTGCCCCTTCATTGCCGCCTCCTGGCCTTGTCCCTCCCCATGAGGCAGGGTCGGCGTAATTTACCGAACTGTCGTCGATCACGAAGCGGCCATTTCCAAGAGAATCAACCGGCAAATCTGGCACCCAATCATAAGGCATCGGCGGCCAATTTTGAGCGGAAAAAAACGCGCCGAATTGCGGCACATCATCGGGCGGGACTGGCGAGCCCGTTTCTGTCTGAGCGCGTGAGAAGAGGCTGATTCCAAGAACAATCGCCAGCGCAATGGCTCCCTTTTCAATTGTTGTGTGCATATGTCGTTTGGTGTTGTCGTTTCTGACTGAAGCGTTTGGAAATTGCAAGGATTAAATGCTGAAAAATACCAACCAATGGTTGGTAGCTCTGTCTTGAGGTTCTGCTTCGATTTCAAATGGTGCAACCGACTTCGCGCAGAATCTACAGAACTTTGGGAGAGGCCGTTCGCGGCGAGAGAAAAAAAGCCCGCCTGAGCCAGGAGGAATTGGCGGAAAAGGCTGATTTCACTCGAAATTACATCGGCGACATCGAGCGAGGGGAGAAGAAGCCCACGGTGGAGGCCCTGGCAAAAATCGCCAAGGCTCTCAAATGCCGTGTGCGCGACCTCGTTTGGGACGTTTAACAGTTGCTTTTGTTTTCCTGACCCTGCCGCGCCCCGTGGTGTATTCATGACGGAATCCCTGTAAACTCTGCGATTCGAGCAAACAAGGAGAAAAAGATTTTTTGCCGGTGACGGCTGTCGAAGAGACGGCGCAAAATGAGAGTTGTGCGGAGATTTCATTGCCCGTTTAATTTCATCGCGTGAAAGTTTCTCAAAAAGACGCGGACAATGCAAGAAAAAAATACGCAGTCAAGCGCGGCATGTAAAAATGGGTGTCTGCTACACTGGCATACATCGAAAATTACAGCGCAAAATTAAACGTTATCGGGCCACAAGTGCGCAAAATCCGCGAACGCAAGGGCTGGACGCAAAGTCAACTTGCCGTGAAACTGCAACTGTTCGGCTGGGACACCAGCCAGGATTCGGTATCCAGACTGGAAAATCAGGATCGGCGCGTTCCTGATCTGGAGCTTTTTGTGCTGGGCAAAGTGCTGGATGCCAAACTTGAGGATTTGTTTCCGCAAAATTTGCGGGGGAAAATTAAAGCCCTATGGTCGCATTACCGGGTGAAACTTTCACGCGGACAGGTTCCGCCAGTGCAGTAGGTTGCACTTTCTCACCTCGCCTTTACCGGATTGTCTAGCCCGTCCTTCACCAGATTATCGGGCGCTGCCGCCCGCTCTGTCCACCAACAAATACGGCAGCGCCAAAAACCCGCAAGCCTGTCCAACTTAAAAAACCGATGGTCATTAAACCGTCCAACCAGTCCAAGCCGGCTTTATCGTTA
>Ga0326728_10026575_pt1 | contig 10224 bp, 9 predicted proteins | sample MB3enrmetagenome_FD_207602 | JGI IMG/M metagenome (GOLD analysis project Ga0326728, IMG submission 207602) | Lab enriched peat soil microbial communities from McLean, Ithaca, NY, United States - MB31MN | ecosystem: Environmental > Terrestrial > Soil > Wetlands > Peat | place: USA: New York... | reverse complement strand
CGCATCTGGAGAACGTCCGCGCCGCCGTCGATCTGCCCGTTTTGCGAAAGGATTTTACGATTGCGAATGCGCACATCGTGGAAGCGGCGGCCCACGGCGCGGACGCCATCCTGCTGATCGCGGCCATTCTCGGCGAGCGCGAACTGCGCGATTTCCGCGAGTCGGCGGCGCGATTCGGGATGGCGGCGCTCGTCGAGGTACACAACCGCCATGAGTTGGACGCGGCCATCTCGTCGGGCGCCGGGATTATCGGCGTCAACAATCGCAACCTCAGCACCTTCGAGGTGACCCTCGATACCTCGCTCGAACTCGCGGAGCACATGCCCTCCGGCGTGGTGCGCATCAGCGAGAGCGGCATCCACAATGCGGCCGACATCGCTCGCCTGCGCGCCGCCGGTTACACCGCGTTCCTGGTGGGCGAACATCTGATGAAATCGGGCGACCCGGCAGCGGCGATCCGACGGTTGGTGGCGGCATGATTCTGAAGATCTGCGGCATCACCAATCAGGACGACGCTTCCGCTGCCATCGAGGCTGGTGCCAACGCGGTGGGCTTCAATTTCTACGCACCCAGTCCGCGGTATCTCTCGCCCGAGAAGGCGGCCGAAATTGTCACCGCCGATGGAGCGCGCCGCGTGGGCGTGTTTGTGAATGAGAAGCGCGAGCGAGTTGAGGAAATCGTGCGCGTGGCCCGGCTCGACGTGGCGCAGTTGCACGGCGACGAGACCTCCGGCGAGTATCCTGCGGCAGCCCCGGTCTGGAAGGCGATACGTAGCGGGCCGGATCTCCGTTTCACCCAACTCCGCCAGTACGACCTCGACCCCTCCGAAGCACTCTTGCTCGACGGTCCGGCGTCCGGCGTGCCCTTTCAATGGAGCGCGGCGAAAACCGTTTGGTTGACTCTACGCCGGCCGCACCACCTCATTCTCGCGGGCGGCCTCGACGCTTCCAACGTTGCCGAGGCTATCGCCGTCGTGCATCCCTGGGGCGTCGACGCGTGCTCGCGCATCGAAAGCGGGCCGGGCAAGAAAGACCACAAAAAAATGAAAGACTTTCTAAGCGCGGCGATGGCGGCCGTCCAGGTATGACGGCGCAGCCGGACCAGCGCGGCCACTTCGGCCCATACGGCGGCCGATACGTTCCCGAAGTATTGATGGCCCCTATCGAGGAGTTGGAGACCGCGTACCTCGCGGCGCGTCAAGACCCGGCATTTCAGGCGGAGCTCGCCGACCTGCTGCACAATTACGCCGGCCGCCCCACACCGCTCTACTACGCCAGGCGTTTGAGTGAAAAACTGGGCGGCGCGCGCATCTGGCTCAAGCGCGAAGACCTGCTGCATACCGGCGCGCACAAGATCAACAACTGCCTGGGACAGGCGCTGCTCGCCAAACGCATGGGCAAACGCCGCATCATCGCGGAGACCGGCGCCGGACAACACGGCGTGGCCACCGCCACCGTCTGCGCGCTCATGGGCTTCGACTGCGTGGTCTACATGGGCGAGGAGGACATGCGCCGCCAGCGGCTCAATGTATTCCGCATGCGCATGCTGGGCGCGAAAGTGGTCGGCGTGGCGAGCGGCAGCCGCACCTTGAAAGACGCCATCAGCGAGGCCATGCGCGATTGGGTGACCAACGTCGCCGACACGCACTATCTGCTCGGCTCGGTGCTCGGTTCCCACCCCTACCCCATGATGGTGCGCGATTTTCATAAGGTGATCGGCGAGGAAGCGCGCCGCCAGATCCTGGAAGCGGAAGGCCGCCTGCCCGATGCGATTTTCGCCTGCGTGGGCGGCGGATCCAACGCCATCGGCATCTTTCATGCTTTCCTGGGCGACCGCGACGTGAAGCTCGTCGGCATAGAAGCCGGCGGACGGGGCGAAGGCATCGGCGAACATGCCGCGCGCTACCGCGGCGGCGCCCCCGGAGTCTTACAAGGCGCCTACAGCGTCGTGCTGCAGGACGCCGACGGCCAGATCGCGCTGACGCATTCCGTCTCGGCGGGCCTCGATTACGCCATGATCGGGCCGGAGCACGCGTGGCTGCACGATCAGAGCCGCGCCGAATACACCGCCGCGTCCGACGCCGAAGCGCTCGCCGCCGCGCGCCTGCTTTCGCGCACCGAAGGCATCATTCCGGCGCTCGAATCGTCGCATGCCGTCGCCGAAGCGGTGCGCCGCGCTCCCTCCGCGAAGGGCGCCATCTTCCTGGTGAATGTGTCGGGCCGCGGCGACAAAGACATCGATATCTATCGCGAAAATTTCAAGGAACTCGACTCGCAATGACGCGTATCGGCCGTCTCTTCGAGGACTTAAAGAAGACCAATCGCAAGGGCATGATCGCTTATCTCACGGTGGGCGATCCGTCGCCCGAGCGTACGCCCGCACTGGTGGAAGCGCTGGTTCGAGGAGGCGCCGACCTCATCGAACTGGGCGTGCCGTTCTCCGATCCGATAGCCGATGGTCCGGTGATTCAGGCGGCCGGCGAGCGTGCCCTCAAGGCCGGCACTACCCTCGCGCGCGGGCTCGCAGTGGCCGCGGAGATCCGCCGGAGTTCCGAAGTTCCGCTGCTGTTGTTCACCTACCTGAATCCGGTGGTGCGCTACGGGCTCGACCGGCTTGCGAAGGATGCCGCCGCGGCAGGGATCGATGGCTGCCTGCTCACCGACGCGTCGGTGGAAGAAGCGGACGAGTATGTCGCCGCAATGCATCGCCACGGGCTCGACACCGTTTTCCTGGCCGCGCCTACCAGCACCGAACGGCGCCTGAAGCTGGTGGCGCAGTATTCCACCGGCTTCGTATACCTGGTGTCGCGCACCGGTGTCACCGGTGCGCGCGATTCGCTGTCGGCCGCGGTGGCGCCGTTGGTCGCGGCCGTCCGCGCCGTCACCGATCTGCCATTGGCGGTCGGCTTCGGCATCTCCAAACCCGAGCATGTTGCCGAGCTTGGCCGTCAAGTGGAGGCGGTGGTGGTGGGCAGCGCGATCGTGCGGCTGATCGAGCGCAACGCGGAGAACGCCTCGCTCGAGATTCAACTCGAATCGTTCGTCCGCGAATTGAAGCACGGATTTGGAGCGCACGCATGACGCCCGACGAAGCGCGCGCAAAATTGGAGGAGTACCGGGTGCTTATCGACGACGTCGACCGGCGCATCGTGGCGCTGTTGAACGAACGCACGCAGGTGGTGGAGGAGATCGGGCGTGTGAAGCGCTTGAGCGAGCTGCCCATCTATGAACCGAAGCGCGAGGAGCAGGTGTTCGCCAATGTCACGGGATCGAACGACGGTCCCATGAGTTCCGATGCGCTGCGCCGCATCTTCGAGCGCATCATCGACGAAATGCGCAAGATTCAGCGTCTGCGTATGGAAGCCGCGGGGGATAAATAGATGTTAGTGGTGATGCAGCAGGGCGCCAGCGAAGAGCAGATCGATGCCGTCATCGAGAGGCTGACGGAACTGGGGTTCGACGTCCACCGCTCCACCGGCGTGATTCACACGGTACTCGGCGGCGTGGGCGGCAAGGAGGATTTCGATCTCGACGTCTTCGAGCTGATGGACGGCGTGAAGGAAGCGCACCGCATCAGCTCTCCGTATAAGCTGGCCAGCCGCAGCTTCAAGCCGGGCGGCACGGTGGTGACAATTGGCGGCGTGGACATCGGCGGCCAACGGGTGGTTGTCATGGCCGGCCCGTGCAGCGTGGAAAATCGCGAGCAAATCGAACGCTCGGCCGAGATCGTGGCATCCGGTGGCGCGCGCGTCATCCGCGGCGGCGCGTTCCAACCGCGCAGCTCGCCCTACTCCTTCCAGGGATTGGGCGAAGAGGGTCTCAAGCTGCTCCGCGAAGCGGCCGACCGCCACGGCCTGGTGGTCGCGAGCGAGGTGATGGATCAGACGCAGATCCCGCTCGTGGCGCAATACGCGGACATCCTGCAAGTGGGCGCGCGCAACATGCAAAACTTCACTTTGCTGCGCGAGTTGGGCAAGCAGCGCAAGCCGGTGCTGCTGAAGCGCGGAATTTCGGCTACCATCGAAGAGTTGCTGCTCTCGGCCGAATACATCATGTCCGGCGGAAACTACGACGTGATCCTGTGCGAGCGCGGCATCCGGACTTTCGAAACATACACCCGCAACACCATGGACATCTCCGCGATCCCGGTGGTGAAAAAGTTATCGCATCTGCCGATTGTGGCCGACCCCTCGCACGGCACCGGCCGCCGCGACAAGGTTGTGCCGATGGCGCGCGCCGCTGTGGCCGCGGGCGCCGACGGCCTGCTGGTGGAAGTCCACCCCGATCCTGATCGCGCCCTCAGCGATGGCGCGCAGTCTCTGCGGCCGGAACAGTTTCAGGACATGATGCGCCAGCTCCGCCTCATTGCAGCGGCGGTGGAGAGAACCATCTGAAGACCGTCGCCATTGTCGGGACCGGGTTGATCGGCGCCTCGTTCGGCCTGGCGTTGCGCCGCGCCGGATTCGACGGCGAGATTCTGGGCGTCAGTTCGCCGCGCGCGGTGGAGAGCGCGGTGGAAGCCGGCGCCATCGACAGCGGAGCGCCGCTCGCCGAAGCCGTCGGGCAGGCCGATCTGGTCTTCCTTTCGTCGACCATCGGCCGCATTCTGGATACTCTGCGCCATCTCGATCCGCTCGTTCGGCCCGATGCGCTGGTCACCGACGCCGGGAGTACCAAGTGCGAGATCGTCGATCTGGCTCGCGAGAAGCTGCGCCGCTGCCAATTTCTGGGCGGACATCCCATGGCCGGCAAGGAGACGCGTGGAGCGGCATCGGCCGACGCGGCCCTCTTCCAGGGCCGCACCTGGGTGCTGACGCCCGACGAGCCCGCGGAACTGGAAACACCCGTGGCCCGCGAGTTCCGCGGCTGGCTGGATCGCATCGGCGCGGTTGTGGAAACGCTCGATTGCGACGAGCATGACCGCGTGGTGTCGCTCACATCTCATCTGCCGCAGCTCGCCTCTACCGCGCTGGCATCGGTCGCCGGCCACGTCCGCCGGCCGGAGATCTCCGGCTCGGGATTAATCGATATGACACGCCTCGCCGCCAGTTCCTACGATCTGTGGCGAGACATCCTGGCCACCAACTCGGACTACATCGACCGGGCGTTGGCCGACTACATACAAACGTTGGAGCACATGCGCGAAAATCTTCGCACTCGGGAAATGCAACAGGAATTCGAACGCGGCGCCGCGCTGGCGGGCCGCCTACGGCAGGCTCTGTGAAAGATAGCCGCATACTCTTCGTCAAATTAGGATAAACTACGCATGAGGCTAGAAACCGTAACTAGACCACCGGCGGACAACGCGTCCGAAGGTGAACCTGTAAGGTTTCCGGCGCGACGGACCAGACGGCCCTTCGCACCAGGCGCCGAACGTAAGGATTTCAAAATGGAACAAAAACTCAAGATCGCCGTGTTCATCGATTTTGACAATATCGAAATCGGCGTGAAGTCCACCCTGCACCGCGAGTTCGACGTCGCGGCAGTTTTGGACGCGCTGAAGGAACGGGGCGAAATCGTCACCAAATTCGCGTACGCGAACTGGGGCAGGCAGGAATCGGCCACGCGTGCTCTTTCCGAGCACGCGGTGCAGATGGTGCAGCGCGATCCCTCGCCGCGCGGCGACAAGAACGGCGCCGACATCAATCTGGCGCTGGATGCGCTGGAGATGGCCTTCACGCACGACCATATCAATGCCTACGCGATCGTCAGCGGCGACAGCGACTTCATCGCGCTGGTCAACAAACTGAAACAGTATGACAAACGCATTTTCGTGGTGGGTGGAAGGGCTTTCACCAGCACGATTCTGCAGAAGAATTGCCACGAATTCGTGGCCTACGAATCGATCATTGACGATCGCCCGCGCTCCGGCGGCGGCCACCAGCAGCAATCGGCGCCCCCGCCTCCGCAGCAACAGCAACAGCACCCGCAACCGCAACAGCAGCCACCGCAACAGGCGCCCCCACCGCCGCCTCAGCAGCAACAGCAGCGGGCGCAGCAGAAACGTGTGGCGCTCGACCTCGCGCAGTCCATGCCCCTGGTGGAACGCGCCCTCGGCGTGCTCGAACGGCGCGAAGTGCGTCCGCAGCTCGGCCTGCTGAAGTCCACCATGCTGCAACTGGACTCCACCTTCAACGAAAAGGCCTACGGCGCCAGTTCGTTTACGGATTTCGTGGAGAAGCTGCAGAAGGCCGATTACGTCGAGGTCACCGGCGGCGAGGGCCGCTACATGATCCGCATGAAGGGCGGAGCTGCTCCCGAAAAGCCGGGCGCCAAGCCGGAAGAGGCCATCCCCCTGCTTCGCGACGTGCTGGAAGTTCATCGCATGGAGATGGACAACGGCGCGTCCGCCGACGAACTGGCCGAGTTCGTCCATCAGGACCATCCCAATTTCGAACTGCGCCAGTACGGCTTCCAGGAGTTCGGCGAACTGCTGAACTACGCCCAGGACAAAGGACTGGTGCGCATCCAGGCCGACGAAGAGAAGGGAATCACCGTCTACCTGGGCGCCGAATTCCATCCGCCCGCCGCGCCGCCGGCGCCCGAGCCCGTGGCCGAGGTCGAGGAAGAAGAGGACGAGCCGCAGCCACTGGTGCCGGGCCAGCCGACCGCGACCGGCGAGATTCCTCTCCCCGAGCTTCCGCCCAAACCGCAGCGCCGCCCGCGTGCGCCCCGCAAATCGTCATCGTCCGAGGGCCAGAAGAAGCGCACCGGTTCGTCTCGCCCGCGCAAAAAGCCGCCCGTGCAGTAACCTGCGGGTTGGAACGCGATGCATCGCCGGCGCAGGCTCGCTTTCGCCGCCTTCGTGCTCGCTTGGTTCGTCTACTTCACGCACGATGGCCTGCGCGTCCACTTCGCGCTGGACGAGCTGGGCAACATGGCCCACTATTTTCGCGGCGGCCCGCTCGCGCTAGCTGTCTCGCAATTCACGCTCTGGCGCGGCGATTATCGCCCCATGGGCGGCCTGTTTTATGTGCCGATCCTGTCCGTGGCCGGACTCAATCCTGTTGCCTATCAGGCGGCGCTGCTGGCCTTCCTGCTGGTCAACGTGTACCTCGTCTACCGCCTCGCGCGGCAGTTGGGCACTGGTGAGTTGGCCGCCGGATTGGCTTCGCTGGTAGTCGCGTATCACGCCGGCTTGAACAATCTCTACTACAACGCCGCCTGCGTTTACGATGTTCTGTGCTGCTTCTTTTACCTGGCCACGCTGGTCTATTACCTGCGAATTCGCCAGGCCGGGCGCGTCCCCGAGGCCCGCCAGACCGCTCTATTCCTGCTTTTGTTCCTGTGTGCCCTGAACTCCAAAGAGATGGCTGTGACGCTGCCCGCGATGCTGCTGATCTATGAATGGATCTATCATCGGCCCGCGTTGCCGGACCGTTCCGCGCTGTGGGCTTGGCTGCGCGGCCTGGCACATGCGGCCCTGTTAGCGGCGGCGCTAACAGCTTTGGACCTCTATGGAAAACTCTTCGGACCGGACGCGCTGGTCAACGCCGAAGCCTACCGCCCGGTGTTCATCCTCCGCCGGGTGCGCGATTTTCAACGCCTGTCGCTGGGCGACCTGCTTTTCGGGTGGAGTTCGGGCTGGGGCGGAATCCTCGTGCTCTGGGCTGTGCTGGCCTACCTGGCGTGGCGGCGCGGCCGGCCGGCTCTGCGGTTCTTGTGGTGGTTCATGGTGGTAACGCCACTGCCCATCGAGTTTCTCGTTGGCAGGAGCCAGGCCTGTCTATACATTCCCATGGTCGGCTGGGCCATCTTCGCGGCGGTGATCTTTGTCGATCTCGCCCAAGCGCTGGCAGGAGTCCTGGAAGCGGAGCCATGGGGCCGGCGTCTGGGGCGCCGTGGAATCGCCGCCCTGCTGGTGGCGGTGGCCATTTTCTTCTGGGCACGCCAGAATCGGCTGTACCAGCAGACCCACGCCGAACCCGCGATGACCTCGCTCGGCCACGAAAGTTGGGACGTGATCCAGCAGTTCCGCGCTCTCAATCCCCGTGTGCGTCCGGGCAGCAAAGTTGCTTTCCTGGACGACCCGTTTCACAGTTGGGACATGTTGTTCCTGGCGGAACTCTGGTTCCGCGATCGCAGTCTCGACATCCACGTGGAGCGCCACGGCCCGTTGACGGCCGCGGACCTGGCGCGAATGGACTACATCTTTACGTTCGATCAGGGGAAGATGGTGCGCTTGAAGTAGGAAAGTGCGGCAGGTCACTTTACCTGCACCAATTTGCCGTTCTCGAATGCCAACAGCCGGTCCGTTCGCGCCAATTCTTCCGGCGGCAGCCGATTGAGCCGTTCGAGGTACACCACGACGCTGCGGTCGCGGAACCACAGTTCCGCAATAAAGTACGTCCCCAGCCCGTTGAGCGGATCGTTCGCCTCGACCGGATCGTTCAGAATGGCCACACGGCTTCCCGGCGCCACGCGCGGGTTGAGCACTCGAAACTGCTCCACGATCTCCGCTTGCAGCTTGCCCGTCCTTGCCATGGCGGGTCTGACGAGCCACTCTTTCAAGTAATAATTGCGGTGCGCCCAGAAGCACACGCCCGCTGCCACTGTGACAGCCAGAAGCACGCGGCGATCCACCCGCCGGAGAAGCGTTTCCCGCGCCAGAACTCCGGCGATGGCTTGCGCCAGGTCCACCAAGACCACCGAGCCGAAAACCGCCGCCCCGGCGAGCGGGATGTACAGATTTGCCCCCGTGCGATGCTCCATGAATTCCACCGGCAGTAGCGCGATCAAGACGAACCACCAGCAGAATCGAAGCACCGGACGGTCTCTTCGCAATGCCAGATAGAGCAGTAGCGCCCACGTCGCCAGAATCTGCGCCCAGCCGGAAAAGTGCCGATTGAGGAAAAGGTCGCCAAGCGCGGCCGTCTGAAACTGCCGGAGCTGGTGCAACGAGAAGATGGGACGGTATCCGGCGGCGTTCAGCAGCGGATCGGGTCCGAACACCTTGCCATAGAGAGAGAGCAAACTCATCGCCGCGCCGCAGAGCGCTACGCGCCCCGGGCCGCCAAGCCAGTCCGCGAGGCTTCTCGCATCGCGGATGGCCGTCCGATGGTAGATCCACTCATAGACCAGCAGGATTGCCGGCAGCGTCAACGCCATCTCTTTGGAATTCAGGGCGCAAAGGAAAAGGCCGAGAAACGCGGCTGTCTGCCAGGCGCTGAACAGACCGCCGCGGCGGCGCACGCCGGTATAGAAAAGCAGAGCGCTCAGGTAGAAGAAGAAGCAGAGCACATCGTACACAAAGCCGATGTAGTAGTACAGGCCGCTCAATCCGGCGTGGTAGCAGGCGATGAGCGCGGCCAGGCCAGCCGCCAATTCCCCGGCGCCCAGCACCTTGGCGAAGCGGTATAACAGGTAGACGTTCGCCAGAAGCAGCAGCATGACGGCGATATGGTACGGGGCGGGGTTCAGGCCGAATCCCTCGAACAGCGGCAGGTAGAACACGGCGCCCATGGGGCGATAGAGGCCCCGCCACAGAGGCCACTGCGAAAGCAGCATCCATCCCACGCCGCGCTTCCAATAGAAGTCGAGGTTCATGAGGTCGTCGGAGGAAAGAGGCACGCGCAGGCGGTCCCACGAAAAGTAGAAGAAGTAGGCCACGAGGAGGGATGCGGCCGCGAGTCTGCGCATGGCAGGTTGCAGAATAGCACAACGTCCAGCGGCGCCAGCTATGCTGATTAAGCATGCGACTGCTCGAGAGCTGGCTGCGCGAACTATCCCTCGCGCACCGGGTACTGGACCTGGGGTGCGGAGCCGGAAGCCTGCAGACGCAGTTTGCGGGGCTGAATGTGATCGGCGTGGACGTGGACCCCAAGGAGTTGGCGCGCAACCGCAAACTGGCCAGTGTCTGCGCCGAGAGCTATGCGCTGCCGTTCGCCAGCCGGAGTTTCGACTTCGTCATCTGCCACCACAGCCTGGAGCACTTCCGCGACCCGGCGGGCGCCATCGGCGAAATCCGCCGGGTATTGCGGCCAGGAGGCCGGCTATTCGTGTCGGTTCCCGACGGCCACAGCTTCAGCGATCGCCTCTACCGGCTGCTGCTGTGCGGTGGAGGCCACTTTCAGCGCTTCAGCTTTGACGGCATTGTGGGAGCGATCGAACAGGGCACGGAGCTGCATCTGGCTGGATGGAGGGACCTTTTCACGTCGTTTATTTTTGTGGATCGGCGAAACTTTGTGGCCGCGCCGCGGGGCCGTCTCGCGGGCCCATTGCCGAG
>Ga0326728_10026574_pt1 | contig 10225 bp, 9 predicted proteins | sample MB3enrmetagenome_FD_207602 | JGI IMG/M metagenome (GOLD analysis project Ga0326728, IMG submission 207602) | Lab enriched peat soil microbial communities from McLean, Ithaca, NY, United States - MB31MN | ecosystem: Environmental > Terrestrial > Soil > Wetlands > Peat | place: USA: New York... | reverse complement strand
CGGAGACCGGAGCGCCGTAGCTCCACTGCAAATCGTCCCAGGCCCACCCCTGGCCCCAGGGCTCGTCGAGAAAGTAGGTGTCGTCGCCCACCACCCCGCCTTCCACCGCCCGCACGCCCGATTGCTCCACCTGCTCTGCAAGCAAATCGAGCGGCGCCATCACCTTGAGCGCGCGCGCGGTCTCCGCGGCCTCTTCCGGCGAAACCTCGCTGCCCGTGGTGCTGGCCGTATTGGTACTCGCCGGAGTTGTCTCCGTGGAAGGTGTTCCGGCTTGCCCGGCGCTCGCAGCGGTATCCGGCGGCTGTGTCGACGGGGCGGTTCCGGGCTCCATATAGGGATAGGTGCGTGCGCTGATCGTAGGATCGCCCACCCCCAGCAGAATGATGTCGCCGTGCAGAGTGCCCGCAGCGTCCGCATCGCCATTGGCCACCACGAACGTCGTCCAGGTGAGGGTTTCCACCGGCAGCAGGGCGTAGGCGGCCGCGGTGGTGGTGAGCTTGGTGTTGGAGGCGGGCGTAAACAGTTCGGCGTCGTTTAAGCCGTAGAGCGGCTGGCCGTCGAGCGTGGTCACACTAATGCCGAATTGCGCGTGGCTGAGCGCGGGATCGGCAAGAATGGTTCGAATTCGGTCGGCGAGCGGACCGGTCGTCGGCGCCGGGCGTAGCGGCGCATGAGGCGCGCGATGCGCGGGCGCTTGTGCATGGAGAACAGAACCGCAAACCAAGAAAACGCCCAGCGCAGTTGCCTCGAATCGCTGCAAAATCATCATGCCCGGAGTGTAGCAAAACCCCGCGGGTGTCCCATCCTAAACGCGCTTTCTGCGTTTAGGGTGGGATAGTCGCGGCGTACCATCGAAACTGGGAACCGATGCGAACCTTCGCACATTGGCGGCTGCGCACGCGCACCCTCGAACTGGGCCGGCGCACGCTCGTCGTTGGCGTGGTAAATATTACGCCCGACTCATTCTCCGACGGCGGCTCATTCCTCGATCCGGAAGCCGCATTGATCCGCTGCATGCAATGCCTCGAGGAAGGCGCCGACATTCTCGATCTCGGCGCGGAAAGCACGCGTCCCGGCTCGCGTGCGGGCAGCGCAGATGTGCTGGTCAGTGCGGACGAGGAGCAGGCGCGACTGCTCCCGGTGCTGGAAGGAATCCTCAAAAGGCTGCCCCACGCAGTGCTCTCGGTAGACACCTACAAGGCATCAACCGCGCGCGCCGCGCTCCAGGCGGGCGCGGAGATCGTCAACGATGTGAGCGGATTCACGTGGGATCCCGGCATCGCGCAAGTCTGTGCCGAGTTCGGCGCGGGCGTAGTGCTCTCACACACGCGCGGCCGGCCCGAGGCGTGGCGCGCCCAGCCGCAACTCTCTCCCGATGCGCTGCTGGCCACGGTGCGCGACGCATTGGCCGCAAGCCTGGCCGCGGCGCAAGCGGCCGGAATCGGGCAAGATCAAATCGTTCTTGATCCGGGGTACGGATTCGGCAAGCGCTTCAGTGAGAATTACGTGCTGCTCAACCGTCAGGCCGAACTCCTCTCCCTCGGCCGGCCATTGCTCGCGGGCTTGAGCCGCAAATCGTTTCTCGGTCACACGCTCGCGCCGCTCTTTGCCGGTAGCGACGCGCCGCTCGACGAACGCGAGAACGCAAGCCTGGCGGCGATGACGGCCGCGATCCTCCACGGCGCGTCGATCGTGCGCGTGCATCAGGTACGCCCCGCGGTCGAGGCCGCGCGAATCGCCGACGCCATTCTCGCCGCATCCCCGTCTACGTAGCGCCTAAATGCTGATCCCCACCTTCTCGCGCGGCCACAGCGGGCGCATCGCCGCGTGATCGACCACGGGCTCGCCGTCGCACTCCACTTCAATCACCGTGGCCGGCTGGTCGGGCGCCACCAGCGGAAGCCCCGTCAGCCTGAAGCTGAACTCATCCTGCGTGAACTCGACCTTCTTGCCCGTCTTGAACACGCGCGCCGAGAGCACCTTGGGCTTGAGGCCGCCAATCGCCACCACCACTTCGGGTTTGTAGAAGTCTAGCCACTCGGCCGCGGGCGTGTGACCGGGCCAGTTGTACACGTGCACGTAGAGCGTGTTGCCCTTCCGTGAGTAGTTGCAACTCGCGTTGGCGTTCAGCGTTCCCCGCTCCGAGCCATAGATGGTCTTGCCATTGGTATCCATCCACTTGCCCACCGCTTCCAGAACCTCAATGGACGCCGGCGGCACGGAGCCATCAGGCTCGGGCCCGATGTTGAGCAAATAATTCCCGCCGCCCCGCGCGCACGTAATCAGGTTGTTCACGATCGTCTTCGGGGTCTTCCACTGATCGTCGGCGCGATTGAAGCCCCAGCTCTCGTTCAGCGTCATGCACGACTCCCAGGCTCGCCCGGCTTCCGAGGCTTGAATATGTTGCTCCGGCGTGGCAAAGTCGCCCTCCAGACCGTTGCGGTTGTTCACAATGATGTCGGGCTGCAGCTCGAACACCATCTCGTTCATCCGCTCCGACTCCCACTGCGCGGCGGTCAGCGGCCACGAAACGTCGTACCACAGAATGTCGATCTTGCCGTAGTTGGTCAGCAGCTCGCGGATCAGCCCGTGCGTGTAATCCACAAAGCGCCGCCGCGCCGCTTCGTCGGTTTTGCAAATGGCGCCGTCAGGATGGTGCCAGTCCATGAGCGAGTAGTAGAAGCCCACGCGCAAGCCCTCGGCGCGCGCCGCTTCCACATACTCCCGCACCAGGTCGCGTCCCGGCCCTTGCTTCATGGCGTTGTAGTCGGTCAGCTTGGTGTCCCAGTTGCAAAAGCCCTCGTGGTGCTTGGTCGTCATCACCATGTACTTCTGCCCGGCGCGCTTCGCCAGCCGCGCCCAGTCGCGCGCGGCGTTGGGCTTGGGATGGTGGTGCTTGGCCAGAATTTCGTACTGGGGAATCGGCACACCCTCGTGCTCCTTCACCCACTCGTGCTGGCCGATGATGCTGTAGAGCCCCCAGTGGATGAACATGCCAAACTTGGCCTCGTGCCACCACGCCATGCGCGCCTCGCGCGTCGCGATCTGCTTCTGGTCAGTAGGCGTGGGCGCGCTCTGCATAGGACCGGCTTGTGCGCCCATTGCCGCCGGAGCTTGCGCACCCATTCCCAGGCCCTCTGCCTTGGTGACGGCCAACGCCGCCGCGCCCGCCGCGCCAAACTGCTTCAAAAACGACCGTCTCGTGCTTTCGCTCCATTCCATCGCTTTCTCCTTATTCATATGTCTGTATTTCCTGGCCCGCTGAGGGGTGGATTTTTCGTTAGCGTTTACGAAAACCGGGAAAAATCGTCGCCGAGCCACTATAGCAGACTGGGCGATGCGCCCGACGCGCTCCCGCCGCGCTCCCATCGTGCCCTGCGGTTCCGGCCCCGCGGTCCGGCGGTCCCTCCCAACGAAATGCTTCATTCCGGGCGTCATCGGCAGCTACACTCTTCTCATGGTTGTTCGCCTGAAAGACATAGCAGCCGAGCTCGGCGTATCGGTGGTGACGGTGTCGCGCGCATTGCGCAACCGGCCCGACATCGCGGAAGAAACCAAAGCCAAAATCCTGGAACGCGTGAAGCGGTTGAACTACCGCCCCAACCTCACCGCGCGCAGCCTGGTCACGGGCCGCAGTTCGCTCATCGGCCTCGTCGTGCCCGACCTCATTCATCCCTTTTTCGGAGAGATTGCCAAGGGGCTCTCCAACAAGCTGCGGGAAAAAGAGTATTACCTCATCGTTTCCTCTTCCGAGAGCGATCCGCAGCTGGAGCAAAACGAGGTCGAGCACATGCTCGCTCACCATCTCGATTGCTTTGTCGTGGCCTCGTGTCGCAAAGATACCGACAGCCTGCGCCGCATCAGCGAGGCGGGAGTGCCGCTGGTGCTCATCGACCGCAGTTTTCCCGGCTTCCGCTCCAATTTTGTCGGCGTCGACGATGTGAAAGTAGGCGAGCTCGCTACTGAGCACCTCATCGCGCAGGGCGCGAAGCGCATTGCGCACATTCGCGGCCCGGCCACCAGCGTGGGCAACAATCGCGCCGAGGGATACGGCAACGCACTGGCGCGGCACGGCATGACGGTGGCAAGCAATTACGTCGTGTCCTGCGGCGAGGCCTCCGATTCCGACGGCGAAACGCGCGGCCGGCGCGCCATGGAGGAGATTCTCGCTCTCAAACCGCGTCCCGACGGGCTCTTTTGCTTCAACGACATCATTGCCGTGGGCGCCATGGAGCGCGCCCTGGAAGCGGGTCTGCGCATTCCCAAAGACATGGCCATCGTGGGCTGCGGCAACTTTCACTACAGCAGCAAACTGCAAGTGCCGCTCTCCAGCGTCGACCAGAAATCCCGGGAGATCGGCGAACGCGCCGCCAAAATGATCATGACTCTGCTAGAAAAGCCACCCTCGACGCGGCCCCGCAGCGTGATTCTGGAGCCCGAGCTGATCGCGAGAGCATCGTCGCAGCTCAAGTAGTCGGATCCTAGTTCTCCGTCGGCCGCTCCACCTTGTCGATGACCAGCACCTCCGCCGGCATCTTCTCAGGTTCCAGCCTGAGCCCGAGCTGCTCTTCGATCGCCTCGAACAGCGGCGGCGGCACGTTCACATTGTCGGCAGCAGCCGGCGCGTGCAGCCCCAGGGCGCTGAACTGAGACTCATCAGGCGTCCATTTCAAATCAAAGTCGAACGTCCCCGTAAGCCCGGTCTTGTCCACCATCGGTCTGTCCAGCACGACAAACGACAGCCATCTGACAAAATGCGCGAGCGTTACACTCCTGAAGCTGCAGTCCCCAGGGTGCTCGCACGAGGCGCCCTGCCCTCCCGCTTCAGACGCTTTCAGCTTCGATCCGCCCTTCGCAACCGTTAAGGCGTAAGCAGGAATCATCCTCTGCTCCCGATGCAATGTGAGCTGAAAGCGATCGGTCAGAAGTTTCTGGAGCATTTCCCCCAGATGCTCATTGACTTGAACCCCTTCGCCCGCCACAGCTTCAATATCGTATTCATCGGTCGCCATCCATGCCGGGCCTCCAGCAATCTCCCGCGCATCCACTTTGTAGGCCATCATGATCAGTTCTCTAAGCGTTACGCTATACGCGGAAAACCGGCGGCCTTCCTCCCGATCGCGAGTTCTGATGGGATCGGGATTCTTGACCGGCTTGATGCTGGCCACTTCAAACTCCGGCGTTACCGTTTGTGCCGGAGCAACTGCCGGCGTTGCCGGCGCCTGACCGAAGACGGCGGGAACCAGGAGCGCAGCCGCCACGAGAAGGAGTCTCGTGCGCGGCATGTGAGCGTCAAACGTCAAACAACGGAGCATGCTCTCACCTTTCTCCGGGTTTGTGGCACCCTAATTCGCCGTCGCCCGCTCGATGTGATCAATCACAATTACATCCACAGGCCCTTTGGCGGGCACCAGCTTCAACCCCAGTTGCTCCTCAAGCGCAGTAAAAATCGATGGCCGCGTGTCGGAAGCGTCGGCGCCGTCGGGTGCGTAGTCGAGCGTGAAATCGTATCCGCCTTCGAGTCCGGTCTTGTTCACGATCACCCTGCCCACTGCGAAAGAAAGGTTGGCGGCCAGGCTCTCGACAGAAATCTGATGCGCCGTGACCTTACCACTGGCATAGTTGGCGTTGCCGCCGCTGCTGTCGGGCGCAGTCTGCTTCATTTTCGATCCGCCCTTGGCCACGGTGAGTTCGTAAATCGGCAGGTCCTTCGTTTCGCGGTGCGCCTTCAGCGCAAAACGGTCGGCCAGCATCGCTTGCAGCATCAGTTGCATCTGTATCCACTGTTCCATCGGCGGAAGCTTCCTGAGCGCCCTCGTCGTGTCCGCATCCATCTTGGCTTGGACCGCGATAAGCTCGGCCTTGGCCCATTGGGGCAGTCCGACGACCTGGTCTTCCAACAGGACCCCGTAGGCGCTCCGAATCAAAACCCACGCCGGCATACCGCCCATGGAAAAACTGTCGAGGGAGAGCTTGAAGTAACCATGGCCGTCGGGGTCGGGCTTGACGGTGACTACGTCGTAGCTGAAGGCCGGGGTCGGCGAGTTCTGCTGTTGCGGCGCGGGCGCTGCAGTCTGACCAAATGCGGGGCTGGCAAGAGCCGCGATCACAGCGGTCAGCAAAAACCCGCGGCGCCATGCAATGGGGCGCCGATCCTTATCCGTCATCGTGCGGCCGATCCTTTCTTCGCGGTTTCTCTATGGTTTGTCGGTCGCAAAGTAAACGGCCACGCCGCCCAGCAGCACCAGCGTGGCCACGGCGGGAACCAGCACCATCCAGCTCCAACCGGAACCGGCCAGCGCACCGAAGCCCAGGCTCTCCCATTGCGCCGCAGCGGCTTGTGGAAGCTGCACAAACCATTCGTGCCAGTAGCTCCAGGTAAACCACGCAACGCCATTGCGCGCCTCAAAGCCGGCGAATCCCAAAGCGGCAACCAGAGTCACCGCGCAAGCAAAGATCTCTGCGCCCAAAAGTGGCAAACTGATGCGTTCCACGGCGGCATTGCGCCGGCGCAGTTGTGCGCGCCACAACAAAACCGCCGGGGCCACCGGCCGCGCCTCGGCAAGAGCCTCTGTGCGCTCCTGCTGGAAGGCCTCTGAAACCAGCACCAGGTCACCACAGGTGCGGCAGCCGCTCACGTGCGCGCGGAGCTCCGCCGGGCACGCATCCGGCCATTGGCCTCGCGCCATCAGTCGGCGCATCTCTTTCTCATACGGGCAAGGCGTCAGCTTCATGATTTCCTCCCGTCGTCCGCAGCGCGCGCGCGGAGGTGGGTTGCAATCTTGCGCCGCGCGCGGAAAAGCAGCAGTCGGATGCTGGCCGCACTCAAACCCATCACCTTTGCGATCTCGCGATGCGAGTAGCCTTCGGCGTGGGCCAGCCACAGCATCTGCCGCTCGCGCGGCTTCATTTGCCTCAGCGCGGGCTCGAGCAGTATCTGCGCGTCGCTTTGCGCTGTGTCGCCGTGCGCGGCAAAAAACTCCTCGGGAGTCTCTTCAATGGATGCGGTGCGCGGGCGGCGCCAGTAGTCGCGCAACAGGTTGGTGGCGATGCGGAAGAGGTAAAGCCGCGCCGCTGCCTCGCCATCCGTTGCCAGGGCCGGAGCGCCCTCTGCGCACAGGAATCGTACGTAGCTCTCCTGCATCAGGTCGTCGGCCAGCGCGGGATCGGCGGAAGACCGCGCCAGGTAGGCCCATAGCGGCCGAGCGGACCGCTCATAGAACCCGGAGAATGCCTCGTTCTCCATCGCAGGATCACAGACGCCGGCGCCGGCGGCTGCATCCTGTGCGCCGCCGGGCGATGATTGCAACAGTGCATCCGGCAATGCGAATTCCCGAGACATGTGCGTTGCCATACGCGTTCGTTTCCCGGTCGGGGCCACCCCGGCTCCCTCTTGGGCTCACTGCCTGTCCTGCGAGCCGAAGGGCGCACCGGCCCCGGTCTGCGCAACTTCCTTTTCGGGCATCAGCCCCAACCGCTGGGCCAGAACCCACGTCACTCCTGCCGAGAGGATAAACCCGAGTCCCGGCATCAGGGCGAGCGTACCCAGCACCGTCATCACCGTCTCCATGCCGGGTCCGGCATGCCGCAGAAAGAGCAGCCCAAAGCCCAGCAGGGTCATCACGATGCCCACCTGCAGCGGTGTAAGCACCCGCGCCACGGCGTTCGGCATGCGCTGGCCGAACTCGGGGCCAGGCGCCATGGGCGAGGCCATCAGGAACTGCTTTCCCGCCGCCGTTTCCAGATACGCAGCCAGATCCGGGCCAGTGCCAAGTTTTTCGATTACACGGGCATGCAGATCGTTCTGCTGCTTGAACGCGCGGTTCCAGCGGTGATTTTGCACGAAGATGTAGATAACCCAGGACACCGCGCCAAAGAAGCCCAGGGGCACGAAAATGGCCACCAACTCCCCGACGACCTTGGCCGCCGCCGGTTCCTGCTGCGGCGACGCCGCTAGGTCGGGCCAAATCACGCGTTCGAGCGCGTTTTCGCGGCGTCCGTCCGACGGATTGAGCTTGCTGAACAAATAAAACTCGGGGTTGCGCGCAATATCCGGGTGGCTGGCCATGAACTGCGCCAGCTCAGGATTACTGCGGGCCACGTAGGGCTGATCGGCCAGCAGCGAGGGATCGGCCGCGACCGCGGCGGTCATTGTCGGGCTCAGGCGCAGCAGGTGCAGCAGTTGCTCCTGGGCATCGGCCACGTCCTTCTCGCTGGGCGCTTGCACTGTCGGTGCGGCTGCGGCGTGGGTTTGGGCAGCGGCCAGCGGCGCGGCGGCCAATGCGAGTGCGCTGATGGCGCAGAAAATCAATGAGGTGGTTTGGGAGGCAGTTCGAATTCGGGCGTTCATGACGATTCTCCTCGTTCGTTGGAGTTTGGGCCTGCTAATACTCCCGGGGTGGGTAGCCAGTAGCGCTAACAGGCCCTGGGGACGCGTCTGCAGATAGAACGAAGGTGCGGGGCGATTGGTTAACAGCAAAGGCAGCGAAACCGGCAAGCGTCGCGGGGTTTAAAATTGAAAAGGTTGCGGGGGTGTCGACCGCACCAGAATCCATAGCCCGCGCGCAGCATCCCTCAAACGACTTGCTGCGGCGGGTTATCGTGTGGAATCGGGAAGGCAATGCGAGCAAAGACGGCTGTGGTGTTGGGCGCCCAATGGGGCGACGAGGGCAAGGGAAAGATTGTCGACGTGCTGAGCGAGCGCTTCAGTGCCGTGGCGCGCTACGCCGGCGGACATAACGCCGGGCACACCGTCATCATCGGCGAGCACAAGTTCGTCTTGCAGCTCATTCCCTGCGGCGTATTGCGGCCCACCTGCAAAGGTGTCATCGGCAACGGCGTGGTGCTCGACCCCATCTATTTTTTGGACGAAATCGATCGCGTGCGCAAGACCGGCCTCGACGTTGATGGGCGCTTGTTTGTCTCCAACCGTGCGCAGGTCATCCTGCCTTACCACCGCATGATCGAGCTGGCCGCCGAAACCGCGCCGGGACGCCAGAAGATTGGCACCACCAGCAAGGGCATCGGCCCGGCCTATGAAGACAAGATGGCGCGCAGTGGCCTGCGCATCGTGGACCTGCTGAATACTTCGCTGCTCAAGACGCACATCGAAGCCGCCTGCGAAGAGAAAAACGCCATCGCCCACGCCCTCTTTGGTACCGATCCGCTCGATCCCGCGAAGATGTACGACGACTACGCCGCGGCGGCTGAGCGTATCCGGCCCCTGGTTGCCGACACCGGCCGTTTGCTCAACGGCATCCTGGACCAGGGCGGCAGTGTGATGTTCGAAGGCGCGCAGGGCACCATGCTCGACATCGATCACGGAACCTATCCGTATGTCACATCGTCTTCTGCGACGGCCGGCGGCGCGGCCATCGGAACCGGCGTGGGACCCACGGCCATCGGCACGGTCATCTCCGTCACCAAGGCCTACGTTACGCGCGTGGGCGGCGGACCTTTTCCCACGGAGATTCAGGGGGACATCGGCGATCATCTCCGCTCCCGCGGCCACGAGTACGGCGCCGTCACCGGCCGTCCCCGCCGCTGCGGCTGGCTCGATATGCCGCTGCTGCGCTATTCCAACCAGGTCAATAGTGCCGAATGGCTGGTCGTCACCAAGCTCGACGTCCTCGACGAGCTCGAAGAAATCCCCATCTGCATCGGCTACGAGATCGACGGCAAGGTCACGGACGAAATCCCCGCCGATGTGCGCGGGCTCGAGGCCATCAAGCCTGTCTACACCACGCTCAAGGGCTGGCACCAGTCCACCGAGGGCATCACCGAGTACGACAAGCTGCCGCAGGCCGCGCGCGACTACCTCGCCTTCCAGGAGCGCGAGAGCGGAGCCAAAATCGGCATGATCTCCACCGGCCCCGACCGCGATCAGACCATTGTGCTGCCTGAGTTTGCCGCGGCCCTCGACCGCATCCACGCGGGAGCAACAGCGGAGTGAACGGGGCTAGCGGCGTCAGCCGATCAAGACGGTTATCCGCACATTTCATTCTGCCACTCCTTCACTCTTTCACTAACCACTAACCACTGACACATGCCCCGCTCCCCTTTCCCCTCCACTTCCGTCCAACTTCCAGGTTGGGTTACGTGGCCGGTAACACCCGCTTAGCACTGCTGGTGCCTGTTGGTTAGCACTGCTGGTGCCTGTTCATGAGAAATCTATTTGACCGCCGCCCCGTTCCGGTACTACCGTGTACGCGTATGCCGGGTTCGT
>Ga0326728_10026572_pt1 | contig 10226 bp, 4 predicted proteins | sample MB3enrmetagenome_FD_207602 | JGI IMG/M metagenome (GOLD analysis project Ga0326728, IMG submission 207602) | Lab enriched peat soil microbial communities from McLean, Ithaca, NY, United States - MB31MN | ecosystem: Environmental > Terrestrial > Soil > Wetlands > Peat | place: USA: New York... | reverse complement strand
ACGAAGGCCCTCTGTCAAAAACTCGTCTGCGAGGGCGAAGGGCCTGCACCTGGAGTGCGGCAGCGGAGTTGCTGCTTTACTCTCGAACTTCGAACACTCTCTGCCGTGGCTCGGTTGTGTCTCAGTTTGATGCAGAGGCGGCCTTACGCCGCCACATGGCGACCCCGCGGACGCGGCATCGCCGCAGCAAGTCCGAACTGAGACACTACCAGCCCTTGCTTTCGCGGAATTGACAATGTGGATTATGCTATACTAACCGCAAGTTGATTTTTTCGCGCTTTGGTTTCGGGCGCTTGCGTTTGGTTACGGGTCAGAGGTCCAGGGAGTCATAGCTTCACTGCTGCGTTTGCAACGATCACTGAGGAATGTTCCTGCTGCGAGGTTCGAATTAGCAGTGTCTAATGGGGAGGTAATGGACATGAGCGCGCGGAATGGGTTCTCTCGTCGTTTGGTGTTACTCGCGGTTCTTGTAAGCTTCTTCATGCCAATCACAACCAGGGTCTACGGCCAGGTTGATACTGGGGCGATACTGGGTACCGTCAAGGACCAGAGCGGCGGCGTCATTCCCAGAGCCACGGTGACACTGACCAATACGGGGACGGGGATCTCCCGGACCACAAAAGCCGGCGGCGATGGAGGGTACGTCTTCAGGCCGGTGAAGATCGGAACCTATTCGGTGGCCGCCGAATTTCAAGGTTTCCGCAAAACCGAACAGCAGGACGTGCGAGTTGATGTCCAGCAACAGGTGGTTGTCGACCTCACTTTGCTCCCCGGCCAGCTCACTCAATCCGTGGAAGTGACTGGCGCGCCTCCCGCCCTTCAGACCCAGGACGCTTCGGTCGGACAAGTCGTGGGAACGCGGGAAGTCAATGACCTGCCTCTCAACGGAAGGAATTTCACTTTCCTGGCGCAGCTCTCTGCGGGCGTGACCCAGGGCCAGGAGGATACGCGCGGCTTGGGTGCGACTGGAAGCTTCTCGGCGAATGGCGAGCGGCCGGCCCAAAACAACTACGTCCTCGATGGAATCGACAACAACGCCGGACTCGTAGACTTCCTCAACGGCACGGCTTACGTCGTTCTTCCGCCCATTGACGCCATTCAGGAATTCAAGATCCAGACGAACGATTACAGCGCGGATGTAGGGCGGTCGGCGGGCGCGGTGATGAACGCCACCATCAAGTCAGGCACAAACCAATTCCACGGTGACGCCTACGAATTCGTCCGCAACGATAAGTTCGATGCCGCCAATTTCTTTGAAAATGCCGGCAACGAACAGAAGGGCGAGTATCGGCTGAACCAATTTGGGGGCTCGCTCGGAGGCCCGCTTCGTAAGAACAAGACATTTATCTTTGGCGATTACGAAGGGACTCGGATTCGCCAGGCTCTCCCCTACCTAACTAGTGTTCCGACCGACTTGGAACGCTCCAGCGGGTATACGGATTTTGCCGACTTGATCGTCGGCCAGGGAACTCCAATGCCGACCGATTACCTGAATCGGACGTTCCCCTTGGGAACCATCTTCGATCCGGCGACGACGCGCAGTGTTACAGCGGGCAGCACCGATCCGGTCACGGGGCTGACCGCTACCGGAACCGGCTTCGTCCGCGACCCGTTTGTCGCCGCGGGTGGCCCGGCCATTGCCGGCACCACGAACTTCGCGGGCGCCTGCCCCAGCGCCAACAGTTGCTACCTCAATCAGCTTCCGGCGGGCCGGCTCGATGCCAATTCCATCAAGCTTTTAAACCTGTACCCGAGTCAAAACGTGCCGGGACTGTTTAACAATTTCGGGAGTAACCCTGTCATCAGGAACAAGGTCGATCAGTTCGATATTCGAGGTGACGAGAACTTTAGCGACCGCGACACCATGTTTGCCCGCGCCAGCTATTCCGACAACCCGCAGTATCTTCCAGGTCCCTTCACAGGAATCGCCGACGGCGGGGCTTTTGCGCAAGGCTATCAGACGGCCGTCTCGGTTAACTTCGCCCTCAGCGAGACGCATACCTTTTCTCCGACCACCATCAATGAAGCTCGACTGGGTTTCACCCGGATCGGCACGTCGCGCAATCAGCCCTTCGCCAGCGACACTTCAAACGTTCCAGGACAATTCGGCATTCAGGGAATCCCCCAAGTGCCTTTGAACGGCGGGCTACCCACCATCGGCATCTCGGGACTGAATCAACTTGGGAGCAATGGGTTCCTGCCTTCTGTGGAGATCAACTCCACAAGCCAGCTTACTGAGAATCTGACCCACATCCACGGAAAACACACCTTCAAAGCCGGGTTCGAAGGTCAACACATCCGGTTCACGATTCTTCAACCTGCGTGGGGCCGCGGCGATTTTGCCTTCGACGGAACTTACACTGACGCGCCGGATTTGCCTTCCGGGAATACTGGTCCGGCCCAACTGCTCCTGACGCCCATTCCCAGCACCGTTTCGGCGGCCCCGGGCGCGGGGGATTACATTGGCGGCGCAGATTACGTGGCCGCGTCCAACTTTGCCAATACGGATATGGGACGCCACTACTACGCCAGCTACATTCAAGACGACTGGAAAGTTACGCCCAAGTTGACGGTGAACCTGGGGCTGCGCTGGGAGTACTTCGGGCAAATTGTGGAGAGATACGGCGCCCAGTCGAATTGGCAACCCGCGAGCGCCTCGGCGCCTTCCGAATTTCTGGTAACCAAGTCGCGCTGCGACTCCACTTCTTCCTCATCACCTTTCCAGACCGCTCTGGCAATGGATAACGTCAATTACGCTTGTTCCGACGTGCCAGGACTCGGCCACTCGCAGAACACGAACTTCGCCCCGCGGGTGGGATTCGCCTACCGGTTCACTCCCAAATTGGTGGCGCGCGGAGGCTACGGGATTTTCTACGGCGGGTTTGAGAACTCGGTCGTAGAAACTTACGTCGATTTCCCGTTCCAATACGTCCTCCAATACGGAACCGTAGTTACGAACCAGCCGATCATTGTTACTGGCGAGTCCACCCCGACGCCCACGAATGTCGCGACCATACACAACGGATTCTCTTCGATACCATTAACACCGAACGCCGTGGCCCCGGGCTTGGTCTCGTTTACCGGCAACGACTATCACATGAAGACGCCGTACACGCAGGGCTACAACATGACGCTTCAGTACGAGCTGACGGCGAATCAAACCGTCTCGCTCGGCTATGTCGGAAACACGGTGCGACACCTGGGTAGCTACATCAACGAGAATCAGCCCAACGTGATCCTGCCTGCCAGCTTCGCCAATCCGCTCGCCTATTATCCCTACCCTGATTTTTCCACTAGCACCACCTATACGAGCATGGCGAGCGACAGCTACTACAACTCCATGCAGTTGAACTACGAGCGGCGTTTCAGCCACGGGCTTCAGATGCTGGCGAACTTTACTTGGTCGCAATGCCGCACGGACGCGGTGGACGTGCTGAACGGCACGGCCCATGGCGGCTACCGCGCCCCGCTCTTGCCTGGTTTCGGACTCCAAGGGGATTACGGCCAGTGCGACTTCCAAATTCCCCACGTTGTCCACGCCAGCGGCATTTACGAATTACCGGTGGGGAATGGCAAACGGTTCCTGAACTCTGCCCATGGGATTACCAACGCTGTGTTGGGTGGCTGGCACACCAACTGGATCCTGACCCTCCAGGACGGCCAGCCCATGACGGTCGGCTGCGCAAGCGCAACGACGGCGGTTTTCGGGTGTAATGCGCTGCTGGTTCCGGGCCAAAATGTTTACGCCGGCCCGCACAACGTCGACCACTGGATCAACCCCAATGCCTTCGCGACACCGCCGCTGGCCACAACCGTCGGCCAAAGCGATTACGCGCCTCTGGGTGGAGCTCCATCGCAGTTCCTGGGACCAGGTTTTCACCGCATGGACGCCTCGTTCTTTAAAGAGTTTCGGACCTCGGAAGCGACGCGCTTGGAGTTCCGGGCGGAAATCTTCAATATCACTAACCATCCCAACTTCTCCCCGCCTGGGTTTAGTGGGAACGGCGTACAAGCAGCACCCGGCTCGCTGGATTACACTTCGCCGACGACATTCGGGAAAATTGCTTCGACACGCGACTTGCAAAACGACCAGCGGGAGATTCAGTTTGCGTTCAAGTTTTATTTCTGACAGCCACTCCACAGACAGAATCATCTTTTTGGGCGCCCTCGGGGCGCCCTTTTTGTTAGGATCTGTCTTGATGGGTGAGATGGGCGATGCGGCGTAATCGCTATCGATTTTGCAATCCGGTAAGGCGGCCATCGGCGCAACTCTTCGCCCGGCTGTTGTGTATTGGCTTGTTGTCGGGAGCGATTCTAACCTCTCAAGCACAGCCCCTGTTGCCCCGAACGGCGGCCCAAGGGACGCCCGGTGAGAACCCCTCCGCGCGGGCTCAGTTGTTATTTCAACAGGCTGAGCGGTATCTACGCCAAGGCGATGCTGGAAAGGCTATTGTCGCGGTCCGTGAAGGGTTGAAGATCGCACCTAAGAACCTCGCAGGCTGGAACCTCCTCGGGCTCGCTTACCATCAGCAACAGGATTTCACCCAAGCCGTGGCCGCGCTCGAGCGGGCGCTTGAGATCGATCCCCATTCCGCCAGGACCCACATTAATCTGGGAACCAGTTATTTTGCGCTGGGCAAGCTGGCTCTTTCCGAAAATGAGTTTCGCGCCGCCTTGCGCGACAACCCGCAGGATCGCGACGCAACCTATAACCTGGGGATGGTACTTCTGGCGCGGGGCGACGCGGAGCATGCTATCCTCGTTTTGAAAGAAATCCGCCCGCCGGATGTCGGCACTCAAATCGCACTCGTCCAGGCATACTTCAAAGCGCATCGTCGCGACGAAGCACTCGCACTGGGCCGCGCAGTTTCGCAGCAGGCTAAAAACGACGTCCCTCCGCACTTCTCGCTTGGAATACTCCTGGCTCGTGAAAAGGAATACGATGCGGCGGTCCATGAGCTGGAGTTGGCAGACTCGCTCAGCCCGCGGACGCCGGAGATCCTCCACAATCTCGGGCAGGCATACTTCCGGAAGAAAGACTACGACAAAGCGGAAGAGGCCTTGGATCGCGCCCTGTCGCTCAGCCCTAACTCGCCGGATACCCTCTATGTCCTCGCCGAGGTCTACGCCGCGAAGCAAAAGGATTTGCAGGCACTCGAACTTCTGATGCGCGCGCGCAAGCTGGCTCCTGATAACACCGATGTGATTTTCCTGATCGGCCGGCTCAGCATGTTGCAGGCGTATTATGAGGACGCGATACAGATCCTCGAAGAAGGCGTGAAGCTCGATCCACGCCGGCCGGACATGCGCGCCGCTCTCGGGGAAAGCTATTTCAGTGCCGGGAAGATTCCCAAAGCTACTGAGGAATTCAAAAAACTAATCGAGATTGATCCATCCGCTTCATCCTATGCCTTCATGGGGCTGTGTTACCGCCACCTCAACAGGTTCGATGACGCCCGGGAATACTTTGAAGCAGGGTTGAAAAAGGACCCGCACAACGGCATCTGTCTGTTTAATCTGGGGTATATTGAAAGTAAACAGGGGAAATATCCGGAGGCGGAAAAGTTCCTGGAAGAATCGTTAAGGTCCAGCCCCGATTACAGCGACGCCTACTACGAACTCGGGAAGGTCAAGATGGCAGAGAGGAAGTATGACGAGGCCATTCCCCTGCTCCGAAAGTGTACGACACTCGCTTCAAAGAAGGCGCAAGTCTATTACAATCTCGCCAATGCCGAGCGGCACGCCCACGAGGACGCCGCCGCCGCGCGAGATATGAAGGTCTTTGAGACGCTCTCGAAGGACGAGGTGAACGCGCCGTATCCGTTTCATCATTTCCTGGAGGCCTTGGACCAGCGCGTGTCCCTCCCGCCCCGGCAAAAGGCGGAGATCGACCTCCAGGAACTTCTTCGCATGGACGCCCGAAACCCTAATGATCCGAGGACTCTCTACCTGCTCATTGAAACCTATTTGAAACTGGGGGACGTCGAGGAGGCTCGCCGGAGAGTCTCCCAGCTTGATGACGCAAGCGGAAAAGACGTGAGAACCGAATTGGGGGTTGGGACCCTGCTGGCTCGTTACGGATTGTTCTCTGATGCCGTGCAGCACTTTCAGGCTGCGGAAGAGGCCGACCCAACCTCGAATGATGCCAAATATAACCTGGCCAATGCGTATTTCCAGTTGCAGGACTACGGCCGCGCCTTGGACGCTATCCTGCCCTCCGCGCGCGAGGGTGAGCAGGACGGCGCCACTCTATCCTTGCTGGGAGATATCTACGCGCACTTGGGGAGAACCTCGGAGGCGGCGGACGCTTTCGAAAAAGCCATCGCCAAGAACCCCGACAACGATCAGGGTTATCTCTCTCTTGCCCTGACCAAATTACGCGCAGGGGAGACCGTCGCCGCGGCCAAGGTTCTCAAGCGCGGCTTGCAGCAAACTCCGAATTCGGGGGCAATAGTTTGGGGGCTGGGGGTTTTGTCCGTTCTCGAGGGCGCGAATGATCGCGCTGAGTCTTACCTCCGCAGAGCGTTGGAGTTGATGCCGGAATGGCGCGGCGGCTATACAACGCTTGAAATGCTCTATCTTCAGACTGGACAAGATGAAAAGGCCCGAGAGACTCTGGAAATGGAGGCGCGAATATACCCGCAGCAGGAAGGCTTAACCGCGGCCCATCCGGAATTTCAAGCATCGCACAACCTTTCGACGGAGGCGCGCCGTGAATTCCTTCGAAAGGCGCTCACCCTCGCCGACGACATGGAGTGACCACGTGCCTCTCCAAGCGCGTCCGGCGAAAAGAATCTGCTCGACGCCCGCGGTTATTCCTGCTAAAAACATTCTCCCTTGAGATGTGAGTTCGGCGACAGGAGGTCTAAGTCTGACTATGGGAACGCGCGTCACCAATGAGTTGCGGCAGACTGCTACAAACAGGAAACCCGGAGAGTCTTTGTCCGCGGAAGGCAGGCTGACCTCACTCGACTTCTATCGCGGACTGACGATGTTCCTTCTGGTGGGAGAGGCCACCGGACTCTATGAACTTCTCAGGATGCCGGCTTTTAATGGCACACTGGTAAGCACTATCGGCTGGCAGTTGGAGCATCATCCTTGGAATGGGCTGCACTTCTGGGACCTGATCCAGCCGTCCTTCATGTTCATCGTTGGTGTCGCGATGCCCTTCTCATTCGCCAAGCGCTGGCAGCGAGGCGACAGTTGGAGCAAGACGCTTCATCACGCGCTGATCCGGTCGGGGCTGCTACTCCTGTTTGGCTGGGCTCTTTATTGCATCGGACCCGGAAGACTGACGTTTGAGCTTTGGAATGTGCTGGCCCAGCTCTCCTTCACGTACCTCGTGGCTTTTCTCTTCCTGCGCAAGCCGGCGCGCGTTCAGATTGGTGTCACCTTCCTGTTTCTGATCGCCACCGAACTCCTCTATCGGTTGTGGCCGGTGGCTGGGTTTAACCAGCCGTTCGTGCCGGACCACAATTTCGGATCCTGGATGGATATGGTTCTGATGCACAAGCTTGACTCTGACCATTGGGTGGCGTTTAACGCCGTGCCGACTGCCGCGCACACCATGTGGGGAGTGCTTGCCGGACAGGTCCTGATGAGCAGCCGCACCTCCCTGCAGAAGATTCGCCTGCTCGCCATTCCTGGCCTGATCGGAGTTGTGGTTGGCTACACCCTCAACCCCTGGACTCCGATCATTAAACGCATCGCCAGCACCTCATTCGTGCTCGTGAGCGGCGGGTGGTGCTTGCTGGCCCTGGCGCTTTGTTACTGGCTGATCGACGTGAAGAAGCTGAAGAGGTGGACACTGTTCTTCAACATCGTGGGCATGAATCCACTCCTCATATATCTCTTCGCAATGACAGGCGGCGCGTGGTGGTTCAACAGGATTGTCAGACCTTTCACCATGGGCCTGTTTGCCTGGGCAGGTCCCCTTAATGCAGCGATTGTTACCAGCCTCGTGGTCTGGGGCATGCTCTGGCTACTTTGCCTCTGGCTGTATAAGAAGCGCATCTTCATTAGGCTCTGAAGCCTGAGCCTCACCACCAAAACACCAAGACGGAATACCTTGACCTTCTACACATCATGCGCTAACCTGTAGAAGATGGAGGTATGAGCATGACCGTCAAATCGGATCTCCCCCAAGGCACCCTTGAACTGTTGATTCTGAAAGTTGTGGCTCTGGGACCTGTGCATGGGTATGCCATTGCGCAACGCCTTCAACAAGTTTCACGCTTCGTCGTCCGCGTCCCGCAAGGGTCGCTGTACCCGGCGCTGCATCGCCTCGAAAACCGCGGCCTTCTGGCTGCCGATTGGAGGGAAACTGAGACAGGGCGGGAGGCCAAATTCTATCACTTGACGCGGAAAGGGCGCTCACAACTCGAAAAGGAAGCCGCGAGCTGGGAGCGGTTGACGGAAGCAGTCGGTCTAATTCTCCGGCTCTCTGAGGGAGGTGCGGAATGAGCTGGTGGCATCGCCTGTGGCGCCGAAGGCAGTTGGAGGAGCAACTTAGTAAGGAGTTGCTGTTCCATCTGGAAGAACATACGGCTGATTTGATCGCGCGCGGCTACGCGCCGGAGGAAGCGCGGCGGCAAGCCAGGCTTGCGCTGGGCGGCCCGGAGCAGGTGAAGGAGGAGTGCCGGGACGCTCGTGGGACACGTTGGTTGGAAGACCTGGCGCAGGACTTGCTTTATGCCCTTCGCACCTTGCGGCAGAGACCCGGATTAGCGGTTGTCGCCCTGTTGACCCTCGCCCTTGGCATCGGTGCGACAACCGTGATGTTTACCGTCATCAATGGTGTACTCTTCCGGCCTCTGCACTATCGGGATCCTGCACGGCTGTTCACTCTCAATGAACAGACGAAAGGGATAAGCGACTACCGATGGGGTGATCTCTGGGCATATTCTTACCCTAACTATCTCGACTGCAAGAACCAGAGCGGCGCTTTAGAAATGGCGGCATGGCGCTACAACGGGGGCACAGTCAGCGCACCCGGGGAGGCCGAGCATGTTGACGGCGTCGAGATGTCGTCGGAGTTGTTCCCTGTCCTGGGCCTTACCCTCGCGCGCGGGCGCGCCTTCCTGCCGGAAGATGATCGGCCCGGAGCTTCGCCCGTGGCGATCATTAGCTACGCGTTATGGCAGCGCCACTACGGTGGAAGCACGGAAGCAATCGGCAAACCGGTGGTTCTTGAAGGAAAGTCTTACACCGTTGTCGGGGTCGCACCTCCAGGTCTCAGGTTATCTCTGGATGCCGATATCTTTACTCCAATTGGCCAGAACACCAGCGGGATCATGCAGAGGCGCGACGCGCATCCAGGCATTGATGTTTGGGCGCGACTACGGCCCGGCGCGACACTGGGGCATGCGCAGGAGGAGCTTGCGGTAATCGGCCGGCGGTTGGCGGCGCAGTACCCGAAAACCAACGCAGGGCGCGGCTTCGTGGCCCGGCCACTTCGTCAGGAATTAGTGGTGGAGCAGGTCGGAGGCGACCGCGGCACGCTCTGGTTGCTGCTCGGCGCGGTCGGGTTGGTGCTAGCGATCGCGTGCGTCAACGTCGCCAGCTTGCTGCTGGCGCGCGCCGTTTCCCGCGAGCGGGAACTTGCGATGCGCGTGGCGCTGGGAGCGACCCGGGGCCGGTTGGTGCGCCAATGTCTGACGGAGAGCGCGCTCTTGGGGTTAATCGGGGGCGCTCTCGGGGTTTGGCTTGCGGCCATGGGCAGCCGCCCGTTTGTGGCCCTCTGGCCAGGCAGTCTGCCGCGCGCTGAAGAGGTTCAACTCGATTGGCATGTGCTGCTGTTTGCGCTCTTCGTCTCTATATTGTGCGGCTTTCTTTTCGGGCTCGCGCCGGCCCTGCGCGCGCCCACTCGCGATCTGGAACAGATTCTCCGCGCCGGTGCCCGGATCGTTGCGGCAAGCTCGCGCCGCCTGCACAGCAGTTTTGTGGTTACCGAGATCGCGCTGGCGGTGGTGCTGTTGGTTGCCGCTGGCATACTCGGCCGGACGCTCTGGCGGTTGTCGTTTCTTAACCCCGGCATCGACATGCGGAACCTCCTTGTCACTCGGGCTGCGCTTGCGCCCTCCATACTCGCAAATCCGGCGCGGATCCCGGCGGCGTGGCAGGAACTGCTGGATGGCATGCGTCGCGTGCCGGGCGTGCAGGCGGCTACCGTGGTCGATACGGTCCCGATGCGTGAAGGGAACAACCAGGTTGGCTACTGGACCTCA
>Ga0326728_10026571_pt1 | contig 10226 bp, 10 predicted proteins | sample MB3enrmetagenome_FD_207602 | JGI IMG/M metagenome (GOLD analysis project Ga0326728, IMG submission 207602) | Lab enriched peat soil microbial communities from McLean, Ithaca, NY, United States - MB31MN | ecosystem: Environmental > Terrestrial > Soil > Wetlands > Peat | place: USA: New York... | reverse complement strand
CAGATTTACGTCTATGCCCTCTCTCCGTATGATGAATGGCACCGCCTGGCGTGGGCGGGGGCGCTGGTATTGATTGTGCTGATTGTGCTTGCCGTGTCGCTGGTGCGCTACGTGACCAGCCGCGGCGTTTTGAAAGGGGCTAGCTAAGTGGGCGTCAGCATTGAAGTCACCAACCTGAACGCGTGGTACGGAACCAACCACACGTTACAGGAGATTAATCTGGATATCCCGGCCAACCATGCCACCGCGCTGATTGGCCCCTCGGGCTGCGGCAAAAGCACCTTTGTCCGCTGCCTCAACCGCATGCACGAGACCAACCCCATCGCGCGCGTCACCGGAACCGTGCTCATTGGCGGGCTTGACATTTATGCCGACGCCAAGCCGGTCGAGATTCGCCGCCGCGTGGGCATGGTCTTCCAGCGCCCCAACCCCTTTCCCACCATGTCCATCTACGACAACGTAGCCGCGGGGCTGAAGCTGAACGGCTATAGCAACCACAAAGTGCTGGATGAGATTGTCGAGAAGTCGCTGAAAAACTCCGCGCTGTGGGAAGAGGTCAAGGACGAACTCAAGAAGAAATCCGGCGCCAGCCTCAGCGGCGGCCAGCAACAGCGGCTGTGCATTGCGCGCGCGCTGGCCGTGGATCCCGAGGTGCTGCTGATGGACGAACCGGCCTCGGCGCTCGATCCTGTCTCCACATCCAAGATCGAAGACCTGATCTTCCAGTTGAAATCGCAGTACACTATTGTGATTGTGACTCACAATATGCAACAGGCCGCTCGCGTCGCCGAAAAAACAGGCTTCTTCCTGAACGGCCGCATGGTCGAGTTCGACTCGACCCACAAGATCTTCACCAACCCCAGCGACAAACGCACAGAGGATTACATCACAGGCAGGTTCGGATGACGCGCATACGTTTTCAACAGAGTTTGGAGGAACTGAAGGAACAACTGCTGGTGATGGCCGGCCTGGCCGAGCAATCCATCCAGCGCGCAGTTGAGGCTTATCGTGTGCGCGACCTCTCCATTTGCAATCTGGTCAGCATTTCGGAGATGGCCATCAACCGCCTGGAACGCGAGATCGACCAGGCCGCGCTCGATCTGCTGGCGATGGAACAGCCCATGGCCGTCGACCTGCGCTTCATCCTCAGCGTCATCAAGATCAACGCGGATTTGGAGCGCGTCGGCGACGCGGCCAAGAGCATCAGCGACCGCGTGCGCAGCATGGAGCAGATGGCCCAGGCCGATCTGCCGGTGGACATTCCGCGCATGGCCGAGCTGGCCGAGGAGATGGTGCGCAAAAGCCTGCAATCGTTCATCGAGGGCGACGCCGATCTGGCGCGCTCCATCCTCACCATGGACGACGCCGTGGACGCGATGAACCGCGCCGCATACAAGGCGTTGACCAAAGTGATGGAGGAGCAGAGCCACCTGGCTCCGCAGGCCTTGAACGCGCTGATGATCTCGCGCGCCCTGGAACGCGTAGCTGACCACGCCACCAACATTGCCGAGGACGTAATCTTCTGGGTGCAAGGCGACGACGTTCGCCACCACAAGAGCCTCAAGACCGCCCCTGACCCGTACATAATCGAGTGACGGGAAAGGATCTCGCCCGCTTAAGAGACCATCCTCTTACTGCTAATTGTTCTGGACAACTACTTACTGAATGGACCTTAGGTAAGCGATAAGCTGCCAGCGTTGGGCCTCGGGCAGACTTGACCAGGAGGGCATACCGCGGCCCAGATCGCCTTGGCGAAGGAACCATTCAATATCGCCGTCGCTTGCCGATCGAATCCGTTGACTGCGCAGGGCAGGCCGTCTATGCCCGTCGCCCTGGGCATTGGCCTTGTGGCACTGCTGGCAATGTTCGCGATAAACCAGCGCACCCGCCATCGGCGCCTCTGCATTGCCGGCCAGAGGATTGGCTCGAGCGTGATCCCTGGCCGGAACGCGTTCCCAGCGAGAGCTTGATGCTGCGGCAACGGCTATCGCCGCGCTCAGTGCAATCAAGAGAATCGCAGCAGTTCCTCGCATATTTCGCATCCTATTTCGCATCATTGCCCACCCCCTTGTGAAGCATGGAACCAGCCGCCCACTTGCTCGAATTCATAGGCAAGGCCCACGCGGTAGACACGAGCAAGGCTTGAGGTGGAGAGCCCGAAGCCCGTCGAAAAGCTGAAGCGCACCCCTTTGGGCAACTGCCAGCCGATGATTGGGGCAATGTAGTGCGAGGTGTCTCGCGTGGTCAGGGCAAAGGTGTTGCCGAGGCCGCCGTAACCCTCGGCGCCGGCGATCCACTTCTCCGCACAAAAGACACATTCCCGGCCGCTGGCCGAGCTGCGCAGCGGGCGCGCAGCCCCCACCGCGTAGCCGAACTCCCAGGGAGCATGGCTGAGGTCTTTCTCGGAGATGAAATTCTCGCTGATATTCCAGTCCTTGAGGTTGGAGGAGAGAATCAGCTTGAGTTCCGCCTCGTGCTGGTGGTCGAGGCGCAAAACGTCATTGGATGCTGCCAGGTCCGTCTGGCCGTCGTGACCAACCACTTCAAGGATCGTCTTATCGGCGCCGGAGGTGTTTTCATACTCGATGTAAAGCACAGGGTTGATGGCGTGCTCCCGCATCATGGGACGCAACCGATTCTCTATTCGGAAACCGGTGAAAATTGTTGAATCGCCGCCCGTGGCCTGGCCGTCAAGGTAGAGCTCGCTGGTCCACCAGGCGCGCAGACCGTACTCCAACTCGAGCGCCGTAGCTCCATAGCGATTGCCGCTACCAGGCTGCGCCAGGGCAGTTTTCGTCTCGATCTCCAGGTTGCCGGGCTCCTCTAGGTCGTGGGTGTAGGTCACAAAATAGGGCTTCTCCTGGCTCCTTGCCGGTGCGCACATCAAAATCGGAAGCAGAAGTACCTGCCAGCCTCCGGGTCTGAGAATTTTCATAAGCGATTTCAAAAGCAAGACGGAATCCTCCTGTAATATACGACTGAATGAGTCGTAGTTTTATATAAGACTAAAACAGTCCGATTTAATTTGCAAGCTGTAGTCTTGCCGCATCTGTCTGCGTTGCAAGTAGCTTTATTGTCCGAAGGCCAGCACGCCCAGCAGCACGAGCCAGACCAGGCTCATGGCCTGCCAGTACCAGGCGGTGGCGTCCACGGCGATCTGCCGAAAGTCGACGCGCTTGAACCAGCCCAGCGCGCTCAGGCAGAGGACGAGAGCCGCGGCGCCAATGAGCATGTGGGCGGCGTGCAGGCCGGTAAAGAGATAGAAAAAGGAAGTGGCCGGGGTAGAAAACTGGTCGAAGGCAAAGCCTCGCGCCGCAAACTGCCTCCAGGCCATCCATTGTCCGGTGAGAAAGAGCGCGCCCAGCGTGAACGTGGCGCCCAGCCAGGGAAGGGCGCGATTCAGCGCTGGCCGGCCCATGCCCAGCCACTCCTCCAGAGCGTCGATCTCATGGAAGATATTCCGCCGCGCCAGCTCCATGGTCAGGCAACTCAGCAGCAGCAACGCGGTGTTGAGGTAGAGGATGGGCGGCAGAGATACCGGATGCCAGTCGCCGATCTGCTCGTGGGTGCGCAGGTCCATGTACGTGTGACCGTGGAAGGCAAAGAAGATGGAGACCAGCACGGCAAAGAGCACCATGTCGCTGGCGAGAGCGGAGAAGAGGAAGAAGCGCACGCGCCGCAGGAGCTCGCGCGGGCCGCGGCTCCCATTGTCCCAGTTGTCGTCGCCCCCGCCTCCGCCGTCGCCGCCGCCGGTGGGCCGCTGCACAACCGGAGGCAGGCCGCCGAGCCCCGGCGCTCGCCGTTGTTTCTTCGCCGGTTTGTGGGTAAAGGTGACGGGCATTCGCAGCCTCTGTGAGCTTGAGATTACTCCCACTATGCATTAGACGCACGCAGTATTTTTCGGATATTTTTCAACCGGAACAAGATTGATTCCCAAGGCTGGCCAGTCAACTCGACGTGGGCCTGTTTTGGCCCTCAGATTCTTCCCTGGCCGCGGCTACGATCTCCACGAAGAGCCGATGCACGCGGCGGTCGCGGGAGAGCTCGGGATGGAAGGTAGCGGCCAGGATGCGGCCCTGGCGAATCAGCGTGGGGAACCCGTCGCGCCGTGCCAGCACCTCAACGCCCGCGCCGGTGGCGACGATGCGCGGAGCGCGGATGAAGACCATCTCCAGCGGGCCGCCGGCGAGGGCAGTCTTGTTGGTCACGATGGCCGAGTCGATTTGTCGGCCATAAGCGTTGCGCTCGACGACTGCGTCCAGCAATCCAAGGCTGCGCTGCGCCGGGTTGAGAACCTCGCGCGCCAGCAGGATCGCTCCCGCGCAGGTGCCGAAGACGGGCCTGATGGCGCAGAAACCCTGCAACGCCTCAAAGAAGCGGTGTTTTTCGAGGAACTTCAGCATGGTGGTGGATTCGCCGCCAGGCAGCACCAGGCCGTCAAGGCCGGCGAGCTGGGCGGGTTTGCGCACCTCGACAGGTGCCGCGCCAGCCTCGGTGAGTGCTTGCGCGTGGCTGGCGTAGTTGCCCTGGATGGCAAGAACGCCGATGCGCGGGCGGCTCAGCGGAACGTCTTTGAGAAAGCGTTGTTGTTCCTCTGTATTCGTCAATAGAATGCTCCGCCCTTGGCTATGGAAATCGACAGCGCTTTCATCGAGAAACGACGCCGCTCAAGACAATTTTATCCGCTTGCCACATTCGGTGCGGTAACACCTGCCCTCCCGGCCCCGATCCTGGCGATTCCCAACCAGATGGGCGGAAAAAGCGCTGTTTTGCCCGGATTCGCGCAGCCAATAGCCTTGCCGCTGCCCAGCCATTTACAATGGCGTCTAAGCACCAGGCGGGCAATTCGTCGCCGCGCTGGCTTGTCCTGACCCTATGAATCTACGAATCTTTCGCACTCCCGCGGCTTTCCTGTTCTCGACGGTGCTGCTCGCAAGCTACCCTTTGGCGCAAAATACGCATCCCGCCGCGCCCGAGAGCCCATACGGCGGCGCCACGGTCGAGGAGATCATCGCCCGGGTCAACGATCAGATCATCACGCGCTCGGACTACGACCGCGCCTCCAGGGAACTGGACGAAGAGGCGCGCCAGCACGGCGCATCGGAGCAGGATATCTCCGAGGCCCATAAGGATCTATTGCGCAACCTGATCGATCAGCAACTCTGGCTCTCCAAGGGCAAGGAGCTGGGCATCACCGGCGAGACTGAGCTGATCAAACGGCTTGACGAGATCCGCAAGCAATACCATCTGGAATCGCTCGAAGACCTGGAGAAGGCCGCCAAGGAGCAGGGCGTTTCGTTTGAGGATTTCAAGGCCAACATTCGCAACGGCATCATCACCCAGGATGTGATGCGTCAGGAGATCGGCAAGCTGGTTCAATTCACGCCCGGCGAGGCGGAGCGCTACTTCGAGCAGCACAAGCAGGAATACGTGCAGCCCGAAAACGTCACACTGGCCGAGATTCTGGTCTCCACCGGCACGCCCTCGCCCTCGGTGTCGGGCGGCACGCAGCCCGATGATCCCGCAAAACTGGCGGCCGCCAAGGCAAAAGCAGACGATATCGAAGCAAAACTCCACGCCGGGGGCGACTTTGGGCAACTCGCCCGCTCCTTCAGCGACGGTTCCACGGCGGCCGAGGGCGGCGATCTGGGGCAGTACAAGCGGGGCGAGTTGGCCAAGGTATTCGAGGATCAGACCTTCGCGCTGAAGGCGGGGCAATTCACTGAGCCCATCCGCACCAAGCAGGGCTTTGTCATCATGAAAGTGGTGCAGCACATCCCCGGAGGGGTTCCGACGTACAAGGATGTCGAGGAGCAGGTCCAGCAGAACTTCTTCGCGGAACGCATGGAGCCGGCGATGCGCGGTTATCTGACCACCATGCGCGAGCAGGCCTTCATTGACATCAAGCCGGGCTATACCGATACCGGCGCTAGCGCCAAGCAGACCAAGCCCATATACAGCGCCTACACGCCGCCCGCGCCCAAGAAGAAGAAAAAGGTGGAGCGCACGCGCTTCCGCGAGAGTACGCGCACCTTCCGCCAGAAGACCTCGCAGGCAGCGGCGCCGGAAGCCGCAACGCCAGCCGCTGCGCCGGCCATGAAGGGCAAGAAGAACAAGAGCGCCGACCAGGCCTCGATGAAGCCCGGCAAGAAGGAAAAGATCCGTTATGGCAAGGCGCCGACAAAAACCCTGCCCAGCGCGCCTGAGAGTCCGACCGAGGATGCGGGCGCAGTAGCGTCAACCGCATCTGCCAGCCCGGAGCCGGTGAATCCGCTGGAGTCCAAGGTCAAGCCGACGCAGAAGACCCGCTACAGCATGCGCGCCAAGCAGATCAAACAGACCAGGGACAAGGGACCGAAGTTGGACGCTCTGGCTCCCGCCGCTCCAGACGCCGCCGAGGTTGCCGACCAGCAGACCCAGGCCGGTCCGCTGGGCCTGGCTGGAGATACCTCCAAGAAAAAGAAAAAAGCTGCCACTACCACGGGCGACAAAACCCGCATAACCGACAAGAAGAAGTCCAAAACTCCGGAGCAGAGCACCGGCGATGTGCCGCTGGGCCCCGCTACGCAAGCCCCGGCGCCCGTGCCTGCTACAGCCCCGGCGTCTGCCCCGGCACCGCAGCAGTAACGCCACGGGTTTCAATCGGCGTGGCTGGAAGGTTCGGGATAAGAATCCAAACCTGCCAGCCGCGCCGTTTTCAATGCCGAGGAAGACGCAATGCATTCTCTCTGGTTTGGCGAATTCATGGGAACGCTGGTGCTGGTGCTGCTGGGCACCGGCGTCAATGCTGGCGTGATCCTGCGCAAGAACTATGCCGAGGACTCCGGCTGGCTGGTGATCACCATCGGATGGGCGCTGGGCGTGCTCTGCGGCGTGCTGGTGGCGCAGGCCTTTGGCAGTCCCGGCGCAAATCTGAATCCCGCCATTACGCTGGCTAGCGCCATCGTCAGCGGAGATTATTCGCAGGTGTTCAGCCTGTGGCTGGCGCAGTTGCTGGGCGCCATGGGAGGCGCTGCGCTGATGGCGCTGCACTACGGCCCGCACTGGCGGCTTACACCCGATCCGGCGGCCAAACTGGGCGTCTTCGCCACCAACGCGGCGGTGCACAGCCCGGCCTTCAACCTGCTGAGCGAAGTCTTGGGCACGGCGGTGCTGGTGCTGGTGGCCGCGGCCATCTTATCCCACGGAGTCTCGGCCAACGGCCCGGCCGCCGGAATGGGTCCGTGGCTGGTGGCCAGCCTGGTCTGGGGAATAGGCCTCTCGCTGGGCGGCACCACCGGTTACGCCATCAACCCCACCCGTGACCTGGGTCCGCGGCTGGTTCATTGGCTGCTGCCCATCCCCGGCAAAGGCGGCTCCAACTGGCGCTATGCCTACATCCCAATCATCGGTCCGCTACTGGGCGGCGCGCTGGCCGGGCTCCTGGTGCGTTATGCGCATTTGTAGAATGGAGACGAGCCGCTTTCTTCCCGGTGCTGGCGGCTCGATATAGAGTTCTTCAGAAGCTTGTTACGGAGGGAGATTGCATGAAAACCATCGATCGCATCTTTGCATGCATTCTTATCATCGGCGGCCTGTTGCACGGATTGGGTACATTCCATCTCTACAAAGATCAGCCGATGACCCTGCTCTGGTCGCTCTGCGCCGCACTGCTGACGTTGCTGGTTGCCGCCCTGAATTTACTGCGAGTGACGCGGCCCTCGGACCGGCCTCTGGCATGGATCAGTTTCGCGGGAAGCCTCGCCTGGGCGGTTGCAGCCATTACCGCCGGCGTGCTCCTCGGGAATATCTTCGATCCGCGCCCGCTGATGCACTGGATTTCCGCCGGTGCGCTGGCCTGCTTCAGCTTGCGGACGGCGCTCCAGTCGGGCAACGTTCAGGCCGGGAGCTCCACGCAATCAAACTGATGGCGAATCCCATCGTTTTTTCACCGCAGATTATCCGTAACCGGCTCGGGATGAATCGTCACGCGGTAGACCTCCGGACACGCCAGCTTGAAGCGGTATTCGAGCGCGGTGATTACTTCATGCACGCGCTGCATCGTCAGCTCGTCGGGCAGCGTGCAATGGCACGTAACGTGAATGTGCTCCGCCGAGCGGCCCACCAGAATCTCATGCACATCCACAATCTCCGGCAACTCGGCGGCCGATGAGCGCATCGCCTCGTCGATGCGGCGATTCTCCTCGACCCTCACCTCGGGCGGCTCAATCGTCGCCGGCTCGCTCTCGATGTGCGTCAGCACTCCGTCGATCTCCGGCACCTCGCGCAGAATCTCCGCCTCCATTGAGCAGACAAAATCATGCGCCTTGAGCAGAGGCAGCGTCTCATCCAACTCCAGGTGCTGCTCAATGCGCAGCCGTCCCTGGTGCGACTGCACGCTCAGCTCATGCACGCTCACGTTGTTGCGCGCGGCCACTGCCCGCACGCGATCGAAGATGCTTTCGGCCTTGGCCTTGCGCGGCTCGGTGTGGATCACCACGTCGGCCTCGGGCAGCGTGCGATGCACGGCCTCGGTGGCCGCGCGGACCAGATCTCCGGTGTGCTCGAAGGTGGTGCGGCTGGGCAGCGCCAGAGTCAGATCGGCAAAGTAGTTGGCCCCGGCGCGCCGCACTCGCGCCTGCTCCACGCTGAGCACGCCCGGCACCTGCGCCACGTCGTCGATCAGCCGCCGCCGCGTCTCCACCGGAATCTCATCCAGCAGCACGCTGACCGCCTCGCGCCCCAGCCGCAGCGTCAGCCGCAGAATCATCAGCGAAACCACCACCGCCGCCAGCGGATCGGCATAGCGCAGCCAGCCCACGCCGTAGTGCAAGCCCACCCAGCAAGCGCCCAGCCCGCCCAGCACCGCCAGCGACGACCAGATGTCCGAGGCAAAGTGAAATGCGTCGGTGGCCAGCGCCGACGAGCCGGTCTTTTCCGCCACCACGCGCAGCCGCCGCGACCGCCAGTAGTCCACGCCAATCGAGGCCAGCACCACCGCGGCGGGCCAGCCCAGGTCTTGCAGTTGCTTGCCGGGGTGAAGAATCCGCTGAATCGCCTCCCAGATGATCCAGCCGCTGGAGACGGCCATCAGCAGAACCTCGCCGAACGAGGAGAAGTTCTCGAACTTGCCGTGGCCGTAGGTGTGGTCCTCGTCGGCAGGCCGGTCGCTCACCTGCACGGAGAAAAACGTGAGCGCCGATCCCACCATGTCCAGCCCGGAGTGAGCCGCGTCCGAGAGTACGCCCAGCGAGCCGGAGAGCAGGCCCGCCGCCAGCTTCAGCAGCGTCATCGCCGCCGCCGCCAGCATCGAATGCAGCGCCACCCGCCGCTTCTCCGCGGAAAACCCGGCCACTCTGGAGGATTCAATACTCATCGCTTCCTTAGGATAACTCTACGAAAACCGAGTTTTTGAAGGGTACGTGATTTGCAGGCTGCAGAAAAACCGATTTCGCAAGGCATGGAGCGTCAGGGCACGACTTCAGTCGTGCCGCAAGCGGCAAATTAAATGCTGGGCTTTAGCCCCTGAGGGAATGTCTGATTAACAATATAACTGGCTCAGAGATTCTCAGGCGCGCCGTACAGTGTACAGTCCGGCAATCCCAAAGGTATACGGCTGCCAAGCGCACTGCTCGTAGCCCGTCGCCGCCATCAACCCCAACATCTCCGGCGGGGCAGGGAAGCTACCCACCGAAGCAGGCAGGTAGTTATACGCCCCATTCCGGCCGCAGATCGCCCGCCCAATCGCCGGCAGCACGCGGCGAAAGTAGACCGCATAAGCTTTGCCGATCAGCCCTCCCGGTTTGCTGAACTCCAGAATCCCCAACTGCCCGCCCGGCTTCAGCACGCGCTGAAACTCCCGCAACCCAGCCTCGTAGTTGGCCAGATTTCTGAACCCAAACGCCGACACAATCAAATCCAGCGAGGCGGATTCGAGCGGCAGATGCAGCGCATCGGCCTCCAGCGGTATAGCATACGGCTCACCCGCCGCCCGCGCGCCCACCCCCGGCCCGCCGAACTTCTTCGCCCCCCGGCTCAGCATCGCCCGCGCAAAATCCGCCGCCAGAATCGGCCGTGCGCCCTGCGGACGCCGCTTCAACAGCGCCATGGTCATATCACCGGTCCCGCAGCAGATGTCCAGCACCGCAGAGTCGGGATCGGCCAGTACCGCGCGAAACCGCCGCGCCGCCCTCCACCACCACAGCCGGTCCACATTGGCCGAGAGCACATGGTTCAGCAAATCGTAT
>Ga0326728_10026569_pt1 | contig 10227 bp, 7 predicted proteins | sample MB3enrmetagenome_FD_207602 | JGI IMG/M metagenome (GOLD analysis project Ga0326728, IMG submission 207602) | Lab enriched peat soil microbial communities from McLean, Ithaca, NY, United States - MB31MN | ecosystem: Environmental > Terrestrial > Soil > Wetlands > Peat | place: USA: New York... | reverse complement strand
CATCAGTTCCAGGTAGGCCGCGTAGTCCTCGTCGTTGAAAAAGGTCTGTTGCCGGCGGTTGCCCCGCTGGGTCACATGGTGCGGCATACCCGGGACCACAAGTCGTGCGAGCCTTGACATCCCCTGAAATTACCAAACCCCGCCCAATTTGTCAATAACTAGTATTGTGTCCCCCGATTCTGTTGTGTCCCCCGATTCTGATTCTGTCCCCCGATTCTTCGTGTCCCCCGATTCTTCGGCGCGAACACGGCGCGCCGTGTCTGCCGCAAGTCGCCGCATTGAGATAGCGGGGCCGGCTCGATCTCCACGCTTCCAGCGTCAGCCTTCTTGGCGGCCGTGCATCACGGCGGCATGGACGCCACCATCCTACTTATCTTGCCTGGATTCGGTGGCGGGCACCTTTTTCGCTTTCGTCCTTGAGTCGCAACCAACGGGAGCGGACAGGATAATAGAAGCCCTCACGCCTGAACTCAAGTTCCACGATCACGATCTCGGGGCCCATCCGCCGCACGAGTTTAGGATGATCGGAGTCACGATCAATGGCCTGCCAAACGGGCGGAGCCACGGTGTTCAGCAGCGCGCGTTTGGCTGCTTCTCTCGGGCCGAGGAGCGAGCCGAACATCAGCGCACAAGGGCGATCAGCGGCGACGACTGGGTTCCAGCAAGTAATCTGCAAGAACGGCTCAAGCTTGGCCACCGTCTCGTTGTCTGGGGCCACGGTCCCTACAGTGAGCCCTCGCGCTTCACCGAGCGCACTGTACTTAGTCTCGTCTATTGCCGTCGCCCCCGAAAGCCGAGCAAGTATTTCGCGTGCGGCGTCTCTCAGTAGTTGCCGATGTGGTCCAAACACTTCTTTCCACACCCGTGGAGCGGTCGAAAACGCCAAATCATCTTGCGACAAGCCGTTCGCCTCCTTGAGGCGTGGCAGAACTTCGTGCCAGAGCCGGTCGGTATAGCGCTCCTGAAGTTGCTGCAACTGAAGTGCAGCCTCGCGATTGTTTGGGCGGGGAGGCTCATCGAATGACAAGGCCAACGTGGCAGTTTGAGCAATGGCCAAGAGTATCACAATTCGTATCATAGTCTCTCCATTAGCGCTAGGAGGGCGGGGGGACCCACAGATATTTCCCAACAACCTTGTTGTTCCTGAGGCCGACGTAGAACTCGTCCTGCCCATCTTGCCAGAAGTAGAACATGTCGCCCTCCACCACACGCTTCATCCCTTCGCCGTCCGTCATCTGCTTGTCCGGGTACGCGCGCACTTGGTTTGGCGGGATTTCCTCGCCTGGCCCAAGAATGGCTTGGACCTCCCGCAGCGTCATGCCGTCTCTGACTTTGTGGGAATGTCGTGCCAACTGTCCTTCGCATCCCGCGAGCGCGAGTGAGAGTACGGCACCGACTAGCGAGACCGCAATGTTCCTGCTCATCGGCTTGTGTCCCCCTTTTACGTCTGCCCGAACTGCTCCGCAGCAGGCAACGGCACCTATTGGTCCTGCCCCCGAGCTTCGAGAACCCCTTTCAGCTCCATGTATTTGGCTCTCACGAAGGCGTCTTCAAAAACTTTCGGACGGGGACACGAACCGATATTGGTAGTCTCGGTGAGCATTTATTGTACCCATTCACGCATTGTGGTATCTCGACACCCCCGACGCTGGACTGCTCACGGCCGACTGCTCGCTGTTCACCGCCGCGGGGGCGGGACCAGGACCTGGCCGTCGCGCTCCAGCCGCGCACGGAGCTTCGCGTAGTCGATCTCCTGCACCGGCCGGCCCTCCTCGAGGGCATGTACCGCCGCCGTGGCCGCCGACTGCCCCAGGATCATGAACACCGGCTCCATGCGGATCGAGCCGTAGGCGATGTGCGAGGCGGAGAGGCAGACGGGCACGAGCAGGTTCGGGCATTGGCCCGGTTTGGGGCGGATCGCCCGGTAGGACACCACGTACGGCCCGCCCGGGCTGACCTCAACGTCGCCCTCGTTGCGGGCGTGGCCGTCGGCGGCCACGTAGCGCTGGGTGTTGTGCGAGTCCATGTTATATGAGCCCATGCCCACCGGGTCCGCCGCCACCCGCCACCCGCCTCCCGCGCCTCGCGGACGTAGATTTGGTGCGGCCAGTTGCCGTTGTCGGTGAACTCGTCCTTGGCCAGGCCCCATTGGCCAACCCGGCGGCGGACCGGCTCCGGCACGCGGGGGTCGTTGGCCAGGAACCACATCAGCCCTTTCTGGTAGGTTTCGTGCCGGCGGACGATCCGCGCGCGCGTGGCGTAGTCGCCCGACCACGCCGATCCGGCCGTGGCGGCGAAAGGACGATCCGCGCGCGCGTGGCGTAGTCGCCTTCCGGATAGTCGTAGTTCATGCCGATGGCGTCGGTGCCGACGGCCCCGTGGTTGTTGGTGTCGGTCTTGCGGTTGGGCATCCGCTGGTTGTTGCCGAACACGTCATTCCAGTCGGGCGTGAGGTAGCGGAGCAAAAGTTCGTACTGCCGGGGATCGTAGCCTGCGGGCTTGGGGAACGCCGCGCGGTTGGCCGGCAGGTCGGTCAGGCACATGCGGAAGCAGTACGCCTGGATGCGGAGGTCGCCGGAGCCCTCCTCGCCAGGCGGGCCGGGATGGATGCCCGGCAACAGGCCGCTGGCCGGATCGCCCGCCTGCACGTAGGGATCGACCGGGCGGGTGAACTGGTGCGAGCGGGCCTGCCGCGTCTGGACGCCGTCGAGCGTCTCGCCGTAGCGGCTATTGGGCTCACGGCCGACGGTGTACTCGACGCCGGCGCGGGCCATCAGGTCGCCCTCGTAGGTGGCGTCGATGAACATGCGGCCGGCAAACGAGCGACCCGATTCCATGACGATGGCCGTGATCCGCCGGCCTTCTTGCCGCACGCCGGCGCCCGGCCGCAGGTCCAACCGCTCGCCGAGCACCAGCGGCACTTGCGCCTCGTCGAGCATCTGGCGGAAGACGGCTTCGGCCGCGTGGGGCTCGAATCGCCACAAGGCGTCCGCCCCGCGGCGGTAGCCGGGGAAGTCCTCCGGCTTTTCCCGGGTCCATGCGGCCGGAGCGTCGTAATACCGCCGGATCCGCCGATAGAACTCGCGGCTCAGGCCGCCGATCACCCGCGTATCGCCCGAGTCGGTCATGCCCAGGCCGCCGCTCGTGAGCCCGCCGACGTGCCGCCCCGGCTCGATCAGCACGACAGTCTTGCCCATGCGGGCCGCCTGGACCGCCGCCGTCACGCCGGCCGACGTGCCCCCGTAGACCACCACGTCGCAGGGCGTCTGGCCGCCGGCGGACGCGGCCCACACGCCGCAGGAGGCCAGGAGGAGGGGGCGAAGGAAGATCATCTTGGGCAGCAGGGAGTTAGGGATTTAGGGATTTGAGATTTCAGATTTGAGATTACGGGATTGGCGTTCAGCGGGCGACCATGCTTCGCGCGGTGCCCTGCCCGCCGTTCTGGGGTACGGATGGTTTTCGCGTCCCCCGGTGCGCAGAACTAACACTAGCGAATCCCGCCGCCCACGGCAACAGCCTGACGGACGTCCGGCTGATACCGGGTCCCACCAAGCCGTGATAGAATAGGGGCACGTGCCGGAGGAGAGCAGCCGGCCCGCCCCCCCGATTTCCTGGAGCCGGCAGAGCGATGCCTTTCGCAGTCCAGGTTTCTCGCCAGCCCGCGCTGCCGGGCCGCCGTGTGCCGCTGCTTCCGCGATTTGCGATTTGCGTTTTGCAATTTGCATTTGGCGTTCATCTGGCTGCGGCCGCGGATGCCCGCTACGTGGCCGTCTTGAGCGACGGCAGCCGGGTGGAAGGCAAGGAACTCCGCAACTGGGGCAATCCGCAGGAGAAACCGCAGTTGGACGGTACGGAATTGCTCAGCCCGAGCCGGCCGTTTCGCTGGCTGCGCGACCTGGCGGCAACGACGGACGAGCCCCGCCGGGAAGCCAGCGGGTTGGTCGAATTGATCGGCGGCGACCGCTTTTTCGGCCGTGTGCTGGGGTTTCTCCCCGGCGGGGCCGACGCGCGGCCCGCCACGCCGCCCTACCTGCTGGTGGCATTGGAAGGGCCACTGCTATGCGCGGGCAGCCCGCTGACAGTGGAAGCCGGCGGCGGGCGGCGGACGGAAATCCGCGTCCTCCCCCAGTTCGTGCGGCGGATCGTTTGGGGAAAGGGCCGCAGCCGCGACATCGAGCCGGGCGTGCTCCTGCTCCGCGACGGCGGCCGGCTGGCGTGCCAGAGCCTCCGCTGGCAAGCCGACGGGGTGCGCGTGCTCACGGCCGACGGCATCCGCCAGGTGCCGCTGGCCGAGTTGTCGGAGGTCTGCCTGCCGCAAGCCGACGCCTGGCAAAGTTACTGCGAGGAACTGGCCGCCTTGGATGCGGAGTGCAAATCGCGGCTGGTGCGGCTGGCCACGACCCGCGGCTGTATCCTCAGCACTTCGCTCGCACACCTGGAAGCGACCGGCGGCTGGGACCGGACGGCCTGGTGCCACGTGGTGCGGCCGGCATGGTGTCTGGATGCGCTGTGCGTGCCGTTCGCGACGATTCAGGCGTGGTGGACCTTCGCCCCGCACGAGGTCCCCTTGTCGCGGTGGCCGCCGCTGCGTTTCGTCTCCCGGCCGATGCTCGGCAAGGGTTGGTCGTGGCAGGTCGATCGCAACGTCGAGGGGGGCTTGTTGGCCAGCGCGAAGCAGGTCCACGGCTGGGGTTTTGGGGTCCATGCGCCGTGCGAGCTGTGGTTTGAGATCCCGCCCGCAGCGCGTGGGTTTCAGGTGCGGGTGGGGTTGGACCGGCTGGCCGGCTCGGGGGGTTGTGCGCGGGCCCTGGTCTGCTTGGACCGGCCGGACGCCGCGCCGCGGTTCCGCAGCAAGCTCCTGATCGGCTCCAGCGAGGTCGTGGACGCCGGGACGCTGGCGCTGGACAAGCGGGACGCGCGAAGGCTGCTCATCCTGGTAGCCGACGCGGCCGGCCGCGACCGCCCGCCGGGGGCCGACCCGCTGGACATTCGCGACACGCTCGATTGGATCGAGCCGCTTTGGCTGTTGGACCCCGCGGAGCTGCGTGGCGAAGTGCAGAAGCGCGTCCCAGCGGCCCGCCCAAGCGGGCCGCAGCCGTGAACGTAGTTGCGTGATTCAGGGAGGAAGCAAGGAGCCCCGGGCGTCAGCCCGGGATCGGTGTTAGAATAACCGCGGCCCTGCGAAGAACCCATGCCATCCCCGGGCTGACGCCCGGGGCTCACCTATCGCCGGGCTGACGCCCGGGGCTCACCCATCGCCGGGCTGACGCCCGGGGCTCAGCAATGTGCAAATCCGAGGATAACATGATGGCCCAGAAAAAATCGCTCTCTTGCGCGGGTGTCTCGTTACGGGCAACGGTGCTTGCCGCCGCGATAGTCACACTTGCACCGGGCGGTTCGTATGGCGCGGACCCGCCCAGGCACGTGCCGCCGGAGCGAAAGCACGGTTGGAGCTGGACCCCGCGGAAAGATGCCGTATCACCCGACTGTGGCAGGCGAAACCCATTGTTCTACGTGGGCGACCCGATCGTGTTCAAGCTTGGGCCATCGGCCGCCAGCTACGAGGTCCGCGACTACTGGGGCGAGTTGGTGGATCAGGGCCCGGCCGGCCCGAGCATCAGGCTGAAGGTCAAGCAGCCGGGCTGGTACAAACTCTACGTCTACGGCAAGGAAGCGACCAAGGAGTGGGGCGACGCGGTGGGTGGCACGACGCTGGTCATCTTCCGCCCGAGCAACAGGTTTCCCCTGCTGCCGCCCAAGGGCACGCCGGGCGGCGGCGGCACGGAGGACGAGGTGCTCCGCGCGGTGGCCGGCATCGGCCCGCAGCGGCACCCGGCCGACGCCGACAAACCCGAGGAATCCATCCGCGAGCTGGAAAAGTCGATTGCCATCGACCGCGCGATGTACCTGCCCTACGACCCGCTGCGGCAGCGGGTGCTGATGATCGCCTTCTCCAACGGCACGCGGGGGAAAGAGGCGGGCGTGCGAAAGATCGTCGCGCACTTCCAGGACGTGGTCCGCTACTACGAACCCCGCAACGAGCCCAACTATGGCAGCTCGGGCAAGGATTTTCTGGAGCGGGAGTTGAAGCCGTTTTACGCGGCGGTCAAGGGCGTCGACAGGAGGCTGAAGGTCATGGGGCCCGGCACGGTGGCCATCGGCCCGTCGCTGTTGCCGTGGATCGAGGACTTTCTCAAGGCCGGCGGCGGCGACTACCTCGACGCCTTCTCGTTCCACGTCTACAACGGCATCAACGGCGACCTGGTCATGGGCCGCAGGTCGCTGGACGGCCTGCTGGCCCTGCTGAAGAAATACGGCGTGGAGAAGAAGGAGTTGTGGCAGACCGAGCAGGGCTACTTTGCCGCCATGTACGGCGCCTACCAGCCGCGCCATCAAGGCCGCTGGACGATGCTGGAAATGATGCTCTTCGACCAGTACGGGCTGCCGCGCGAGCACAACCACCTGTGGTACGACCGCAGCCACGGTTTCTGGGATTTCCCCACCTGGTGGGAGAACGACGACGGGGGTTTCAATCCGGCCGTGCCCTTGATGCGCGTGCTCGCCGAAGAGCAGTTCGGCACGCGTTTTTCCCGGGCTTTCGACTTCGGCGAGCCTGGCAACAAGCTATACCTGGGCAGCCTGTTCGAGTCGCCCGACCGGTCCAGGGCCGTGGCCATGTTCGCCAGCGCCGGCAGTCCCGACGGCAAAGTCCGCCTGAAGGTCTCCGGCGGCGATGCGCTGCACGTCGTCTCGGCCTTCGGCGTGGAGCAGGACCTGCCGGTCCGCGGCGGATCCGCCGTACTGGGCGTGCCGGAATTGCCGGTCTACGTCGAGCTGGCCCGTGGGCAGAAGATCGAGGTCGTGCCGACGGATTGGGGGCCGAACCTGGCGCGTGCCGCGGGCGCCACCGCGGCGGCCGCCTATCCGCCGGCGCCGCCGAAGAACTTGCAGGACGCCGGCCAGGTGAAGGCCGCCCAGCGGAACCAGGTTGCGAAGATCATCAACGGCGAGTTGGAGAACTGGTACTATGCCCAGCAGCCGGGGGACGGGCCGTGGGTGGACAACGCCCCGGCGTTTCCCACCTGGGTCGAGGTGCGCTTGCCCGCGGCGGCCAGCGTGGCCCGCGTGATCGTCTATGCCGCTCCGCCCTGGCAATGCCAGGGGACGCTGCTGGACTACGAGCTGCAGTACGAGCGTGAGGGCCGCTGGGTAACGCTGGCGCACGTGCGGGAGCCGCCGCGGTGCGTGCCCGTCTTCACGCCCCCGACCCGCACCACCGTGGACAGCTTCTTCAGCGACCGCTGGATCTTTCAGCACTCGTTCCCGAGCGTGACGACGCGGAAGATCCGGCTCTTGGTCCACGACGTGACCTGGGGCGGCGGGGCGACCCGCGAGGAAACCGAGGCGGGCGGCCAGACCGGCCCGCACCAGATGACCCTCCGCGAGCTGGAAATCTACGCCAAGTGACCGCCGGCGGCGGCGTGGGCCGCCGGCCCCGGTTTGCCCCGGGTTTTGAGGCGATTCCCGGCGGCAGCGAGGGCTGCCGGAGAATCCTGGCGGGCGTGGCCGAAACGCGGCGGAAACGGGAGCTTGACAACTGGAGACGCCGTCGGAAGAATAGGGCGGTTGGGGTATTGAACCGGAGCGGGGCTTGACAACCCGGAATGCTGAAGGCATAATCGTAACTTGACCGGTTTGTGCTGCCGGTCTCCCCGCCAACCGCCGCAGACGACGAACCCGCCCAAGACCCCGCCTTCGTCCGGCCTGCCCGCAGGCTTGAGAACCCCACCGATCGACCGCACCCTTGCAACGCGAGGTGGACTTGCCATGAAATCGGCCGCGCTTTGGCCTTTCGCTGTGATTTCGGCCGCCCTGATTCTGCTGCCAGGGCACATTTCCGCGGCGCGGGCCCAGGGCACTTGGGAAATGACGCCGGAGAGCGAGCAAGCCCTCAAGCGCGGGCTGGCCTGGCTGGAGCGGAGCCAAGGCCGCGAGGGGAATTGGACATCCAACGACCTCGGTCTGGTGAGCATGGGGGCCCTGGCCTTCCTGGCGGCCGGAGAAATGCCCGGCCGCGGATCCCATGGCGAGGCCCTGCAAAAAGCCCTCGACTACGTGCTGACCCAGGCCCAGAAGAAGAAGTCCGGCCTGCTGAACATCTCCGACACGCAGCGCGACATGTACAACCACGGGTTGTCGACGTTCGTGCTCGGGCAGGCGTACGGCATGACCAGCGACCCGCGCATCGGGCCGACGCTCGACCGGGCCCTGCGGCTGATCGCGCAGACGCAATGCCGCGACGGCGGGTGGGACTACCGCGCCGAGCGCCAGGACCAGGGACACGACCTGAGCCTGGCCGTGATGCAGGCCAAGGCCCTGCGCAGCGCGGTCGATAGCGGCTTGGAGGTTCCTCCCGAGGTCATCGAGGCGGCCATCGTCGACGTCCGCCGCCACTATTGTCCCCAGGGCTGCTCCTACGACGCCGACGAGGCCGAGCAGCAGAAGCACCCGGGCCAGTTCGGGTATAGCAAGGGGGGCGGCCAGGCCACGCTTGCCATGGCCGCCGCGGGGGTCGTCTGCCTCCAGGAATTCGCCCAATACGACGACTGGCGCATCGAGAAGAACATGCAGTTGATCGAGAAGGCGATCCACGACTTCGGCGACCCGAAGGCCAAGCGCAACCAGCCCCCCGTGGACGCCTACACCTTGTACTATGTCGGCCAGGCCTTGTATCAGGTGGGGGGCAAAGCCTGGGAGCGGTCCTACCCGCTGCTGCGGGACATCCTGGTCAACTCCCAGACCCGCCAGCCGCGCCCCGAGAACACCGACGGCATGTGGAATCCGAACGGGCGAGTCGACGGCAAGCCGGGGCAACTCTACATGACCTCGGTTTGCTGTTTCATCCTCGCCATGCCCAACCGTTATCTGCCGATCCTGCAGGAGGGAAAGATCGACAGCCTCAGGCAACAGTTCCGCAAGAGGTAAGGTAAAAGGAGTCTGTGATGTCGCTGCCGTCGTTCCTCTTGCCGTGGTTTGCGGTGGCCGGGCTGGTCGCGGCCGGCGGGGTGGTCGTGATCCACTTGCTCAACCGCCGCCGCTACCGCGTGCTGCACTGGGCCGCGATGGATTTCCTCCGCGAGGCGGTCTTCCGCAGCCGGCGGATCTTGCAGCTCCGCGACCTGCTCTTGCTGGTGCTCCGCGTGCTCTGCCTGGCGGCTTTCGGGGCCGCCCTGGCACGTCCCTTCTTCACCCGCGCCGCCGCCCCGGCCAACCCCGACGAGCCGGTGCACGCCGTCGTGCTGGTGGACAACAGCCTGAGCATGGGCTACGAGAAGCTCGACGGCACGCTGCTGGACGACGCCAAGGCCAAGGCCCGCGAAGTGATCGAGAAGCTGCCGCCGAACAGCCGCATCTCCGTGCTGCCCACCTGCGGCTCGGCCGGCGGCGTGCGCACCGAGCCCTATTTCAGCACCGAGGACGCCCTGGAAGGGCTGGCCGCCATCCGGCCGGTCGATCGCCAGACGCGGCCCGACGCCACCATCGACCTGGCCTTGACGGCCTGCCGCCAGACGGGGCAATCGGGCCTGCGGTCCAAGCGGATCTTCCTGATCACCAACCCGCACGTGCAGAGCTGGCCGGCCGAGTCGCTGGCCGAACACCTCAAGCAGTTGCCCGCCCCGATGGAAGTCCTGCAGGTGGCCCCCGACGTGGTGGACAACGCCTGGGTCGCCGATTTGCGGGTCCGCGACGGGCTGGCCGACCTGCAGACGCCGGCCACCCTGGTGGCCACGCTGGGCTACCAAGGCCCCACCACGCGGCGCGACGTCCAGGTAACGCTCACCATCGACGGGGCGCCCGCCGCCACCGCCACGGTGGACCTGGAGCCGGGGCAGATGCGCGAGGTGCAGTTTCCGCCTTACAAGTTCGACGTGCCGGTCGAGCCGGGCCATCCCGCCTTCGTGACCGCCGAGGTCTCGATCCCGCACGATCGCCTGCCCGCCGACGACCAGCGGTTCCTCATCGTCCCGGTAGTGACGGCGCTGCCGGTGGTGTTCGTCGACGCGCTCGGGTCGGACGAGGCTCCCCGCAACAACCGCTACGGCGAAACCTTCTACTTGCGACGGCTGCTGGCGCCCATCACCAGCCGCACCGCCCGGGACCGCCAGCTCATCGAGGTGCGGCACGTCAAGCCTGAAGGATTGACCCAGGAGCTTCTGGCCGACGCGC
>Ga0326728_10026568_pt1 | contig 10227 bp, 10 predicted proteins | sample MB3enrmetagenome_FD_207602 | JGI IMG/M metagenome (GOLD analysis project Ga0326728, IMG submission 207602) | Lab enriched peat soil microbial communities from McLean, Ithaca, NY, United States - MB31MN | ecosystem: Environmental > Terrestrial > Soil > Wetlands > Peat | place: USA: New York... | reverse complement strand
CATGAGCAACAATCGCTTGTACAAGGAAGACATGTGATCTTCCAGTGATCTGTCATGGACTTATCCAAAGTTGAAGGAGCAGGAAAAGGGCTCGAAGGGGGTGTCAAAGGCATCGGAAAAGGCGCAAAAGGCTTTCAGCAGGAGTTCATGGATTTCCTGCAAAAGTACCAGGTGATCGGCCTTGCCGTTGCGTTTGTCATCGGTGCCGCTGCAACGAAACTGGTGACCGCTATTGTCCAAGATGTAATCATGCCCATCGTTGGCGTTGTTACGCCTCAGGGGAACTGGCAGGAGGCAATCCTTCCCATCGGGCCGATAAAATTCGCGGCCGGTGACCTCGTCAACAATATTATCGATTTTGTGATCATTGCGCTGGTCATATTCGTGATCGTGAAATACATCATGCGGGAAGATACGACCGAGAAAATCTAAAATTTTTCTTCAGGCTACGGATTCACGGAATTTTTTGATCAGGTTCAGGGTATTTGTGACCTCTATTCTCTTTTCATGCTCGATATTGCTGATGATCTCGGTGACCGGAAGTGCGAGCTGGTAGATCTTTACCGGCCGCCCCCTGTTCTCGCCCCTGATCTCGCGGGAAGAAACCCATCCCCTTTCTGCCAGCTGGCTGATTGCCAGACTCACTTCCGGCTCCCGGAGATCGATGCCCCGGTCGATGGTCCGGGAAGTTGCCTCTCCTGCACCTGCAAGATACACCAGCACTTTTGCAACGTTCCGGTGCATCCCCAGATCAATAAGAAGAGCGGTAAATTCTTCCTCTTTCTTGGTAAAATACATCACTTGTTCGGATCGCATGTATTCTGTCCTGTCTTATCCGCGGCAGTTTCCTGTGGTTGTTTCCACCGTTCCCGGTCTGTATGAGCTCCCCGGAAAGATAGTACGATATTAATAACATATTGTTATAAAAACTTTACTTTCTTGCCTAACCGACACTGCAAATGGAGCATCGGATTCCCGGTGCCGGGGAAATATTGGGGGGTAGTTGACCCGTTCTGCACCCGTTCCTGATATCCCGGTCCGTGTAGCGTCCCTGCTCGCGCCACGATAATCCGGAAATCCGGCCGGACGGAACACGGCATCCGGAAAAATCGTCCCCGCAACAGCATCAGACTGTGAGTTCAGGGATTTCCGTTCATCTCTTCCGGTTCACCTTCCGCATCTTCGAGCGGTACCGGTTCACCGATGTCTTCCACCTCTTCTTCCGTGCACCAGACCTCGATCGTGGTATCGACGCCGATGACTTCCTGATGGTATTCCTCGACCGTCGAGCGTGGGGACATCACGACCTGGCTGACAAGTTTTCCCCCGGAGAACCCGTAGAGCCTGCGGAAAGCCCACGGGCTCTCTGGGATTGTCGCCCGTTCATAATAGACATCCATGGCAAGGGTGTGGGTACAGAAGACGCCCAGAGAGACCTCGAAGAGAGCTTCCCGTACGTACCGCCGAAGGTACCAGCGCAGTTCAGAGACGAGGGAAAGGGCGCTCCCGAGCGAGGCGACGGTAATGTACACCCCGCAGGGAAGTTTTTTCGGGTGGTAAAACCGGAGGACGAGCCGGCTCGTCTCGGAAGCAAAAAGGGTATGGTGGAGATCGGTTCCCTCCCGCTGAAGCAACAGGATGTTCATCTCGTACCCCCGGCAGCGGGCATGGGAATGACCGATACAACCGGATCAGGTATACATGCGGGTATCGATCATCGTGTCAGCCCGGACCTTGCGCACGGCATCCGCAAAGTCATTCATCGTGACCGCCGGTGCATCACGACGCACCGCGATCATCCCTGCCTCCCGGCAGATTGCTTGGAGTTCTGCACCGGTCGCCTGGTCGGTCATCGCGGCGACCGCTTCGAGGCTCACACCAGAGAGGTGCATCTTCCCGGAATGGATCTTAAGGATCTCCAGCCGCGCCGGCAGGTCGGGGAGCGGTATTTTGATCAACCGGTCGAACCGGCCCGGCCGCAGGAGTGCGGGGTCGAGCATATCGACCCGGTTGGTCGCTGCCATGATCCGGATGTCACCACGGTTATCGAAGCCATCCATCTCCGCCAGGAGCTGCATCAGCGTCCGCTGCACCTCGGCGCTGCCGGACGTGCCGTCATTTGTCCGCATGCTGCCGACCGCGTCGATCTCGTCGATGAAGACGATGGCGGGCGCACGCTCGCGGGCGAGCATGAAGAGCTCCCGGACGAGCCCGGCGCCCTCACCGATGAATTTGTGGACGAGCTCGCTACCCGACATCCGGATGAAGGCCGCCTTTGCCTCGTGGGCGACGGCCTTGGCGATCAGGGTCTTGCCGGTGCCCGGTGAGCCGTAGAGGAGGATGCCTTTTGGCGGTTCGACGCCGATCCTCCGGAAGATCTCGGGCCGGGTGAGCGGGTACTCCACTGCCTCCCGTACCTCCTTGATCTCGTCCGAGAGCCCGCCGATCTGCGCATAGCTGATTGCGGGCGACTCCTCAAGTTCCATGACCCGGACCCGGGCATCGTAGACGTTGCCGATCACTTTTACGACCGAGAGCGCGTTGTTGACGGCCACTTTCGTGCCGGGTTTTAAGAGCGGCAGGATCTCATCCGACGCATGCGTTATGTATTCCTGGTTGTTTCCCTGCTGGCGGAGGTAGATCTCCCCGTTCTCGAGAATGTCCACGACCACTGCCACAAAGAGCGGCATCCGCTTGAGCTGGTTGTTCTCCCGCTTGAGCTGGGCATTTTCCTTCTGGAGTTCCTCTGTCTTGACCTTGAGTTCAAGGAGCGTTGCCTCGAGCTCGTTGATCTGGAGCTGGTATTTGAGCTCGCTGGAAGGTGGTGCATTATTGACGGCTGACTCTTCCATATCACTGATATATCTTCATCTTCAACCATTTATGTGGTGTGATTGTGATCATCAGGGGTCGAGGTATATCGCGGGGTGCCGGGGCCGGCACGCTGCTGGTCAGTCCTGCGCCGATCTCGTTTCTCTCTGGGGTCAACCCGGATACCGGCGTGATTGTGGAAAAGGGTCATCCGCTGGAGGGGATGTCGGTTGCCGGCCGGGTGCTGGCGTTCCCGTACGGGAAGGGGTCGACAGTCGGCTCGTACGTCCTTTATGCCCTGAGCCGGAACGGGCACGCCCCGGCCGCGATCGTGAATACCGAGGCCGAAGCGATCATCGCGACCGGCGCCATCATCGGCGGCATCCCGATGATTGACCGGATCGGGGTCCCGCTCTCCCGGTTGCGGTCCGGGACGATGGTCCGGGTGGACGGGGATCGCGGCGAGATGGAGTACGAGGGTACACCGGATCCGGCGTGATACCGGGTCTCTTGGATACCATAGGGTGAGCGGGGCACCATATTCTCATCCTGCAAAGGTCATTGCATGAAGGTGAACTGGCGGCAGATCACGGCAGCACGGAACTCGCGTGCGGTGCTGTCAGCCGCGTGCGAAGTGTCAGGTTTTTCCCTTCACACCGTGGATGCTCCCGGGAATGACGTCTCCTGTTATTCCCTGAATTCCCTGAACGAACCGGTGTACCGGGAAGAGATCATGGCGGCCGACTGCACCACGATCGTCGGCGGTCCGCACGCGACGGCCGATTACCAGAACGTTGCCCAATACGCGGATTACGTCGTGGTGGGGGAGGGCGAGTATACCCTTCCCCGGCTGCTCACTGATCTCGAGGCCGGGGGGGACGGTCAGATCCCTGGCGTGGCGACGCGGGGATTTTACAAGCCGTCGGACACCTGCGTCCGCCTCGATGCATACCCGGCATTTTCCACCATCAGGGGATACGTAGAGATCTCCCGCGGATGCCCGTTTGCCTGTGGGTACTGCCAGACGCCGCAGATCTTCGGGCACTGCATGAGGCACCGGTCGGCCGATGAGATCGCCCGGTACGCGAACCGGTACCAGCAGTCCCGGTTCGTCTCACCGAATGCATTTGCCTATGGATCGGACGGCATCCACCCTGACTTTGCGTCGGTTGAACGGCTGCTGCAACAACTCCGCCACCAGATCTATCTCGGCACGTTCCCGGGCGAGGTGCGACCGGAGTTCATCTGCGACCGTTCACTCTCCCTCGTGACCGACTACTGTGCCAACACGCGGCTCCATTTCGGTGCTCAGTCGGGGAGCAATGCAGTGCTCGACCGTCTCGGCCGGGGGCACACGATCGAAGATGCGATGGCAGCAGTCGACCTCTGCGGTGTGTACGGGATCACGCCGGTCGTCGACTTCATCGTCGGCTTCCCGTTCGAGACCGATGACGACCAGCGTGCGACCGGGGAGGCAATCCGGGAGGTGGTCCGGCACGGGAAGGTCCATCTCCACCGCTTCATCCCGCTCGCCGGCACCCCGCTTGCCGGCACCCGTGCGCGTCCGCTCCTGCCAGAGATTGAGAGGATGTGTGGAAAGCTCGCCCTCACGGGGAAGCTGACCGGGTCGTGGAATGAGCCCGAGATAAGGTTTTTGAGACGCGGTTTGAAATGATATACCATGAAAGATGTGCTTTTGATAGCAGATCTCCATGGTCAATTCGGTAAAATTGATTCATTTCTGGACCTGAATCCGGAAGCGGTATTTATTGCCGGCGATATCACCAATATGGGTCCGGTGGATCCGGTGGACGAGGTGCTTTCCCGCATCGACGTCCCCTGTTTTGCGGTACCGGGCAACTGCGACCCCCGTGAGATCATCGATACGATCGAACACTCGGATACGGTCTGCCTCCACGGCACCCGGCTGGAGCTGGGAACGATGACGCTCGTAGGGGTCGGCGGTTCCAACCCCACTCCGTTCAAGACGCCGTTCGAGATGACGGACAAGCAGATCGATGATATCCTCCATGGCGCGATGGAGAAGATGGAGCGTTCGGTCCACAACGTCCTCATCACCCATGCCCCACCCTACGATACGCTGGATTTTATCAATGGCGATCATGTCGGGAGCCAGAGCATCCGGCGCCATATGAAGGCGTTCGACCTTGTCTGCTGCGCCCACATCCATGAACAACGGGGCGTAAAAGACGTGGATGGGGTCAAGATCATCAACCCCGGCCCCGCTATGGACGGCTACTGCGCCATGCTCCACTTCGGGAACGAGACAAAAGATATCAGGGTCGAACTCCTGACCGTTTAGCGAGCAGGAGTTCGAGGTACGAGGCGAGGATCGGCTCGCCAGAAACACCCAGTTCCCCGGCGATCTGCCCGATCTGCCCGGCAGCTGCCGGCCCCTCGTTTTCCGCGATGATCTCGATCTCGACAAAGGTGCCGAGTTCATCCACGGCGTCGAGCGAGATCGCCGCATCGCCAAGCCGGTAGTTCTCGCGCCACTTGTTCACCTCGGCGGTCTTCACAAACCCGAGCCGTTCGAGCATCTGCTCAAAGACCCTGCCGGACCCGACTGCGGTGTTGAGTTCCTCCCGTGCCTTAAGCCCGTACTCCCGGAGTTTTGCACCTTTGTATGTTACGACTGCATGGTCATCGGTGTACCTGACCCGGAGCGCCTCGTCGCTTTTTCCGAAATCCCGGTGCGGGGCGTTGTAATAGACGTCATGTTCGTGCACCTTTCCGGAGAATTCCGCGTGCCGCTCCTGCAGCTGCAACCGGGCCGGATTGAGCGAGTCCACCCGCACTTTGAGTTCTATTTCAAGCATGCCCGTGCCACACTTTTATCTCTCTCTGTTGCGATTTATAGTGATAGCGCATTGGTCAGGCCGCTTCTCAGGTGTACAGCCGGCGCGGTCATAAAAAACCGGGTGCGTTACTACCCGCGGCAGAGACCGGCGGATACAAAAACCCGCGTCTTTGCTGTATGATGAACAGGTGAATCATGGCAATAAAAGAAGGAGATTTTATCCGGCTCAGTTATACCGGCAGCGCAAACGGTATAATTTTTGACACTACTGATGAGGAGAACGCAAAGACTGCCGGCATCCAAAGCAGTACGGCGATCTACGGCCCGGTCACGATCTGCGTCGGCCAAAAGCACGTGATCCTCGGGCTTGACGAGGAGCTTGCCAAAAAGAAAGCGGGGGCCGAAGGCGATGTCACGGTCCCGCCGGAGAAGGCATTTGGTGAGCGCGACCCCAAAAGGGTGCAGTCGTTTGCAAAGAGCAAATTCAAGGAGAAACCGGTCCGCGGGATGCGGGTGAATGTCGAGGAGCAGGGCGAAGGTCTCGTGGTCGACGTAATTGGGTCGCGGGTCATCGTGGATTTCAACCCGCCGCTCGCGGGCCAGACGCTCACGTACCATTACAAGATCGAAGAGACTGTTGACGATCCGGTGGAGCAGGTGAAGGGACTCGTCCGGCTCTATGCCGGCAGGGAAATGGAGATCGCGCTCGAGGACGGCAAAGCAACTGTCACCCTCCCGCCCGGCATCAACTACGACCGGCGGTGGGTACTCTGGCGGGGGCGGATCATCCACGAGGCGTTTGAACTGATCCCCGGCATCGCCGAGATCACGTTTGTCGAGACCTACAAGCGGCCGGAGAAGAAGGAAGTGTGAGGCCGGGAGACTCGCACCGGTTTTTATATTCAGAGATTTTTTCCATCAATGTACCGCACTGATTGAAACACTGCAAAAAAATTTTCTTCACTGCCACTCTGTGTCTGTACACGCCCGGATGTGCATGAGAATCGCGAAAACAATCTGTTTCCGGGTGGATGGTCTGGCTACAGGCAGGCTTGTTCCTCAGTGAATTGCCACCCGGAATCCGGGCCCATTTCAGCCCCGGATTCCATCAAACCGATCCAGGAAACGCCCGTAAAACGCCCGGATTTTCCGTGGAAATAAAACCCGATATAACGGTCCCGATTGCCAGAATACGCGATAAAAATAGCGAAAAAAGACCCCCACGAGTTGAGTGAATTTTCATCTTGATCATACTTTCATACGTTTTTGCTGAGATCGGCCGCTGTAAACGCAATAGCACCCCTCCGGTGAAGTCGGGGTTATTTTGACGTATTTTCGCGAAATAACGGTGATTTGAGCAGGAATTTTGAGGGTGTTCACAACGGTTATCAGGCCGGGATGAAAAGGAGGAGATTTGTTCGAAAGAATTTTTCAGTCCCGCGTAATGGGACTGCCGCAATGGGATGATGCTGTTCCAAAATGGTGTGGCCAGAAATCCTTTCTCTCGCATTCATCGGCCGGCAGCGATGCCGGCATTACAAAAAATCTGGAACGATCATCGAAAATTTCTGAAAAAGTTTGCGGGAGTCTCCGGACATCTGTGAAAAAGTCCGGAAATATTTCCGGCAGTTTTCAAAAAAGTTTACCGGAATTTTTGAAAATTTTGAAACTGGTTCAGCACTTTTCCCGGACATTTTGAAAAATTTGGCAGGTTTTTCCCCAAGTGGTTTTTACTTCCCTATCCTGTATCTCAACAGGGCCGCGATCCCGCCAAGGGCATCGAGCCGTTCGCCCGGCTCGAAGCGTGACGAGAGGACGACGATCTTCGCCCGCATCCCTTCCGCCTTCTCCACGAGCCGGGTGACTTCCGCGTCGTGCAGGAGTGTGTCGGTAATCAGCACCTCTTCGGCCGCACCGTACCCGATCGCGTCGGCCACGTCCGCCCGGCCATAAGCCACCCCCCCATCCTGCGCGATCCGCAGGAGCACCTCGTCCATCAGCTTCACCTCGCGCGAGAGCTGGAGGTCGCCGATCAGTTTTTCGAGCACGCCGGCACCAATCACGTCCTGCACTGCCCCCCTCCCGATCCGCCGGGTCTCGATCACCAGCGCCCGGGCGGCAGATCCACTCCCCCGGCTCTTTGCGTATTTTACGAAATCATCCCGGACAAAGCCCGGGCCGGCGATGATGAGCGGGCCGGACACATCCGCGATATGCGCAAGAACCTGGTCGAAAAATGCGGTCCTCGTGTCCGTCTCCCCACCCTTGCCGCTGCCGGCCGTGACCGTAACCACGCTCTCGGGCCCGTACTGCCGGAGCCGGAAGAGCTCCGCCTCCCCCTCCTCGATGGTCAGGACGTGGATCACGCCAAAGACCGAGGCTTTCACCGCCCGCCCGATCCGTTCAAGATCGACCTGCCGCCACTTCCTGATGACCGATATCTCGTGGCCGATCTCGGCATTCAGGGAGTGGTAAGCACCTGCGTCCACGCCGTGCTCGATCGGCCCACTGATCCGAAGGCGTACCCCGTGCTCCGAGAACTCGAGCCGCTCCACGCGGATCCCCAGCCGCACCGGCCGCTTCTCCGCTTTCTCCGGCCGGATCTTGTCGGTCGCCACCTCCACGCTCCGGAAGGTGGTCGCAAAGACGAGATCGCCCGGCGCGATCAGGTGCCGGAGGTGCCAGAGGTCATCGATGCTCTCCGGCAGGAGCCGGATCTCGCCCGTGTTCTCTTTGAGCTCGCCGTATTCAGCCTTCATGATACCCCACGATATCCGACCCGCCGGGCGGGATGAATGCCGCCACCGCCTCGGTGTTCAGGATCCTCTTGAGCGCTTTTTCATCCTCCTCACCGACCCGCTGCCGGAGGAGACGGAGCACTTTTTTTGCCACGTCGTTTTGCTCGAACTTCCCGGGCACCAGCTCGACGAGGGTCGTCGTCCACGCCCGGATGGCCGGGGGAGGCCCGCCGATGACCGCCACGTGCGGCTCGAGCACGAGACCGATCCCGGCCGCGAGCGGTACGTTCCGGTAGTACGTGCGCTCCCCGCGGACAATAAACGAACCCCGGGAGACGTACTCCCCGGACTCCGGCGTCTTGCTCACCTGTGCCGGGAGTGCACTGTAGACATCGGCAGAGAAATGGCCGCTCTTCCACGCGCCGGAATACGACGCGGCAAACTGCGCCACTTCGTTCATCCGCCCGGTGGTGCCTTTCACGATCATGACACTGGCGCCATGCACATCCGCGTGCACGAAGAGATCGCCGCCGGTCATGTACTTCTTGACCAGTTCCTCGTTCTGCCCCGCGTCCCTGCCGCCAAGCACCACTATCCCGTCGCTCGTAATAAACCACCGGAACCGGTGGTACCACTGTTTTTTCATCGGTACGATCTCGCGCGGCCGTGCTTTTACCTTCGGGACAGGTCGAGCCATGGCGGCCGTCGCCCCCTCCTTTTTCCGTTTGAACTTTTTTGCGACTGCATAGTACCGCTCCGCGTTCTGCTCCACGCTGTCACCCATGAAGATCTTCACCTTCACCCCGAGGTCGAGGTCAACAGAAGCCTCTTCCGGGTGGATCGCAAGGATTTTTTTTGCAACCGGGAGGGAACCGGCCCGCACGATATTCCCGATCTCCTGCCACGAGTGTTTTTTCGCGGCGGCAGAGAGCGTCGCGATCACGTCTGCCACGAACGGGTAATTCTCGTAGATCGCGGCGGCCTGCTTTTCAGCCGACGCGATCTTCTGGTCGAATTTTTTTATCGCGTCCTGCTGGTACTGCCGGATCCGGTCCGGGCCGGTCACTCCCGGCCCGGTCTTCCTGCGCACAGTGGCCGCTACCGGGTAAAAGGTATCGAGCGCTTCGGAAAATGTCGGAAAACGCGACGGTCCCCCGGCCCCCTCCAGATCGACGGGCTCGCAGCTTTTCTCGGAGACAACGGGCGCGGGCGTGTCCGTTACGCGGGAGAGCAGATCCCGGATGGCGGAAAAGATCGGCACCGGGTCTGCTGCCGCCGCCGGGATGGCTTTGTCGATGCCTGCCGCCCTGCAGATATATTCCGCATAGGTGCCACCGAGCATACCGCCGGTGGCAAGTGCCCGGACGATGTCCCGGTCGTCCCGTGCAAGGGTCGCTGCAAGATCTTCCTGCGAGCCGGTCGGGTCGGTAGGGCTCATCGTGTACGTGGCGTCAGGAACGATGTCGCGATCCCTGAACCGGTGGTGCCGGAGCGGTTTTACGATCCGGTACGCCTCGTCGGCCAGGATCACGTTCCCCTCATCGAAGAGCTCGAAGATGAGCCGGTAGGTAAGAGAGCCTTTCCCGATATCGAGGATGAGGATCCGCTCAAGGCCGTGCTGCCGGATCGCAAGCACCTTGCCTCCCGAGATATACTTGCGCAGGAGCACGGCAAACTGCGGAGGGTTTTTCGGGGGTTCCGGAAATGCCGTTGTGAGGTACACCCGGCGCCCGGCTTCGATGATCAGCTGGTATTTCGCATGGTTTTCACCGTTCAGACGGATGCCGAGCGTGCGGCTGTCGAACTGGTAGACCTTGTCGATCCAGAGCGGCAGCTTCCTGCACAATTCCGCGGTCA
>Ga0326728_10026565_pt1 | contig 10228 bp, 10 predicted proteins | sample MB3enrmetagenome_FD_207602 | JGI IMG/M metagenome (GOLD analysis project Ga0326728, IMG submission 207602) | Lab enriched peat soil microbial communities from McLean, Ithaca, NY, United States - MB31MN | ecosystem: Environmental > Terrestrial > Soil > Wetlands > Peat | place: USA: New York... | reverse complement strand
TGTTCGAAGCGTTCCAGGAAGAGCTTGCGAATTTGCCGATGGCGCGGGGAGAATTCTGCGCAGACTTCGTCCAGGAGCGGGCCAACCCGGTCTTCCGGGAGCGACATGATCCTGGCAATAATCCTTCCGACCCGTTGGGGATCCCCGGGATTGAACGACCGCAGAAGCACGCGTGACTGGTCGGGCTCGAGGATCGGGGTGATGCGTTTGACGTTAACTGCCATGGGTTGCTTACTCCGAAAGAACGCGGCCGAACGCGGCCGGGGTCCCCGGCACGCCCGCTCTTGACGTGCTGGGGTGAAGACTACTCTTCCACGGCAACCGGCTGCTGGAAACTTGCCAGCATATTCTGCGCCCGGCGCATTTCCGCCAACGAAAGCAAGAAAGCCAGGGTCGATTCCGCTCCCTCGTTCCGGTTGACCCGGTCCACATGCAACCCATCGCGGCAGCCGCCGGTCTCCGCCGAGTAGAGCTCCAGTCCGAGATCGTTCCAGCCGATGAACCAGTCGAAAGCACGTTGTGCCTGTTCATACCACCAGGAATCCGCTGTGGCCCGATAAGCTTCAAGACAGGCCGAGACCGTGGCTAGCGCCTCTACGGGTTGTTGGTCGAAGTCGGCGCGGGCGCCGCCACGGCGGTAGAACCCGTTGCTGCCAATAGGCCGAAAGTGTCCCTGCTCCGACATTTGCAGTTCCGTCAACCAGCGCAGGGCTTGCAGTCCTCGCGCCAACACCGTGGGTTGGCCAATGGCTTGTCCGCTCAGAATCAAAGCGTGCGCGAGCTTGGCGTTATCGTACGACAGCTCATCTTCAAACCATTGCCAGCCCGGCTGAGCGGTGGCTTCGAAGAGCTCCATGAGCCGGCAAGTGAGGGTTTCCCGGGTTTGGTTGACGAGGCTGTCGCCGCTCAACCGGCGGAGGTATTCATGGATGCCGATAAGGGCGAACGCCCAGGCCCGCGGCGAAGTGAATCCCGCCATCGAGGGCAATGCCAGCGCGAAGAGTTGCCCCGCCATCATCTGGAAGCTGCGAAACGGCGACCGCCCCACGCCTACGCCGAGCGCCCAGAGGGCCCGCCCGTGACAGTCCTCGGAGCCATGTTCGTCCAGCCAGCGGCGATCGAAACTCAGGTGATTGTGAAAGCGCTTGGTTTGCCGATCGAAGGCATGCTGAAGAAAAGCGGCGCAAGTGGTGGCCAGGGTCCGCGCACCCTGCGGATCCTCCCCCAACTCATCCAGCAGCACTGCCAGGATAAAAGCCCGGGCGTTGTCGTCGGTGCAATAGCCCTCGGAGAAATTCGGAACGCTGAAAATCGCGTGTTGGAAGACTCCGGTCGAATCGGTCATCCGCGCCAGATGACTCAACTTAAACTCCGGCAGTTCCCGCGGCTTTCGGTCGAGGGTCTTGCTCACCAGCGAGCGGCGCGCCCGCGCTGTGCCTTCCAGCCGCGAACTCTGGAAGGAATGCATATAGAGCTGGGCCACGTTGCTCCAGACCATCTCCCGCCCCATCTTGTAGGCGTTCTTGCGAATGGCATGGCGGCGGTTGTCGTCCCGCAGCAAGCCAATTACCTCGCGGGCCATGGCTTCGGAATCGGCGAACGGCACCAACACGCCGCGATCTCCCGCCAACAATTCGGCGGCGTGCCAGTACGGCGTGGAAACCACGGCCTTGCCGGCCCCAAAGGTGTAGGCGAGCGTGCCGGAGGTAATCTGCGCTTCATTGAGGTAAGGGGTTATATAAAGGTCGGCGGCGCCGATGAACTCCTTCAGATTCTCGAGGCTTACGAATTGGTTGTAGAAAATGACGTTCTTCTCGATCTTGTTCTTCTTGGCAAGGATTTCGAGACTCAGCCGGTAAGCTTCCCCGTGCTCGCGCAGTTCATTCGGATGGGTGGCGCCCAGAACGATATAAACGACGTCGGGAAACTCGGCGAGGATATGGGGCAGGGCGTTGAGCACGTATTCGATCCCCTTGTTCGGGGACAGCAGCCCAAACGTGAGCAACACCACCCTTCCTTCCACCCCGAACTGGTCCTTGAAATAGGTGGGATCGACAAACCCTACGTCGGGAATGCCATGCGGGATGAGATCGATCTTGGCCGGTGGCGTCTGGTAAATGTCCTGCAGCATTTGCCGCCCGCGTTCCGCCATGACCACGACCCGGGTCGAGAGCGAGATCAACTCCTGCATAACGAGCCGTTGGTCGGCCCTGGGCTCACGCAACACGGTGTGCAGGGTGGTGACAACCGGCATTCGCAATTCGCGCAGGAGGGCCAGAATATGACTGCCGGCCCGCCCGCCGAAAATGCCGAACTCGTGCTGCAAGCAGACGACGTCCGCGTTGCTGATGTTGAGGAAGTCCGCAGCCCGCAGATAGGACGGCAGATCCTGTTCTTCAATCTCGAAGCGCACGACCTCCGGGTACTCGTAGCCGCCCTTAACATCGTTGACCGCCACGCAGAGACACTCGCTTTGGGGATAAGCAGTCGCGACCGCCGCGAGCACGTCGGAAGTAAATGTGGCAATTCCGCACATGCGTGGCAGGTGGTCGCCGACAAAGGCGATTGTGCGCACTCGAGAAGGTTCTTTCATGCATTCCTTTCATCCCTTGCTGCCCGCGATTCTATCCACGGCCAACGCGCCAGATCTGCGGAAGCAGCCCCTCCAGCTTGGCTGAGGGCGCAGGAAGCTTGGGCTGCGGGGTTGTCGTTAGGGGAAAAGAAGCCGTTGGCTGGCCGGTAGGCCGACCCTGCGCTCCCGCTTCATCCCGCAACGATTGTGCTACTTGCGCAGGATGGATCACCTTCTCGCTGCTTTTGGCAGAAAATGGTAGCCGGATACCACTATGACGGAGCATGGAAAAGAAACCTGAGCAATATTGCTCATCGATATTCACGCATCGGTGCTTGCTTCCAACCCCTGGTCCCGGTTCTCTTATTTCTTTGTCATCGAGCGGTTTTTGCCAAGTTTTGCCGATCTTCGCGTCTCCGATCTGAGTGGAGCTATTCGGATCGGGGAACAGATGTTTACGGTCGCCCCTTTCTATTCCGGCGTGGCGTACAGCATCGGGGCACTGGCAGCAGAGCACAATGCATTGCTGCGCATCTTCGGCAGCAGAGAGGCTGCCGAGGAAGCGACTGAAGAGCCAGTGCTGCGACGATAGAAGAAAGAGGCCGTTGCGAGGGTTGAGGCAAACAGCGGCCTGGGATGCCAGCGCCGATCACGCCTCAAGCTTGATATCGTGCTGTTGTGGCTACATGATCGCGAATATGTTTGAATAGGAAATATTTCCTTTACAAATACTGGCTTAAATGAGAAACTATTTCTTGGCCAGTTGTGTTTCCAATTCGACAGGAGCCGTAGCCGACGCGCTACGCACCCAGATGCCTGTAAGGAAGCTGTCTGGAGTGTCAATTCAGAATGTATGCGAGCAGCCGGACCAGCCCTTTGACATCAGCTTCGAGCTTTGCTCCGGTTCCAACCAAGTGCAGGTTTTAGCAGAGATCAAGCCGGCCTTCTCGCCTCGGCTGCTGGAAGAGATCAGCCCTTGGATCCGCAGACTGAAATCGCTCCGCCCCGACATCTCGGTCGCGGTTATCGCGCCGCAGCTTTCGCCGCAGGCGCAGGTATTCTGCATCGAGAATGGAATCGATTTTCTGGATTTGGCCGGCAATGTGTCCGTGAACGTGCCCGGGAAGTTCACCCTGCGGCGCAGCGGCATATATACCCGGAGCCAGCCAGGCGCGTCAGGGGCGAATGCGGGCAACGCCAACGTGTACTCAGGACGTTTCTCGCGCGTACTCCGGGTCCTTCTGGAGAGTCCAAAACCCTGGACGGTCACCACCATTGCCCGCGAGCTTGAAGCGGAGAGCGCCCGATTCCGCGAAGGGTTTCCGAGCGCGGAGATCGACTTCAAAATCGGGCTGGGGTCGGTGTCCAAAGCGGTGGCCAGCCTGGAAGAACAACTCGCGGTGCGCCGGCGCGGCAAGGCGGTGATTGTCGCTGAACCGGAACGGCTTCTTCGCCAGTGGGGCGAGAAGTATAAGGAGCGGTATCGCTGGCGCTTGCGCAGCGCTTTCCAGGCCGGCAATCCGTTCGGAAACGATATTGCCGCAATCGCCGTGGGAATCAGTCCGAGAATTCACGGCGCATACGCGTTCAGCGGAGCCATTGCCGCGGCTTCCGATGCACCGTTTGTCGACATTGAGGTGATAGACGTCTTTGTTTCGGGCGGCGAGCGCGAGGCACAGCTTCGCGCTGTTATGCGAGCGCCAGATGCAGCCATGAGTCTGGGCGAGGGAAGCGGCCGCGGCCTGGGCCGCGGTTCGGGTGGCGGTTTTCGGGACGGGGCGGGTTACGGATCGGGCGCTGGTCCTATGTTGCGGTTCATCACGCCTTACGATGCCGGTGTATTTATGTACTCCAGGCAGGTCGGAACGGCGCCGGTGGTTTCGCCGATTCAAGCCTACCTGGACCTTTACGCGCGCGGTGGACGTGACCTGAAGCAAGCCGAGTATCTGCTGCAGCATGTAATCGGGCCGAAATGGGGAAAGGCATGATTCCGGAGCCACAGAAGACGTACCTGCTGGAGCTCTTGCATGCCTTGGGGCCTGCCGCCGATGAATTTGTGGTGGCGGGTGCTCAAGCCATGAAGTTCATGGTGGCGCAGGCCCGCGCTACCAAGGATATCGATTTTGTCCTCGACGTAGTAAAACTGCGCGGCGAGCAGATATCGTTGAGCACTCAACTGGGAGAATTGGGGTACACGGTGGTCGATGGTTCGCGCAACTTTCAGTTTGAAAAGCCCATTCCCCGCACCCGCGAACCCATGCGTCTTGAATTCATGGCGCCCGAAGAATTCAAGCGGGGAGAACGGGATTTCCGGGTGGATGTCCAGAAGGGCATTCACGCGCGCGCTTGTACCGGCGGCTCAATCGCCTTGGCGGAGTCCGAGGTTCATTGTCTTGCCGGCAGACTGCCCGGAGGAGCAGAATTCACCGCATCCCTCCGGGTGACCATGCCCCACGCGCTGGTCATGTTGAAGCTGCTGGCGCTCGATGACCGGTACCGCAACCTTCGGGGACCGGCAGAGGCCCGGCATGATCGCGACGAAGCGCAGATTCATGCGGCCGACATCGTCGCCATAGTTTCGGCGCAAGTCGACCTCGCACAATTCCTCGAGAGGTTTCGCCGCCAGTTCAGGATGGATCCGCCGCTGGGCCCGCGAGTATGGCAGATTCTTGAGGAGTATTTCCGGGAGAGCGTCTCACCCGGGCTCTTAGTCTACGAGGAATTCCTCGTAGCCGACAAGCCCTTCGATCGCCGGGCTCGTCGCGAGGTGGCGCAAGAGATCGAACGTGCGCACCGGTTGATGAAGACCCTTTTGCCGACCTGAGAAAGGGAACTCTCGGGCAACCTCCCGAGGCCCGGTTTCATATCAGTTGTCCCCACCGTCACAGTGGCTTTGAAGCTAGCCCTTAGCCTTTCCCTTCTTCCCGGCGGCCGCGTGATACTCCTGGCGGATTTCGTTTAAGTTGGCCTGGGGCTTGGGCATTTGCATTCCCATATCCCGCATGGTGGCGGCCAGGATCTGCGATACGGCCAGGTTGCGAAACCACTTGCGGTCGGAGGGAATGATGTACCAGGGCGCATGCTCCTGGCTGGTTTTGGCGAAGACTTCTTCGTAAGCTTCCGTATAGGCGTCCCAGCACTCGCGTTCCTTATAATCGCTGGCGCTGATCTTCCAGTTCCTGGCCGGGTCGTCCAGCCGCTGCTTGAACCGCTTCAACTGCTCTTCGCGGCTGAGGTGGAGAAAGAATTTGACGATGCGGGTTTGATTCTCGCACCGCAATAACTTCTCGAAGCCGTTGATCAAGTCGTAGCGCGTGGACCAGACCTCCCGGGCCACGAGCTTATGAACGCGCACCACCAGGACGTCCTCGTAATGCGAGCGATTGAAGATGGCGATGGCGCCCTTGGCCGGCGCGTGCGGGTGAACCCGCCACAGAAAATCGTGCTCCAGCTCTTCCGCGGTCGGCTGCTTGAAGCCGGTGACGGTGGCGCCCTGAGGATTGAAGGCGCTCATCACGTGGTTGATGGTGCCGTCTTTACCGGCGGCGTCGAGGGCTTGCAGGACAATCAGCAGAGCGTGCTTCTTCTCCGCGTACAGCAAGTGCTGAAGCCGGCTCAGCTCCTCGAGGTGCTGCTGCATCTCCGGCAGAGCTTCCGCGTGAGAAAGATGCTTTCCCTTGTATCCCGGGTCGAAATCCTTCAGCCGGACCTGGCGGCCCGGCTCTACGATGAACTCTTTTCTATAGTCCATGTCTTACCATCGCTTTCGCCCGCTCCAAGCGGATCAAACATTGGTTTGCTGCTTGACTCTCCTCTCTAAGCCGGAGATGAGGGCGGTGACTTCCTTGGAGGTTTCGTAAACCTTCGAGAACTCCTGCTCCGCCTCCGGGAGGCTGCCCGCCGATCTCAACTTCACCACCCGTTGGGCCAGATCATGCATAGATTTGTGCGCTCTTTCGAGCTGCTGCATAGCGGGTAGGTGGCCGTAGGTGGCCAACCCGGTGGAGTAAATCCACTTGCCTAAGTCGCAGTCCCGGTGAGAGACGAGATCTTTGGAGTCCAGGTTCTCCCTGCCGTGAACGAATCCCCGCAGTTTCAGTATCCAGGTGCTGTGCACCATCTTCATCCGGGCGAAGTCGAAAGCGGACATGTCCTTGCTCCAGGATACTGACCGGTTACAGCTCCATCGTCGCGTGGCCCCCGGCCTAGTGGTCCGGCTTGGCGGCGGCTTCGCGCTCGTGGCGAGCGCGAGCGTATTCCGCCGGGCTGGGGAGAGGTTCCAGGCCACGGCCTTGAAAAATGGCGTCAAACTCGCGTACCAGGGCCTCATGGATCCGTCCGTTGGAAGCCAGGGTCTCGCGGCTGTCGAGGCGCCAAGGGGAGCCGTCGAACCGGGTTACCACGCCCCCTGCCTCGCGGATGAGCAACACCCCCGCCGCCGTGTCCCAAGGATTCAGGTTGAACTCCCAAAAGCCGTCGACCCGTCCGCTGGCCACCGAAGCCAAATCGAGCGCGGCCGAGCCGGGCCGCCGGACACCGTGGGAGCGCAGGGTAAGCTGGTGGTAGAAGTGAATATTGGGGTTCTGATGGCGTTTGTGGCTGGGGAATCCCGTCGCCAGCAGCGACTCCTCCAGGCGTGCCGTGGAAGATACCTGAATACGCCGGCCATTCAGGGTGGCGCCCCCGCCCTTTTCGGCGGAAAAGAGCTCGTCCCGGGTGGGGTCGTAAAGTACCCCCGCCACCGGTTCGTCGCGATACGCCAATCCTAATGAGACGCAGAAGACGGGGAAACCGTGGGCGAAATTGGTAGTGCCGTCCAGGGGATCGAGGTACCAGCGGTAATCGCTCCCGGATTCCCGCCGGGTGCCTTCCTCGGCCAGCAGGTCGTACTGCGGCCAGCGCTCACGGAGGCGGCGGGCAATCAACGCCTCCGACTGGCGGTCGGCCTCGGTTACCAGATCGACGTCGCCCTTGTATTCGAAGCCGATCCGGCGGCGAAAGAAATCCAGCAGCAGTGCCCCTGCCTCGCGGGCGATCGCTTCCATGGGGGGGAGAAATTCCGGTATCAACCCAGCGCCTTTCTAAGTGCGCGAGCGGCGCGCCGAATCTTCGGCGATGTACATGATTTCGTGTTTAAAAATGAACAGGTTGGGGGCGCCTTCCCGGGTCAGGCGGATCATGCTTTTGTCGTAGTACTCGATCCACCCGCGCACCACCTCCCCATCCATTAGTTTGACGGTAACCGGCCGCTGCTTCTCTCCCAGCAGCTTGAGATAGGCGACTTCCTGAAGAGTCTCTTCCGGAGGCGGCGTCTTGCCCGACTTCTTCGCTGCTGACGACAATGCTGGAGTATGAAACGCCATGCCTTGATTTTACCTTGCTTTGGGAGATTGGGGGGCGGGATCGGAATTTTGGCCGGCGGCGTTCGCTCGAGCGACAAGTGGTGGGGGGAACAAGAGGCGGCGGAGAATCGCCTCAGCCGCAATATGGCTCTGCAACAGCCGCGACGAAGCGCCGGCGCCCAGGAACGGCCGTAGATCGAGGTTGGCGTATTCGCCGTTCCCAGGATTCGGCCTATTCCAGTTTGCTGCTGTAGTATCCCGTGCGGTAACGGGCGGTCAGAGGGCTGTCGTTGGCGGTGCCGGTGGTGACTTGAATCTGGATACGCCGGAAGTCGGAATCGGCGACGCGGCGGGACGGATAGTACGCCAGCAGGTACTGCGTCCGGAGTTCCTGACTGATGCGATCGAAGGCGGCATCCAGCCGTTCGAGAGAGTCGGCGTAATAATACTTGCCGCCGGTGTCGTGCGAAAGCTGAATTAAGGCGTGCTCGCCGCCCGTATCCCGGCCGGCGCTGGCCGCAATGGGGACGATGATAATGCTGTAAATGATGGCTTCGGCTTGCTGCGCCGCGCGCAAGGCTTCCTGGTAGTCGACCTTGCTGACGGTATCTCCCCCATCGGTGATGATCACCAGGACTTTGCGGTCGTGCCGTTTTTCCAGAGCCTCCGCCGCCAGATAGATGGCGTCGTACATGGCGGTAGCCGCGCCGCTGCGAATGTCGGCGATCCCGCGATCGATCTGCTTCAGGTCGGGGGTGAAGGGCACCACTTGCCGCACAATTTCGCTGAACTGAAACAGTGCCATGGCGTCGACGGGCCGCATGATGGAACGCGAGAAACGGCGCGCCGATTCCAGCTCCAGACGAAGATCCTTGCGGGTGCTTAAGCTGGTATCGATGGCCAGCACGATCGAAAGCGGCAACTGCGACTCACGTCCGAAGAGGGCAATCTGCTCCGGGTGACCGTCCTCGAAGATGCGAAAACTGTCCTGCTGCAGGTTGCCCACGGGAGCTCCCTGGCCGTCCAGCACGGTGACGAACACGCTGACCAGTTTGACATCCACCTTGAAGGTGGGAAGTTCATTGTCGGCGGGTTTCGCCGGCGGGATGGCCGCCGGGGAAGGGGCCGCTTGGGGCGGCCGCGGGACATTGGCGGTTCGGGCGGCCCCGTCCGATTGGGCGCCCAAAAGGGCAGACAGGGCCAACGGCAGCAGCGCGAGAACCAGGGTGACGGCGGCGCTCACCCTTGCCGGACGACAGATTGAGGACGCAACCCGCGCCGCAGCAGCCGGGGGAGCAGCTTGGCCTGCGCCAAGCGCTGCGGTCTCCTCTGTGGCAGATACATCCCCCACCTTACTTCTCCGCGCCCGGTTTTTCGTCCGAGGGATCCGGTAGAGTTCGATCCTCCGGGAAGGGCTCGCCATCGGCCCACACGGCGCCGTCCTCAAAATACTCTTTCTTCCAGATCGGTACCGTATGTTTAAGGGTGTCGATGATCCAGCGGCAGGCCTCGAAGGCAGGCCCGCGATGGGCGGCCGACACCGCTATGACCACGCTGCTTTCGCCGATCTCCATGCGTCCGGTGCGATGGACGACGGCGACATCGCAAATGGCGAACCGGGCCAGAGCTGCGGCCGCCAGTTGCTCCAGTTCACGCAGCGCCATGGGCGCATAGGCTTCGTAGTCCAGAAACAAGGTGCGGCGTCCCCGGCTGTGGTCGCGCACGGTTCCGTCGAACACCACTACGGCTCCAGCAGCCGGCTGCCGGACCGACTCCAGAACCTCTTCCGGATCGAGGCGCGTGGCCACCAGCCGCGCCCGCGGGCGAGCGGGCGGGGCATCCGCCGATCCTCCGCTTACGGGTGGCAACAAAGCCAGCTCGTCGCGATCGTGCAAGGCCGCCCCCGGACGGGCATATTCGTGGTTTAGGGAGATGGCCAGGGAGGGCAAGAACCCCGCCATGCGGGGCCGGTCGCGGTAGCGGGCCAGCACATCGCCGACGGTCGCTCCCTCGGGCAATTCGAGAGACTCGCGCGACTGCCCGACCACGTCCTTGAGGACCCCAAAGAACAATACTTGGACCAGCATGCAGACAGCATACTAGAGCTATTGGGTAATTGGGTAATCGGGTAATTGAAGAACTCTCCGAATCTCCTATGCAATTACCCGATTACCCAATTACCCGATCATGGCTCTAGGTCTCTGACCGCCCAATTTCGAACCTTCACCCAGGGTGGAAGCACCGGGCTTTAGCCCGGTGATGAGGCGTCCGTTGCGGCAGGGGCCTTTAGGCCCGGTGTACGCCGTTGCACGCC
>Ga0326728_10026564_pt1 | contig 10228 bp, 5 predicted proteins | sample MB3enrmetagenome_FD_207602 | JGI IMG/M metagenome (GOLD analysis project Ga0326728, IMG submission 207602) | Lab enriched peat soil microbial communities from McLean, Ithaca, NY, United States - MB31MN | ecosystem: Environmental > Terrestrial > Soil > Wetlands > Peat | place: USA: New York... | reverse complement strand
GCCGGTTATCTGGCGCCGGAGCATCGCGGCTACCTGCGCGAAATAGAAGGGCGGATGAAGGCAGCCGGTCTGGCGCACGAATTCCACTATCGGGGCGAGCTTGACCGGGCAGGGAAGATCGAGTTCCTGCGGAGCCTCAGTATCCTGAGCGTCCCCAGCACTTACGACGAGCCGAAGGGCATCTTCCTCCTGGAGGCGATGGCCAGCGGCGTGGCCGTGGTCGAGCCGCGGCGCGGGGCGTTTCGCGAGATTCTGGAGAGAACCGGGGGCGGAGTTATGGTGGAGCCCGGCGATGCGGTCAGCCTGGCGGACGGCATCTACGGCCTATGGAAAAACCCAGAATTGGCCGCCGAACTAGGGCGCCGGGGCGCGGAGGGCGTCCGCGGGAGTTACAGCGCCTCGCAAATGGCCGTGCGGGCGCTCGAAGCATTCCAGGCCATCGCAGCCAGACAGGCCTATGCTTGAAATCTCGGATGTCACCAAGCAGTATCCGGCGCCGCGCGGGCCGCTGACCGTGCTCTCGGGGGTGTCGCTCGGATTGAACCGGGGCGAGGCTGCGGCCGTCATGGGGCCATCGGGCGCTGGCAAGAGCACGTTGCTCTACATCGCCGGAGGGTTGGAACCGCCCACTGCCGGCTCAGTGACGCTGGGCGGCGTCAATCTTTACAGAATTCCGGAAAAGGAACTGGCGGCATTTCGCAACCAGAGCATCGGATTCGTCTTTCAGGACCACTGCCTGCTGCCCCAGTGCTCGGTTCTGGAGAACGTGCTCGTTCCCACGCTGGTGGCGAAAGATCACGCCGCGAAAGACCGCGCCGGCTATCCGGAGCGGGCGCGGGAACTGCTCCGTCAAGTGGGGTTGCAAGACCGGCTGGATCACCGTCCCGCGGAACTCTCCGGCGGCGAGAAGCAGCGCGTCGCGCTGGCGCGATCGCTGATCCTCCGGCCGCGCCTGCTGCTCTGTGACGAGCCGACCGGCAACCTCGATGAAGCTTCGGCGGAAATGGTGGCGGCGCTCCTGCTGGAGCTGCACGGGCGGCAGGAGACCATGCTGATCGTCGTGACCCACAACCCCGCGCTGGCCGCGCGATTTGGGAAGCGTTACGAATTGCGTCATGCAACTCTACACCCTGCTGGCGCGTAATCTCACGTGGTATTGGCGCACAAACCTGGCGGTGCTGCTGGGAGTGGCCACGGCGACGGGTGTGCTCGGCGGCGCGGCCCTGGTGGGCGAATCCGTGCGCGCCACCTTGCGCGACCTGATATTGGCCCGGCTGGGCAACGCCGATTCCATCGTGACCCGTAACGGCTTCTTCCGCGAGGAACTGGCGGCGGCTTTCCAGCCCGCCGCGCCGGTCATAGTCCTGGATGGAACCGTAGAGCGCGAGGCGAACGGCAGGCGGGCCGCGGGCGTGCAGGTATACGGCGTGGACGAGCGCTTCTGGAAATTCCAAAACCAGCCCGGAGGGCCGCCCCGCGGACGCCAGGTTTTCTTGACCGCGGCTCTCGTGCGCGAACTGGGGGCCGAGGAGGGCGACGAAATTCTGCTGCGCATCCCGAAGCCTTCGGCGATTCCGCTCGAGACGCTGCATGGCCGCAAGGACGATGTGGGCAGGACCATCCGGCTGACCGTCGCGCAGGCCAGCGACCCTCCCCACGAGTTCTCGCTGCGGCCGCAACAAGGCGAAGTTCGCGCGGCCTACGTGCCGCTGGCGCTCTTGCAGCGGGACTTGAATCAGCCGGGAAAGATCAACACGATACTGGTGGGGACGGCTTCGCGGACGGTCCCGCTGGAGCGGTCGCTGAAGCAGCGCTACATCTTGGCCGACGCGGGCCTCCGGACGCGCGTTCTCGAAAAACCCGGCTGCCTGTCGGTCGAAAGCGACAGCGGGCTGATCGGCGATCGGCTGGCCCCGGCGGCCTTCTCCGCCGCCCGATCGCTCGGTCTTCGCACGCAATCGGTTCTCACGTATGTAGCTAATGGCATCCGAGTCGGGAAGCGTGAGGTCCCCTATTCGGTGGTGACGGCGCTCGATTCCGGCTCGGCTCCCGCTAGTGAAGATGGAATCGTTCTGAATGCGTGGGCCGCCCGGGAGCTGGGAGCGAAAGCCGGCGATCCGGCTACCCTCGAATACTATGTTTGGGGGTCCGACGCGCGCCTGCACACGGAGACCGCGCAATTTCACGTGGAGCGGATCGTCCCACTGGCCGGAGAAACCGCCGACCCGGACTTCGCTCCCGACTATCCCGGTATCACGGAATCCAGGAACCTCAGCGATTGGGACCCGCCGTTCCCCATCGACATGACCCGCATCCGCCCCGCCGACGAGCAGTACTGGGATCAATACCGCACCACTCCGAAAGCCTTCATTCGCCTTACGCGCGGACGCCAGATATGGGGGACGCGTTTCGGCAGCCTGACTTCGATCCGCGTCTTCCCGCCGTCCCCGGCCTATGGCGAAGCGCTGCGGACCGCGCTCGACCTTTCGCAAGCGGGATTAACGGTCATCCCGGTGAGAACACAAAGCCTGGAGGCGGCGCAGGGAGCAACGGATTTCGGCGAGTACTTCGTTTACTTCAGCTTCTTTCTGATGGTCTCGGCCCTTCTGCTCACGGGATTGTTCTTCAAGCTCGGAATCGAACAGCGGACGCGAGAAATCGGTGTGCTGCGCGCGCTCGGTTTTTCGCCATCGAAGATCCTCACCGTGTTCCTGCTCGAAGGCGCTGTGCTCGCGGCTGCCGGTTCCCTGGCCGGGATTGCAGCGGCGCTGGCTTACGGCGCGCTCATCCTGCTGGGACTGCGCACATGGTGGTTTGACGCGGTGGGAACCCGGCTGCTTTCCCTGCACGCCTCGATTCCGACGCTGGCCATCGGGGCGGCCGCCGGGATGATCGCGGGCCTCGGTTCCGTCGCGTGGACCTTGCGCGGCCTGCGCGCGGTTACGCCCCGAGGCTTGCTTGCAGGTGAGCGGAAGATCGGGCCGGCGCGTTGGCGCTGGCTCGCGGGATGCGCCGCCGCCTTTCTGGCCGCGGCGCTGTTGGGGGCAGGGCTTTACGGCCAAGTGGGCCAGACCGCCGGCTTCTTTGGCGCGGGCACGCTGCTGCTGATCGCCGCTCTGCTGTTCGAGTCGGCCTGGCTCCACGCGCGCGGCTTGGAAGCCCTCGGCGGGCCGGTCGCGCTGGGCCTGCGCAGCGTTCGGTACAGGCCGGGCCGCGCCATCCTGTGCATTGCCCTGATCGCATCGGCGACCTTTGTGATCGCTTCCCTCGAGGCCTTCCGGCGCGATGCTTCTTCCGCCGGCACGGGCGGCTTCCCGCTCGTGGCGAATGCCGAACTGCCGCTGATTCACGATCCGAACACCGCATCGGGAAGGGCGGCTCTGAATATTCCGCCGCTCGAAGGAGTCCAGTTCGTGCCTTTCCGCGTGCGTCCCGGGGACGATGCCAGTTGCCTGAATCTCTACCAACCTCGGGACCCGCGCATGGTAGCGCCTCCCGCGGCCTTTCTACGCAGCGCCCGCTTCACCTTCCAGGGCGTCGAGGGCCGGGCTCGGAATCCCTGGCTGCTGCTGGAATCACAGCTTGCGGGCGGCGCCGTTCCGGCCATCGCCGACGCTAATTCGATGACTTACGCGCTGCACCGGAAGCTGGGTGAAGAGTTCGAGCTGGCCGGGGTCCGCTACCGGATTGTGGCGGCGCTCCAGGACAGCCTGTTTCAGGGCGAGCTGATCGTCTCGGAACAGAACTTCCTGCGCTTGTTTCCGGACTCCGAGGGCTACCGGTTCTTCCTCATTAGCGCTCCGCCGGGGCAAGCGGACGAGGCGGCGCGCACGCTGGCGGTGGCGCTTTCCGATTACGGATTCGACATTCAGCCCACCGGGGCGCTGCTGGCCAGTTTCCACAAGGTGGAGAACACGTACCTTTCGACTTTCCGAGCGCTCGGCGGCCTGGGCCTGATTCTGGGTACCGTGGGATTAGCAGCGGTGCTGATGCGCAACGTGCTGGAGCGGAGGAGAGAGCTGGCCCTGCTGCGCGCCGTCGGGTACCGCCCGAGGCATCTGTTCACAATGGTGCTGGCGGAGAACGCGTTCCTGCTCCTGATGGGACTGGCGACCGGCGCCGTGTGCGCCGCGCTGGCTGCCGCGCCGGCCGTTTCCGCGCGCGGCGGTCATGTGCCGGTGGCTTCGTTGGGCGTTCTGCTGGCCCTGGTAGCGGTCACCGGAATCGCGTCGTCTTCTGTCGCCACTGCCGCGGCCCTCCGCTCACCGATACTCGAGGCGCTGAAATCGGAGTAAAAGGTAATATTTTTCCTAATTTGCCCCGTATTCGCGTGATACACTTCCCACGAAGGAGACGTCCGGCTTGAAAGGTCGTTGGCGACAACGGGGCAGGGCCTCTTCCCTGGCCAGGCTCCTGCCGGCATGGCTCTTACTGCTCCTTCTTCCGATCCCGTACGCTCCCGGCCTGCTCCTGCTCGCCGCGCGCGAAGGGTCGAATTGCGACATGCCGTGCTGCAAGGGGTCGAAGGTCTGCTGCTGCCGGAGATTCGCCAGGAACGCGCACCGGGGCGGTCCAGGCTGGATCGCCTCGTCGAGTTGTCCGGGAGGTTGCGGACAACTCCCCGCGGTGTCTGGCGGAAGCGCGCCGGCGAGTCTCGTCGCGGCGCGAGTCGAGTTCAGCCCGGTCGTCCCCACTTCGCATGTGCGAATTCCCGGGGGATTACCGCGCAGATCTTCCGAGATTGGGTTCGCTCTCTTTGAACGGCCGCCTCCCACGGTCTAGCCTTATCCGCACTTCATAGCTCATCAGCCGAAACAGGGTCCGAGGGCAGCGCTGGTCTGCAAAGACCAGTTGGAATCATCGTGGGAGATTGGCATGAATAAATGGAGTTTTCGATTTACTTATTTCCTTGCATGTGTGGTTGTGCCGTTGAGTGTGCACGCGGCGGAAATCCTGCACGGGACCGTGACCGACCGCTCCGGGGCCGTGGTCCAGGGCGCCACCGTGCAGCTGTTGGCCGACGGACGTACCGTGGCTGAGACAAAGACGGGCAGCAACGGCGATTTCGCGCTGGCTGCTCCAATGGGCGCGCGAGCGGAGGAGGAGACATACACCATTCGCGCCGCGGCAAGCGGCTTCGCTCCGGCGAGCCAATCGATCCGGCTGGCGGAGGCGGCGGCCAACAAGATCACGCTGGTGCTGGATATTGCTCCTTACAGGCAGTCGGTCGAAATCCAGGCGGCGGCGCCGGTCAATGAGGCCTTACTCGACATGAGCGGCGTGCGCGAGAGCGCCGCGAAAGATCTTGGGGAGGCCCTGACGGCGCTCGACGGCGTGTGGAAGATCCGCAAGGCGGGCATCGCCAACGATCTGGTCATCCGGGGCTTTCAGCAGAACAACATCAACGTCCTGGTCGACGGCTCGCGCACCTACGGGGCTTGCCCCGCTCATATGGATCCGCCGGCGGAGCACGTTGACTTCGCCGAAGTGGATCACGTCGAGGTCAGCAAGGGCGCCTTCGACGTCACCAACGAGGGAAGCCTCGGAGCGGTGGTGAACATCGTCACCAAGAGCCCGGACATGGGCTTCAGCGTGAAACCGTCGTTGAGTTTGGGATCGTTCGACTTTTTTAATCCGAGCGTGACGGCTTCTTACGGCGGCCAGACCTTCCAAATCCTGGGTGGTTACTCATTCCGCACGTCGGATCCTTACAAGGACGGCTCCGGCCACCCCTTCACCGATTACGCCGACTACAGCGCCAGCGGCAAGCAACAGCGGGCCTTCGACATCAACACAGGCTGGCTCGAGGCGCAGTTCCAGCTTTCGGACCGCCAACAGATCTCGCTCGGCTACACGCGCCAGCAGGCGGGCTTGATTCTCTATCCCTACCTGACGATGGACTCCGACCACGACAATGCCGACCGGGGCACCTTCAAGTACTCGGCCCACGATCTGACGCCCACGCTGCGCAACCTGCGCATCGAGAGCTATTTCACCCAGGTCAGACACTTCATGTCAGACGACCAGCGCACCTCGGCCATGATGGGGAACTGGTCGATGGCCGCCGACGCCTCGACCCGGACTATCGGCGGCCGCGTGGAAGGCGACTTGGGACGCGACGTCACCGTCGGTGTGGAGACCTATCATCGCAACTGGGACATGCTCGGTTATATGAACATGGGCGGCATGACGACGGTGAACCCCTCGATTCCCGATGTCAACGCGCAAACCGCCGGTTCTTTTCTCAACTACCGGCACGCCATCACCGACCGTTGGAAGGTAAGCGCGGGGCTGCGCTTCGATCACGCCCAGATGCGAGTCGATGCGCCACAAGCCTCCACCGATCTCTACTACCAGTTCCACGGCACGCGCCGGACCGGCAACGACGACAATTACGCTTCCGGCAATGCGCGTCTCACCGCGGGAGTGACGAAATCGAGCGAGTTGTTCGCCGGAGTCGGCACCACGGGCCGCATACCGGACGCCGAAGAGCGCTACATCAACACGAACATGCGCGCCAATGCGACCGTGGGCAATCCGCTGCTGCCCGTAACCCGCAATACGGAGATCGCCGCCGGCTGGAGCGCGAACCACGCCCGCTTTTATCTTCGGCCCGAGTTTTTTTATTCACTCCTCAACAGTTTCATTCTGGTAAATAACCAGCCCCAGTCAAATATGATGAGCACGGGCGGCGGATCGATGAGCGGAATGGATATGGCATCCACGCCCACCGCCCGATCCTATACCAATGTGGACGCGCGAATTTATGGCGGGGAGATGACGTATGGCGTCACTCTGACCAGCGCCATTTCCCTGAATGGGGGAGGATCTTATTCGCGCGGCACGGCGACACCCCAGGCGAGCGTCAACGTTTTCAGCCATAACCTGCCCGAAATGCCTCCGCTGCGCGGCTGGAGCGCGCTGCGCTACGCACACAGATGGGCCTTTGCCGAGTTGGGTACGGTAGCGGTGAGCCGGCAATCGCATGTAGACAGCGATCTGAACGAGGTGCCGACCGCCGGTTACGGCCTGCTGAACCTCAAGCTTGGCTTCACGCATCGCAAATTATCCGGCAGCTTCACGGTCGATAACCTGGTCAACCGCTTTTACTACGAATACCTCTCGTATTATCGAGATCCCTTCTCCACCGGGGTAAAGGTTCCAGAGCCGGGGCGGAACGTTTTTGCCCAGTTGAGGTATTCGTTCTGACCAATAACCGCGACGCGGCCACCTGGGCCGCTTCGCTGTGTTACCTTAGCTCCTCTGTCCTCTGGAGGCTTCATGCGTAGATGGGCAACTCTAGTACTGGCGGCGGCTACGGCCTCCGCTTTTGCGGCTGGCGGTAAGCAGACGGGCACGCTGGATTCGGCCATTGAGGCGCTCGGGGCCGATCACGTCACGTCGATCGAGTACTCCGGGTCCGGAAAGTGGTACCAGTTTGGGCAGGAGCCCAGTCCGACGCTCCCGCCTCCGGAATTCAATGTGAGCAGCTACATCGCGACGATTGACTACCTCCGGGCCAGCAGCCGCGTGCAGATGGCGAGCAAGCAAACCGTCGATCCCACCCGCCTCCGCTTCCCGCCGCACGAATCGCGGGCGGAGGAGTACGTGGTCGGAGATGTTTCCTGGACCATAGGACGGCCCGGCGGTCCCGCCACCGGCCTGCCCGTGACCACGGTGCCGGACCCGAAAAACGTCGAGGCGCGCGCCATGGAGATCTGGGCGACCCCGCAGGGCTTCCTGAGAGCCGCCGCGGCGAACCATGCGACATCCACGCCAACCAACGATGGCGGCTCGGAGGTGACTTTCATGCTCGGAAAGCACAAATACGTCGGCAAGATCAACGCGCAGAACGAAGTCCAGAAAATGCACACCTGGATCGACAATCCCGTGCTGGGCGATATGCTCTGCGAAGCCTCGTTCAGGGGCTATCGCGACTTCGGCGGCGTGATGTTCCCCAGCGAAATTACGCGCACGCAAGGCGGAAAACTGCGGCTGGATCTCACGATTTCATCCGTGAAAGTCAACCCCGAGGTCATGATCCCGGTGCCGGAGGGAATGCGCGCCGCCATGACAGCCCCCGTCACGGCGACGGCCGACAAGCTGGCCGAGGGGGTCTACTGGATCCGGGGCGGGCAGTGGCACAGCGTCGCCATCGACCAGGCGGACCACATCGTGGTGGTCGATGCCCCCTTGGACGAGGCGCGCTCGCTGGCCGTGATTGCCAAGGTCAAAGAGACGATCCCCAATAAGCCGATCCGGTACCTGATCAACACGCACGCGCACTTCGATCACGCGGGGGGCCTCCGGACGTACGTGGACGAGGGTGCTACGATCGTGACCCTGCCGATGAACCAGGCCTTCTACGAGCGGGCGTGGCGCGCGCCGCACACGCTGAACCCGGACAGGCTGGCGCGGTCCAAGAAGACACCCAAGTTCGAGCCGGTCCTCAACGGCAAGCACGTGCTGACGGATGGCCAGCGCGCCATTGAGATTTATGAGCAGGTGGGCACGGGCCACAACGACGCCATCGTCATGGTCTATCTGCCGAAGGAGAAATTACTGATCCAGGTCGACGCGTGGAACACGGAAGCGGTTACAGCGCCCTATCTGGATACCATCGGCGGTGACTTCGTGAACCCGTACATGGTGAATCTCTACGAGAACATTCTCCGGCTGAAGCTGGATGTCAGCCAGATCGTCCCGCTCCACGGGCCGCGGACCGCGACGGTAGCGGAATTGCGGAAGGCTTTGCTGCTGGAGTGAAAGCGAGGGTGCACGCAGGCGCGGCGCGGATGCTCGAAGGAGATCCGAGGTTCATCTGACGTGAGCGGGACTTCGCGGGAGTGATTTCCCGGAAGGGCGTATTTGGAACGCGTTTCTCTGGAAGCGCCGAGTCGCGCCAGAATTTCCCCTGGACCACGGTCGCACAGTGGATTACGGCCATTTCTACTACAGATTAGTTATTGCGGGAAGGGTTGCCAAAGCAAATTCAGGGTAACACCATGGAAGGCATGAGCACACCGCGCGAACGACTTCAAAAACACATGACAGTGTTCCGGAGTACGCCTGGCAACGAGGATGCATTCCGTCCCACAGTAGCCGCCGCAAATGTCGACTGCGCCATTGAGATCACGGAAGCTCTTATCGGCCTGACGGTCGCAGTCCAGAGCATGGAAACGAAATCCGTGATCGTCATGAACAACTTAATCAAGAAGCTCGACGAGGCGACGGTACAGGCTGCAGAGTCCTCCAAGGAATCCGGCAAGGTGGCGGCCGAAAGCGCGAATCTCTCACAACAGCTGAACAGTCTGACGATCTGGATCATCATCGCTGCTTTTCTTTCCGCAATAGCTGCAGTGGTGCAAGCGGGTGTAGCGGTTGTTACGCTGACACACCCGCATTAGATCAGATGGAAACATCCGACGAGAACTTGCGCTTCCGGTCGACGCAGTCCACAAGTCCCGTTGTCGGAGATCACTCGCGCGTGAGGGAGTCGGGCCATCTCCGTTTTGACGACCTTGTCGCTGGGCCGCCCGAGCATGCCGAAAAGACCAGGGAAGAGGACAGAGCGTTACCATGTTTGCATGCGCTTACTTGAGGCGCTTCGAATTGAAGCGGAAGGTATTGAAACTGGTATCAAGAAGTCTCGGCTCTTCACGCAAATGCTTGATCGGGGAGAGTTCCGAGAGCAAGTCATCGCGCAGTTTTTGCGGCCGTTCCTGCCGCCCTGCTACGGGTTAGGCAGCGGCGAGATTTTCTCCTCAGACGGCCAACAGAGTGCGCAGGTGGACATCGTCTTTTTTGACTCGGTGTTCTCGACCGTCCTGTTCCAAAATGATCGCAAAAAGCTATTTCCAGCTGAGTCTGTCTTCGGCTCGATAGAGGTGAAGTCAAGACTCACCGGCCCGGAACTGAAGACTGCTTGTGGGAACATCGCGAGCATTAAACGTCTACCCCGCTGGCGCGCCGACAGTCTGGACCTATTGCCTCATCTCCGCTTTGGAGTCAGTCCTCCCTTAACAGGGGGCGGGGACTTCCGCAATCCCTATCTGGGGATCATCTTCGGCTACGAAGGAATCCAGGCTACGTCCGTAGTGAGTCAGCTGAATGCAGAAGTGAATATCGACCCAGCGGACAAGCAAATGCTTCCGGATTTTGTATTTGTCAGAAGCCCTGGCTACATGATCGTACGATGCCGAGAGGATTCCACACCGGTTCCGCCAGG
>Ga0326728_10026563_pt1 | contig 10228 bp, 9 predicted proteins | sample MB3enrmetagenome_FD_207602 | JGI IMG/M metagenome (GOLD analysis project Ga0326728, IMG submission 207602) | Lab enriched peat soil microbial communities from McLean, Ithaca, NY, United States - MB31MN | ecosystem: Environmental > Terrestrial > Soil > Wetlands > Peat | place: USA: New York... | reverse complement strand
GAACACCATCAAGAGTATCGGATGGGGCTGCGCAGAGAAGGAATTGCGGCTCGGCGAGGGGACGCAAAAATTGATTGGAGAGTGGTAGGCGAGGCGGGAATCGAACCCACAACCCCCGGCTTAGAAGGCCGGTGCTCTATCCGATTGAGCTACTCGCCCATAAAATCAACAACTTACAAGAATTTCCTCCGAATTTGAGTACCGGCTTGGAGGAATCATGCAACCGCAATTTGAGCAGTTTATCCGCGAACGGCAATACCTCACAAACGTAACACCCGCAACAGTCGAGTGGTACAGACGGTGCCTGAAATGGCTGCCCTCAGAGTGTCCCACGCAACCGGACCTCAGAGCCGTTGTGCTGCGGATGCGTGAAAAGGGTTTGAAGGAGACGGGCGTCAACACGGTACTTCGTTGCGTCAATGCGTACCTCCATTGGAGCAGCGGCTCCGAGCGTAAATGCGGTGCGGGTTGCTGTCACCCACGAATCCAACAATTGAGAGAGCCGCATCTCGTATTGCCCACGTTCACAGATGTCCAGGTCAAGCGGCTAGTTGCGTGGAAACCCAAGGGGAAATATCAGCGGCGATTGCATCTGGTCGTCCTGCTCTTGCTTGACACAGGTTGTCGCATTTCTGAAGCCCTCTCACTGCGCGTCTCTGATGTCAATTTTCAGGACCTGCTTGTTACGCTAGATGGCAAGGGGCGCAAGCAGCGCGTTGTCCCTTTCAGTTTCGAGTTGCGAAAGGCTCTATTCCGCTACATCGGTGAATATCGCACGCCGGACTCGCTTCTGTTTGCAAGCCGTTCGGAAACGGTCTGGAGCCGCCGAAACGTCTTGCGCGACGTGAAACTGCTTTGTCTGAAAATTGGATTTACCCCTCCCGGCCGAACCCTTCACGCCTTCCGTCACACATTCGCGGTCAACTATCTCCGGCGCGGCGGCTCCGTGTTCCATCTGCAAAAGGTGCTCGGGCATTCCACGCTGGAGATGACCCGCCGATATGCCAACCTAGTGACTGCGGACCTCCAGGCCGTGCATGAGCGCCTGAGCCTCTTGTCTTGCCGAGCGGTGTAAGGAACGCAAAAAAGGCTGCTGTGCAAATCTCGTCCAGAGTTAGGAAGTGCCGCAAAACTGTTCCGAAACGGTGATACTTCCCGCGCTGCATTTCGGTTTCGGGAATCACCGTTTCACCAGTGCACAACAGAGGCTCCCTCTCATATACTGTTTCGTGTTCTAGTGAAACTCTGATTGGTCACGCTGCCCGCTCGCCCGAGCCTCATTGCGCAGCGCGAACTGCATGTCTAATGGTATGAGGGCCGAAGGAAATGAAAGAAGACATCCGTCGCCAAGTAATCGACATTTTGCGGAAGGGAGAAGAACTCCCAGCAGAATGGGCACGAGAGCTTTTCCCGCCTGAAAAGCGTGAGTACGAGCTGGTTTATTACGACAAGTTGCGAGAAGAGGACATACAGGCTGAAACGATGTCTGTTCCTCTTCAGCTTTCCCGAACTTTTGGAAAAGTAGATGAAACCTGGCACAATCGATTGATTTTTGGCGATAACCTGCAAGCGATGAAGACGCTCTTGGCAATGAAAGAAGAAGGGACGCTTGTAAATTCCGACGGATCATCTGGAGTTCGACTTGTCTATATTGATCCACCGTTTGCTACCCGGCAGGAGTTCAGAGGCAACAAGGACCAGCTAGCATACCAAGACAAAATCGCAGGTTCAAGATTTGTGGAGTTCCTCCGACGGCGGCTGGTGCTCTTGCATCGGTTGCTGGCAGATAACGGAGCCTTGTATGTGCACCTCGATACAAAGAAGCTGCATTACATGAAGGTCATTCTAGATGAGATTTTTGGAGAGCAGAACTTCCGAAACGAAATCATCTGGAAACGACAAAGTGCCCACAATGATTCCAATCAGTGCGGCGCAATCCATGACACGATTCTGTTCTACACAAAGTCAGCTTCGTGGAAATGGAACGAGATTTTGGTCGCACCGAGTCCCGATTATGTTGAGCAGTTCTTTGATTGTGTAGAGGAGGGAACAAATCGTCGCTACGCACGAGGCGACCTTACAGCAGGTGGGCTTTCAGGTGGCGGATACAAGTACAAGTTTAAGGGCATAACACGAGTCTGGCGATGCCCGCCTGAAACGATGAGAGCGCATGACGCAGCGGATAGGCTTCATTGGCCGAAAGATGAGGACGGCGTTCCACGGCTAAAGCGCTTCCTCGATGAGTTCGAGGGTGTTTCGCTTCAGGACGTCTGGACGGATTTACGTGTAATACATAATCGATCCAGTGAACGCGTGGACTATCCGACGCAAAAGCCCGAAGCATTGCTTGATCGGATCATTCGTGCATCTACTGGTGAAGGTGACATCGTGTTGGACGGCTTCGTCGGCTCAGGCACCTCGTTGGCAGTTGCAGAAAAGTTAAATCGGCGCTGGGTCGGCATCGATTGCGGCAAACTTGCCATGTACACAGTTCAGAAGCGAATGCTCAATCTCCGGAGCCAAATCGGCGATAAGGGGAAACCGCTCCAACCTAAACCATTTGCACTTTACAATGCTGGTCTCTATGACTTTTCTAGCCTGAAGCAGCTTCCTTGGAAGGATTGGAGATTCTTCGCGCTCCAGTTGTTTGGATGCAAGGATGAACCGCATTCGATAGGCGGTATCACTCTGGACGGGAAACTAAAGGGTGCCAGTGTCCTCGTATTTAACCATCATGCTCAACCCGGAAAGCGAATCGATGAAGAGACTGTGCACGACATACACAGCCATATTGGGAAGGCGGTTGGCCGAAAGTTCTTTATTATCGCCCCACGTGGGACATTTGATTATCAGCAGGATTACCTAGATTTTGATGGAGTCCGCTACTACGCTCTTCGCATTCCATACTCATTCATCAATGAACTTCATCAGAGGCAGTTTTTAGCTCTTCAGCAACCAAGTGACGAATCCGCAGTGAATGCAACAGTTGATGCCGTCGGGTTCGACTTCATTCAACCGCCAACAGTTGACTGGATAGCGGCGATTGGCACCGGGCATGGCAAACTGCTCGAAGAGGCGTGCATCGAGGTGAAGCAGTTCGAAAGCAAGGCACGTGTCCGGGGTACGGAACAGCGCGGCGGAATCGAAACCCTGTCCATGATTCTTATGGACTGCAATTACAATGGCGAGGCATTTGACCTGGACCTATTCTTTTTCGCAGACGAGCTGAAGCAAAAGGGGACCAAAAGGCAAGCCTGGTTCCCCGCTGAACGGCTCGGCAAGAAGGTTATGGTGGTATTCATGGACATCTACGGGAACGAAGCAGCCGAAGTAATTGAAGCATCAAGGTTCATCCGGAGTTCAAAATCCACAAAGAAAAGTGGGGCCTCTGCTTCAGTCAAAGGAAAATCGAACAAATGACGCCCACCCCCGCAAAAGATCGCCAGCGATTTAGGAATGAGGATTTGGTGTTGCAGGTGACAACTGCAATAGACCGAGCCCGTTGGGATGAGAGTCGATACGAAGGCTTCTTAGACGAATTATGCGGGAGTCGCGAATACCAAAAAGAAGCAATTCGTACGGCGATGCGGTATCTTCTTGGCGGTGAATATAAGGATCTGAAGCAACTAGCCTCTTCGAATTTTGAACAAAATGCAACTCTTACTTCACGCTACGGAACTCTGGCGGCCTTCGTGCGGAATCTCCAGTTGCCGGATAGACTTTCTGCCAGCTTAGATTTGGCGACGGGGACCGGAAAGAGCTACGTGCTATATGGGATTTCCGCCATTATGTTAGCTGAGGGTGTTGTTGATAGGGTGCTGCTTCTCTGTCCTTCAACGACGATTGAGTTCGGTCTAACAGATAAGTTTAAGGAGTTAGCGAGCGATTCGAGCTTGCGCGAAACGCTGCCACCAGAGGCGAAGGTCATCTCACCTCAGATTATCAACGCAAACGACACCATCGTGGAAAGCGCCATTTGTATTGAAAACTACCATGCAATACTGGAACACGTCGGCTCCTCGATCAGGACTAGCTTGAAGGGAATCGGCTCCCGCGTGCTTGTTCTGAATGACGAAGCCCACCATGTCGCAAATGAATCGGATGCCCAGAACAAGAAATGGAAGAGCTTCCTTCTCGATCCCGAATTTGGATTTCGATACATTGTGGGAGTTTCTGGAACTTGCTATGTCGGGAACGACTACTTTGCCGACGTGATTTTCAGATATTCTCTCCGTGAAGCGATGGAGCAGCGATATGTCAAGAAGGTAGACTACGTTGCCGAAATGCCCAAGACGAGCGACCCCGACGAGCATTGGCAATTGGTACACAGCCGTCACGAGAATTGCCGTAAGAGTCTAAAGTCGCGAAAAATTCGCCCTTTGACAATTGTGGTCACGGCGACCATAGCATCCTGCAAGGACGTTGGGGACGAACTCAAACATTATCTGATTGAGCACGAGAGTTTAACTCCAGATCAAGCGAGCGAACGAGTCTTGATCATTCACAGCAATGCTCCTGATCTGTTGAAACTACCGTATGTTGATTTGCCAGCTAGTAAAGTCGAATGGATTGCCGCCGTATCCATGCTCAACGAGGGGTGGGACGTCAAACGGGTATTTCAGATAGTCCCCCACGAAGAGCGCGCATTTAATAGCAAGCTGCTCATATCACAAGTATTGGGGCGGGGGCTACGGATTCCTGAGAATTGGAATGGTGAACAGCCAGTTGTAACGGTGTTCAACCATGTTGCCTGGGCGGACCGCATTCGCGAATTGGTCAAGGAAGTCTTGGAGATAGAGAAACGTATTTCATCCGAGGTTATTGCCGATTCTGCCTATCACTTCGACCTTCTGAATATTGATTACACGCTACAAGCGACATCAGTTAAGAAGCCAATGGAAGGCGAGTACACTCTATTCGCCAAGGGGTTTGTCGATTTGGCAACGGAATCGGTTACGGAAGACATTAGCGTCGAGTTCGAGCAGGCTGGCAGCGGGGAGCGGTACAAATGGAAAACTAAGATTAAGCACACAACTTACCCCGCTGAAGAGATTGCTCAAACGATGTATGAACGGCTAGAGCAAGCGCAAGACTCTGAGCATCCTGATCCCAAAGTGCGCACGACATACACGGACAAGTTTCCAGTCAAGAAACTGACGCAGATAGTCACGAAATCCCTCGAAAGAATTGGCGTCAAAGAAGCCACAGAGAGTATGCGACAGAAATTCTTAATATCTCTGGGAACTCTTCGTCGCAAGGATTCCGAAAATGTTCGATACTCGCCGATTGTCAATCGGTACCGGGTCATAAGCACGCAGAGCCGTCCAGCCATTTCTGCAAGTGCTGGTGAGCTGCGCGTGAACAAGACCGTCTTCTATACCGAGAAGAGCAAGAATGCGTTGGCAGATGATCAGACCGAGTTCTTTGATGAAATCATTGAGCCGGGCAGTGGATTCAAGTGCATCAACGTGACGAATCATTTGGACTTTAAGACACCTGTGAACGTGGCAATTGCAGATTATGAGAACGAGCGTAGATTCATTTATGCTCTGACCGACGCGGCCAATGTTGACAAGTATGATGCCTGGATCAAGTCGAGCGCGGTGCGTTTTTACGAAATCGACTATGCGTGGAAAAAGGGAGAGCATCCGAAGCGTGGGAGATTCAGTCCAGACTTCTTTATAAAAGTAGGCGATTTAATCGTGGTAGTTGAGGTGAAGGGCGACGAGGAGCTTGCCGAGCCATCGGAAGAGAATACAAAAAAGAATGAATATGCTCTAGCGCACTTCGAGCGTCTGAACGCCTACCTGGAAGAGCAGAAGAGTTCTGTCAGGTACAAATTTACATTCATCACAGAGAAAAGTTTCAACAAGTTCTTTCAATCGCTGCGTGATGGAAATCTGAAATCATTTCGATCAGAGCTAGATGTAAAGCTGTCTACCGAGTAGGACTAAGAGTTCCTGGGTGGAGGTAATCTTGAGCGGAGGCTCTTTGGAGAGCGCCGCAATCACCTTTCTTACCATAGATGAAAAATTCGCGAAATGTGGTAAAAATTACACGGTATTGTGGCTTTTTGGGCACACCGAAGAATGCGCTGAAAGCAAAGGGTTTATGCGGTAGAAGCGCGGCACCCGCACGACTGAAAACCGCCGCAAGATTGCTGAACATAAGACTTCACTCCGTGGCCTATTTACTCTCTCGCGGGGAAGTTAGCTTCCGGCGGTCATTCCGTTTATCAAAGGCCAATCCCGACTCGTTCACCGACGTACGTGTCCCGCAGGGAAAGCGGACGGCGGTGGACGTGATGGAGTGACGGAGTGACTTCTCTACTTCTCTACTCTCTTTATGGTAGCGACGGAAGTCAGCTACGCACGCGATTGACACGAACCCACTCACGACCGCGCGAGATGTTGTTCTTTTCGAGCAGTCGCACCATGTCGCGCAAGGACAAATCACGGTTGGCCGCGATCAACTGAAGCGCAAACGGATCACGCCCGTCAGCGTTTGGCCGGTTGCCGCCCCGATGCCGAGTCTCACCGCACATCCACCGCCTTTTGTTGATCCAACGCGCCGGACGAAATATCTCGCACTTGTCTTGCGACGCGGTGACTTCTGAAAGATCGGGTGCGGACAGATGCGGGTTAGCCGCCATAAGAAGCCACGGATAAACCGCACAGTGGGTAAACTCTCGGATGTCGATAATCTGGTTCACAAGCCGCGTCACCGGGCGCCCAGCGCGATTCCGGAATTTGAGAGTCTCCGTTTCTTGCTTCATCGGGTCATCTTTCTTCGAGTGGTTTCAAGCCGCGCCTCAGCGACCCAAGTCTTCCCGCGCTTGATTCCGTTGTCAGACAACAGCTTCACAAGCGCCGCAACGGTCATGTCACAGTTGGCTTTGATATATGCACGAGCCGCGTCATCCATTCCGTCCCGGTTGCCGCGCGGTTGATGCTCGACTGGCTTGCCGCAAATTGCCAACGAGAGCATATCGCGGACAAGGGCGCTGAAAGAAACTCGCTGCGAACGTGCAAGCGATTCCAACTGGCTAGCAAGTCCGGTGGGCACGGATGCCACAATGTTCACCATCATATCCAACCATCACTTTCTTTCATTTACACTGCCCCGTCAGCGCATTAGGAAGCTCGTACGCGAGTCGCTGAAAACTCGCGCTAGGGTAGCATGAGTCTTTCGAGGATCATCCACTTCAGTGAATCGAAAAGATCCCCGGCTCCAACGCTCCCCTGCATTGGAGCCGAGTCTCTTTTTAGTTTCCGCGCGTGGCTGACATGATGCGCGGGGACCACTACGCGGCTCGACTAACGGCGAGTGTGAACCTTCCCCGCAATCTGTTACACCCTACTGCAACGCCCCAGAGGGCAGGACGGTGTAGAAGAGCGGCTGATTCGTGGGCGGATTGGCCGCACCTACCAGCTCCGCCAAGAAGTGATCGTCACCCCAAGTCGTCGCAACGAAACCGATGGACGTGTTGGTTGCCCAATACAGCTCCTGAAGCACACGGGTGAGAATCGGCGTGCGCCGCAACCATGCGCCCTTGCTCCAGTTGCCATAAGCAACGAATCCCGCACCGCAAACGCTGTCGAAGAATTCGTTGACAACGTAAGGGCGCCCCAAAATGAGATCCTGCTCAGGGTCAAACATCGGAACGCCGGACGTGGAAGCGCGGGTGTTTCTTACAATCGCCAAGGTGCTGCGGGAAAGCATGAAAGAGTTGGTAGGCTCTTCCAGACCTTCCACAAGCCCGTGGCGCAAGCCGGTGAGCTGTCCGTACACGTCTGCCGTCACGCTTGAGCCGCCGATCTGGAGCGGGGCGAGTCCGCCGGTTATGGTGTAGTTGGGCGGAGCCGTGAGCGCATTGAACAAGGCCGTGGTTGCGTCCTTGGTCAACGCATTGGCAATGGAAACAAGCAGCTCGTCAACAATCATCGGCTGTAAGGGCGTCTCAGTGCTCATGAGGCTCTCGTAATCGGCGATCACTTGACGGCTCTTCTTGTTGGCTCCGAACGTGAAGCCGCTCAATCCCATCGGCTGTGATGTGCCGGACGCCGGTCCCTGTCCTTCGGGATATGCAGTGGGAGCGGCCCCGGCTGACAAGATTGGCAAATTGATGCTTCTCATGTGATCCGTACTGATGAGAGACGAGCCCGCCTTCTCAAACGGCGAGAAAGCAAAGTAAGACTTCATAAACGGGAGAATCTGAGTCGGCACAGCGAAGCCCACGCTGTCCAGTCCAGTGCCCGTTCCCACGCTGATAATGCCCGAAGGGTTGCTTGCGCTCATCTCCGCTTGCCAATCCGAAGCATCCGGTGCGGGCGCCATTCCGGTGAGGTTACCGACTGTCCGGCGTGCCCATGCGCCAAACTGACGTTTCAGCGCGGCGGCTTTCGGGTGGTCCAGCGTCACGTTCTTTACCGTGTTGGCTTCGTCCGACTCTGCCGCGCTCCTACGGACGAGACTTCCGTCCAGAAGCGCAACCGGGTCGAATTGACGGATTGTGTTTTTGCTCTTGTCTTCTTCGATTGCTGTCTCAAGCGTAATCATGCGCCCCGCCTTGGCATTGAACGCCGTGTTTTCGGCGGGCGTGCATTCACGCCCTTCAGATGCGGCCCTCGTCTTGATAGCCGCAGTCTCTTCCCTGAGTGCTTTCAGTTCCAACATTTGCTCACGTAAATTCATTTTGGTTGCCTCTAACTGCTATGCCGGAGTGAGTAGGTAATCACCACCAGCGCCACGCTTCACAACCGGAGTACACCGGAAGCCGTCGCGGTAGCACAGAGCATTTCCCCTGTGCGGCAATTAGGTTGGAGCGGCCTCCCCTTGCCGCGTTCACTGCCACTTCCTCCGCGCCTAGTACCGCGTACTGCGGCTGTCATCGCGGATGACCCAAGCCTTTTTACTTGAGCGGCAAACTTTCGCTACGCCATGCGCGGATCATTCAATGACCACAAGCGCCGGAGTTCTCGAATCTCTGTCTCTCTTCGCTGCGCATCCAGGCTGTCACAAAAGAGCGCATGAAGGTACGCAAGGAAAGCGTCTGCAAGCCTTGAAATAACCTCCGGCTTCAACGGCTCTTTGAAAACAAAACGCGGAGATGCTTCGCAAAGGCCCATCACTCCGAGGCTCCGTAAACCACGGCCCGGCCAACGGTCGGCCAATTCTGCAAGTTCGCTCGAATCCGCCTGACGGGGCCGCAGCATCAGCATTTCTAGGTCAGTACCTTCGGCGTTGCCGAAAACCATCACTGCAATTGACGAGTTCAGCGCCAAATGTGCGGATGTTTCGCTGTACGACATTACCGTCCCTCTCTTTCCTTGGGCACGAAAACTTCAAGCAAATCCACTAGCCTTTTCCATATTGGCCCTGTCACTAGATAAACAGAAGTGAGATAATTCTTACCGATGAGACGTTATATCAGTAAGACGCGACTCGATGAGTTTGACTGGTACGAGATGTTTGCGAAGTTTAGAGATGAACCTGACGAGCCGCACGTGGCGCTTGTGTTCCGAATCTTGGAGTTGCTCAAGAAGCCCTTAACCCATAGAACCCATTCCGAATTGAGAGCACTGCTCAGTCACTATGAGTGGCATAGCAACGTGAGCCCCTCTACTCGTGGCCCTTTCGAGGTACTCCAACCGCCGTTGGGTCTCTCAGGACTCAAGGCATGGGAGTACGAAGCGGTGCGTTGGCTGCTCAACTTACTCCGCGAACGTGGTGAACTCGATTTAGTCCACAAGTGTTCTATGTATGGAATGAGGCCGGGCTGTCTGGGATGGTTTTACGCGCGCAAGTATGGCGATCCCGAAAAGCGATTCTGCTCCCCTGCCTGCAAGTCGTATAAGCACGACAGCGAACCGGAAGTTAAAGCTAGACGCGCACGAAATGCAAAGTACAATATCGACTTTCGCAAACGCGAGAAGGAAAAGGACGAGCGCGCAAAGCGTGCCGTCGGATTCGGGCGCTCCGTCTCACGGAGGGCGAAAAAGTCGTAGGGTACTAACGCGCGGCGACCTTGCGCTGAAATACCACCGGCTTGTACTATTTTCATCACGGAGGCAATCCGCGTAAGTCATTGATTTTTATGGGTGGTAGGCGAGGCGGGAATCGAACCCACAACCCCCGGCTTAGAAGGCCGGTGCTCTATCCGATTGAGCTACTCGCCCACGTTTTTTATTGTAGCTGCGAAGTGAGCGAAGCGTGCGGCGCGGCGGGG
>Ga0326728_10026561_pt1 | contig 10229 bp, 11 predicted proteins | sample MB3enrmetagenome_FD_207602 | JGI IMG/M metagenome (GOLD analysis project Ga0326728, IMG submission 207602) | Lab enriched peat soil microbial communities from McLean, Ithaca, NY, United States - MB31MN | ecosystem: Environmental > Terrestrial > Soil > Wetlands > Peat | place: USA: New York... | reverse complement strand
TGGCCAGTTGGATGCAAGTAAACGTCGAGCCACGCTTTACAGACATCGATGCCCGCGTAAACTGCGTCACCGGCTCCAACGGATGCTATCTTGCCTTGCATGCGGGACTTGCTCCCTATCATCTGTTCAGATCACGAGCCGGGGGCGGACGGGCCAAGCTCTCCCGCAAGCCCAAAGCTTATGGGACTGACGGCCCCGCCCGCCCGCCGCAAGAGGGATGGCCATCCCTCTTGCGGCGCCCGCATCACCACCGTGATTCGGGCTCGCCACCAACATGCAAGGGACAGGGTGAGGGGTTGAACGCTCGTCCTGGCCCCCTATCGAACGGGACTAAGCCGCGCGCAGGATCGAGCGCCCGGCGTAAACCGCGACATCGCCCAGCTCCTCCTCGATGCGGATGAGCTGGTTGTATTTCGCGATGCGGTCCGAGCGAGAGAGCGATCCGGTTTTGATCTGGCCCGCATTGGTCGCGACCGCGATATCGGCGATGGTCGAGTCCTCGGTCTCGCCGGAGCGGTGCGAGATCACGCATTTGAACGACGCGCGATGGGCCATGTCCACGGTATCGAGCGTTTCGGAGAGCGAGCCGATCTGGTTGACTTTGATGAGGATGCCGTTGGCGGAGTGCTCCGCGATGCCCCTAGCGAGCCGCCTTGGGTTGGTGACGAACAGATCGTCGCCGATGAGATTGATCTTGCCGCCGAGCGCCTCCGTCATCGCGTGCCAGCCGTCCCAATCGTCCTCGGCCATGCCGTCCTCAATGGAAACAATGGGATAGCGCGCGACGAGATCGGCGTAGAGCGCGACCATCTCTTCTGAGCTGAGGCTCTTGCCTTCGCCTTTCAGCTCGTATTTGCCGTTCTTGTAGAACTCGGTCGAGGCCGGATCGAGCGTGATCGCCACATCCTCGCCGGGCTTATAGCCCGCCTTCTCGATGGCACGCACCACAAAGGACAGCGCCTCGTCCGCCGATTTCAGGTTCGGCGCAAAGCCGCCCTCGTCGCCGACATTGGTGTTATGGCCGCCCTCTTTCAGGAGCTTTTTCAGCGTGTGGAAGATTTCCGAGCCCCAGCGGACGGCTTCGGCGAGCGTGGGCGCGCCGAGGGGGCAGATCATAAACTCTTGAAAGTCGATTGGGTTATCGGCATGGGCGCCGCCATTGACGATGTTCATCATGGGCACCGGCATGACCCGCGCGTTCACTCCGCCGAGATAGCGATAGAGCGGCAGGCCAACCGCCTGGCTCGCGGCTTTGGCGGTTGCGAGCGACACGCCGAGGATCGCGTTGGCGCCGAGCCGGTTCTTGTTCTCGGTGCCGTCGAGCATAAGCAGCGTGTTGTCGATGCGGCGCTGGTCCTCGGCATCCATGCCTTGCAGCGCGTCGAAAATCTCGCCATTGACGGCTTCGACCGCCTGTAGCACGCCCTTGCCGAGATAGCGCTCGCCGCCATCGCGCTTCTCGATGGCCTCGTGCGCGCCCGTCGAGGCGCCGGATGGCACGGCAGCGCGGCCCTCGGAGCCGTCTTCGAGGACAACGTCGACCTCGACGGTGGGATTGCCGCGGCTGTCGAGAATTTCGCGGCCGATGATGTCAACGATAGCGGTCATGAGGGTACCTCGCCAAAGGACAGGGATAAATGGGAAAGCAAGGGTGTCTTAAAGGACTCGCGCCGCCGGGCCAAGAGGCTTAAATCGTCACACATGGATATGAGACCTAAAGACACGGGAAAAGCCCTCATTTTGCTTTCCGGCGGACAGGATTCGGCGGTGTGCCTGGGCTGGGCCTTGACCCGCTACGGTCATGTTGAGACCTTAGGCTTCGGTTACGGCCAGAGGCACAGTGTGGAGCTCGATTGCCGGCCGAAGTTGCGGGACGCGCTCGCCCAAGCTTTCCCGGAGTGGCAAGCGCGGCTCGGCCCCGATCACATTGTGGATCTGTCCGTGCTCGGCGAGCTGAGCGATACGGCACTCACAAGAGATGCGGAAATCTCCCTCGGTGCCAACGGCCTGCCGAATACCTTCGTGCCGGGCCGCAACCTTCTGTTCTTCACACTCGCCGCAGCGCTGGCATACCGGCGCGGCATCCGCGACCTCGTGGGCGGCATGTGCCAGACCGATTATTCCGGCTATCCCGATTGCCGCAACGAGACGCTCGCAGCGCTCAACCACGCCATCAACCTCGGCATCGCCGAGCGCTTCCAAATCCTCACGCCGCTGATGTGGCGCACCAAGGCGGAGACGTGGGCGCTAACCCATGCGCTCGGCGGCCCGGCGCTTGTGGACATCGTCGCAGAGCACACCCACACCTGCTACATGGGCGACCGCGAGCACCGGCATGATTGGGGCTATGGCTGCGGCACATGCCCCTCCTGCCTCTTGCGCGAAAAGGGTTACCGGGAGTGGCGGCGAACGGGGGCAGCACCAACTTAAGAGCATGTACACCGTCAAGGAAATCTACGCGACCCTCCAGGGCGAGGGCGCACAAACCGGCCGTGCGGCAGTGTTTTTGCGCTTTGCGGGCTGTAATCTGTGGAGCGGGCTCGAACGGGACCGGGCCGATGCCGCATGCCGGTTTTGCGATACCGATTTCGTCGGCGCCGATGGGCCGGGCGGCGGAAAGTTTGCGGATGCCGGCGCGCTGGCGGATGCCGTAGCGAAGGCCTGGAGGGATATAGTTGGAAGTTACCCCTCACCCTGTCCCTCTCCCGCAAGGGGAGAGGGTACGCTGTTTCCTCCTCTCCCCTTGCGGGAGAGGGGTAGGGGTGAGGGGTGGGCAAATAGCGCTACGCCCTATGTTGTCTGCACCGGCGGCGAGCCACTTTTGCAACTGGACGAGCCCCTGATCGAGGCGCTGCACGCACGCGATTTCGAGATCGCCATCGAGACCAACGGCACCAAGCCCGCGCCGCCCAGCATCGACTGGATTTGCGTGAGCCCCAAGGCCGGTGCGCCGCTCGCGCTAACCTCGGGCGACGAGCTGAAGCTCGTCTTTCCGCAAGCTGGCGCGGAGCCGGCCCGCTTCGAGCGGCTTGACTTCCGTCACTTTTTCCTGCAGCCGATGGACGGGCCTAGCGCGCGCGCCAATACCCTGGCCGCGGCGCAGTACTGCCTTAAGCATCCCCGTTGGCGCTTGTCGCTGCAAACTCACAAATTGATCGGCCTGCCCTAGGCTTCCTCCCATGACACGCATCTACAAAGAGTTCACTTTCGAGGCCGGTCATTTTTTGCCATCGGCGCCTCCGGGGCATCCCAATTCCCGGCTGCACGGCCATTCCTTCCTTGTGCGCGTCAGCGTGGAGGGCGAGCCGGACCCGGAAACCGGGCTCATCGTGCATTTCGAGGACTTCGCCGGCCGGCTCGCTTCCGTCAAGGACAAGCTCGACCACCGCTTTCTCAACGAGATCGAGGGATTGCAAACGCCGACGCTGGAACGCATCGCAGCCTGGATTTGGCGCGAGCTCGCAACGGCTCTGCCTGGCTTGGCTGAGGTGCAAGTTTTGCGCCCGTCCTGCCATGAGGGCTGTATCTATTCGGGACCGTTGATCCGGTAGCGGGGCGCGCCCGATCTTCTATTTCAGGGCCATTACGACCGGACCCGATACCGGATCGGTAACACCGAGGCCGCCGCCGAGATCTTCAAGCGTGTCGCGGAAAGAATCGAGAGTGGCGATCATGCGTGCGCGTGCGTTGGCAAGCGACTCCATTCCGTCCCATTCCGCAATAATGCAATAGGTTTGGTCCCCGGTCTTGATGATGCACGCGTGTTTGAGGCCAGGCCAATCGGCGGAGATTTTCTTGTGGGCATCGAGGAATTCCTGGTCGCGCCCAGGCTTTACCCGGAAGCGCACGGCATTGAACGCGGTCATGAGTCACCTCCTTTATCCGGACTCTGCTCATGTCTCGTAGCGCCTATTAGTTCCACCGCCTAAGCTTGTTCGATTATGTCCTGCCCGCACCTCCGCGGATTTTGCGCGCCAGCATGCGATCGTGCTATGGTGGCACCCTCCTTCTAGCGTTACGGCAATGGCTGACACAAAACCGACCGGAACTCTGACACAGCTCGGACATGCAACGCGGCTTCCGGCTTCGCCGGGCGAGGCGCGGCTCGAAACCGTGCCAAACCCCCATGCGGGCACCCTTTACGCCGTGCGCTTCACGGCGCCCGAGTTCACAGCGCTCTGCCCCATCACGGGCCAGCCGGACTTCGCCCATCTTGTGATCGACTACGTGCCGCGCGATCTCCTCATCGAGTCGAAATCGCTGAAACTTTACCTATCCTCGTTCCGCAATCACGGCGCGTTCCATGAGGATTGCACCGTCGCCATCGGCAAACGCCTCGACGATACCCTCAATCCGCATTGGCTTCGCATCGGCGGCTATTGGTATCCGCGCGGCGGCATCCCAATCGACGTGTTCTATGCCGTAGGGGACCTGCCCAGCGGGCTATGGGTGCCTGAGCAGGGCGTGCCGCCTTATCGCGGCAGGGGCTGAGCCTTTCAGCCTACCAGGAGAACGCGGCGGCGCCGAGCGAGAGCACGGCGAACACAGTCGAACCCGCGCGGAGCCGCATGTACCATGAAGGCAGAAGAAGAGAGGGCGGCGCGGTGCGCTCTATGAAAAACCAAACCGCCAGCACAGCGGCTAAAACGAGAAGGCCGCCCGGCCCTCCCGCTACGGCAGCGAACCAAGCGGCGAGCGCTGGGACAACGCTCGATCCATACGCCGCCCAGCCTGCTTTTTCTTCTTCCAGCACGGCGAAACCCCAGCGTATGCCGCCAAGGAACGACAAAATCACAGCCCCGTAAATGAGGAGAGCGGCGGCGGCCTCCGCCTTGATTTCGGGCGCGAAGTTCACGGCCAGGGCTCCTACCGCCAAGGGAATAAGCCCGGCTATGCTCAGCATGCGCGCCGGCAAAGGCATGGCTCGCGAAGGCTTCGTGCCGTGTTGCGGTGTCATGGGTCAGCGTCTCCCTACCGGATCACAAAAACGCTACGACTTTACCGGATCGCTCCATGCGCGAAGCTTAACCCGGTTACGCAGAATGGAGAATCTATAGCGCGGCACCTTCGCCCGTGGAGTCATTTTTAATATTATTCTTAGCGCCCCTAAAGCGGTGCCTCAGGCGCGAGGTAAATATAAAGGCTGACCTCTACTGCCGGTTGCGGCGCGGCTTGCTGTGGATGTTACTTTGCATTTGCGCGGACACGGCACAATATTGGCGGGATAAGCGGTCGAGGCTGCTGCCGTTCCCGCTTCGGCACTCGCTATCATAAAGGGCGAAAACTTGGACCTGAGCGTTAATGGAAAAACGATCCAAGCCGATGTGGAGCCGGGAATGCCGCTTTTGTGGGTGCTGCGGGACGTTATCGGCCTTACGGGCACCAAATACGGTTGCGGGGTTGCGTCCTGCGGTGCCTGCACCGTGCTCCTAAATGGCAGCGCCATCCGCTCCTGCTCCATACCCGTCAGCGCGGTGGAGGGCTCCATTATTACTATCGAAGGCTTGGCCCAGGATGACCGCCTTCACGCTGTGCAGGAGGCCTGGATCGAGGAGCAGGTGCCTCAGTGCGGCTATTGCCAGTCCGGTCAGATCATGAGCGCAGTGGCGCTGCTTAGCCAAAAGCCGCAGCCCACGGACGAGGATATCGGCACCGCCATGGCCGGCAATCTTTGCCGGTGCGGCGCCTATCCACGCATTCGCGCTGCGATCCACCGGGCGTCGCGTAAGCTTGCAGGGAGCTGACCCGTGGGCGTTGGCACCGTTGCCCGCAGGACTTTTCTTATCGGCTCGGCTGCCATCGCGGGCGGGATGGCGGTTGGCTATTACGTTTACCGTCAGCCTTACGCAAACCCCCTGCTGAAAGGCGCCCGCTCCGGTGAGGCCGTTTTCAACCCCTACGTCAAGATCGGAGCAGACGGCAGCATCGTCATCATCGTCCCGCGCGCGGAGATGGGGCAGGGCGTGCAGACGACGCTTGCAGCGCTTGCCGCCGAGGAGCTGGATGTTCCCTTGAGCGAGGTGCAGGTGGAGCACGGGCCGGCATGCTGGGCTTATTACAACCGCGCCTCCATGGCAGAAGGCGGTCCTTTCGCCAAGTTCGACACAGGTTTCGTGGCCGGAGCCGCGCGCGAGCTGCTTGGCGCGGCCAGCAAGATACTCGGGCTTCAGATCACGGGCGGGTCGGCTTCCACTGTGGACGCATTCACAAAAATGCGCGAGGCGGGCGCCACGGCGCGCGCTCTTTTGCTCCGGGCCGCAGCCGAGACGCTCGGCGCGCCGCTGGAGGCGCTCCGGACGGGAGAGGGGCGTATCACCGGCCCAGGCGGAAAGTCCGTGCCCTATGGCGCTGTTGCAGCAAGGGCGGCTCAGCTCGATTTGCGCGGGCCAGTGGAACTGAAAAAGCCCGAGGACTGGCGCTTTCTCGGCAAATCTCAAGAGCGCGTGGACGCGCCGGATAAGGTTACAGGCAAAGCCCGGTTCGGCATCGACATCGATCTTCCCGGCATGGTCTACGCCACCGTCCGGATGAACCCTCACCTCGGCGGCGCGATGAACGCCTTCGACGCTGGCGAGGCCCTTAAAATGCGAGGCGTGGAGACGGTGGCCGCTATCGGTAATGGCATCGTTGTCATCGCCGATAACACTTGGCGCGCCTTTGAGGCCGCCAGTGCCGTGAAGGTCGAATGGGCGCCCGCAGGCTACCCCGGATCGACGGAGGAGCTGTTCGGCGAAATCGCAAAGCACACGGGCTTCGGGGAGGGATTTGCCTTCCGTGACGACGGCGATATAGCGGAGGTCTTCGGCGCCGCGCGGTCAGAGGACCTGATCGAGGCCGAATACCGCGCGCCGTTTCTCGCCCATGCCTGCATGGAGCCCATGAACGCGACTGCGCAGTGGACGGATGGCCGGTTCGACATTTGGCTGCCAACGCAGGGGCCAACGCTCGTGCAGGAGCTGGCCGCGCGGGAATTTGGCATCGCCGCCAGGGATGCCAACGTACACGTCACCTATCTCGGCGGTGGCTTCGGACGCAGGATTGAAACCGATTTCGCGCTTTACGCGATGCGCGCTGCCAAGCTCACGAAGGGCAGGCCCGTCAAGGTGACCTGGAGCCGTGAGGAAGACATCCAGCATGACGCCTACCGGCCTGCCGCCATCGGGCACTTTCGCGGCGTGGTCCAGAAAGGCGGGCTGCCCGTCGCGCTCGACGCCACCATCGCCGCGCCTTCTATCGTGAAAAGCCTAGGCGGCCGGGTTTGGCCGGGCGTCCCCATGGCCGGGCCCGACAAGACCATCGCCGAGGGCTCGTTCGATCAGCCTTACGATATTTCGAACTATCGCGTTTGCGGCGCGGGCGTAGATTTGAGTGTGCCCGTGGGCTTTTGGCGCTCGGTGGGCAACTCCTATAACGGCTTCTTTCACGAGAGCTTCATGGATGAGCTTGCGCAAAAAAGCGGGTTCGACCCCGTCGAGATGCGGCTGAAGCTCATGGTCAAGTGGCCCGCCGCCGTGAAGGTTGTGGAGAAGGCGTCGGAGATGGCGGGCTGGGGCGATACGCTGCCGCCGGGCAAGGGCCAGGGCTTCGCTTTCACGCTGTCCTTCGGCAGCTGGGTTGCGCAAGTGGTGCAGGTTGCGCTCGAAGGAGACGCGATTCGCATCGAGAAAGTATGGTGCGCCGCCGATGTCGGCTTGGCGCTCGATCCGCGCATCATCGAGAGCCAGATGCAGTCGGCAATCGTGTTCGGCCTTTCCGCCGCGATGGGCCAGGAGATCACCTTCAAGGATGGCAGGGTGGAACAGTCGAACTTTACCGATTACGATGCCATGCGCATGAACCAGGCGCCCGGCATCGAGGTCGCAATTTTGCAAAATTCACCGTGGATGGGCGGCGTGGGCGAGCCCGGCACGCCCCCATCGCTGCCCGCGCTTGGCAATGCCATCTTCGCGGCCACCGGCAAGCGCCTCCGCGAGCTACCTTTTTCAAAGCATGTCAAGTTTGCGGCTTAGAGCCTGTCCCGTTTTTGTGGAATCAGACCGGGGCCGATCGCAAGAGCAGGCGGAACCATCCACAAATGACGGGGCCTGCCAACACGCAATGTCGGGAAGTTAACCGCTCGCTAACCGCTGCCCGCTATCTTATGTGCCGCGCGTAGAGCGCCTGTGGCGGCCAGAACGGGGGGCATTTTGCGGCAATTCATCCTACTCGCAGTGCTTCTCGGCCTCATGGGCTATGTGGCGTCCGAAGCCGTGCGCGGCGCGCATGGGCTCATTGCAAACCGTCAGCTTCACGCGCGCGTCGATGCGCTCGCCAAGGAGCTCGCTCAGCTTAAGGCGGAGCATGCGCGGCTCGAACGCGACGCGGCGCTACTCAAGGACAAATCCACCGCCGATCCGTCGCTCCTCGACGAGCAGGCCCGCTCGCTCCTCGACCTCGCCCATCCCGCCGATATCGTAATCGTGAACGGCGACAAATAGTGCGGCCGGAGGGCTGGAGTTTCTGGGCTTGGAGGTCAAGCCGGCGCACGAGCTTGCGGGGAGCTTTCCGCAACGCCCGGCTTTGTGGCCGGGCAATCCACTAACACATTGCAATCGCTACATGTTGCTTTGCATGGCCGCATCCGTTGCGGGCGTGGCAGCAGATTTTCTTCAGGCGCTTCTTCGCGCGAATGGCTGCCATGCGCGGTTTCGCTTGTGCGAGACGACTGGGTAGTAGACGGGGCAAAAAGCTACTATGTAGGGTATAATAGGCCCTGTGCTGTCTTTACGGTGCAGGCTTCATTCATGAGAGTTCACGCGATGCTCGACGATCTTCCTGAGACAGCAAGAGCGGAGAGGCACCCCGTTCCCGAATTGAGCCGTGAAGAGGAAATGCACGCCTACCGGGCGATGCTGCTCATCCGCCGCTTCGAGGAGAAGGCCGGCCAGCTTTACGGCATGGGCCAAATTGGCGGTTTCTGCCACCTTTACATCGGCCAAGAGGCGGTGGTTGCGGGCATGCAGATGGCGATAGGCGAGGGCGATCAGGTCATCACCGCCTATCGCGATCACGGCCATATGCTCGCCTGCGGAATGGACCCGAAGGGCGTCATGGCCGAACTGACCGGGCGCCGCGGCGGTTATAGCCACGGCAAGGGCGGCTCCATGCACATGTTCTCGGTTGAAAAGAACTTCTATGGCGGCCACGGCATCGTCGGCGCGCAGGTGCCGCTCGGCACCGGGCTCGCGCTCGCCAACAAATATAAGGGCAACGGCAAGGTTAGCCTCACCTATTACGGCGACGGCGCGGCCAACCAAGGCCAGGTCTACGAGGCCTTCAACATGGCCGCGCTTTGGAAGCTGCCCGTGATTTACGTGGTCGAGAACAACAAATACGGCATGGGCAGCCGCGTCGACCGCGTCTCGGCGATGACCGATCTGTCGCAGCGGGGCGCGAGCTTCAACATCCCGGGCGAGCAGGTGGGCGGCATGGACGTGCGCGCGGTGAAAGCGGCCGGCGATAGGGCTGTGGCTTTCGCGCGCGAGGGCAAGGGACCCTATATCCTCGAAATGCTCACCTACCGCTATCGCGGCCACTCCATGTCCGATCCGGCGAAATACCGGACGAAGGAGGAGGTGGACAAGATGCGCCAGGAGCATGATCCGATCGAGCAGGTGCGGGCGCGCCTGTTGTCCTCCGGCCGCGCGAACGAGGACGAGCTGAAGGGTATCGACAAGGAAATCAGGGGCATCGTCAACGAGGCGGCGGATTTCGCACAGCGCGATCCCGAGCCGGAGGCGGCCCAGCTTTACACCGATGTCCTGCGCTGAGCCGCTGGCGTGGCGGCTGGGAACATCGGCGCTGTTTGTTTGTGCGCGAGTTTAGGGGGCACAACAATATGTGCCCTCTTCAGTGACATGTGCGGCACCCTGCGGGGCGGGTTCTAGATGGTTTCATTGGTTTCGCACATTTGAAACGATTGCCTGGATATTGCGTCGCTTCGGTTTTGGGCAAGGCAATAACATGCACCCAAGCCGCTAATGAACGGTGGAGTTAGGGACGAAATGCCGACACAAGTTCTTATGCCAGCCCTGTCGCCCACAATGGAAGAGGGCAAGCTCGCAAAATGGATGAAGGCCGAGGGCGATATGGTGCGCTCGGGCGACGTTATCGCCGAGATCGAGACCGACAAGGCCACGATGGAGGTCGAGGCCGTCGATGAGGGCAAACTCGGCAAGATTTTGGTGCCG
>Ga0326728_10026560_pt1 | contig 10229 bp, 3 predicted proteins | sample MB3enrmetagenome_FD_207602 | JGI IMG/M metagenome (GOLD analysis project Ga0326728, IMG submission 207602) | Lab enriched peat soil microbial communities from McLean, Ithaca, NY, United States - MB31MN | ecosystem: Environmental > Terrestrial > Soil > Wetlands > Peat | place: USA: New York... | reverse complement strand
GAGGGGCTGCCGGGAAAGCTCACCGTGCGGGACAGCGTCCCGTCTTCCCGCAGGATCCGAATCCCGCCGCGCTGGTAGGCTTGATCATAGGTGATGTGATCGGCGTCGAAGCCCACCTTGAACTCGTGTCGTCCCCACTTCGCAATCGGCGCCAGCACCAGGTTGGCGATCCCCTGCAGCCGGCCGGAATGGCCCTCGGCGGTCTCAAAGTAGTTGCCGCTCGTGCTGTCGGGAGTGATCACGTAGGTCTGGGTGCCCATCGGATGCTCGCCGCTCTGAAAGCGGCTGTAAGCAACGCCGAACTCCATGAGCATGCCGTTCGAGAGCAGGGATTGGTCCTTGAGGGTGACGAAGTCGACGGACTCGTTCCGGTTGACCGTCGTCGAGATGGGATTGAAAAGATCGAGGCCCGCGTGATAGTCGCAGAATTCGTTCACGAGAAAACTGCTGGTGAGAATGTTGCGCGGCGTCAGGTTCACCTGCACTTTGGCGAGGTTGCCGAAGCGCCAGATGGAATTGCGGTCGGCCCCCGGCGGAAGCCCATTCACGACATTGAGGTCGTACTCGCCCTCGGGCGCGAGCAGAAACCAAGCCTTTCCCTTGACGATGGGGCCGGAGACGGCTCCGCGCGGCGTCCAGGTGTTGATGTAAAGGCCGTTGTGGCTCGCGAGCGAGGGGACAAAATCCGTGCCTGAGAACCGGAAGCGATCGTCGCCCATGCCGCTGTTCATGCTCAGGATGCCGCCCGAAGCCTTGCCGTATTGAGCGGCATAGCGGCTGCTCTCGACGTCGACGCTGCGCAGCGCGTCCACGTTCACGCGCATATCGAAGGAACCCGTGGCGGGATCGGTGATGTTGAACCCATCGAGCACATCCTGGATCTGGCGCGTGGACGAACCGTCCACGTGGAGTTGGCCGGAGGCGTCCTGCAAAACGCCGGGCAGCAGCGGCAAGGCGTAGCGGATATCGCGCGGCACCGTGTAAGGGAGATCGATGATCTCGCGGCTCTCCAGCGAGTGGGTGGAGACCGTCTTCTGCGGATCAATGGTGGCGGGGGAGGCGACTACATTCACGGCCTCGTAGAACTCGCGCTCATGATTCAGCGTTACGTCAGTAACCTGAGTCTCGCCTACGCGCACCTCGTCGTGAGTGACCGCGTAGAAGCCTTCCTTCTCGACGCGAAGCCGGTAGACACCGGGATCAAGGTCCGTAAACTTGTAGCGGCCGGCGTAGTCCGTCTCGCCTTTCACCGCCTGGGCCTGACCTCCCGTCGGCGTCAGGGCGATGCGCGCTGAGGGGACTGCCACGCCGTTTTCGTCAACTACGGTTACGAGCAACTCGCCCTTCTCATCGGCCCCAAGAGAAAATGAACCACAAAGGCACAAAGGCACAAAGAAGACCAGAACGCTTCTGCCAATGAGGAGAAGCGAAGCCAACTGTTTTCTCCGGCCGCGGCGTCGCGCGCCCAGCCACAGACTTAGCACTCGCATGAGCATCAGGGATCATTTTCGCTCAAATGCCCCGGAATACGGTAGGTCGTAGACGGCATACGGGGGAAGACCGGTAGACGGTAGACGGCATACGGTAGACGGGGAAGACCTGTCTACCGTCTACTGTCTACCGTCTACGTCTTCTCAGTGCCTTTTCCCCGAATGCGACGACCCGCTGTGACGGCCTCCACCGCCGCCCCGCGAGCCACCGCCACCCCGCGGCGCACTGCGGCCGCCACCACCGCGCGGCGCTCTGTAGCCACCGCCACCACCCCGGGGGGCGCTGTAGCCGCCTCCGCCACGCGGGGCACTATATCCTCGGCCGCTGGGGGCGCGATACCCGCCGCCGCCGCCACCACCCCACGGCACGCTGTAGCCACCACCGTTATTCCTCGGAGCGCTATTCCTATACCCGCCTGAATTGCTCGGAGCGCGCTGGTTCATGATCGGCCGATTGAGTTGGAGCGGCGGCCGGTTGTAACCGCCAGACGATTGGCGCGGCATCCACTCACTGGACCTGCCTCCCGCACCCAGTTGACTTCCTCCCGGCCGGGAAGCGAAACGCTGCCATCCGCTCGACTGCCGCTGCTGCTGGCGCGGGCCGGCAAAACTGCGTTCTGGAGGTATTCCTCCGCGAAACTGCCCCTGACTGGAACCGTTGGGAGCGGGTTGTGCGAAGCGCCGCCAGCCGGATGCCGCGGTCGATGCGCGGTTGACAGGGTTCCCACCGACTCCCGGACGCCCCGCGCTTACGAAGGGCGATTGTCCAGGTCGTTGACCCTGCGCAAACCGAGCCCCTGCACCAGCCGTCGAACCTTGACGGACCGCCTGCTGAATCTGAGCTTGTCGCTGATTGAAAGGCACGGGCCCAGCCGCCGGGTGGTTCCTGCTGAAGAAATGTTGCGTCACGGCGCCCTGTCTTGGGATGCTCGAGGGCTTCGCGTCAACCTTAGTGGGCCGCAAGCTATCGCGCGTCGGCACCACCGGTAGTCGTCCGACGGACATCCGGCCCTGCTTGAACTGCTCCAGGCCGACAGGCTGGGGATGCGCCGGCACCCGGCCGCCCACAAAGGTCTTCTGGTCCACTGCGGTAATGCCCTGCCGGACACGACTGTTGTTGAAGGCCGCCAGCAGGTTGGAGCCGCCGGGCCTGTTCCCCTGCATCAAGGGTGCGATGGCGTTCGACCGGTTCCGAATGTCGGTGATGCTGGTGATGTTGGTGACGTTCACCGAGCGGCCCCCGCCGCCCCACCACGGGTGGAAGAAGTCGAGAGGACCAGTGGCCAGCCAGCCGATCGCGTCCCAGGCCAGACCCAAGCCAAAGCCCAAGCCTCGACCGGCCAATCCGAAGAAGGAGACGTAAGCCGGCGCCCACATGGGGCGATAGCCGCCGAACAGCCGCCCTGGCCACCACAACCAACTGCTGCCACGGAGGAACCAGCGACCGTAGTGGTAGGGCGCCCATCCCCAAGGCTCATAGGAAACCCAGGTCCAGCCATAGTACGGTTCCCACTCCCAGCGGCCGTCGCGGTACGGCGCCCAATCGGGTCCTTCCCCGGAAGGCTGCCACACATCGCCGTAGCCTGGCACATTCTCCCACTGACCATAGCGGTCGAGGTCCTGCGAGCCCGTATAGTATTGGTTAGTGTGGCTCCAGCTCCGGGCGCTCAGGATCGCATGGTCGCGATCGCTGTTCCACTGGTCCCAGTCATCAGGCCCCGGCGCGGGGTCAACGCGGAATTGAGCATCCTCGGTCGTGCCCTCGACGGTGATCATTTCGTTGTTTCTCACCCCGGCCGAGCCCTGCGGGGTGGAGATCTGGGCCTCCCCTCCCTTGCGCACCGTGACACGGGTTTCCGTCGGTGAGGCGACCTCGATACGGTACTGGCCCTCGCCGGCAGGCTCCACCGACACGCTCGGAGCATCGATCTCGACGTTGGCCTCAGTACCCTTGAACACGCTGAACTCAATCAAGCCCTGCGACACCTGCACCTGGATGTGATTGCGCACAAGGTCCGCTATCCTCACCACCGAACCTTGGTCCAGCCGCAAGACGTTGGCGTAGTCGAGCTGGATCTCGGCGCTCGAGCCGTTGCCGGTAGAGACGCTGTCGCCGGATTCGAGGGGCGTATTCTGCGTTGCCGCCACCCACTCGCCGGAGTCGCCACGCTGGGTCGAAACGTCGCCCTGAATCAGGCTGATACGGGCAACTCCCGGCTCTGGCCCCGCAGCACCGGGCTGTGGCTCCGCCTGGGCTTTGGCATTGCTGAGACCAATCAGGCTGAGGATGATTGCGACCAGCACCGTATTAAGCAGTTGACGTTTCATTTGGGCTGCACCTTCGCACTCGACCGTCCGTGGACTCCTCAGAGTCCAACCCAGCCGAAGGCACGTTACCAGCCATAATGCCATAAAGTTACATCTGACCAATATCTATCTATTCTTCAGTAAGTTAGAAAGGACTTGGGCATCGAGGACCGCGGGTGGCTATGGATCTCCTATGCACCCGATTGGTTGATTTCAGCCACTTCGCTGGCCGCTTACCACCGCACCTCATGCCTGTGCGGGATGCTGGGATAAGCTTCTCCAGGGCCAGCCCTTCCCTGCCCTTCCTGCCCAGCCGACTTCCCATTCGTTTCGCCCTTGCTTCTTCCTCATTCTGGTTCCGGTTTGCCTCTAGCCTTGCCACGGCCCCCATCAAAGGCCCGACCCTTAATTTTCAATAACATGGTGGCTTCGTTTCTTCCAAAAACAGTCGAAGGTTGAAGGTTGGAGATTAAAAGTCCGAAAGCCTCCAGGATGTGCCTTTTGATCCCCCGATCTGTCTTTTTTTCAAATCTGCCATCTCAAATCTGCGATCCCCAAGGGCCTGCGAGCCGTCGAAGCCGATTCCCGGCCAACTTGAGGCACACGAAACCCTCACCTCGCGGTGGCCTGACCGCGGTGTCCGGGAATGACGACATACCTCGCTTATCTAACTTGCCTGTTCAACCTCCTCACCGGTTTCGCTGTCGGGCTCGGCCTCGGGCCGCGCACCCGGTCCAGCGTGGCGGGGTGCTTTGGGCGGGAGGACGCCCGGCGCTGCCGCTTCTGCGGCCGAGGGCTCGGAACTCACTTCCGAGGCCGCGGTCTCGACCCCCGCTTGGGGCGCGTCATCCTCCACTTCCGGCTCCGCTTCCAGCTCCGCGTTCTCGCGTCCCGAGGGCGCAATCGGCGCGTCCCCAGGTTCCGTGGACACCGACGCGGGCGCATCGTCCTCAACCCCGACGGGGGACGACCCTCCTCTAGCGTCGCCAGGACGCAATGCGGGCGCAGAATTCCCCGCCCCGGCCGCTTCTTGTTCCTGCTCCCATTGCAGTTGCTCGCGTTCCCACTTGCGGTGTTGCCGCAGGTCCTTCCGCAGCCCCATCAGCAGTTTCACCTTGCGATCGATCGCCCGGTCCAGCGAATTCGCTTCCCGGATCATCCACTGCCAGTCCTCAGCAGGCGCCAGGCGCGAGCCCCGCGCCCACATCGTCAGTTCGATGTGATCGCGCCGGAACAGCGCATACTGGGCCTCCACCTCCCGCGTTTCGTAGTCGATGTAATGAAGCAGCATCTGGCGCAGTTCCTCCGGGTCTTCGCCTTCCAGGGCCTGGGGATCGGCGAGCTGCTCAAACAGACCCTTGATTGTCACGCCGTTCTCCGTGGTCTCCGTCCCGTAGAGGTACCTCACGTGCTCGGCGTGGTCGCTCGAAAACTTGCGCCCCTCGCAGTCCTCCCGGAGAAGACGGAGCACCCCCAGGGTCTCCTCGAAAGCGGCAGGGGAATCCTTGAGGCGACGCAGGCCGATACGGGTCGCTTCCTCTACATCGACCGTGTCGCGGATGAACTCGCGCGCCCGGCGCCGGCCCTCGGCGTCGGCCCGCTGCTTGGCATCGACCAGCCTCGCGTCGCGGGCGCGCTCCAGGCGCTGTTTGCGCCACAGCAGCCAGGCTAGTTCCTCCACCTCGACATCGATCAGGGGATCCTGGCCGCAGCCCCAGCAGCGCTTCAGGCGGTCGACGAGTTCGTCGAACTCGTCGGGATCCTCGCCCAGCTCGATCATGGCGACGCGGGTGCGGAGGTTGGAGTAGATACCGTGGCAGAGGGCGTTGAGGCTGGAACGCTCCTTGCCGGCCTCGGTGCGCGGTCCGGTGGACCGCTGGGCATTCTGCCGGTTGGCGGCAGTCTTCTTTTCTGTAACGCTGATTGGTTTGGTCAAACCCATACTATCTCCTTTCAAACTGTCGAAATCGGTGAAGTAATCGAATCATTGAGTCATTGAGCCATTGAGTCATTGAAAAAAACGTCCTCGATTTCAATGACTCAATGACTCGATTCTTCAAGTACTCACTTTAGACGGTACCACTATAGCATAGGCTACAGAGTCTGTCAAGAGGGGAAATTCAAGAAAAATAGGCTAGAGGCGGGTAGGTTGTGGCGCAGACCTTTAGGTCTGCGGTTCTTCTTGAGGTGTGAGGTTCTTTTTGAAGTGTGGGGTTCTTAGCAGGGGCACAGCCGCAAAAACGAAGACCAAAGGCCGCAGACCTAAAGGTCTGCGCTACAACTCTCCTCATTACTTGCAATGGCCGGCGGAGCCGCTGGCCATTGCCGAGAATTGGATTGACCCGCAGTTGTATAATCGCCCTGTGTCGGAAGAGCAGGAACCTGCTCTTCCAAAGTCTTTGGCGATTCCGAGGTTTGAGGCATCCATGAGCTCGACGGAACGGAAGAACAACATCCCGACCGTTTTCATCTCCTCCACCGTGGAGGACCTGAAGGCGTATCGTACGGCCGCCGCCTACGAGGCGGATCGGGCCGGATTCAAGGTCCTTATGAAGGAGTACTGGGTTGCCAGCGGGGGGAAGCCGCCGCTCAGAAAGTGCTTGGAAGAGGTGTCGAAAGCAAACGTTTTGGCCGTGATCGTAGCGCACCGCTATGGATGGGTTCCCCAGGACCAGCCCGGCGCCGGCGCCGAGAGCATCACCTGGCTGGAATGCCGGCGGGCGGTGGATGACGGCAACGAGGTCCTCGCCTTCCTCGTTGAGAAAGACTCGGGCGACTTCAAATGGCCGCTGGAGTGGCGGGAGTCCTATCGCGCCATGGCTGCGACTGAGGAGGAGGAGGCCACACCGGAGCTTCAGGCGGAGGTCCAACGCAACGTCAAGAAGTTGCGGGAATTCAAGCAGTGGTTGTCAGGCCTTGGGATTCGCGCGACGTTCACCAATTCGGACAGCCTGCGGGCTGAGGTCGCCGCCGCACTGCGCGATTGGCTCACGCGGAACCCGGAGTTTGCTGAAGCCTTGGAGCCTCGCGGCCGGGACGACCCACGCGTTTATTTGAGAGCCCTGCGTGAGCAAACAGCCTGGATCGACATTCGCGGCCTGCACGTAGGCACGCAGAAGGTCCACCGCTTTCCGATCGAAGAACTTTACATCCCGCTCACCACGTCGGGCGGCTTCCTAGAAGCTGGTGCGATCAGCGGCGCGGGCAAGAGAGCGGCAAGGGAGAAGGGACTGGAGACCGCAGGCCGGGAACCGATGGAACTGGAGGATGCTCTCGCCTCACGGCGGTTGGTGATTGTGGGTGATCCGGGGGCGGGCAAGACCACCTTCCTGGGGCGCATCGCTTTCACGCTATCCGGCGCTTGGCTCAAAGAGGAAAGTCCGTCAACTCCCCCCGGGGATCACGCTATACCGGGCCAAGAGAGCCAGGGTGGCTCGTCCTTCCCCGGACGGCTGGAATCCGCTTTCCGCCGGACCTTCCTGGGTGAGGCCGTGGAAGGGAAACCCCGCCAGCCGAAAGGGGCTGCCGCACAGCTCGAACCGCCCTTTCCCGTCTCGATCCGCGTCGCCGACCTGGCGGACCACATCCGAAAGTGCCGCGAGCGCCCCGGTTACGCGGGACCGGCGGCGGCCGAGGCGCCCGCATGGCTGGTGGACTTCCTGAAAGCGCAGAATGAGGACTTCAACTGGGGGCTGGATGAAGCGTTCTTTCGCCAGAAGCTCGAGAGCGGCGAGGCGCTCCTTCTGCTCGACGGCCTGGACGAAGCTCCGGGACGAATGGCGCGTGAGCGCGTGGCGCGGCTCTTTGAGAATGCCACCCAGGCCTACAGCCGTTGCCGTTTTGTGGTCACCACCCGGCCTTTGGCTTACATCGGCGCGGCCACACTCGCGGGCTTCCAGGTTGCCCAGATCGAGCCGTTAACCCAAGGGGCGGTCCAGAAGTTCCTCGAGAAATGGTGCCACGAGCTTTATCCGGAAAGCGCCGGGGAAGCCAAGCGCCACCTGGCGGAGCTGAGCGAAGCGTTGGCCGGCCGGCCGGATATTCGCCGCATGGCCTCGAATCCGGTGATGCTGACGGCGCTCGCCGTCGTGCACTGGAACGAGCGCCGGCTGCCGGAGCAGCGGGCTGACTTGTACCAGTCTATCTTGACGTGGCTGGCGCGAACGCGGGAGCGGCGCCCGGGGCGGGAGCCCGCCGAGCGCTGCCTCGCGCTGCTGGAGCACCTGGCGATGGGGATGCAAAACGCGCCCGGGGGCCGTGCCGTGCAAGTCTCCACGGCCCGGGCGGCGGAAATCCTCGCCCCCCAGTTCACCACGGCGGCGCAAGGGGAGCGCCTCGGCCGAGCCCGGGACTTCATCGCCCAGGAGGAGGTGGACAGCGGCATCATCGTGAGCCGGGGCAGCGATGTGCGGTTCTGGCGCCTGACGTTTCAGGAGTACCTGGCGGCGAAGGCGATCGGCGGATTGGGAGAATGCGACCAGCACAAGCTCTTGTTGAGCGAGAACCGGATTTACCGCCCCGAGTGGCGCGAGGTAGCGTCGCTGCTGGCGGGAGTCCTGAGAGAGCAGGGCGCCCCGAAAGTGGACGGCCTGATCTCCGAGATGCTGAATCGCCTCGGTGATCGGGCCTCGCTGGCGGAACGGGCAAAGTGCGTGGGATTGGCAGGAGCGATGGTGCGCGATCTGAGTCCGCTCGCGTACCAGCCTGGCGACCCGCGTTACCAGACGATGGTGCAGTCCGTCCTGGGCATTTTTGACGCGGAGAAGGCTGGTTCGATCGAATTCAACGTGCGCCTGGAGGCGGCCGAAGCCTTGGGACAGGCCGGTGACCCGCGCCTGCCGAGAGACAACTGGATTACCATCGAAGCCGGCACCTTCTGGATGGGCGCGCAGAAGGCCGACCCTTCGCAGCCCGGCTATGACCCCGAGGCATACGCCGATGAATCGCCGGTGCACGAGGTCTATCTGGATGCCTATCAAATCGGGCGATATCCGGTGACCGTACAGGAGTACCAGCGCTTTATGGATGACGAAGGCTATGAGAGCGAGCGGTGGTGGAAGGCGGGAGGCTTCGGGCATGCGAAGGAACCAGAGGGCTGGGACGAGCAGGTGCAGCGTCCCAACCGGCCGGTGGTGGGGGTGAGTTGGTTCGATGCGGTGGCGTATTGCGCCTGGCTGGCGGCACGGGCGCCAGGAGTGAGGCTGCCAACGGAGGCAGAATGGGAATGCGCGGCACGGGGTGTAGGTGCGAGGAAATACCCGTGGGGAAATGAAGAGCCCGATGCGCGGCGCGCGAACTACGTTGCCGAGGTAGGGCATGCGACGCCCGTCGGGTTATACCCGCGGGGCGCGACTCCCGAAGGCGTCGATGACCTGGCAGGGAACGTGTGGGAATTGCTGGCGGACTGGTTCGGGGAGGATTACTATCAGAAGTCGCCGAGCCGAAACCCGAAAGGCCCGGCGTCTGGCGATTCACGGGTCCTGCGGGGCGGCTCCTGGTTCGACGATCCCAGGGACGTTCGCGTCTCCTACCGCGGCTGGTACGCGGGCGATGGGGACAACAACATCGGGTTCCGTTGTGTCCGGGAAGTGGTCCCTTGATTCTTTTCTCTTTTACCTTTTCTCCAGCGGCTCCGCTCCTAGCCTTTGTCAAGAATTGGATGTGCGGCAGGTCAACCAGGCTTGACTTTTAAGCGTGATAAGATACATTTATCGGGTTTTAACCAGGGCGACATAAGTTGTAGCGCCGGGCTTCAGCCCGGCATCTTCCGCGCCCAAGCCACACGGGCCGCCTGCATCATGTGCCGGGCTGAAGCCCGGCGCTACAACTTATGTCGTTCGGTATAGAAACAAACCCACAAATCCGCCGCGGCTTACAGGCTTTAGGGAGGTAGTGCGATGGCAAAAAAACTGGCGATCACGATTGCCGGTGCGGTTTCATTGGGAAGCTATGAGTCGGGCGTTGCCTTTGAAGTGCTGGATGCGCTTTCTCAGCACAATCAGTGGGCTGACGAGAACAATTGTCCCGAGGAACGGATCGAGCTTGATGTGCTTACCGGCGCTTCCGCAGGTGGGATGACAGTAGCTATGATCGCGCAGCGGCTGCTGTTCGACGGGCCGGCAATGAGCGAGCCTTACGACAATCCTCTTTACAACGCCTGGGTGAAGGGGGTCGACATCGTCGGACTGCTGGCGCGAGGGTCCGACGAGCCCGTTACTCATTCTGTTCTATCCTCCGACCTCATCAGCGAGATTTCGGAGACGTACCTGATGGGTCGGTACCCGAAACTGCCACAACCGCCGCCGCCACCGCCGACTCCGCAACCACATCCGGCCTTACCTTCAGACGGCAGGCTCCAACTAGGCCTTGCCCTATCGAATCTGACTGGGGTGGACTATTCCCGTCCCACGAAAAGTGGAGGTCAGTTTACCT
>Ga0326728_10026556_pt1 | contig 10231 bp, 4 predicted proteins | sample MB3enrmetagenome_FD_207602 | JGI IMG/M metagenome (GOLD analysis project Ga0326728, IMG submission 207602) | Lab enriched peat soil microbial communities from McLean, Ithaca, NY, United States - MB31MN | ecosystem: Environmental > Terrestrial > Soil > Wetlands > Peat | place: USA: New York... | reverse complement strand
GTAATGAAAACCGGCAAGCCGGACTGGATGCTCCAGATGCCCGACAGCTCCCATCCGCCCAGAGCGGTCTTCGCGAAATGGTTGCCGGAGGTGCGGAATATCGGGATGTCGTAGACAAAGCTGAGCACCCCGATATGGGTGATGTCCATCTGCGACGGACCGATGTACTGGTTGATATTGTACGGATCCATCACAACGTTGTTATCGTCGCTGCCGAATTCCGAGACGGGGTCGACAGAGCGCGAGAAGGTGTAGGATCCCTGGAAGTACAGATCCTTGCCCAACTGGGAACGCGCACTCAACTGCATGCTGTTGTAATGCGCGTTTTCGTCGTTCTCGCCCTGCTTGATATCGCCGAAGCCAAGGTAGGGAACCACAGTGTTGATATTCACGGTGCCAGCGATGATGGCCGGCAATTCCGACTGGGCGGGAAGATTAATGTCCCGGTAGTCGAACTCATGGCTGCTGTGATTGCCGACGTAGGACGCCGTAATCACGGTGGCGCGGCCGAGCTGCTGCTGAACGCCGATGCTGTACGAATAGGTCGTCGGGTTCTTGAAGTCGGTCGGCGAGATCGTCGTCAGGCCGGCCACCGAAATCGGCAGGGCAACTGTGGAGCCGGTCTGGATGTTAGTGTTGGGGTTGCTGAAGAATACGCCGCTGTTGGTTATCGAGATATCGTTCGGGACGTTCGTCGCGCCGTTATACATGTCGTTCCCCTGGATGCGCTCGAACATGGAACCGAACCCGCCGCGGAGTACGGTCTTGCCTTTGCCCGTCAGGTCGTAGGCGAAGCCCACGCGCGGACCGAAGTTGTCCCAGTGGTTGTTCACCAGGCCATTGGGGTTCCCATTGAGGCCGCCGACACCGACCCCGTTCGTGTAGAACAAGGCCCCGTTGAGAATTGAGTTCGTACTCGCGGTCAGTCCCGGACTGTTCGGGCTGATGCAGTTTCCACCGCAGCCGAGAATGGCCGCGTCAGCCGGGTTGTACTGGCTGGGGTAGAAATCCGAACTGAGGTGGTTGACTTCATAGGTGTGCGGAATGCCGTCCCAGCGCAAGCCAAGATTCAAAGTGAGCCGGTTGTTCACACGCCAGTTGTCCTGGAAATACACGAACGGCGACTGGGCGTCCCAGGTGCCCGAGCCCTGATACGCCAGTTGGGTGTAGCTGTTGGCGAGGCCCAGCAGCATATCGGCGAAATCGTTGCCGGTGTATTTCCCGTTGAAGTTGTACGATCCCTCGGTCTCTCCAAAGAAGCTCTGCTTCTTCGAATAGAGCGCCCAGCCCGCGCCGATCTTCATCTGGTGCGAGCCCTTAGTCCAGGAAAGATCCTCGCGGACCTGATAGTCGTTGGCGGAATTAATCCACGGGAACTGGGTTGGGTCGTAGCTGGTGCCGAGCTGACCGAGCGAGATGCCCGGGTTCTTGTCAGCCGGGTTGTTACCGGTGAAAACCCCGGGTGCGCTATAGCCGCTGGGCTGCGTAATCACGCCATTCGGAATGATGGCTATGCTGTTGCCGTCGTAGTTGAATGCGGTCTCGCTCAGCAGCGTCGGGCTGATGGCCCAGGTGGCGTGAATCACGCCGGTCTTGGAGGGGTTGCTGAACGTATTGCCCACTGTGTTTACGTTGTCCCCGCTCCACATCGGCGGGTTGTAGTTCTGCGTAGTCGGTTCGGACAGCCAGTGGCCGAAAACCCAGAACTTGTCGGAGAACTGGTGATCGATGCGCACGATCTCCTCGCGCACGTCGGTGGGCACCGGGGTAGCGCCGATGAATTGGCTCCCGCTGGTGGCCGCCGGGAAAATGCCCTCCTTCAGCAGCAGTTGAATGTTGGGGTCCAGCAGCGATGCTGGAATTGTGTTGTTCGGGAATGCCTCGCCCGGTTGGAGACCCAGAGCCTCGAATTTTGCCAATTCCGTCGCGTTCACCGCGCTGGCAAGCGGCACGTGGGCCGCCGAGGTCAGAACACCGCCGTACTCGCTTGTTGCCGGCACAGTGGTATCGAGGGTGCTCCCCGGCTGGATCAGCTTCCGCCACTCCATGTTATAGAAGAAGAAGGTCTTGTCGCGATTCTTGTTGTAGAGATGGCCAAGCGTGACTGGCCCGCCCACGTTAAAACCGTAAGTGTTGAGCCGCAGCTCGGGGTTCGGCTGTCCGGCCTTGTTCAGGAAAAAGTTGTTGGCGTCGAAGTCGTTGTTGCGCACGAACTCCCACGCCGAAGCATGGAAATCCTTCGTCCCGGACTTGAACACCATGGAGATCGTCGCCGCGGAGGTCAGACCGAACTCCGCGCTGTAGTTGGATGACAGCACGCGGAACTCGCCGATTGCGTCCAAAGATGGGGCGATGATGCTGCGGCTGGCGCCGCCGCGGTCGTCCTCTTCCGCGCCGTCCGCCATGTACAGATTGTGATCGGCCCGCAGACCGTCGAAAGCGATGGCCGTACTGGAACCCTGGGCGGTCGGAGCCTGGAAGCTGTCAATGTCGTTGGCGACGCCAGGCACCAGCAGCGCCAGACTATAGATGGTGCGGCCGTTGGTGGCAAGCTGGGTCACCTGCTGGCCGGTGACCACGTTGCTGACCTCACCGGTATCCGCTTGCACCTCAATGGCATTTGCCTCCACTTTGACGCTCTCGGTGGTGGAGCCGATTTCAAGGGCGAAATCTTCACGAATGCGGTCTCCAACCTGCAGAATGACGTCGGTTTTCTCGGCTGTCTTGAACCCGGACGCTTCCACCTTGATGGTGTAGTGCCCGATAGGAATGTCCGCGGCCACATACTCGCCAGTAGTGTTGCTGACTAAGTGGTGCACCACGTTGGTTTCGGTGCTTACGATGGAAATTTGTACGCCGGGAACGGCGGCCCCTGACGGGTCCGTTATGGTTCCGACGATTGTTGCCTCCTGCGCCGACGCCACTACGGCGAAAGCGAGGACGAGCAAGCAGAAGACTGAAAAGCGAGACATCTTCAAGTGCTTCACGATTATCTCCCTGAGCTTTTGCAATCGAACATCAGCGATACACGTCCACTAGTAGAAAACGAGTAGCCCTGGTGTGCTGGGTAGAGTATGTAACCGGCTCTGTGGGTGGTCAACACATAACGGTTTCACAATAAACCGTTGCATGTGCCCAAATAATAGTAAATAAGTTCTCTTTGCTGCCATGTCTTAACGTGGATTTTGTGCGCCGCGCGGCTTACACCTGAGCAAGGTGGAACGTTACTCTGGAACGTACTGCCGCCGTGCATTACTGACGCATTTGCCCCGCCGCTTCCGGGTCCTCCGCGGCTCAGGCTCGCCTCTGCTCGGCCGAGAGAGTCGCGTGGTGTAGTGTCACCGCCCACGGCGCGGTGGGGGAGCCAACCTCCAAGTTTCCTGAAGAATGGTCACCGGTCTTTCGTGTGGTGGCTATATACTGTATTGAAAATGGGCTCCAGGTTGAGTGTTCGTCTGCCATCCGTCGCGGAATGCCGCGAGGAATTGCGAGTGGTACTGTCATCCCGTGTCTTTCGTCAGGCTGAGAACCTTTCCCGGTTGCTTGAGTACGTCTGTGAAAAGGCGTTATTGGGTCAAGCCGAAAGCGTCACTGAATACACCATCGCAGTGGATGTGTTCGGCAAGCCGCGCGCTTTCCGGGACAGCCGCGATTCCAGCGTCCGAGTGGACGTGCATCGGTTAAGGAAACGGCTCGCTCTTTTCTACACCCACGAGGGCTCCGGCCACGCATTGAGAATTGTCATTCCGCCGGGCAGCTATGTGCCCGATTTTCAGGTGTGTCATGTTCCTCCCGCTGTGGCGTCGCGGTCCGAGGAGGCTCAGAGCGCTGAATCTAATGCGGTGGGCCCTCCCGTGAACAACGGATCAACCGTCCTGGCCGCCAGTGAGGAAGCCGCGGCCGAACTTCCCGCGCCACCTGCCGGAAGGCCGCTCGGGTCGCGCCTTGTTCTGGCCTTACTGGCGACAGTGTTGGTTGCCATCGCGGCGGCTCTCTGGCTGACCTTGAGGCATGAACGCGCAACGCCGCAGGTCGCAGCTTCCCACGCGAGCATTGCACCGGCGCCGCTTACGAATGGGGAAGTTCACATTCTCGCGGGTTTTGCGGGAGACGCCTGGACAGATGCCGCCGGCCACCTGTGGCAGCCGGACCGGTATTTCATGGGAGGCGTGGCCCATCCCGGGCGCAAGGAGCTGCGATCAGCGCCGCCCGGGCGCAGGCTGTTTCAAACCATGCGCGAAGGGGTTGCCGACGACGTTTCGGAGGAGCGGCCGGGATTTTCGTACGACATACCCCTGCGGCCGGGAACCTATGAGCTCCGGCTCTATTTCGCCGACCCACTGGTGGAAGTGACACCTCCGCTGGAAACTGATGACAATCAGAACGCGCGCCGCTTCGCCGTTACCGCCAACGGCCGGCCGTTGCTGCAGCAGTTCGACGCAGTGGCCGACGCAGGGTACGCCGATGTCGACGTACGCGCGTTCAAGGACATCGCTCCCGGCTCCGACGGGAAGCTTCATCTGGACTTCGTCCCGCAACCGCACCGCCCGTTCGTCAACGCCATTGAGCTTGAGCCAGCCCGGCTGGGCCATGCCAATCCTATTCGCATCGCCAGCAGACCGTCCCCCTACACAGATACCGACGGAAAGACCTGGGGACCGGATGACTATTTTGTGCGGGGGCGGCAGGTCCGGCACCCGATGCCCGAGGCAGCTCGCGATCTTCCCGAACTGTTTCGCTCCGAGCGCTATGGGAATTTCAGCTACTCCATTCCCGTGCCGGCGGGATCTTACACTCTTACGCTTTACTTTGTCGAGACGCTTTTTAGTCCGCTTGCGCCCTCGCTCTTTTGCCGTGGACCGGGGTGCCGGGTATTCGACGTGAGCTGCAACGGAACAACCTTGTTGCGCGATTTCGATATCTACCAGGCCGCAGGAGGCGCCTTCCGGCCGGTGGTGCGGAAATTCTCCGGTCTTCGACCGAACGGCCAGGGCAAGTTATTGGTGTCTTTTTCATCCTCGACGAACTATGCTGAGGTTCGGGCCCTCGAAGTAATCGACGAGGCTCCGTAGCAGTATCAGGCCGCAGAAGAAAGGCCGGAAAGCGCTCGCTCACCCGCACGGCTCAGAATCGCGAGCGCCTGCTAGATCAGGCTGCACTCCACCTTGTTCACTTTTTCGGCGATGACTTCGAGCAACCACGGAGATCCCAGCAGGCGTTGTGTAAAAGGCGATTGCGCTGCTGAGTCCAGACGATTGTGCGAACCGTGCGGACACACCGTGAACCCCAGTTTGTCCGCAACATGGCATCCGGCGCGGACGATATCGGCGATGTCGCGATTCTTCGGGCTTACCGATCGCCCTGTGGCGCACTGGCTCAGATCGTCCGGCATGGTCCAGCGGGAAAACAACGCCTCCGTAATCTCGAAGGAACTGGCGCCAAAGGCCGCCTCCTCGAGATCGCAAACAGAGTGGCCTTCCTCGGTTGCTACTTCAAGCACGCGCTCGTACTGCCGGGGATACTCGCTGATCAGCGCGAGTTGCCCCACGCCATGCAGGAGCGCGGCGGTGTAGGCGTGGTCCATGCGTGCGACGCAATCGATCATGTGCTCGCAGAGCAGCGCGGAGGCCAGGCTATGCCGCCAGCAATGGCGGATAAGCTCGCTGCCGGGCCCGCGGGGCAGGAATCGCCACAGGCAGGCAGTGAAGACGATCATCTCCGTCCGGTCCCGGCCGATGATGGCGAGCGCGTGGAGGATGCTCTTGATCTCGGCGCGCAGATTGAACAGCGCGGAATTCGACAGACGCAGGACCTCGGTGGAGATTGAAGGGTCCGTGGTTATCAGGCGCGCGAGATCGGCAAATGATGCCTCTTCGTTGATGAGCCGCATCAGCCGCAGCGCGACCGGTGAGAATGCGGCAAATCGGGATTGCCGGGCCAGACGATCGATTACAGGCGCTGCATCACGGGAAACCGTAGTCAGAGTGGTCATCTCGCCCTTCTCGGTCATATCGAAGAAAAGAGATCCGGAGTAGAGCTTTACTCGATTTCCCGTTTTGGCTACAGAAAATCCTGTTAATTATCGCTATCCTCGGGCGAAGGATCGTGCGAACTTGTTGTTCCCACAGGAGTAAGCGCGTGTGACCGGCGACTCACCGTCGATCCGCCGGCGGTCGCCGCCCTGGCCGTTTCCCGGCGCATGAGCTGACCGGATGCAGCCCTCGCCGTGGCGACGAACTCATCGCAGGCCTGGATTCGGTCGCGGCAGGACTCGCACAGAAGAAAATGCTCCTCGAACGGCGCGCTCTCCTGTTCGGTCAACCGGCCGCACGAGTAGGATTCCACGAATTCCTCACTGAACTGCGCACATGGATTGTTAGGTATCACACAGTTCTCCCGAGGACTACGACTGGAAGGTCTGTCGCGTGGTAGCCCTCTGCGGACTAGTGACGCATGGAGGAGTAGGTTCTCACGAAAAGTGCGCTGAGCACCTTCTGCTGCAGCTTCTTCTTGCCCAGCTCGCCAAACCGCGCCTTGGCCCGGGACTTCAGAAGCCGGAACTGGGTCTCGGTCAGCTCCATCTCTCGGCAGATCTGGTCCTGGCTCTCTTCCTGAAGGTAGAAGCGCACCAGGATCTCTCGGTCCCTCTGCGAAAGGGAGTCGAGCACCCGCCGCATCAGGGCGATGTTTTCGCGGGAGGCGAGACTTTGTTCGGGATTCCAGCTTCGATCCGGCAATCGGCAGTTGACGTCGATCTCGACTTCCTCGCGCCGGCTATGCACCAGATCGTCGATGTGCGCGGCCACCTGGCGTCGAACCACCGTTCGCACGAAGCCCATAAGGCGTTCCGGTTCGCGCAGATCACCGCGGCGGATGGCCTGCACGACGATCAGGAACGTGTCGTGGACGCGATCATCCAGCTCCTGCGGGCCGAGTTGACGGCACAGATAGAAGCGGATGCCGCGGGCAAAGATGCGGTAAAGCTCCTCCATGCCCGTTGGGTCTTCCTGGCGAATCCGCTCCACCAGTTCAGACCAGTTGTTCGGCGTTTCTACGAGGCCCGTCTCCTGTGCTTGTTCGTCCGCGGCCTCGGTTTCGCCGGACTCGGTCTCCGGATCCGGTTCGCGTATCTCCACCGGACTGATTTCTACCGGACTGAGCTCGTCCATATGCCTACTCCTTCTTTACGGCAGGCCGCCGCCATTTCTCTTGTTTTCTCTGCCGTTTGCCATCCCGGACATACGTACCGTGGGCCCCTCAGTGGGCCTCATCAGAAGTCAGCTCTTCTGGTGAATGTACTAGTAGTACTAAGTAAAAGACTATAGACATATCCTGGGTAGATTTCTATAGGACCCAAGGAAAATTCTGTGGAAAACTATGCATTACATTGATCCAATGGATGAAAGAGCGAGTGCCGAGCATTGGTATCAATCTCCCAGGGGACCCCTGTGACAACACAAGCCATCAATTCTGTTCTTAATAGTACTAGTACTACAATGAATGAGTTTTGGCGTTGCTGTAGCATGAGGTCCTTTGCGACAAGTTTCTTGAACGCGGCGGGAGCTGGTGGTATTCTGAAGGCGACGTGGATTGATTTATGCTCCGTGTTTTGGGAGCTGGCTAATTGCAACCACGATAAAAAGTGCTAAAGGTGAGTCGGTCTTCGCAAATCTGAACCCCCGGCGCCCCCCTGTAGCCGGGGGTTTTTCTTGCCGGGAGGATTGGGCCGAATCGCCACGAAAGGACTTTCGCGTGAGCGTTTCAACTGCCCATGGTTCCATCCGAGGAAGTGAAGGGGATCTGGTCTCGGTACGCATTTTGACAGATCCGCGCCGCCTCGAAGATCTGCTGGAAACCCTTGCCACCGCCGAATTCCCCGTGAATCCGCAACTCTACCACCACGCCTCCAAGGTCACAGTAGAGTTTCCCGCGTATGCCTGCCAACTTGAACGGGTGAGAGATCTCGTCAGGGCTGGCGGCTTCGACGAAGATACGGTGTGCATCCGGGGACCTCTCGATCCGGTGGATTGACGGTGCGTGCGGCAGGTGCGCTAAGGGTTTGCCGCACGCCCTCCGATATCATAGGAACAGGACATCCCTGCCTCACTCAATGTCTGAGAAAAGCACCCCCGTACTAAATAGCTGGCTGGAGGACGAGCTGTATCTGGAATACCTCCACGACCGCAAGACCGTCGACGAAAGCTGGAAGAGCGTCTTCGAGGAGAACGGTCACACCGATACGAACGGTCATCCTGGCGATACCGCTGGCAATGGCCGCGTTCCGTTGACCACCACCACCGAGTCAACGCCGGTGACGACCGCTTTGGCGTCACTACCGCGGCATCAGCCAGTGGAAGGCGAACAGCTTGTTCCACTCCGCGGTCCCGCGGCAAGGATCGCGGAGAATATGACCGCGAGCCTGACGCTCCCTACGGCGACATCGCAGCGTCAGATTCCGGTGAAGGCCATCGAAGAGAACCGCCGCGTGCTGAATGACCATCGGGTGCTGAATGGACGAGGCAAAATCTCGTTCACGCATCTCACCGGGTGGGCCATTGTGCGCGCGCTGGAAAAAGTTCCCGCGCTGAACCACGCCTTCGCGGCAGGCGATGGAGAGATCTTCCGCGCCATCCGGCCAAAGATCAATCTCGGCATTGCCGTGGATGTCGCCGGGAGGGAAGGCTCGCGCTCGCTCAAGGTTCCCAACATCAAAGACGCGGGGTCGATGACGTTCGCGCAGTATTTGAATGCCTTTGACGACATTGTCGCGCGCGCGCGGACGGGGAAACTCGGTGTGCCCGATTTCGAGGGGACCACTATTTCGTTGACGAACCCCGGTACCGTCGGCACGGTGGCTTCGGTGCCGCGCCTCATGCCAGGCCAGGGGGCGATCATCGCGACCGGCGCCATCGATTATCCGGCGGCTTTCCGCGGCATGCCCGCGGAACTGCTGAATAATCTCGGCGTGAGCCGCGTGATGACGGTCACCTGCACCTACGACCACCGCATCATTCAGGGAGCGGAATCCGGTCTGTTTCTGGCGCGCCTGCAGGAACTGCTGGAAGGCCAGGACGACTTCTACGAACAGATCTACGCCGATATTCATGTCCCCTTCAAGCCGGTGCGTTGGGAAGTGGACAAGCGCGAGAAGATTGCCGCGCCCGGACTATCTCGCGCCGATGAAGCTGCCAAGCAGGCGGCCGTGCTCCAGCTTGTCCGTGTGTATCGGGTGCGCGGACATCTGATGGCTCAGCTCGATCCGCTGTCAACGGATCGTCCATACCATCCCGACCTCGATCCGGCCACCTATGGCCTGACCATCTGGGATCTCGACCGCGAATTCCACACGGGCACGTTCGCCGCCAGCGGCCACCGCAAGTACGCCACGCTGCGCGAAATTCTGGAGATGCTGCGGCAGACCTACTGCGGCACGCTCACCTGCGAGTACATGCACATCCAGCATCCCGAGGAACGCGAGTGGCTGGAACTGCAGATGGAACCCACCGGCAATCGCTGGGAACTGGATGCGGCCACCCGTGTGCGCGCCCTCAACCGGCTGATCGAAGCCGAAGAGTTCGAGCATTTCCTGCAGAACCGGTTCGTGGGCCACAAGCGGTTTTCGATGGAAGGGTCGGAATCGGCCATGACCATCCTGGACGAAACGCTGGAGCTGGCATCCGACGGCGGCGTGCGCGAAGTGGTGATCGGCATGGCGCACCGCGGCCGCATCAACGTGTTGGCGAATATTGTCGGCAAGCCACTGGTGCAGATCTTCTCCGAATTCGAGGGCAACGTCGATCCCGACAGCACACAGGGCTCCGGCGACGTGAAATACCATCTGGGCGCTACCGGAACGCGGCGCTCGGCAGAGGGCAAGGAGATCACTGTTTCGGTAGCCTTCAACCCGAGCCATCTGGAGGCAGTCGATCCGGTGGTGGAAGGCATCGTGAGGATCAAGCAGGATCGCATGGGCGACGAGTCGCGCGAGCGCGTAATGCCCATCCTGATTCATGGCGACGCCGCGTTCGCGGGGCAGGGAGTGGTGGCGGAGACGCTGAATCTTTCGCAGCTCTCCGGTTACCACACCGGCGGCACCATTCACATCGTCATCAACAATCAGATTGGGTTTACCACCAATCCGCAGGAGTCGCGCTCAGCGACGTATTCGACCGACGTGGCGCGCATGGTGCAATCGCCTATTCTGCACGTCAACGGAGACGATCCCGAAGCC
>Ga0326728_10026555_pt1 | contig 10232 bp, 4 predicted proteins | sample MB3enrmetagenome_FD_207602 | JGI IMG/M metagenome (GOLD analysis project Ga0326728, IMG submission 207602) | Lab enriched peat soil microbial communities from McLean, Ithaca, NY, United States - MB31MN | ecosystem: Environmental > Terrestrial > Soil > Wetlands > Peat | place: USA: New York... | reverse complement strand
CCCGGGTGATGCTGGCGCCAGGCTTGAATGTGCCGTCGGGGTAGCCGGCGATGTAGTTCTTACCGCTCAGGCTGCTGATAGCGTCGTATCCCCAGTAGGAGGCGGAGACATCGGAGAACGTGTTCGAATTCGCCGTCGTAGCTGCCGGAGAACCGGGCATGGAAGGCATGGATGACCCGCCACTTCCGCTCTGACCACTGCCACCGGCGGTGATGGATGATGCTGTTATCACCGGATAGGAAATGCCATCGGTATCCATGCCAGGATTAGTTTCTGTGTTTCCATTCAAAATGCCTGTCACAGTGACGGGAACGGGATTATTGCTACCACCGCTATTAACTTGGGCTGTAACTATATTCCAGGCAGTTAGTTGGGAACCAGTGCCGTTAAAAGTCCACGGGGTAGGATTGCCACCGCTGATTGTGCCATCGAGGTAATAGAAAACCCATTTCCCGTTTTGTTGGAAGGTTAGCCCCAGACCGGATTCTGCCATCATTTTCATATCGACCATTCCAGCCGTATCTTCATGAAGAGAAGCGACAAAATCATCCTCGGTTGTAACATATCCCGTGAAAGTCTGCGGTGCCGGTGTTGCAGCATATGTTGCGACGGATGGTTGTACAAATGCCGAGATAACAAGAAATGCCAGTGCGCTCAGCAGAAAAACCATACTCTTAAACATCTTCCGTGGTTCTGTCATTTTCAACCCCTCCAAATATCAATTTAGTGCTTCTTGGTCTTCAACGCGGTCAATGCTTGCATAAACTACCCTCCGTGCTTGGACACACCACCTTGCTGAGCAGCCACAATATTTGGATTTATTCTTTCTTGTCACATCCTCTCATTTTCATAGTCATCCTCTTTGCCTTCTCAAACCTGATTGAGATCTGGCTGACAGTGACAGGCAGGCGCCTATGGGAGCTGCTTTAGTCAGATACGTCTCTTGGGGAACTGGCAATTGCCAATTGACCAACATAAACAATGTAAGTTAATAAAATTACTAGTGATTATTGTAGATGAAGGCATGTTGGCGAACAATAGCCCAAAAGGGCTATCTTGCAAGAGCAACAGGGCTTGCCTCCAGGCAGCCCCTTTCGTCAAGAGTAACCCTGGCGTTACTGCCGGCCCAAAAGTGATAAAAGAGGCCGTCCCTGTAATTTTAGGGACGGCCCTGAATGAGGGGAACATCTTTACTCAGGTTTTAATTTATTGCTTCAAAGTAGCTTGGCGTCGCCGACAGGATCGGGAAGCTTTCCGTTCCACCGCCAGTGCCGGACGGTGTTTCTCCTACGGTGAAGTTGACCGTGTAAGTCTGGGCGGTCGTCCCGTCCTGCGCCGTCACCGCTACTGTTGCAGAGCCGGGTAGGGCGGTTGCCTGGGTGATTACCCCGGTGGCCTTGCCGGTATCATAGACGGTGGCGCTCACGGTCGGAACTGTGGCCGTTCCTGCCGCCAGAACCACGTTGTAGGTGGTGGTTTTTGGATCGAAGCTTGGCACCGTCGTCCCGTTGTATGTCAGAGCGCTCAGGGTATCATCCGTGTCCGGACCCGCCACTGTCACGGTGATGACATAGGTCTGCTTTGTCCCGTCCTGGGCGGTAACCACCGCGTCGATGGTGTTGGCGCCGCTGGAAAGGGATACCGGGTTGTCGACCGTGTTGTTGTTGACCTGAAGCACGTAAGTAGCATTGGAGCTTTCCGGCGTCGGGGTGACGTTGATGCTGGTCACGCCGTAGGCCACACTGTCGGTGTAGGTAAGGTTGGTAGCGGCGAAGGCCGGACTGAGAGTGCCCTGGTCGACTGCCAGGTTGCTCAGGGAAGCGTTGCTGGAGACGATGGATGTTACTGTCAATACCGGATAAGGTATCCCGTCACTTGCTGTGCTACCGTTAACTTTGGGATCATTGCCAGGATTAATTTCTGTGTTTCCAGTAAATGAGCCGGTTACAGTAATGTGAACGGGATTACTACCGCCATTATTATTAACCTGGTCTGTAACCATGTTCCATGCCGCTAACTGCGAGCCTGTGCCGTCAAATGCCCATTTACCGTTGCTGCCCACACTGTTGCCGTCAGAAATGGTACCGTCGAAGTAATAGAATACCCAGTCCCCATTTTGTTGAAATGTTACCCCCAAACCGGAATCTGCCATCACTTTCATATGGATCATGCTCGCAGTATCTGCCTTTAGGCTATCCTTGAAATCCCACTCGGTTGTAATATATCCCTGCAGCGTTACCGGTGTTGCCACGGAGAATTTGACCGTATAGGTCTGGGTAGTTGTCCCATCCTGGGCAGTGACCTTTACAGTTGCGGAGCCGGTCACGCTACCCGCCTGGGTGATTGCATAAGTGGCTTTGCCGGTGTCGTTCACTGTGACGCTTACGGTCGGAACTGTGGCCGTTCCTGCCGGCAGGGTCACGCTGTAGGTGGTGGTGCCTGTGGCGAAGCTCGGGCTGAGCGTACCCTGACTGACAGAAAGGCTGTCCAGGGTGGCGTCTGTGTCCGGATTCGTCACGGCGGCGATGGATGTTGCGTCTAACACCTGGTAAGATATCCCATAGCCGTCATCGCCATTGACAGGATCGGATGCTGTTCCAGCAAATGAGCCGGTTACAGTGACGGGAACGGGATTATTGCCGCCACCGCTATTAACTTGGGCTGTAACTATATTCCAGGCAGTTAGTTGGGAACCAGTGCCGTTAAAAGTCCACGGCGAACCACCAGAAGTAAATGTGCCATCGAAGTAATAGAAGACCCAAGTGCCGTCGGGCTGTTGGAAGGTGATTCCCAAACCGGATTCTGCCATCAGTTTCATATGGATCATGGATGCGGTATCGGCCCCGAGATTATCATAAAAATCATCTTCTGACGTGATATATCCTGTGAAAGTCTGTGCAGCATATGCAACGCCGGGGGGTTGTACGAATGCCAGTACGGCGAGAGACGCCAGCATGCTCAGCAGTAAAAGCAGGCTTGTAAATATCTTTCGTGATTTTGCCATCTTATCTCCTCCTATCATCAATGTTAATTCCTCCAAGATCTTCTTACGGGTCGCGGGCCGCTCCATCTACCTATCCCCCCCTGGCGAGCGGCCGGGAGAATTGCCGTTTTCAATAAATGCTATCGCCTTACTTTTCTTACTTTTTTAAATCTGCCGAACCCACGTGAGTTGCAAGCCAATATATGGTTGTATGTTAATAACTTTAGTAGTGTTTATTGTAGATGAGGCCGCGTTGGTCAACAATGGCTCAAACGGGCTATCTTTACAAGAGCAGAGTTCCGCCACACTGATTCTCTTGAACCGTAACAGGCGCCAACAGCAGATCGGCCTTAAGTTTTACGCATTCCGTTCGGGCCGGGCGTTAGCCCGGATGAGGATGCGGAGGACCTCCGCGGTGTTAAAAATACTAGTTGACAAGAGGGTCTGGAAGATATAAAAATTAATATAATTCGTATATGGATACTAATATATAGCAGGGCCTGAGACGACACGTTAGCAGTACCGGCTTCGTGTCGTTTATCCCCCCTCCGGGGGGTATCCGCCGCTAGCAGGTTATTTGCCGCAGCAAACTGGAGGTGGGGATTTCCAGTACCCGGTTATGGGAGTCTGGGGAATTCCAACAGGAGGACACGGGGGATGGTTGAATCTGTCACGCTAAAAGTTTACGGCATGACTTGCACGCTATGCTCGGCGACCATAGAAGCCAGCCTGGAAAAGATGGATGGTCTCAGCAAGGTTTCGGTAAGCTATGCTACCGAAAAGGCGATATTTGAATATGATGATGACAAGCAGGCATTGTCAAGCATCATAAAAGTAATAGAAAAATTGGGGTTTTCAGTTGAAGAAAAGGAATCTGATGCGGCCGAAAACGGTTTCGATCGGGAGCAGCACAAGTTGCTGAGGAGCTTGATCTGGTCGGTGGTTCTGTCTATTCCATCGTTGCTCTGCATGTTATCCTCAGTTGCCGGCTTTTTCCATGATTGGCTTGACCCGCAAAATCTCACTGCCTGGGGCAACTTTTTAGGCATTGTCGTCTACAACCTCTATGGCCTGCACAACTGGCGGCTGCAATTCATCATGGCCACACCCGTCCAATTCATTATCGGCGCCCGTTTTTACCGAAATGCATACCGGTCGCTGAAGATCGGCAAGCCGACCATGGATTTGCTTGTGGTGCTTGGCTCGAGCGCCGCTTATTTTTACAGTGCCTATGTGGGGTTTTTCCAACTGGGCGGCCATGATCTGGCGACGTCAAACATCTACTTTGAAGCGTCGACAACCATAATAACTCTGGTTTTGCTGGGGAAATATCTGGAAATGTGCGCCAAAGGCCGAATGTCCAAATCCATCAAGTCGCTCATGGAACTTTCTGCCAAGAGCGCCCGGATCATCAGGGACGATACGGAAGATTACGTTTTAATCAACGATGTCGTCGTAGGAGACATCGTCATCGTCAAACCGGGAGAGAAGATTCCGGTTGACGGCATTATAATCGAAGGCGATTCCTTGATAGATGAATCTATGCTGACCGGTGAGAGCCTGCCCGTGGAAAAAAGAGCGGGAGATCCCGTCACCGGGGCATCTCTAAATAAGTTCGGCGCCTTCAAGTTCAGGGCGACCAGGGTGGGAAATGCAACGAGGCTCGCCGAGATCATCAAGTGCGTCGAAGAGGCGCAGAGCAGCAAGGCCCCCATCCAGAATATCGCCGATAAAGTCTCCAGTGTTTTTATCCCCTTTGTCCTGCTAACCTCCCTGGTCACGTTTGTTATCTGGTATTTTGTGATTTACAAATTTGCGCTTGATGTTGCCATCATCAACGCTGTCGCCGTCCTGGTCGTTTCCTGCCCCTGCGCTCTGGGCCTGGCAACTCCGGCAGCCATCATGGTCGGACTTGGCAAAGGGGCGCAGAACGGCATTCTGATAAAAAACGGAGAGGCTCTGGAAAAAACGGAGAAAATCAATACGGTCGTCCTGGACAAAACCGGAACGCTCACAACCGGCGCCCCCGAGGTAACCGATGTAATAACTTCAAGCCCGGACTTTGAGGCGAGAGATCTTCTTAAAATAGCGGCCATTGCCGAAAAGAAGTCGGAGCATCCGCTTGGTGAATCGATTTATGAAAAAGGCAAAGAAGATGCCGGATCAGAGCTGGCAGATCCAGTTGAATTCAGGTCCATTCCGGGCAAGGGCATAGTGGCCCTGGTCGACAACAAGCGCGTGCTGATTGGTAATCCCGGATTGCTGGCTGAAAACCATGTTGCTCTGAACAACTTGGAAGCAATCGTTAATATGCTCAATGTCGGTGGCAAGACAGTGGTTTTTGTTGCGGTGGACGACAGGCCTGCCGGGGTCATTGCCCTGGCCGACAAGATCAAAAAGAATGCCGGCCAGGCGGTAGCCGAGCTTGAAAAACTGGGCATTGAAGTCTATATGATCACAGGAGACAACCTGAAAGCGGCTGAGGCAGTCGCCGGGCAAACCGGGATCAAGAGGGTATTGGCACAGGTGCTGCCGGAAAATAAGGCCAGGGAAATCAGGGCGCTTGAAGCCAGTGGCGCCATTGTGGCGATGGTGGGAGACGGTATTAACGATGCTCCGGCCCTGGCGGCGGCTGATATCGGCCTGGCTATCGGCAGTGGAACCGACGTCGCTATTGAAACCGGTGATATCGTGCTGCTTAACAATGACCTGATGGTCTTGCCGGATACCATCAGGCTGTCGAGAAAAACCATGTCCAAGATCAGGCAAAATCTTTTCTGGGCTTTCTTATACAACCTGGTCGCCATCCCCGTCGCCGCAACAGGGCATTTGAGCCCCACCGTGGGGGCGGCTGCCATGGCTTTTAGCTCGGTATCGGTGCTTCTCAATTCCCTCAGCCTCAGAAAATTCCGTTTCTACACCGAGGGTCAGGCGCTTCCAGAAAAATTGCAGCAACAGTCAAAAGCGGCCGCCGCTTTACAAACTTGATTAGGGCTCTGATTCAAGGTAACTGTCCAGCAGTAAGGAGTCAGGCACTCCGCATTCTTAGGGCCAGGCCGAAGGCCTGGATGCGGAGGAGACAGTAGGCAGAATGAAAACAGAGAGATCTGATCAGGGTTCTTGCAGCAGGGAAAGCCTTTTGTCAGCGGTCAGGCATTATGGAGGGCTTTAGCCGAGGCACAGGTGCCAGTCCATTCTGAATTCTGCAATAGCGCCGCATCTTTGTGCCGGGGTGAGGCTCCATCGGGGGCAGTCTCGATCCTCCTCGGAAAGATAGCCCGTTTGGGCCATTGTTGGCCAGCCCGCTTTCATCTAAAATAAACACTACTAATATTATCAACATACATAAATATGATGGCTGGCAGCTTGGATGGTTCTCGCTTCCCACTGCCTGCCATTGCGGAACTGGATTCTGCTTAGACTGCCCGGATTGCTCCGGGGGATGATCCCCCCGGGGAGGCGCCCACCCTGGAGAATGATAGCAGGTCATCCGCAGAACCAGGGACGGACTGGAGGGAGATGCGGCCCATTCAGGAGATTTCAGCCGAAAGCAAAGACGCAGGGGGTTAAAATTATGCTTTCGCTATTAATAAATCGAAAAGCTGATTATTTAAGAATTATAAAAGTGATTGTCGTGATATTATGCCTGATCTCTATCTCTGTTGGTTTAAAAATATTTTATAAAATTGACGTCCTGGTATTTATTAAAAACCTGTTCTATCTCAATTATCTGCCCAAGCTGACCACTAATGCCGGATTTGGTTTGCTGCTGTTGTTTGGCATATTGACCTCTTTCCATTGCATAGGAATGTGCGGCGGAATAGTCTTGACGCAATGCGTCAAAAAGACCGGTAATGACGATCCCGGAAAAAAATCCCACCTGATGATTTTACCCGCAGCGCTTTACAATGTTGGAAGAATCATTTCCTATACCATTGTTGGCGGGGTTGTCGGTGGGGTTGGGCAGATCTTGACCTTTTCGGGCGTGATGATGGGCGTTATACCGATAATTGGCGGCCTATTCATGATAGTGATGGCAGTCAACCTCCTGGGGATATTTCCTGTGCTCAGGTGGCTGCAAATCGGGATGCCCAAATCTTTTGTGAAAAAAGTCATGGGAGGCAATAATTACAGCCCGATCATCGTCGGATTGCTGACCGGTTTGATGCCTTGCGGTCCTCTGCAAATTGTTCAGTTGTATGCGCTCAGCACCAGGAGCGTGCTTTATGGGGCGGCCTCGATGTTCGTTTTTGCCTTGGGGACCGCTCCCGGTCTATTTACTTTTGGTGCCGTGAGTTCAATCATCAACCAAAAATATTCGAAAAGCATCTTGAAGGCCAGCGCCGTGTTTGTTGCCATTATTGGAATCGTCATGATCGGGAGGGGGCTTGCTTTAGAAGGGATCGCCCTGCCCTCGTTTACTGGGCCTGCCAATGCGGCGGACGGATATGTGGTATCGGTTGCAAGAGGCCCCGTACAAACGGTAACGACAACAATAGGACAGGATTATTTTCCGCCTATTCAGGTGCAGAAGGGAATCAGGGTCATATGGACTATCAGGGTTCCCGCGGATGTCTATTGCGCCTGCAATAAAACTATGGAAATGCCAGCCTATCATATTGAGAAGAAATTTGCCATTGGTGATAATATCGTGGAATTCCTGCCTGATCAAGAAGGCGATTTCGTTTATACCTGCTGGATGGGCATGATCAAGAGCAAAATAAGGGTGGTGGCCGATAATGCCACTTCGCCGGCAGGCATTACGGCATCTGAAACTGCAACGGAGGTTTCCAGATCAGTTTCGCCATCATCCGGCGCCAGCGCTGATCCTGGCGCGGTCAACAGCGCCGGAGGCGCAGCGGGAGTACCGGCGTCCGTCAATCCGCGACCGGCGGTACAAACCTTCACCGGTTATATAACCAGTGAGGATGATTTCGTGGAACCCCTTTATCAGGACACGGCAGGAATGGTCTTTATGAGGCTGATGGCAAGATCCGGTTTGGGAGTGACTTTCAAACAGCCTGATGGAACCTGGATGTTCTATTACTTTGACGGACAGATAGCCAGTGGCAATGAACAGCCATGGAAGTTTAACGGTACCGGCGCACAGTTGACCGCCTGGAACATTGTGGGGACGCAGGTTCATGGCGGCGGCACTAAGAATCCTGTGCCGGTCACTGTAACAGGTACTTTGAATGGCAACAAGGAGACCAATCCCGGGCCTGATGCTGATGGCAGATATTTTCCGGTAGTGACCGTGGCCAGGATCTCGGCATTGTAAATGCAAAGAGATCTTCAATTTCCCACAGAAAGCGGACAAACACTGGACGGTGAGCTAAACACCAGGGGCGCCGGGAAACAGTTGCCATGGAGATAGCAAACCCTGAGGGTGCCAGCCTTGTTAATAGGGCAAATGCTTTAATATAACATCTGGAGGGGTCACGAATGGGGGAACGGCCAAAGATAAAATTGCCTCTAAAAATCTTGATGAATATAATCATTTTGTTGAGTATATTAAGCTCATTTGCCATGTTGGTCCTTGCACAACCGTCGGATATTCAAGGTCATTGGTCAGAAAAACAAGTTGGCGAATGGGTGGATAAAGGATTGGCAAAGGGGTATGAGAACGGTTTGTTCAAACCTGATGCCAAAATATCCAGAGCGGAATTCATAACATTAGTAAATAGAGCTTTGGGATTAAAAACAGCAACCCCTATCAATTCCAATGCCTGGTATACAGGCGAAATAGAGGCAGCCCGGGCGGCAGGGTACATATCCGGTTATGAAGATGGCGCTATCAAGCCGGACGATGCTATCAGCCGGGCAGAAGTCGCAACGATCGTCTTTTCAGCATTAAACATGAAATACAGCGATGGCAAGGCGATCCCTGGCTATAAAGATGCCGGAAGCATACCGCAGTGGGCCAGGGCAGCCTTCAACTCCCTGGTAGGGGAAAAGTACCTGCAAGGATACCCGGATAATAGCTTGAGGCCGCTAAGCGATATTACCAGAGCCGAGGCCGTGTCTGTTTTATCTAGAGCATTCGGAACGATCTATAATGTTGCCGGTACCTACGGACCTGATAAGGGTACCTCAACCATCAATGGCAATGTGACAGTGAATGTGCCTGGTGTAAATATTCAAAATACCAGTATTGAAGGAAATCTTCTGCTCACGGCCGGGGTAGGTGATGGCCGCATCCAGCTCGACAATGTGGCTGTTTCCGGAATTACCACGATCAATGGCGGGGGCGCGCACTCTATTGTTATTGATAATTCCAATCTCAATGAAATAGTAGTTGATAAAGAATCTGGCGAGAAGCCTGAAATTGTGGCACAAGGATCCTCCGTCGTTGGCAGTGTCTATCTGGAATCTTGGGCCAGCCTCGAGGAGACAGACTTAACAGGGGAAGGATTCGATATTGTTCAAATAGCGCCGACATTTAAAAGCAACGCCTGGCTGGACTTTACAGGTGACTTTGAGGTAGATGTTGATTCACCGGCCAATATTAATTTGCTTAAGGGAAAATTTAGTGTGAATATATCAGGCCAGGCTGCCGTCAGTAACATCAATATCCTGAGTAATGCTACTTTAAACAAACTCGTGGCTGACGGTTCAGTTCAGGTTAAAGGCACAGGAGCAGTTAAAAGAGCGGAAATCGACACCGACGGTGTAATTATCCAGCAGCAGGTAGCAGATATTATCTTGACGCAGGGGACTATTGCCTCCATCGGCGGACAAACAGTAGAAAGTTCGGCTCAATCTGGCGCTGATATAAATGGCGCAGGCAGTTCTTCGCCGCAAACCTTCACGGGATATATTACAACCGAGGATGATTTTGCAGCCAACCTTGGTGAAGATACTGCATACATGATCTATATGAAACTGATGGCGGAGTCCGGTTTGGGAATAACTTTCCAGCAAAACGGAAAATGGGTGTTCTATTACTTCGATGGCACAATTGCTAGCGGTAATGCCAGCCCGTGGACTTTTAACGGTACCGGCGCACAGTTGACTGCCTGGAATATAGTAGCTAACCAGGTCAATGATGGTGGCTCTAACAGCCCGGTACCCGTTATTGTAGCCGGAGCATTGAATGGAAATACCCTGACCAATCCTGGCCCTGATAAAGATGGCATACTTTACCAGGTGATAACAGTTACCTCTATTAATGGTGGAAGTGGCCAAGGCGGGGGTGGCAGCGCCTCCCTGCTCATCCCTCCGGCTTTGAATGCCGTCTCGACTACGG
>Ga0326728_10026554_pt1 | contig 10232 bp, 9 predicted proteins | sample MB3enrmetagenome_FD_207602 | JGI IMG/M metagenome (GOLD analysis project Ga0326728, IMG submission 207602) | Lab enriched peat soil microbial communities from McLean, Ithaca, NY, United States - MB31MN | ecosystem: Environmental > Terrestrial > Soil > Wetlands > Peat | place: USA: New York... | reverse complement strand
CGATAGAGAAGTACTGGTTCATAAAAATACTCCTGCTTTCATAGTTTGCGAAATCAGCGAAGCCATACTGTGACAAGACCTCCGCAGCCGCAAAAAGCTTTTTCATTGAAACCGTCCACGACAATCGGAATTTTCCGAATCAGCTGGAAAAACAGGAACTTTTGGAACGAGTCATCTAATACTTAGTTAAGCATGCGTGAGCATCCGGCCAAGTATTTCCCGGAACAGTATTTTGGATAGAGGCGAAACTCCAAAATTCCCCAACCAAATAGCTCCAGATACCACGTATCTAAGATGATGGAATCTTAAACAGTGACGGATCCAGCGGCCTTCTGGGCCTTTCGAGCACCTTAGTGATGTAGTCATATAACTGTTTGGCCTGCTCGTCGGAGACCTTCGTTGGCGGAACTATCGGCATGATGGCTATGTTTGGCTTAGGCTGTTTGGGGTCCCGCAGGTATTCGAGAAAAATTCTGGAATCGATAAGCTGTGGCGCTCCGAGCACCGAGAGCTTGGCATTCACGATATTACCGCCGAATGGGTGGCAGGCGCTGCAATTCTTGTCGTAGATCTTTTCTCCAGCCCGGTATTCCGGAGGCGCGGGGGGCGTTTTGGTGCCGAAGGCCAGGTCGGCCCCAAAATAGCCAAGGGCTACAACACAGAGAAAGGCTGGCGCATAGGCCGCAAGAACCACCTTGGAGGCGAACCTGTCTCCGCGCCCGAGAAAAATGGCCAAACCGAGAAAAATGAGCAACACGCCGGCCAGCACGATCTTTATGGTGATCGGTTCCAGCCATACCCCCTGGTAATAATATTGCCAGTCCGTAAACCCGAAGAAAACGGCGGGAAAAGAGAAGATGAAGGCAAGAATCATGCAGTGACGGGCTGATTTGGCGAAGTCCGGGTGACCAGAAAGCAGCGCGGCCAGCGCAAGGATAAGTGCTACAGTCGGCACACCGGAAGCCGTGTGGACAAACATGGGGTGAAGCGGGTGCCCGTAGCCGATTCCAGCAAGAAATTCATAAAACGAATCAAACACGCTTTGCCCTCCATGCCAGGAATGTGTCAGAATGCAGTCCAAATCAAAAAGAATAAAGTGTTGTTGTCCGATGCGTTGTGGCCGAACCCGTCGTAGTTGGTACTGCCGCCGTTAAACTTATTGTATATGATGTATTGCAAGGAAAATTTGGTGTATGGCCATTTCCAGGGTGGCAGGTAATCGAGTTCAAGTATGGCTCCTCTGCTGTCGGGGCTTCCATTAGCGCTTTCCGAATAGAGCAGCGGGTCTGTATCTCCGGTTATAGAAAAAAATCCAGCAGAGCCCCCGATAGTTCCGCAATTTTGGCTTCTGTAGTAATAGTTCCCCGTGATCTTGTATGAATCAATCGTATCGGATGTGTTTGAAGCGGCGCTCGCGGCGAAGCTGCCGGAGCGGTTTTGATCCTCGTGAATCCAGGTTGTTTGTAATGAAAAGGAATGTTTGTCAAAAAGGTACTGGTACTGCGCGTCAACGGCGACGTCCGTGAAGTGGTCCGTGGGCTGACTTCTGTCGGCGCCAACAAATGTGTCGCCCACCAACCCGAAGGTGCCGATCTCTAAAGAATGCGGGCCAAACTGGCGGGTGAAGGCGATGCGCCAATAAGGAAGTCCTCCATCGACCTGCACGGCGAACGGAGTTACACCGGCACCGAATGGAAAAGTGATTCCATTGTACGCGGTACGGTAAAGCGAGGCGAGCACGTATATGGTATTGTTCCAGTAAAAGTAAACCCCCGCGCCTCCAACCTGCGACGACAGGGTATTGATCAGAGGGGTCGCGGCAGGTACCGGAGCGACGCTGGATACGGCGTAAGGAAAGCTGAACGCCGGGGTTGTATTCCAGACGTCTTCTACACTTGGGTCATTGTTCACAGTGACCCCGAAAATGAGGTCCTTGTCGCACAATTGGGTGCTGTTGGCATAACGGATATCCGAAGAGTCCACAATCATCGGAAAGCCACGGCTGGTCGTGGTGTTAAAGTAACTTCCCTGAATGAATGCGCCTATTTTATCGTATATCTGGCCTGCGTATAGCATTGTGAATTGCTGCGGCGAGCCGATGACATCGTTGCTGTTGTCGGAAGTTAGGGAATGGCGGGACCAGATATCCGGAGCAACTAAACCAGGCTGGCTCTTGTCAATGTGAGTGTTTGAGAACAACGTCATCGCAGTCAGAGGTGGATAGGGGGGACACTTGTCACCCTTTTTGTTCAGCACGTAGCCTGTCAACTTGAAGGCTCGCCCGATAGGCGTCAATTCAGGGAACACCGTGTGGCAGGCGTAGCAGTCCTGCCCGGTCTGGCGCTTAAAACTCGGAACTGCCGGGGTTTCTGTTGCGGCAAAAATTAAAAGCAGCCCAAGAATAACCAGCGAAATTATAATTTTGCAGATCTTTGAATTGTCCATCTCATCCCCCCCGGAAACGATCCGTAAAAAAGACGACACAGATTTTTAAAGACCCAAGGTGAAACTTTGTCGATGCATGGGTTCATTACAGCAGTATCAGTTCGCGTTCGGTAATGAGAATGTGTTGCATCTTCTATGATTTCACGGTGCGCTGGAAGAAAACCGTTGTTGCATTTTCAGTAATGTGCAGGAATTGGAAGCTGCCCTTCAAGGTCTTTAATTCATTTGGGTTTGAATGTTTGAGACATGTACAGGATAATGGACTGAATATCATCAGGCGACAGGTCAGGGCTTGGTCTCATCTGCCCTTTGCCAGCCTTGATAGTTTCGGCGATTTTCTGTTCGCTCATTTCCTCCCAAAACTTCTTCTTGGTGTAATCAGCGGGTTTGGGATTAAGTGCAATAGCTCCCTGCCCCTTGCCATCGCCCTTGGGGCCATGGCAGAGCAGGCACCTTTCTTCATAAAGTGCTTTGCCTTTCCCCAAATCTGCTCCCTGTGCGGTATTTAATAGTAAGGAACCCGTCGCAAGGCAAATAACAAGTGTGCCTCTGAGTGCTTTTTTCAATAAGTTAGTCTCCTCCTGAGAGGTAGGGGCGGTCCTGCAGCGGATCGGAATAACAAAAATCGGGTGGATTTTTTATAACGTCACCCAATATAATTTTGCGTATCGGCCTGTCAAGAATCAGACCGGATATTCGTCACCTGAAGAATTTTCACCAGCTTAGTTTCACTCTCAATCACCATGAGGGCCATTCGCCAGCGGAGTGAATATAATGTAGATTGAATTCGGAATAACACGTCACGTTGGATACTTCCAATAACATTTCGTCTCGGGATTCCCATCAAAAAAGTTCACCCAGAAGGCCCCAGGCCCCATTCGATTAACTCTGCACAGTTGCTGTGCGCAACAACTATTTTCAGCGGCCTCCGGCACAGAGCAACAAAAGTTCACAGTCCATGCCAGAACAAGAACATCTCTCGCACAGATTCCGTGAGTGTAAGATTCGGGAATGGAAACGATTTCAGGGCGCCATTTTTAAATGTTCAGGAGATATGGCATAATTCAGAACTCCCTCTCAAGTTGACCAGCAAACTCGGATTGTCGTACCTTCTTTCAAAGCGAACAGCCGATGGCTTTGCACCTTTGAGCTATCTCATTGGAGACACTTCGATGATCTCGCTGAAGATGAAAATTTAGCCACGACGATGTTTGGTTCAATTCCCAGATTCGCGGAGGGATGCATCCTTCGCTCATCTGCCGAGTCCGCTGAGCATTAACTAAACGTCGATAGGCGCGGTCCCAGACGCAGGGCCGTTCCGGAAAGACCTCACAACGGCCATTGCTGCTACCGCCACAGGCGCCATTGCGGATATGCTTGGGGCACTGAGATTCAGGGCACAAAAAACCTACATGTTGAACAGCGCAGTCGCCGCACCTGAGGCAGTCAAGGAGCAAGCGTTTTGGTATATCTTCCACCATGTACATCAACATCCAGCTTCCCGGCATCCCGTCGATCAGTCTAGAGAGTTTGCGATATACAGGCCCAAAGGGGTGCTGAGACTTAAAAACCGTTTCGTGAACCAGTCTTAGCAAGGAATACTGCAGGCGTTCCAGCAGGCTGAGGTTGGGCGGATCAAGACCGAATACGGATGCTCCCGATCCGTCCTCAGGTTGAAGAGAAAAGGCGTAGAATCCGCCGGGTTGCGGAAAATGAAAATCTATCAGGAACTCCTTCCAATAGTCCTGAATAACCGCCAGGCGATCGAGAATGCGGCCCACCATCTCGAAGTTGCGATGGAGCCCGCCAATATGGATCCCATCATAACCGAGTCCCTTTAGAACGGCCGCCAGCCGCGCAGCGCGCTCAATCGTCGCTTGACGGCCTGAGGCTGAATCCTGCCGTTCTTTTTGAACGCTTTGCAGAAGTGTGTCTGTGACCACTGCCCCTGGCACTTTGCCGGCATTTATGATCCCTGCCATTTTGGGGGTCAGCACGTAGACCGACCCCAAGCTGGGTAGAGTGACGCCCATAACTTTTTTAATTTGAATCAATTCCTTAAATTTTCGGGCATCATACCCCAATTGGGTGATTACGAATTGAGCGCCGGCCGCTGCTTTGCGGCACAGTTTTGCATACTGGGCAAAGCACTCTCCTTCCGTGCGCTTAAAAGGCGAGACCGCACAGCCGGCAAAAAAGCCGTCCGGATCACCGGATGCATTAATACGCTCACTCAGGAGGCCGAGCATTATCTGCAGCTGCACCGAATCAATGTCGAAAACCGGGGCCCCTTGACCTCCGAACCCTTTTCCGGAATAATCTCCGTTTAAAGCCAAAATGTTCTTCATTCCCATCATGGCCAGCTGTAGCGCCCGACTCTCCATGCCAACCCGATTCATATCCCGGCAGGTAAAATGAACAATGACATCCATGCCGATTTTGAAAATATTGCGGCCCAAAACATCAGGACTCAGCGACGGATTGCCGCCCGGATTGTCTGTGATGGAAACGGCGGATATGCGTCCATCGTCAAAAGCGTCCCGGGCAATGCCCATGACGGTGTCTACAGCTCGGCCGGAGGCTTCCCGCCCCGGCACCAGCTCCAGCGTGACCACAAAATGATCGGGGTTCGCAAGATCGAACTTAAAAACGCGCGGCATGTCGATATCCTTAATGTAAATAATGCGCTGACTTAATGGGAACGGCATCTAAGGGTCGGGTTCCATCTGAAAAGCTTAAAGGGGAGTGCCGAGTCGCCACGAAGCTGAGTAATTCCTGTTCCAACCCGTGTTGAGCAATCCGCGATGTTCTTGAAGCGCCGTTTCGTTCGCGCTCGATTCCGCTCCTGCAAAGGTCGCCGTGTAAGATTCTAAATATAGCCAATTTTCAACAATAATTTACAAGAATCCACTCTCTGGCTTGGAATTACCGGAAACAATCGGAGAGGCGAAGCGGGGTAGATAGTAATTCTTGAATCCGATAGTACAATACATTTCAGTAAGTTGTCATATTAGACGCGAGTGATTACTCTCTTTACCAGCGGCAAGGGAATGCCGCAGGGTTGAAACACTTGGTTTGAAATTAACCCTAACCAGAGAACACCCCATGAAAAAGAACCCTGAGGAAATCGAACGGACAATCTCCGATTTGCGCAGATGTATTTCTTTTTTGGAGTCTCTCAAGGCTGACCGGACAGATGCCGACGCGGAACTGTGCCGGCTTGGATCTGTAGTGGAGAATTCCGACGATGCAATTATAGCCACCGATCTGGATGGGGTAATAGTGAGCTGGAATGCTGGCGCAGAAAGGATTTTCGGATACTCGGCCGACGAGGTCAGAGGCAAATCGTTTTCCATTTTGGTTCCTCCCGATCATCAGGATGAAGTGCAGGACGTACTCGATAAGGTCAGGCGCGGCGAGAAGATTGATCATTTCGAGACAGTTCGTGTGAGAAAAGACGGCGAGTTGGTGTTCGTTTCCCGGAGTGTGTACCCGGTCAGAAACGCGCAAGGTGAGATTACCGGTATTTCCGGGATTGCTCGGGACATCACGCGTCGCAAGCGCGCAGAGCTGGCCCTTCAGCAAAGCCAGGAGGCAATTCGCGGACTTCTGAACGCTCCGACCGACATGGCACTCATGATGATCCTCCAGAACGAGGGGGTTATCGTGACTTTGAATGAAGTGGCTGCACATATTCTTGGTGGTGCTGCCGAAGATCTTGTCGGAAAATGCGTCTACTGCTTAGATAATCAGACGGTACTGCGTAAGGAGATGATAGAAGCAGTCTTTAGCACAGGCGCCCCGATCCGATACGAAGAGAACCTCGGTGACAAGTTCTTCGATGTCAGTGTCTATCCTGTCGTTCAGGCTGGCGGGAAGATTGACCGCGTGGCAGTTTATGCCGCTGACATAACACATCGTAAGAGAACAGAAGACCGAATCAGGCGGCAAAATGAATTCTTAAACCTGGTCATCGAATCCCTTCCCCATCCCTTTTACGTAATAGATGCAAAAGATTTCACGGTGAAAATGGCAAATTCCGCGGCCAGTCCGGGGGGAGTGGCCGCCGGCGTGACCTGCTATGCGTTGACACACAAGAATACCGTACAGTGTTCGATCCCCGACCATGCCTGCCCCCTCCAGATTATCAAGCAGACGCGAGCACCCACCACCGTGGAACATGTGCATTATCTGGAAAACGGGGACCCGCGCTACATGGAAATTCACGCATACCCGGTATTTGACAGCAACGGGGAAGTAGAACAGGTCATCGAATATGCTCTTGACGTCACCGAACGAAAAAGAATGGAAGAAGACCTGCGCTTGAGTGCGGAGAAGATTAAGCTTTTCGCGTACGCCATATCCCACGACATCAGGAACCCTCTTATCGGAGTCCATGGACTTACCAAACTCCTTGCCAGGCAGTACGGACACCTCCTTGACGAGAAGGGGAAGAAGTACTGCGAACAAGTGGTCAAGGCTTCCGAAAAGGCAGCATCGCTGGTCGAGGACATCAACAACTTCGTAAAGTCCAAAGAGCTTCCACTCCACTGCGAAAAGCTCGACTTGAGAGATGTATTCCAGACAATACGAAGCGAATTTGAACCCTCGCTCAGCGTCCGCCGGATCAACTGGCTGGAACCGCCGGTTGCACCGGAATTCTGCGCGGACAGGAGAGCGATCGAGCGAGTCTTCCGAAACTTGGTCGAAAACGCACTGAAATATGGTGGTGAGAAGCTGACTGAAATCGACATCGAATACAGTGAATCTAAAGAATCTCATACTCTTTGCGTAACCGACGACGGCGCGGGCATTGAGGGCGAAGATCTTGACAGAGTATTCAACATGTTCCAGCGCAAGGACGGTTCTAACAGAATCGAAGGAACGGGGATTGGCCTGGCCATAGTTAAGGAGATTGCAGAAAAACATAAAGGCAAAGCCTGGGCGGCACGTGGGCGAAATGGAGGGGCGTCGTTCTGCGTGTCAATTTCAAAGGAGTTGCATGCTGAACCGCCAGCCAAAGAAGCAGCTTGAGAGGTGCACCATGGATTTTGTAAGAGTGAGGGACATGATGATTCCCCTGGCCCTTTATGCCACTGTTTCTGAAGCAAGCAGTTTTTACGATACACTGTTAGCTCTCAAAGTGGCCGAAGCGCAGTTGGGGCAGCACCATGACACGCCGAAGACAATTTTGGTTTTTGACAATGAGGGAAGAAGAATTGCAGGGCAAATCGATTATTGGGACCTCGTTAGAGCAATTGAGCCCAGGTATACGTCAATGGGCTACCCCAGGCAGATCATCGATAAAGAGTGCAATGATTGTGAATTTGCCGGTTCTTTGCTCAGGACCTATGGTCTTTGGAAGGAGCCTGCCCAGGAGCTTTGCAGCAAGTCGGCTGAGTTGACTGCAAGCAAGATTATGCGGCCAATAACAGCCATGGAACTCATAGAGGGGCGGGCGCCAATAGAGGAGGCCATTAACAGCATGCTTGTTCGGCACCTTAGTTTAATGATCGTGATTCGGGGTGACGAGGTCGTCGGGGTACTAAGGTTGACAGATGTGGCGAAAAAAATCCTAGACAGGATTAAAACTTGCCCAGTTACTTTTATACATAATTCGGAAGAGCAGTCAGATAATTTGACTGTGTGAAGTACGGATCGCCTGAAGCAGCCCGCTTCCGATCCGGCGCCGGGTCCGTAGACGGCGCGAACACACCGCGTCCGTGCATTATCGCAATGCCCGCAACGCTTAATCTTGCCACAAGAGGTTTCGGTCCGTATCTTTTGTCAGTGGAGAAAAGCATGGTCGAGGAACGCAAAAAAAAGACCGTTTTGCTCATGGCCGACGACGACGAAGATGACTGCTTATTTATGAAAGATGCGGTTCGTGAAGTCTTTAAATCGGAGCATTTTTTCTGTCTCTGCGATGGCCAAGAGCTTTTGGACTATCTCCTCCGTCGAGGTATCTACACAGACCCTGAGAAATTTCCGGCACCCGATCTCATCTTTCTTGATCTGAACATGCCCAGGAAAGATGGTTTTGCAACCCTCAAAGAGATAAAAGAACATCCCGAACTTAAGGCCATTCCCATATTGATCTTCTCAACCGCAGAAGAACAAGAGCAAATTGAGCTGTGCTATAAGCTTGGGGCCAACTCCTACATCACCAAGCCGATGTCGTTCGAAACTTTGGTCAAAACCGTAAGATGCCTGAGCGAATACTGGTTTGGCATCGCAAAGTTGCCTCCTACTGAAAGGCTATGTGCGTGCTTGCCTTGTGAAGATCAGCCACCCGCGAAATGCACTCAATGATGTGACAATGCCACGAAAGAGTGGGACCCCGGAGGGCTTCGCTCTAAAGAAAAGGACTACCCCTTGGCCAACCCCGAACTAACGAACAGCCGTGATCTGGTGGTCCGAAGTACAAAGGGCAGGGACGCGTGGACCAGCCAGCCATGTTTGATCTCTTTCTCCAGTTCACCATGGAAGCCTGCGGAAACTCAATCACTCTCCCCAGGCGATTCCGCTATGCACCCCCAGTATTTCGCAACAGATTGAATAATGTTTGTCAGACCGGTGAACTCGGCGGGCTTTTGAATGAAGGAATTTGCGCCGAAACGATAGCACTCCAGAACTGTGGCTCTTCGATTCGATGTCGTGAACACAACGACTGGAATATCCTTAAACTCCGAACTGGATTTAAGCCTTTTCAAAACCTCACTCCCAGCCATTTGGGGCATGTTTAAATCCAGGAAAATCAGGTGCGGACGTGGCGTTTTAGCTGGACCGCCCATAATTGTGCTTTCCAAATAACTCAGAAGAGCAATGCCTGTGTGGAGAAAACGTAAATCTACCTCGAATTCGCAATAGATGGATGTTTCCTCAACAGCTTCCTTCACCAGCAAGCAATCATCTTCATCGTCATCAACAACAAGCCAGACGAATGGTTTCCTTCTGTCAGTTTTCATTTCGACAGGTGACCCGTCTTTCCAAGAAATAGAGAGGTGGAAAAAGTTACCCATCCTCATTTGACGAAAACCTAATTAGTGTCATTTCGAATCGTCAATTCCGTGGATTACTGCTTAGGGAAAATGGTGGGCAGTAGTTGGGGTGGATAATTCATGGGGTGAGAAAGAAGAGAGTAGGTGTTCTATTGCGTCCTTTAGTGAAGATATCATCCAGCCACATGCCGAATCCGGACCCTCTCATTCTGAATGCGGCTTTTGTTGCCCCGCTAAGCTCGTTATTGCGGAGATCTATTCTACAGGCACCTTATGGCCTCGCATCGTTTCTTCAAAAGGAGCATAGATTCTCAACAAGCCTGCGTCGAATTTTGCTTTGGCCTTTTCAGGCTTGATCTCATGAGCCAGCATGAAGCACGCTTCGTATCTGAAATCCTCCGCCTCAGCTTTGACGCATAGACCTGCCTCGCCCATTTCCAGTTCCACAGTCTCTTTCGGTGCTCCGGCAAGGTTCACGGATATCCACAAGCCTGAGTCGGTGTCATCGTGTATTGTCGTCATTGAAGGTACGACAAGCCTCTTTTCTTTCTCTTCCACTTTAATCTCCTTTAATCTTAATAATTTGGCTTGCTTACTCAAAAGCTAACCTCCGCACCTGAGGAAATCAACGAATGTCAGAGACGAATTCTATCACCTCGCATTTGTACCCCACATCAGCACCCGATCCGGAACAACCGAAATTTGGTGATTGATTTTCAGGCGTGTGTTAATTATGGAGAAGCCTGCTCCATTCGGATTCCCGGCTTTGATAAGTGTACATGGGGT
>Ga0326728_10026553_pt1 | contig 10233 bp, 11 predicted proteins | sample MB3enrmetagenome_FD_207602 | JGI IMG/M metagenome (GOLD analysis project Ga0326728, IMG submission 207602) | Lab enriched peat soil microbial communities from McLean, Ithaca, NY, United States - MB31MN | ecosystem: Environmental > Terrestrial > Soil > Wetlands > Peat | place: USA: New York... | reverse complement strand
TTCCCGCCCCCGGATTGGGACACAAATGAAGTAGTTAACCTGCTGGAGACTTCTTAACCCGGATGTTCATTTCGAGCGGCGATTGTGAGGCCTCGAGCCGTCGCAATCCTCAATAGTGATGAGGGTGCGTGCGCGATCCGGACGCCCCGTAGATCAGGACCCAATGGGTGAGAAGCAAGAACGCCGCTTTCAGCTTTCCCTCCACGCAGACGCCGTTGCCGGCGTCCTTCCGGGCATGGCGCTGAGCTTTGATGCCGCCTGTGGTCTGTGGTTTGGCGAGGAGCCACGCATACTGTGGAGGAGAGGCCGCAGAGTTCCCAGTCTGGTACGTCCGGAGATCTCCCTCCAGACCCAGATTCTGTAATTTGGTGCCGTCCGCTTGTGCGTTTCCAGCATGAGTAACCTGCGATCGAGCAGAAATTCGGGGTGATTTATGGGTGCAGCGTCAGTCGTCATCGATTGCTACAACTATGGTCGCTTTGTAGTCGAGGCGGTCGAGAGCGCGCTTACCCAGTCAGTGCTTCCGGCCGAGGTCATCGTGGTCGACGATGGTTCGACTGACGAGACGCAAAGGGTCCTCGAGGAGCGCTTCGCCAACCACCCCATTGTCAAAATCCTGCGTCAGAGAAACGGCGGCCAGCTCTCGGCCCTCGTTCTCGGCATGGAGCACGCTTCGGGCGACGTCATCTTTTTTCTGGATGCTGACGACAAATACGAGCCCAGTCATATCGAGCAAGTAACCAGGGTGTTTGCCGAAAACGATGACGTCGATTTCGTGTTCACGGCGCACCGCCGCTTTGGCGATGAGGAACGAGTGGTGCAGCGCGCGCCGGAGGATCTCGATCTTGGCTTCTCTGTCATTGCGACTCTGAAAAGCCGAATTTATCTTGGGTCGATCACGTCGACGCTTGCCATACGACGCAGCCTCAGCCTGACTCTTCTGCCGGTCTTACGCCACGTTGCGCCGCGCTGGCGCTTCCGCGCCGATGATTCCATCGTGTACGGCGCCTCCCTGGCCGGAGCCAAGAAGTACTACCTTGCTACTCCCAGCGTTCTTTACCGAATCCACTCCCAAAACGACCACAGGTGCGGCAGCATGATCCATTTTGACGAATTCTACAGGCATGGGCTTCGCCGCGACACATTCTCCGAATTGCTTTGCAATCACCTCGGCCTTGGCCCGTCAGTGCGTCTGGGCGTGGTCGCCGAATTCCTCTCCATCAAGCAGCCAACGCGCAATCAATATCGTGTGTACGTCCGGCTCAACCGTCGGCTTCGCGAGTCGTTCGTGCAAGGGCTGAAGGGGCGCATAAAGATCTATTGGCATTACAAGCGCTACAGGCCCGCCTGGGATCTCTCCGCGCCGGCCGATTTTCAACCATAGCCGGAGATGGGCGGTCAGGGCCGTTGTCCTACCCGGTCCTGCGCCTGTGGCAGCGCGAAATTGTCGTCAGAGGGAAAGGCGCCTCAAGTCTGCGGTCACGGTTCAGAGGCGCCGGCCCGGGGCACATTCGCCAGCAGTTTGTCGTGGCACCGCAAGAACGAGAATGGCGCCAGCGGTTCTGCATGGGGTCATGCGGTGCTTCCCTCCATTCAGCGAGACGTAATGGGATGCGCCGGAGATTCTCACCATGGTGGCTACAAATCGGCTGCTGATACAGGTTGTTCCCCGGCTCCAGCCCACGCGGTGCGGGGTCAGCGATCATGCTATCGCCCTGGCCTCGGAGTTGCGGACAAGCTGCGGCATCGACTCCGCGTTTGTGGTCCTGAACTCGAATGAACCAAGCGATGTGCCGTATTCCGTCGTGCACCGCTCACCGGATCAATTACTGAACGCTTGCATTTCGTTAAGCGAGAATTACCCGGCGGCGATTCTGGTTCACTTAAGCGGCTACGGATATTCAGCCGACGGGGCGCCGACCCTTCTCGCGGAGGCGCTGCGAAGGGTGAGAGCGGACGGACGCTTCCGTGTTGCCGTCTTCTTTCATGAACTGTTCGCGACGGGAATGCCATGGAAGTCTGCCTTCTGGTACTCGCGGCGGCAAAAGAGAGTGGTGCGCAGGATTGCCGAGGCATGCGACCTGCTCCTCACCAATACGCGCTTTCACGCAGACTGGCTGGAGCGAGAAACCGTGCGCCAAACCGCCTCGCCCATTCAATGTATGCCAGTGTTCTCCCATGTCGAAGAGGCACAAGAGCGCGTTCCCCTGAGCGACCGGAATCGCGTCATGGCCGTCTTTGGTCTGGAGGGAACACGGAAGAGGGTTTACAAGGAACTGTCCGCATTGGGCACGACACTCGGTAAACTCGGCATTCAGCAGATCGTGGACATCGGGCCCGGATTCGAGCCCCCCGGTGAAGTCGGCGGGATTCCCGTGAAGCCAAGGGGCGCGCTTCCCGCAGCAGAAATCGCGAAGCAGTTTTCCCAATTGACCTTCGGTTATATCTCGTGCACGCCGCTGTTCCTGGCAAAGTCGGGCGTTTTGGCCGGATATAGCGCGCACGGCGTCATCCCGGTGATTGCACAACATTTTCGCGGCGAGATCGACGGGCTGAAGGATGGGGTGCAGGTTCTGAGCCCGCAGACGGCGAAAAGGGCGGAGCCGGCGGGGTTGGAGGCATGCTCGATTGCCGCCTGGCATTGGTACCGAGGACACAGATTGCACGATCATGCGTCCATCTACGATCATTGGCTTGAAGCGGCGGATGCGGCGCGTCAAAGCGTAGAACGGAAACATGCATAGTCCCGGCATCCTGATCTCCCACCCGACGGGCAACCAGAATGTCCGCAACGCCCTCAAAAGCCTTGCGGAGCGGGAGATGCTGGCGGAGTTCTGGACGACCGTTGCCTGGGATGCGCAGTCCAAGTGGAACCGTCTGCTGCCGGCTGGGATGCGGACGCTGCTGGAGCGGCGCGCCTATGCTGAGGCATCTGCGGAGCAAGTGAAATGCGTTCCCTGGAGAGAGATGGTTCGCCTGGGTGCTGGACCCACGCCATTCAGCAGTCTCCTGAGTTCGGGCGAGCGGCCTTTTTCGATCATCGGCGTCTACCGGCATTTTGACGGCAGGGTGGCGAGGCGCTTGAAGGCATTGCATCCCTGCGGCGTGTACGCCTATGAAGGGGGCGCGCTCAAAACCTTTGAGGAGGCCAAACGGCTGGGTATTCCAACCCTCTACGAGTTGCCCAGCAGCCACTGGTATTGGGAGCATCGGTTTTTGTCGGAAGAGGCGGAGCGCAATCCCGCATTTGCGGGCCTGCTTCCCAAGCTGCAGGATTCGCCGGGGCATATGCGATGGAAGGACGAAGAGTTGCGTCTCGCGGACACTGTTTTTGTCGCCAGCCAGCAGGTTCGCCATACGTTGTCGGGTGTGGTGCCGGATGAAAAAATTCGCGTGGTGAGCTACGGTGCGCCTCCCATACGGCCCCGCCAGCCCATGCCACGCGACGCCCATCGGCCCTTGAAGGTTCTGTTCGTCGGTGCGCTGATCCAGCGCAAAGGGATCAGCTATCTGCTGGATGCCGTTGACCGGCTCGGAGCCGAAGTTGAATTGACGATTGTAGGCAGGCGCTTTCAGCCCAATCCGCGCGTGGATGAAGCGTTGAGCCGCGTGCGCTGGTTCGAAACACTTTCGCACCCCCAGGTGCTGGATCTGATGATGGAATCCGATGTGCTGCTGTTGCCCTCTCTCTGCGAGGCCTTTGGCCTGGTCGTCACCGAGGCCCTGGCCTGCGGTCTTCCCGTGATCGTGACGCCCAATGTGGGTGCCGGCGACCTCGTGTTTGATGGCCGGGAGGGTTTTGTAGTTCCCATCTGCTCCTCTGAAGCCATTGCCGATCGATTGCATGCTCTTGACCGCGACCGTGAAATGCTGGCGGCGATGTCGCGCAACGCTCAGAGCACCGCGGCGGAGCACGCGTGGGAGAACTATCGCGCCAACCTGGCAGATGCTGTGAGGACTTCAATCCTGTGCTAGTGCGTACACTTAACCCGGACCGCGACAAGAGCGGAATGCCAATCCTGAAGAAGCTCTTCTGGCTGTATTTTCTGCTGCTGATCTTCGAGGGCGCGCTGCGCAAGTGGTTTTTGCACCCCCTGGCCGCGCCGCTCCTCCTGGTACGAGATCCGGTGGCTTTTTTGATCATCGTGGAGGCGTTCCGCACCAATAAGTGGCCGGAAAGGTGGTCGACCGTCACCGGAGCGCTTGCCGTCATGCTGGTCACCCTTTGCATGGCGCAGATGATCATGGTGGATAATCCATGGGTCGCCGCCGTATACGGGCTGCATTCCTATCTCCTCCCTTTTCCTGTTGCCTTCATCATGGGAGAAAATCTCGATCGGGAGGATCTGCGCAAGTTCGGTATCTGTACGCTGTGGCTTCTGTTGATGATGACGGCCCTGGAGACGATGCAATACCATTCGCCTCCCGAAGCGTTCGTGAATGCCGGCGCCTATGAAGGCGCCGCGCAAATCTACTATGTCGATGCGCACGTAAGGGCTTCGGGCACTTTCAGCTTTGTCACTGGTTCGACTTGCTTTGGTCCGTTTGCCGCCGCATTCCTCTTTTACGGCCTGACCAGTGAAAAATTCACCAGGAAATGGCTCTTATGGGCAGGGCTGGCAGCGCTGGTGCTTTCGGTTCCGATCGTTGGATCCCGCGCCATGGAATTGAGCATAGGTGCGGTAATCGCCAGCGCGGCAGTGGCCGCGATGTTCGGCGTATCGCAGTCCATCAAGGCGGTCAAAATCCTGGCCACGCTGGCCGCCGTTTTCCTGGTGGTCTCGTTTCTGCCTATTTATTCGCAAGCCACGGCCAGCCTGACAGAGCGATCGACAAGGAGCTACACCATCGAGGGTGGGGTGAGACATTCCATCGAAAATCGAACTTTGGGAGCTGTGCTCGCCGGCGTGGAAGAAACCAATTTGATCAGGAACCCGCTGGGCATCGGTATGGGGCAAGGCGCCAATGCCATTGCAAAACTCCTCACCGGAAGCGCGCAATTTATGGCCGGCGAGAGCGAATTCGGCCGCATCGTGGAAGAGATGGGTCCCTTTATGGGGATTGCCTTCTTGCTGTTTCGTGGCTTCCTGACCCTGTGGATCCTGCGTTATGCGCTGGCGCGGGCAGCCGATCGCGATCTACTTGCGCTGCTGCTGTTTCCGGCGGTCCTCCTCACCCTGTTTATGGGCGTGCTCGAACAGCCGACTGAGCAGGGATTCATGGTGGTCAGCGTAGCCATGTCATTGGCGGCATTGAAGCCGGCGGGACAGCGCGCTTTGCGCCCCGCCGTCGAAAACCAGAGGTCCTTGCCGGTACGTCCCATGGTTCGCCCCTACTCGCGCTGAGCCAGATTCAAAATTGTGAAGCGCGCGGAAAAATGCAATGAAAATTCTTCTCTGTTCCTATGCGTTTGCGCCCAGCCTTGGCGGAATCGAGACCGTGAGCCAATTGCTTGCGGAGATCCTTGTGCAACGGGGTCACGACGTCACGCTGGTCACGAGCACCCCCGGCAGCGGGGGAGAAGAAAAGGGGCCGTTTTCCGTGGTCCGCAGGCCCGGCATCAGGAGACTGATCTCCGAAATCAGCCGCGCCGACCTTGTGCTGCAAAGCAATATTTCTCTTCAGCTGGGCTGGCCGCTGTGGGTGTTTTATCTTCACAAGCCATTCGTTGTCGTGCATCACACTCCGATCGCGCGCCCGGATGGGACGTTTGCCTGGCAGGATCGCCTCAAGCGCGGCCTGCTCTGGCGTCCTTACTGCCTCTCGGTCAGCAACTTTCTCGCTGGGACGATGTCCGCGAAATCGCAATGGATCCCCATTCCGTATAACAGCACGGTGTTCCGAAAAATCCCCGGGGTGCAACGAAGCGGTGATTTGCTATTCGTAGGCCGCCTGGTTTCGGCAAAGGGTGCGGACATTCTGCTCCGCGCGTTCGAGAAAGTTCTCAAGGGGCGCCCGCAGTCGACGCTTTCCATCGTGGGATCGGGACCGGAGAGAGAAAGGCTTGAGCAACTTGCCGGCGCGCTCGGAGTCGCACAGAATGTCAGTTTTCTCGGCCCCAAGCGGGCAGGCGAGCTTGCGGAAGTGATGAATGCCCACAAGATTCTAGTCGTGCCATCGCGGTCACGGCCGCCCGAGGCGTGCCCCGCGGTTCCCATCGAGGCCCTGGCTTGCGGTTGCGTGCCCGTCGCGAGCAGAATGGGCGGGCTTCCGGAGTCGGTGGGAGAGGCGGGCGTGCTGTTTGAAGAGGGCAACGTCGAAGAACTTGCCCGCATCCTTCTTCGCTTGCTCGATTCGCCGGACCAGATCGACGCTTACCTCGCAAAGGCCGAGAGCCACATACGCCAATTCCAGCTTGATGCTGTGGCCGACGCCTACGAATTTCATCTTGCCGCCTGCAGGCGCTGAGGTTCAGCCCAGAACGTGCGTCGATGAACGTCAAGAGAAAGTGCGGAGTTTCATGTCCACCATGGCAACCAGCGATCGTGTTCCGGGGCGAGCCGGCGGTAGTCAGACGACGGGGCGCTTTTATCCGCAGCTTGACGGACTGAGAGCCATGGCGGTGCTGCTGGTGTTGACAAACCATATGAGCGACCTGGCGATCCCGCACGTTGTACGGTACTTATCCACGCTGGGATGGATTGGTGTCGATGCCTTCTTTGTTCTTTCGGGATTCCTGATCACGAAGATTCTGTTAAGTTCCGAGCCGGGGTTTCGCACCTTCGGCCTCTTTGTACTCCGCCGTACCCTGCGAACTTGGCCGCTCTATTTTGCCGTCCTTCTCATGGCGTACTGCGCGCTCAAAGGGACTGCGGCGGGAAACGAAACCAACTGGACGCAGCATTTATTTTTTCTGCAGAACTACACGCCAGAGTTTGCTGCGCGCTCACTCGGGCCCACCTGGTCGCTGTGCATAGAAGAACATTTCTATTTTCTTTGGCCGTTCCTGGTTTTTCTGCTTCCGAGGCGCGTACTGGTGGGCGTCTTGCCCGCTGTCTTTGTCGCACTTCCCCTGCTGCGCTATTGGGGACTGCACCATGGGTTTACGTTCAAGCAGCTTTACACAGAAACGCAGTTTCATTTGGACGGACTGGTGGCAGGCAGCCTGATCGCGTTAATCGTCTCCTGGGGAATCTTTCGTGTACGGACGCTGACATGGATCGGCTATGGCGCCCTGGCGATGGGCACAGCGGCATCGATCGCAGGTTTCTGGCGCAGTTGGAGCGTCACCTTTGGAAGCAATGTCGTGTTTGGATTCAGCTCCCTGGCCGCCGGCTTCGCAGGATTGCTCCTGTTGTTGCTTCACGGCCAGCCGTCCATCGTTGTCAAGTTTTTCAGCCTGCGGCCCCTGCGCTACATCGGCCGCATCAGCTACGGGATCTACCTGCTGCACGACGGCTCCATTTCCTTTCTCAACCGCCTCCCGCTGCATCGTTTTCTGGGCGCCGTGGCCGATTCATGGGTCTTTGCTGCCACCTATCGCGTCGCATTTGTCATCGGTATCGCAGCATTGTCCTATCGCTTCTTTGAGTCCCCCATTCTCCGCTTAAAAGATCGCCTGAGATGAGGCTCCTGTTCTTGGGCGGCGGCGGCAAGCAGGCTGAGCAACATCGCTCAAGTCCCGGCGCCCAAGCGCGGGGCAGCCGTAGTTTTGGCGTGCTATGTTGACAGGAAACCCATGAACGGGACGGCACAAGACCCGCTGACGAAGGGCACTAAGGCTGCACAGTTTAGCAAGGGAATCAGCTCAAACGTAATTCATTCCGCGAGTAATCGAGTCATCACGGGCGAAGATTTGAAAGACGAGGTACGCGACCAATGAAGCTGGCAAAGGCTGCAGCGCGCGCCATCCTTCCCGAATTTCTCTTTTACCGAATTGCAGCAGTTCGATCGCGGCGCTTTCAACTCAAGGCGCTGCGGCGCGAGGGTCTACTGGACGCGGCCGCAAGTTACGTTGAACGAAACGGCTGCATCGTGCGCTTCGGCCCATTCACAGGTATGATCTACCCGCGAGATGCAGCGTTGAGCCGGCATTCAATCCCAAAGCTGCTAGGGACCTATGAGCAAGAGCTGCACCCGGTGCTGGATACAATCGCCCATCGGAGGTACGACTTGGTCATCGATATTGGGAGCGCGGAAGGCTATTACGCTGTCGGACTTGCACGCCTGTTGGGAACTCACGTGCTTGCCTACGACCCCGAACCCATCGAGCGGAGCTACTGCCGCGAAGCGGCACGGTTGAACGGTGTCGAATCGCTGGTCGAGTTGAATGGCCTTTTCCGTCCGACGAGGATCCGGCAGCTCATCGGACAGCGCATACTCTGCGTCTGTGATTGTGAGGGCTTCGAGGCAGAGATCTTCAATGCGGAAACCGTCAAAGAAGTAGCTAATTGGGACCTGCTTATTGAGCTACACGGGGAGGCTGCTGGGAAGCTCACGAGTCTTCCGTGGCCACACCGTCTCACTTCTATAGCGAGTACGCCGCGAACTGGAAACTATCCAGAGCTTGAGGGGTTGGGCGGTCAAGGAAAGCTGCTCAGTGAATTCCGTGGTGAAGCGCAAACCTGGCTCTGGTGCGACAGCGTCACGGTTGGCCAGCAATAGCGGGAAACCCTCGCGCCAGAGCGGATGAACGCAAGACGCGGTTTCCCCGCTGCTGAGTTGACCAATTCCCAATAACACCTGTTTTCGGAGGGGTTAAGCCATCCGATTCCACTTGGAACCGAAGACGGCCAGACTCTCTATCCGACATATTTCTGCCGGGCACCTCGGCCTATCTGGAAGTGGTTGGTCGTCGAGTTTTTGCGTCGGGCCACAGTTGGGGCTGCGGTTTAACTTCGTAGCCAACATCGCGACTGCGATGCGTTCGCAGAACATTTGAATATTGCTGTTACAGGAAAGATCATGCGAATCCTGTTTTGTTCATACGCGTTTGCCCCAAGTATCGGCGGAATCGAGACGGTGTCGCGTATCCTTGCCAATCAATTCTGCGGGCTGGGATCGACCGTTACTCTGGTGACAAATACGCCCGGGGAGGAGATCTCAGGTACCTATGAGGTAGTGCGGCGGCCTACCCCCTGGAAGCTGCGTGAGCTGGCGAGGAACTCAGATGTAATTTTCCAAAACAATATTTCGTTGAAGACGCTCTTTCCGTTGCTGTTCCTGGGCAAGCCGGTAGTGATTACTCACCAGACCTGGTTAACGCGCACGACGGGCCAGCGAGGATGGCAGGATTATCTCAAGCGTGCACTTCTTTCCCGTTGGTCAAACATTGCCATCAGCCAGGCGGTTGCGGCGGATCTCCCCGTCAAGTCCATTGTGATCGGAAACCCGTTTGAGCCAGGTGAGTTTGCGGCTGCGGAAGAGCATGTTCGCGATGGGGATATTGTGTTTCTGGGACGGCTGGTTTCCGACAAGGGATGCGATCTCGTTCTCCGCGCGCTCTCCATCCTGAAAACAGCGGGCATTTGCCCTTCGTTCACCGTGATTGGAGACGGGCCTGAGATGCCCGCGCTCAAGCAATTGACCGCGGAACTTGGTTTGGCCGATCAGGTGACGTTTCTGGGAGCGGTCAGCGAGGGTAGAGGCAAGGTCGTGGCCCAGCACAAGATCATGGTCATTCCATCAATATGGAAGGAACCCTTCGGAGTGGCGGCTCTGGAAGGAATCGCTGCTGGCTGTGCAGTGGTTGCCTCGCGAACAGGGGGCCTTCCTGAAGCTATTGGTCCATGCGGGATACTGTTTCCCGGTGGCGATGTGGCGGCGTTGGCTTCGGCACTGAAGGAATTGCTCGCAAGCCCTTCCCTGCGGGACAAATTGGCAGCCGAGAGAAATCATCATCTGAAGCGCTTTCATCCGGAGGTCGTGGCGCAGCGCTATCTGGAAGTTTTTGAATCTGCAATGCGGAAGTAACGGTGCCTGCCGAGGCTTGCGGCCTGGCAAGAGACCTGCGCGGGATCTGAAACCTGCCCTGCGTCCCGAGGGAACGAAATCAACCCGGGAGAATAACGGAGAGCATCCTCCTCTCCTGACGGTAGATTATGCCTCGCGACAGTAAAGCCGCAGTCATGAAAGTGACTGGACCACCCGGGGAAAGCCCGTCGGTTCACCTCGACGCTCTGCGTGGAACTGCGGCAGTCTCCGTGCTGCTCAGCCACGTGCGGGATTTCTTTTTCGTGGACTATGGGGCGAGCGCGCGGCACAATCCGCTGACGAGTGCAGCGTATCTGGTTG
>Ga0326728_10026552_pt1 | contig 10233 bp, 5 predicted proteins | sample MB3enrmetagenome_FD_207602 | JGI IMG/M metagenome (GOLD analysis project Ga0326728, IMG submission 207602) | Lab enriched peat soil microbial communities from McLean, Ithaca, NY, United States - MB31MN | ecosystem: Environmental > Terrestrial > Soil > Wetlands > Peat | place: USA: New York... | reverse complement strand
CCACGTCTCATTTGTCTAACCCGCCCTAACCTGCTGGAGCATCTTTGTGCATCTCTTTTTGTTTGCGCTCCGGCAAGTGCGAAATCACTTCAGCAGGCACAACACAGGGGAAATTGGAGCGGAAAATTGGCGCCCCGCTGGAATTATCCCCGTCCGGTGATTCGAAAAAACTGCCATTATACATGGCAGAACCGGACGGGCTGAATGCCGCCAAATAGATCCTGCTGCCGCCGTCGTAAGCCCACACCCGGGACTCAGTTTCAGTGAAGACAAACCAGCCTTTCTGCGCCCGCCACCCATTCGGCTGTGGGGCGAAGCCCACCCCGCCCCCGCCGGCGCGCCCAAAACTTATAGAATCATCCGAGACTTCAATCTTCCAGATGCCATCTGGCGAAGGATAAGTGCCGGGCGTGGCAATGAGCATGGGACGAAACGGCGGCGGCGCACCCGCATTCGCGGCTGTTCCGGGCAGGCTCACCTCGCGCATGACCAGAATTGTGCCGGCGCGTCCCGCCTTTTGAAGGACGGACTTGATCGCCTCGCCATCCTCGCGCTTCCAATGGATCGAATGCATCGCCTCGCCATCGGCGAGCTTCCAACCTGCGTTGAGACGGGTTTCCATTTCGGCCTTGTCCGATACGAGCATAAATTGCCAGGCGCGGGGCGGGCGGCCGAAGTGTTGTTCCTGGGTCACTGAAAGTTTCCCTTCTTTTAATTCCATTGCGAGGTTTGGGCTGGAACAACCAGCCAGAAGCATGGCGCCGGCTGCCAACGTGAGCAGGAAGTTTCTTTCCATAGCAAATATTGAAACCAGATGTTTCTTTGAGGCGTTTGGCTCTGCCCGGAAGAGTGGGACGCCGGTGAGCAGATTGCCAGATAAAACGGCGGGGGCCAATGGAAAGCGGCGCCGGCGCGCCGCGCTCCAAAGCGGCCTGCCGGCCGCATGGCTTGCGCGCGAAGCGCCGTGGAGTGCGGAACGCAGTTCCGCTTTGGCAGTGAAGGGGGCCATTTCGCCCAATTTGAAGAGTTTTGTCTCACACCTTGGCGCTTCGCATTGTGCATTTTCCACTTTGCATTTCCGCCGCGCCGTGTGCAGGCTTGTGGCAGGTTCTTGAACTTTAAAACGACAAATGTGAATATCACAAAACTAACCATGAGCGAAATCTCTGACATCAAAGCCCGCGAAATCCTGGATTCCCGCGGCAACCCAACCGTCGAAGTGGACGTCCTCCTGGCCGGCGGCGCCGCCGGCCGCGCCGCCGTTCCCTCCGGCGCCAGCACCGGCGAGCATGAGGCCCTCGAACTGCGCGACGGCGACAAAAACCGCTACCTCGGCAAAGGCGTCTCCAAAGCCGTCAAAAACGTCACCGACAAGATCCTCCCCGCCGTTCGCGGACTGGATTCCCTGGATCAACTCACACTGGATCGCACCATGCTGCAATTGGACGGCACGGCCACCAAATCCGTCCTCGGCGCCAACGCCATCCTGGCCGTTTCCCTGGCCAGCGCCAAAGCCGCCGCCGCCTGTCTGGGCCTGCCCCTGTTCAAATACCTCGGCGGCCCCAACGCCAAGGTCCTCCCCGTCCCCATGTCCAACGTCATCAACGGCGGCGCCCATTCCGACGCCCCCATTGATTTCCAGGAATTCATGATCGTTCCCAAGGGCCTGCCCACTTTCTCCCGCGCCTTGCAGGCCAACACCGAGGTTTTCCACGCCCTCAAAGGCGTCTTGAAGAAAAAGGGCTTGTCCACCCTGGTCGGCGATGAGGGCGGTTTCGCGCCCAAGCTGGAGAGCGCCGAGGCCGCCATCGAAGTCATTTTGCAGGCCGTCAAGGACGCGGGCTACAAAGCCGGCAAGGATATTTTTCTGGCTCTGGATCCGGCCGCGTCGGAGTTCTACGACGAGGCTTCGGGTTGCTACATATTCAAGAAAAGCACCGGCCGCAAATTGTCCGGCGACGAGATGGTGGCCCTTTACGTGGATTTGGCCGCCAAGTATCCCATCATCAGCATCGAGGATGGCTGCGCGGAAAACGATTGGAAAACCTGGAAAACACTCACCGGCAAACTCGGCGGCAAATTGCAACTGGTGGGCGACGACATCTTCGTCACCAACGTCCAATTTCTGCGCAAAGGATTTGAACTGGGCGTCGCCAACTCCATTCTGATCAAGGTCAACCAAATTGGTTCCCTCACTGAAACCCTGGACTGCGTCTCCCTCGCGCAGGAGCACGCCTACACCGCGGTCATCAGCCACCGTTCCGGCGAGACCGAAGACGCCACCATTGCCGACATCGCCGTGGCCACCAACGCGGGCCAGATCAAGACCGGTTCCCTGAGCCGCACCGACCGGGTGGCCAAGTACAACCAGTTGCTGCGCATCGAACAATTGCTCGGCAACAACGCCGTTTATGGCGGCAAACTGTAGCCGCGCCCCGGCAACGCGGCCATGAGATTTGGCTGCAGGATTGCGGGCGCGTTGCGCGGCGCCGATTTGGCTGGGTGGCACAGGCGACTCGCCTGTGCCGGTCGGCGACTCGCCGACCGGAACGAGGGGGGAGACGGACGCAGGTCGTAACGTAGCGCAATTGCCAAAAGTCGCCTTCGCCCCTTCCGCCGGGCCAGTGGCCCGACGGCACGGGCGAGTCGCCCGTGCCACCCAAGCACACGGAAACATACGGTGAATTTGTGAACGCTGAAATCGCAAAACTGATTGTCTGGTATCAAGCCGAACTTCACGCCGGCGGCTATCCGCTCATCGCCGTCATGATGGCGGGCGAAAGTTCCATTCTGCCCTTGTTCCCCAGCGAAGCGGTCATTCCTTTCGCCGCCCAGGATGCCCACGCCACCGGGAGCCACACCGTCATGGGCGTGGTCCTGGCCGGCGCCGTCGGCTCCTGGGTGGGGGCGGCGGTCATGTATTGGGTCTGTCGCTGGGGCGGCCGGCCGCTGCTCCTGCGTTATGGGCGGTATGTTCACATCAGCGAGGCCAGGGTTCGCGCCGCCGAGCAATGGGCCGCGCGGTTTGGCCCCTTCGGCGTCTTTTTCGGCCGCCTCCTCCCGGTGGTCCGCCAGCTTAACGGCATCCCGATGGGCGTTGTGAAAATGGATTTCCGGTTATATTCCCTGTTCACACTCCTCGGCGCCACCCTTTGGTGCTCGGTCCTCGCCTGGGTCGGCATCGCCGCCGGCAACGACAAGCAACTCCTCCAGGGCGATTTGCGCCACATCCTGCTTTGGTTGTTGGGCTTGATCTCCGTCCTCTCCTTATGCTATTATTTCATGGTCCATCGGTTCATCCGCAAACCGTCGCCATGAATACAGAAACTGCCAAAATCAAGAAATTCCCGCGCCCCGTCAAGGGCCTGCTCTGGCTGGTGGGGGCGCTGGTTGTCTATACCGTTGCCGGCTTTCTGGTCGCCCCGGCGGTCATCAAATCCCAGATGCTCAAGCGTCTGCCCGCCATGCTTGGGCGGCCCGTCGCCGTCGCCGGGGTCAAAGTCAATCCTTACGCGCTCTCCCTTGCCATTCACGGCCTGGCTGTCAATGAAACAAATGGCGCGCCTTTTGCCGGCTTCGATGAGTTTTACGCCCGCTTGAAATTCTCCTCCTTCTTCCAGCGCGGCTGGTCCCTTCAGGAGATCCGCCTCACCCGTCCCTTCGCCCAGATCATTCGCGAGAAGGACGGAAAACTCAACTTCGACGACATCGCCGCCACCCTCAACAAGCCGTCCTCCACTCCGTCCACAAAGCCCGCCCTGCCGCTGGTCAGGATTGACAGCCTGCACGTTGACAACGCCGACATCTCCGTGAAGGACTTGGTGCCGCCGGCTCCCGTCAAATCCAGGCTCGTTCCCATCCATCTCCATCTCAATAATTTGAGCACCGAACCCTCGGCGCGCAATCCCTACACCTTCACCGCCAAAAGCGAGGCCGGCGAGACCTTTCAATGGGACGGCAAATTCTCGCTCGAACCGCTCCAGGTGTCGGGCGATTTTAAGATCACGGGCCTGGATCTCAAAAAGTACTCCCCTTATCTGGCCCCCTTCGCCTCGGCTGACATCACGGACGGCAAGCTGGACGTGGCGGCGGATTATGAGGCCAGCCTGGGCGCGAACGGCCCGGATGTTTCGCTGAAAAATGGCCGTGTCCTGCTCAACTCGCTTTCCGTCAAGTCGTCCGACCCCGGCGAGACGGTGTTGACCGTTTCCTCCCTTTCCGTTCAATTGGCCGAGGCCAGCCTGGGCAGGAAACTCCTCCACCTGGCCCTGCTCAAGACCTCTGGCGGTTCGGTCCTCGCGCGCCAAAACCAGGACGGAACCATCAACCTTCTTTCCCTGCTCAAGATGCCTGCCAATTCCCCCGCCGCTCCTCCTCCCGCCGCCGCCGCCAGCCAGGCCCCGTGGACGGTGACGGTGGATGAAATCGCCGTGGACCACTACAGCGTGGCGCTCGAAGACAAAAAGCCGGCCAAACCGGCCAAATTCAACCTGAACGAAATCTCCTTCAACGCGAAGAACTTCAGCACCGTCAGCAACCCTCCGCTGGAGGTGGAGGTTTCCATGGGTTTGAACGAGGCGGGCCGCCTGGCCGCCAAAGGCGCCGTTCATCTGCAGCCGCCCGCCGCCGACTTGGATGTGGAGCTTGCCGGGCTGGATTTGCGCCCGCTCCAGCCTTACGTCGAGCAACAGGTCAAACTGGCGGTGGGCGGCGGCCTGTTCACCCTGCGCGGCCATGCCAGCTATAATTCCGAAACAGGTTCCCCGCTGGCCGCGTTCCAGGGCGATCTCGGCCTCACCAACTTCACCACCACCGACCTTATCCAATTCAAGGACTTCGTGAAATTGGAGGGCCTCGCCGTCAACGGCATCAAAGCCGCCTTCCAGCCCAATCAACTCGACGTGCAGGAAGTCAGGTTGAGCGGCTTGAGCACCAGCGTCATCATGCTGACCAACCGCCAGATCAACCTGCTGGCCGTCCTGCCCAAGAGCGCCGCCGCCGCTTCCAACGCGCCGCCGCCCGCCGGCGCCCCGCCCGGTCCGGCCGCCGGGCTGGATTTCCCCGTCAGCCTGGCGAGCCTTGTTATTGACAAGGCTTCCTTCCATTTTTCCGACCAATCCATCGAGCCGAACTGCCTCTTCGATGTCCAGGAATTCGACGGCGCGGTCAAAGGTCTGTCTTCCCGGCAGGAGGCGCGGGCCTCTGTGGACCTGCGCGGCAAAGTGGACGATGTTTCCACCTTTTCCGTGACCGGCGAGGTGAATCCTTTGAGCAAGGATTTGGTTGTCAACCTGGCCGTTGACTGCAAGAACGTCAACCTCACCCCCTTCACTCCTTACATGGAAAAATACGCCGGCTACCCGCTGCAAAGGGGAAAACTGCTGGTGGATTTGAAGCCGATTGACATCGCCCACAGCCAGCTCGTCGCCTCCAACCATGTCGTCATCGCCGGCCTGACCCTGGGGGCGAAAAACAGCAGCCCCGACGCCACCAAATTGCCCGTCAAACTGGGCATCGCCCTGCTCAAGGATCGCAACGGGAACATTGACCTTGACGTCCCCCTTCACGGCAACCTTTCTGATCCCGACTTCAGGATCATGCCCATCGTCTGGCAAGTGCTGGACAACCTCCTGGAAAAGGCCGCCACCGCTCCATTCACTCTCTTGGGCAAGCTCTTTGGCGGCGGCGAGGAAATGAGCTACGTTGACTTCCGGCCCGGCCTGGCTGACATCCCCCCTGCCGAGCAAGCCAAGCTCGACAAATTGGCCAAATCCCTGTACGAACGCCCCGCCCTGCAAGTGGAGATTTCCGCCGGCGCCGATCCCATCTCCGAAACTCCCATCCTGGCGCGGTTGAAACTGGAAGGCCAAATCCGCTCCCTGCGGGCCCGCGAACTGATTGCCGCCGGCACCCCGCCCGAAACCGTCCAATCCTTGAAAGTGGACCCAACCAATTACACCCGCCTCCTCAAGGCCCTTTATTTGCAGACCACCGGCACAAACGGCCCCGCCGCAACCGCGTCCGCCTCCCCTGCTCCTGTCGCGCAGCCCAGCACTTCGCCCTTCCCCCTTGCCGCGCCGCAGCCCGGCGAAGGCGGGTCCACCCCGCGCAGAGCCGCCCTCAGCCGCGCTGGCCAATCTATTAAAGGCGGCGAACTCTTGGTGCGCGGCGCCTCCCCCGGCAACCCGAACGACGGCTTGGGCATCGCGTCTGCTCCAATGGCCTCCTCCCAAAAGCCCTCCATGGCCGCGCCGTCACCAAACCCCGCGCCAACTGTCACCGCCCCCACAAACACCGTGGCCGCGAATGTTTCCTCTCCCGAAGTCGAACCCACCCGGGAGCAAATGGAAGCCAGCCTGCTCGCCACCATCCAGGTCAGTCCCGACGATTTCCGGGAATTGATGCAAGCGCGCGCCCGCAACGTGCAAGCCGCCTTGGTCAACGTTGGCAAAGTGGAAGGCGGGCGCGTGGCCATCCTCGCTCCGCCACCCATCAACCCCGCCGTCAAAGGCCAATCCCGCGCCGACCTTTCCCTCCAGTAGAGATCCCGATCCGCAATCAATTGCCTTTGCACTTTGCTCCCCGTTCCTTAAACTGCGCGGGATGACTTCTGCTGAAATTCGACAATCCTTCCTGGATTTTTTCAAATCCAAGGGGCACACCATTGTGCCCTCCGCCAGCCTGATGCCTGATTCCCCCGGCCTGCTCTTCACCAACGCCGGCATGAACCAATTCGTCCCCATTTTCCTCAACCAACGCGCCCCCGACGTGGACCAATGGCCCGGCGCCATCCCCGGCCGCCCCACCCGCGCCGCCGACACCCAAAAGTGCATCCGCGCCGGCGGCAAACACAACGACCTCGAAGACGTCGGCCTGGACACCTATCACCACACCTTCTTCGAGATGCTCGGCAACTGGAGTTTCGGCGATTATTTCAAACGCGAGGCGATTGATTGGGCTTGGGAACTCGTCACCCAAGTCTGGAAATTCCCGCCGCGCCGCCTCTACGCCACCGTTTACAGCCCCGACAAATCCAAAGGCGATCCCAGCGACTTCGATCAGGAAGCTTGTGATTTTTGGGCCGCGAAGTTTTCCGCCGCCGGCCTCGACCCCAAAGTCCACATCATCCACGGCAACAAAAAAGACAATTTCTGGATGATGGGGGAGACAGGCCCGTGCGGCCCGTGCTCCGAAATCCACGTTGACCTGACTCCCGCCGGCGACACCAATGGTTCGCTGGTCAACCAGGGCGACGCCCGGTGCATCGAGATTTGGAACCTCGTCTTCATCCAATTCAACGCCAACCCCGACGGCACTTTTTCCCCCTTGCCCGCCCGGCATGTGGACACCGGCATGGGTTTCGAGCGCGTGACGGGGATCATGCAAAACACGAAGAACTTCACCGACTTCACGCGCGTCATATCGAACTACGAAACCGACATCTTCCGTCCCCTTTTCGACAAACTCGAAACCCTCAGCGGCAAAAAATATGGCAGCACCCTTCCAACTCCGATGGGTGGCACAGGCGACCCGCCTGTCGCCGCCGGCAACTTGCCGGCGGCTCCCCAGGCTGCCGGGCAAGTTGCCCGGCAGAACGGGCCAGTGGCCCGTTCCACCCAACCAGCAGCAGGCGCCTCTTTCTCAAAGCGCAATCTGCCTCATTTTGAGAAGCCTTGGGCGATCTACCACGTCATCATTCATACTGTGGCTTCGCGCACACTGTCGCCCGCTGCCCGGGGTTTGGTTCTGGATTGCATACTTCATTGGCGCGAACTCCGTTACCGCCTCGTGGCTGCTTGCATAATGCCGGATCACGCGCATTTCATCATCCAGCCGGGGGTCAAAGAGGAGGACAAGGAGGGCAACCCTGTCTTTTGGCCGCTCGCGGAAATCCTCCACTCCATAAAGTCATTCTCCGCAAAGGAAATCAACAAGTTGGACAATCTCAAGGGCGCACTCTGGCAGGAGGAACGCTACGATCGCTATATGAGAAGTGACGCGGACTTGCAGGAGAAGTTTCACTACCTTTGCCGCAATCCCTGGGCGGCAGGACTGGTTCAAGAGAGCGAACACTGGCCGTGGCTGTGGACTCCCGATATAGCGGGTGGCACGGGCGACCCGCCTGTCGCCGCCGGCAACTTGCCGGCGGCTCCCCGTTCTGCCGGGCAAGTTGCCCGGCAGAACGGGCCAGTGGCCCATTCCACCCAAGAACAAATTCAAATAGACATCGCATTCCGCGTCATCGCCGATCACATCCGCACCCTCAGCTTTTCCATCGCGGACGGCATTCTTCCTGGCAACAACGACCGCAATTACGTTCTGCGCCGCGTCCTTCGCCGCGCCGTCCGCTACGGCCGCGCCCTCGGTTTCCACGAGCCCTTCTTCTACAAACTGGTGGAAGTCCTCGCCGATACCATGGGCGATGTCTTCCCGGAACTCCGCAAGAAACAATCGCATGTCCAGGAAGTCATCAAGGCCGAAGAAGAGGCGTTTAACAAGACGCTGGACAGGGGAATTGACCTTTTCAACAACTACTTGGCAAGCATGAGGCAATTAGGTAAAGTGGCCGCTCCAGCAGGAGCTCATGTTGAAATGCCGGTCAGTTGGGCATTTACTCTTTACGACACTTATGGGTTTCCACTCGACCTGACTCAATTGATGGCCCGCGAACATGGCTTTGAAGTTGACACCGCCGGGTTCGACAAGCTCATGGACGAGCAGCGCGCCCGCGCCCGCGCCGCCCAGAAGAAGGAAATCATCGCCGCCTCCAACCTCGATACGTCCCATCCGACTGATTTCGTCGGATTCGACCGCCTCACCGCCCCCGCCACCGTCCTCGCCGCGGTTCACATTAAAGACAAGACCGCCGTCACCCTCGACTCTTCCCCGCTCTACGCCGAAATGGGCGGCCAGGTCGGCGACACCGGCGAAATCCACGCCGGCGGAAAAATCTGGCCTATTGTCAACACTCAGAAAACCGGCACCACCTTCCTCCATTTCCTCGCCGGCAACGACGCCCCGGAGCCGGGCGCGGCCGTCGAGCTTCGCGTCAACGCCCCGCGCCGCGCCGCCATTCAGCGCCATCATACCGTCACCCATTTGCTCCATTGGGCCTTGCACGAGGTCGTCAGCCATGACGCCACCCAAAAAGGCTCCTACGTCGGCCCCGAAAAGCTTACTTTCGACTACAGCAGCGCCCCCCTCACCCCGGCGCAAGTCGCCGACGTGGAAAAACTGGTCAACGAGCGCATCCTCGAAAATGCCGGCGTCACCTGGACGGAAATTCCCTACGCCCAAATCAAGGGCCGCAAGGAGGTCATGCAATTCTTCGGCGAGAAGTACGGCGACATCGTTCGCGTCGTGCAAATCGGCGGACGCGCCGGCGGGCTGAACGGTTACTCCATGGAACTTTGCGGCGGCACGCACACCCGCGCCACCGGGGAGATCGGCCTGTTCCGCATTTTGAGCGAAAGCGCCATTGCCGCGGGCATTCGCCGCATCGAAGCCGTGGCCGGCCTGCGCGCCTACGAAAAAGCGCGCGAGGAAACCACCCTCATTTCCACCCTGGCCGGCAAGGTCAACTCCCCCGTCGCCGAACTGGAGAAGAAACTCGAGTCCCTCCTTGCGCAGCAAAAAGACCTGGAAAAGCAATTCAAAGCCGCCCGGCAAAAACAAGCCGCCGAAACCGCGCGCGCCATCCTCAAGTCCGCCCAGTCCACACCGTCCACTTCGTCCACCATATCCACCCCCGCCATCATCGAAAACCTGGGCGCCGCCGACGGCGATTTCCTCCAAGCCGTGGCCGACGCCCTGAAAAGCCAGTTCAAAGGAGTGGTCGTTCTGGGCGGTTCCTCCCAGGGGGCCGTTTCCCTTATCGCGACCGTTTCCCCGGATGCCACCGCCAGGTTCCAGGCCGGCAAAATCATCCAGGCCATCGCCCCGCTGGTCGGCGGCAAGGGCGGCGGCCGCCCGGACAATGCCCGCGGCGGCGGCAAGGACGCGGCCAAACTCCCCGACGCCTTGAACAAGGCCAGGGAATTGGTCGCGGGGACCAAGCCGGTTTCATAATTCCGCAACGCCTCAGTTTTGGATGGGCACAAGCAAGGTAGGGCGGGCAGTCCCCTGCCCGCCGCGCCGCGCACGGAGTGCGCGCCCTACCATACGGGACCGGCGCCCCGCTTTCATATTTCCGCAATTTGCCTTTTGCATTTTGCCTTTCCGGCACTACGCTGG
>Ga0326728_10026551_pt1 | contig 10233 bp, 3 predicted proteins | sample MB3enrmetagenome_FD_207602 | JGI IMG/M metagenome (GOLD analysis project Ga0326728, IMG submission 207602) | Lab enriched peat soil microbial communities from McLean, Ithaca, NY, United States - MB31MN | ecosystem: Environmental > Terrestrial > Soil > Wetlands > Peat | place: USA: New York... | reverse complement strand
ACTGCCGCATGAATCCTCCCCGCTCCGCGCCGTCGAACCGCGGAACGGTCGCTAAGAACACGTAAAGAAAAACGAGTTATCGCCACCCCTTATGCTGCCCAGGGCCGGCCCGCAACAGGTGGATCGCACCCAAGCTCAAGCACTGCGGCGGCACACTGCCGCACGCGGCCAAAGAGGCGGGACACACACCGGATACTCCAAGAAAAAAGTGTATCAGGACGGGGCCACCTCCGGCATGGAACGGGTCTGTCAGGCGGTTCTGCTGAATAGACTCATCGCGAGGCCGGGTGGGAAGCAGGCACGGGCTCAGGCGTAGGGGGCATATAGCGGGCAAACCAGTCGATGGCGCGTTGCTGGACGTCGATGCGGTGGGCGGGATCGGAAAAGCCGTGGCCCTCGTTGGGGTAGACCACCAACCGCGTGGGGACATGAAGGTCGCGAAGGGCGTGCCAGAACTCGAAGGACTGGGGCGCGGGACACTCGCCGTCGCGGTCGCCGACCACCAGGAGGGTAGGGGTGGTGACGTTTTTAATGAAGGTGGTGGCGGAGCTCTTGGCGTAGACCTCGGGGTCGTCGTAGACCGAGGCGCCGAAGTAGGGAATCATCCACTGGTCGATGGAGTTTTCGCCGTAATAGGAAAGCCAGTCTGAAATGCCGGCCCCGACCACCGCGGCCCTGAAGCGATGGGTCTGGGTGACGGCGAACATGGCCATGAAACCACCGTAGCTCCAGCCGGTGATGCCGACGCGGTTGGGGTCGACGGGATACTTGGCCAGGACCGTGTCGACGCCGGCCAGGATGTCGCGGAGATCGCCGTAGCCGAAGTCCTTGCGGTTGGCCTGGGTGAAGGCTTCGCCCTGGCCGAAGCTGCCGCGCGGGTTGGGCATGAGGACGAAGTAATCGAGGGCGGAATAGCCCGTAGCGCTGAAGCCGCCTCCGCCGCCATTCCAGCTTGAAGCGACATCGGCGGCGGGACCGCCGTGGACTTCGACGATGAGCGGGTATTTCTTGTGTGGATCGTAGTGCGCGGGCAGAAGCAGCCAACCCTGAATGATGAAGTTGTCGTCGGTCCAGGTGAGCGTGGCGGAATCGCCCCAGGATGGCGTAAGGCCTTCGTTGAAATGGGAGAGCTGGGTGAGGCCAGGGGGGGCAGCGGATGCGGCCGAGGCATCCCCGGTCCCCAAATGCGAGGGATCGCCACCCCACGGGCTAAGACCTGCCCGTGGGGGCCCCGCACCGGGGGCACCCACAGTTTGCTTGGAGAGCGAGGCCACGGCGGGGCCGGCGGCGTAGATTTCCGGCGGCTGGTTGAAGGTGCTGGCCTGAAAGACGAAGAGGGAGCGATCGGCGGTGACGGCAAGGCTGTCGCCGACCGAGCCGGGATAGGTGAATAGGGGCGCGGCAAAGCTGGTGGCAACGCTCTGGCTGGTGCGATCGCCTTGCAGGCGGAAGCGGACGAGACGATTGATGCCGTTGGCGAGCTCGCAGGTGAAGATGTGCTCGTCGTCGCCCCAGGCGAACCATTCGGACGATGCGGGGCGGCCGGGAGTGAGATTGCGCGGCTCGCCGCCGGAGACATCGACAATCCACACGTCGCCGCCGGTGACGCCTTGATCGCTCATGAGGCCGCCGATGAAGGCGATGGCTTTGCCGTCGGGCGACCAGCGGGGAACGGCGATTTCTAGGCCGTGGAGGGGGCCGGGGAGATCGGAGGGGGAAAGGATTTCTTTCGGCGTCGTCTCCCACCCATCTCGTCCGCCGCTGGGCGCGGCGTACGAGATGGATAGGGCACCCGTCGATGCGTGGGAGGGAGCCAGCTCCGAGGAATTAGATGGGGCACCGGCAGATTGCGTGTAGAGCCTGGCGAGCCACCAGTTGTTTTCGCCGGGCGGATCGGCGGCGACGTAGGCGAGGGATTCAGAATCGGGCGACCAGTCGAACTCGTAAACGTGAAGGTTGGCGGGGGTGAGGAAAGTGGGCGCGGAGAGTTGGGCGGAGGAGGCGGAGACAGCGGCGACGCGCTGGACTTCAACGCGATCTTCGCCGATGACGCCGGAGGGCGCGTCCATGGCGGCGAGGGCTCCGGAGGGACGCGTGGCGTCTGCGACATAGAGGAAGGCGATGCGCTTGCCGTCGGGCGAAAAGGCCGGCGCATTGACGTAGCCGCGAAACCGGGAAAGACGCTGGGGCGGATTGCCGTCGAGGTGCGAGAGATAAAGGTCGGCTTGACCGCCGAGATCGGCGCAATCGGAGAGAAAGGCGACGGCGTTGGAGTCGGGCGACCAGACGGGAGCGGACTCCGCGCATGAGTCGTCGGGCAAGTGGGCGGCGGTGACGCGCCGGCTGTTGTCGAGATTGCCGAGAGGAGCGACGCGAATCTCACCGCTTTCGATCCAGGCGAGACGCTTGCCGTCGGGCGAAACGGCGATCTGGCCGATGGTCTGAACGGGCCTTTGGCTGGAAGCAGCGGGACCGGGATTGGCTGACGCAGAGTTCTGGGCGCAAACGGGCAGGAGGGTGATTGCGCAGAGAAGGAGGGCCAAGGCTGCGCAGCGGGCACTGCGAGGCGAGAATGGCATAGGAAAGATGCTAACAGCAGCGGGGTTAGCGGAGTTAGCGGAGTTGGCGGGGTTGGCGGAGCTAGCGAGGTTCCAGGTCAGGCCGGTTCCGGAATCGGTTTGCCCAGGCTTTCGCTTTCCCGCCCTTTTCGCAAAAAGCGCGAAAAGGATGGGGCACGGAGCGGGTCAGTGAGTTAGCGGGTTGGCGTGCGCTGGCGCGCACGTTCGCGGGTTGGCGAGTTGGCGGAGTGGTGCCGGGGGGAAAGCGTGCACCTATCGGTGCATGAATTGCGGAATCGGCGTGCGGCAAAAACGCGCGGCTCTTGACGCGTGCGAAAACCTGCACCTGTTGAGGCACTGGGACTAAGGGACTAGGGACTGCGCGGCCACGCGGGACGGGCGCGAAGAGCGTTGAGTGGGGGCCGGTGCGATTCGATCGAAGGGTTTTTTCGGGGCAAATGGTTGGCTGGGGCGGGGTGGATGGCAGCGTTGGGAGGGCTTGTCAAAGTTTGGCGAGGGCGTGGTGGGGCGTAAGTTATTGAAACTACGGATTCATACAATGAAAAAATCTTTTGCAGATGATTCCTGCCAAATTGGGTAAGCTAAGGGCATTCGTACCGAAATCGAACGAACGGGCGGGAAAGTGGAAGGAGCTTTCCCGGTCTTCTTGAATTTGCGGGGGCGGGGACGAGGATACGACCTGCCCGCCGGATTCCCACCCTTTTCGCAAAAAACGCGAAAAGGATGGGCACGGATCTGTCGCGTGGATGGGGCACGGATCTGAAATTGGGGCGAGGCGACGGCGCGGGCCGGGAAGACTAGAGCGGTTCCAGAATTCACGTGCCCTTTTGAGGTTGGCGCAAGGTGGCATTTTCTTAAGGAAAATGCCACTCGGCGGTAGCGGTTCCGGGGTACAGCAATTCTGGAACCGCTGTAGATCAAATGTCGCAGGGCAGGGGCAACTCGGAGCGAGTTGCCCCTTAGCTTTTCCGCGGAGGGAGCGCGGGGGCGCGGACGGGGGAACCGGAGAGGTGGGAAGATGGGCGTGAGCAGCGTGGACAGGAAATGCATCGAGGAGCGAAAGAAGAAGGGCGAGACGGCGAAGAGTCAGGCGAAGTCCGGCAAGGGGAAAGATACGGAGGAGACGGGAGCCGAGAAGAATGCGGAGAGCGTTCCGGTGGATCTTGGGGACTACAAGGGAGCGCGCAAGAAGCTGCGCCACGCGGTGAAAGCGGTGGTGAAGGTGAAGAGCGGCTTAATCGCCGAGAAACTGGTGAGCAAGGCGGAAGCAGGCGACATGCGCGGGACGGAGATGATGCTGTCGCTGATTGAGAAGAAGAAGCCAGGCAAGGACGCGAAGAAGAAAAAGAAGCGGGACGGGCCGAGCTGGGCGGAGCTGCTGGCGTCGGAACCGGAGTGGGACGAGAGCATGGAAGACGGCGAGCAAGAGCTGAAGGCGAGTTAGCGAGTTAGCATGTTGGCGGGTTGGCATGCGCTGGCGCGCATGTTCGCGAGTTGGCGGGTTGGCCGGCAATGAAGATGGGACTGAGGGACTACGGGATTTGGAAGCCTCGCAGGGTGCGAGGAAATGCGGCAGGAAGAAGGACGCGATGGGAATGAAGCTCATGAAGGACAAAGGATTGCGGACGCCCAGCCGGCGAGTCAGTCCGCCGCGGCGGACGAGCGAGCAAGTTAACCGACAGGATCATTGCACCGCGAAGGCATGCGCTCCCACCCTTTTTGCAAAATGCGCAAAAAGGATGGGGCACGGATCGCTCGCGTCGCGCGGACCGCTCGTGTCAATGGGACGTGCGGTTGCGGCGTGTCTGCTCGGGATGGGGCTGGCGGCGATGGCGTGGGCGCAGGGCGTGAGCACGACGACGGTCGCGGGGACGGTGTACCTGGCGAACGGCCAGCCGGGCGCGGGGACACTGGTGATCAGTTGGCCGGCGTTCACGACCGCGGCGGGCCAGACAGTGGTCGCGGACTCGACGACGGTGACGATTGCGGCGGATGGATTTGTAAGCGTGAACCTGGCGCCGAACGCGGGAGCCACGCCCGGGGGCTTGTACTACACAGCCGTTTACTACATGAGCGACGGGACGGTGAGTACGCAGTATTGGGTGGTTCCGTCGGCGGCGTCGGCGACGCTCTCGCAGGTGCAGGCGCAGGTGATGCCGGCGGTGCAAGCTGTACAGACGGTGAGCAGAGCCTACGTGGACGAGGCCATCACGGAGCTGACGGAGAGCCTGCTGACGGCGTCGGGCGGGACGTTGAGCGGGCCACTCTATTTGAATGCCGATCCCACGCAGCCGTTGCAGGCGGCGACCAAGCACTACGTAGATACGCAGGTGGCGACGGCGCTGCCGCTCGCCGGAGGGACGGTGACGGGAACGTTCACCGCTCTCGAGATCGGCGCGGCGTACCAGGCGGATCAGTTTGCGGGCGCGGATTTCGGGGCCAAGGTGCAGGCCTGCCTGAGCGCGTTGAATGCGAGCTACGGCGGGACGTGCGACGCGCGGAATTTTACGGGCAGTTTGTCGATGGCGTCGAATCTGACGATCGCGACGTCGAATGCCGTGGTGTTGCTGCCGTGCGCGACGATTACGACGGCGAAACAGATTGTGGTGACGGCGACGACACGGAACGTGTCGCTGCGGGGATGCGCACTGCGGGGCGGAACGGCGGCGAGCGGAAGCCATGGCGGAACGGTGTTTGCGTATTCGGGCACGGGCGCGATGGTGCAGGTGGGCGACGCGACGTATGCCGTGGATACGCCGGGCTTCCACATGGATAACGTGGCCATCAACACGACTGCGGCCACCAGCGCGACGGCGCAGGGATTTGTGGCCTACCGGACGCAGGAGATCGATCTCGAAAGCCTGTACTTCCTGGGGAATCAAAACCAGACCGGCATGACGCTGGACGGAACCGGGAATTACACGGGCGGAACATTTCTGGACAACGAGTTCACCGGGTTCGGGACGGCGGTGAATGCCATCGGCCACCAGGTGGCCAATGCGGCGACGACGGACTGGATGAATGCCAGCACGTTTGTGCGGCTGCATATCGATTGCCCGACGAGCGGCGGGAATCCGATCAGCGGGACGTATGGAATCAACCTGCAACAGGGCGACGGCAACACATTTACGGGCGGAGACGTAGAGGGATGCGGAACAGCATTGCATTTGGGAGCGAACGCCGAAAACAACACCCTGGTGGGAGTGAGGAACGAGAACTCGACGAACCAGGTGGTGGCGGACACGGGGAGCAAGTACAACAGTTGGATGACCGGCGGGACCATGTTCACCGGAGAACTGACCGACAACGGCACGCGCAACAGCTTCCTCGATACATTTCACCGGAGTTTCAACGGATTGAATGGTGACTGGTATGGAAGCCAGCAGGACACGACGGTGACCAACCACACCCGGCTGGGGATTGGATTGGGCAACGAGCGCGGACTGCTGAACGAGATCCAGACCGATTACGGCTATCGCTGGGAAGAAGGATTTAGCGACGGAACGAGCGGCGAGCAGTTCTGGAATCTCACGGACCTGATCAACAACGTACAGCGCCTTTCGGTGGGCCAATATCTGGGCGCGACCGCGAACGTGGTGACGAACGTGGTTCTGAACAACGGGGGGTGCTACACGTCGTCGACGTCGCCAGCGGTGAGCATTACGGGCGGCGGAGGCAGCGGAGCCACGGCGACGGCGAACCTGATCACGACCACCTCGTTGAGCTGCCCGGGAGGCTACACGGTGGGGAGCGTGACGGTGACGGCCGGCGGCAGCGGGTACACCTCGCAACCGACGCTGAGCTTCACCGGATCGAACCAGACGGCGACGCCGAATGCCGTTGCGGAGATCACGACGGCGGGGAGCACGAACAACCAGACGGTGGTCAACTCCGCGGGCACGGGTGCGGTGGTGCTGAACGGGTCGAACGGGTCGGGCACGGGCGGGGTGGTCTTTGGCTCGGGCGGCGCCACGGAGACGACGGTGGCGACCGTGGACAAATCCGGAGATGCACAGTTCAACGGAACTCTGCTGGTGGGCGGGACATCGCAATCGACGGGAACCATGACGGTGCGTAACAGCGCCGACGCGGAGGTGGACTACTACCTGTGGCCGGGACTGACGGCGAGCCAGAAAGGCTCGTTCACGTACAAGGACTGGAACGGAAACAGCCAGTGGTACATGGTGAAAAACGCGACCAACGACTGGGCGCTGAACTCGGCGGTGGGGGGCCTCGACAGCTTCAAGGCCTACCAGAGCACGAACAGCGGCGATACCTATATTGACGCGAGCAACGCGACGGGACACATCCGGCTGAATTACGAGAGCGGATCGGGCGCGGAGACGGACATTTACTCGGGATCGAGCGCAAGCCTGGTGGCGGCGTTCCTGGGACCGACGAGCATCAAGTTCCCGGGGCTGGCCGCGTCTTCGGGACACTTCTGCCTGCAGGTGGATTCGTCGGGGTACCTCACCAACACGGGATCGGCGTGCGGATCGGGATCTGGATCGGGATCGGGAACGGTCAATTCGGGAAGTACCGGGCAGATCGCGTACTACACCTCAAATGGCACGACCGTCGGCGGTGAGAGCGCGGTGCCATTGACGGCAGGCGGAACAGGGGCGACAAGCGCCAGCGGAGCGATGGCGAATCTGCTGCCGGGAGTGGCATCGGACGGCAGCAACGGGGCCGCGGTGACAGGCAACGTCAACGCGGCCGGCTTTAAGGTCGGCGGCTCGCTTTTCGGCACAGCGAATCTGGCCGATTGGACCGACGGCGGAATTGCGAACGGCGATTGCGCGGTGTGGAACGCGACCACAAGCAAATGGACGCCGGGAAGTTGCGGGAGCGGCGGGAGCGGCGGCTACGCGGGCGTAATCACCGACGGCACGGGCGGCCTTGAGGGCGAGCCCAGCACAACGCCCACATGGACGATTACGCCCGCGGGCAACGCGGAGTTCCAGGCGTCGATCACCGAAACGTCGCCGGTTTGCGACATCCGCGCGTTTGGGGCGCAACTTGGTTCGCAGGATATCGGGCCCTACATTCAGGATTGCATCAACAACATTTATCCGTGGACCTCGGGCAACACGCAAACCATTCTCCTGGAATGTGGAAACCATTCGCCGGGTTGCTATTGGGCCAATCCCAGCGCCCTGACCTTCCCGTATGGAGGGCCCTTCAGATTTGAATTGGAGGGCTATCTCTCGCTCGGCTCCACGTTAGTCACGACCGGTTACGAGAACTGGTACGGCATCGGGCCTCCGGGCGGCGACCTGCAATTCCAGACGGGGAGTCCGGCCCTGATCTTCGCACCCACAATCTACGGCGCCCTCGGCACGGCGGTAACGACGCCGGGGCAGCCGGTGACGGTTACGCCGGCCTTTACGGCCGGCGCGATTACGAATATGCCTGCCGGCACGGCGATCACGATCGCCGGGACCACGACGGCGACAGGGGTGAGCGCCACGGCAGTTTCCGAGGGCAGCTATCGCATTGTGACGCTGACTCTGCCGTCGCAGGTGCGCTACGTTCCGCTGGAAACCATGACCGTGTCGGGGTGCTCCGACGCGTCGCTCGATATTATTAACGGCGCGATCTTCAGCTTGAATTATTCGGCGCCGGGCGGAGAGCAAGTGGTTTACCAGCAGAGTACGGCCACGGCGGCGACCACCGCGACCGGCTGCTCGATCACCTCGTTCGACGAGGATAAATACGAGTCGGTTCGGCTGTTCTGCTCGAATGGCGCCAATATGCCGGGCTACTCCTATGCCTGCGCGACGGGCCAATGGACCATTTATCCGCTGCACGCGCACTCGGCATCGGATGTTTGGGGTGTGGTGGCCGTATCTCCGGGCTTCCCCGAGGATAATGGGCACTCGTTCCACGACATCAACATCTCCGGCAGCTACGGGATGAGCTACTGGGGCGAGCAGGAATCGAATCTCGACCTCTACAACGTGGGAATGAATCCGACAGGCTACCTTGCGGCCGGAGGCATGGAGCAGACGGCTTCGTGGGTTGAATCCATCGCGGAGTTGAACTACTCGCCGTCCACGGTCAACCCAGGCTCGTGCGAAGCCGGCGGATGCGCACAACCTTCTTACCCCTATGGGCTACGGTGCGACTCGGAATCGGGAGGGATCAACTCCGGCGGGGGAAGCGGGACAAACACGGGCTGCGCGGCATCGACGATTGCCGGCGGCGCATTTATTGGCGGCGGCATCAAGATCGACGGCGGCGGGGTCAACAGCATCTCCGCCATGCCATACGAGATCAAGGACATGCTTTTCGAGCAGGCCCCGAGCGCGGCCGTGGTGGTGGACAACCGCACGGCGATGGACACGACCTCCTGCTTATGGATCCACGACGATGCGTTGCAGGATAACGTCACGGAGACGGCGGTCTCTTATCTTGCATACACGAATCGGGAATCGCCATCGCTGGCGTGCTACAAGCTCGACAGCCTGGCGATTTCGCTGACCTCCAACTACACCAATCCTTACTTCAACGATGCGGTAAGCATCGAACGCACGCCGTACGGGACCACGCTGCCGGTGAACACGTCGTCGGCCACTCCGCCGATCAACGACGGCGTGGAGTATCAGGGCGCGAGCAGTGGCAGCGGCGCGGGATTCGGGCCGCAGATACTGCCCTTCGGTTCGCTTCCGATCAACAACAGCCCGTCAAGCTGGGCAAGCACCGCGTCTCCCAATGGATGCGGGAGTCCGAATACCTGCACCGTGGTCACAAGCAGCGTGTCCTGCCCCGACGGTCCGCAGGCGACTTCGAAGATGCAGTGCGCGGAGCTGGATGGACCGGGAAGCGCGTTCACGATCGGCACGTGGACGGGCAGCACCTATGCGGGAGACCAGTTTATCTACGGTTGCTACGTCCGGCCGGGCGCGAATTTCAGTTTCCCGCAAGGCTTGCAAAACCAGGATGCGTTCATGCTCGCGACCAACGGTACGGATGCCTTCACTATGAACGGATACGGGGGCACGAGTTATACGACGCCCTCGTTTGGGTTCGGGACCAAACTTTCGCACAATACGTGGTATCCGTTGATCGCCATCGCCACGATTGCCACGGGCGAATCCGCCTCTCACGCCATCAGCTTCCTGATCGGCTCGGGCAACGGAAACAATGGGAGCGCGGGCGCCGGATACGGCAACCAGTTTTCCAATTGCCGGTGGGCATTCATTCCGGGGCCGAACAATCCGAGCTATACGGGCGTGACGCCGGACGAAGTGGCCTTTGCGCGGGATAACCAATATCGCGGCGCGGCGCCATCGAACACGGGCGCGGGCACGGCGGCGACAGGGGAGACGATTTCGGCAAGCGGTTATCAGGTGAACGGTGTGGCGCTGAATGCTCCCAGCGAGACCTACACTGCGCCGGCGAGCGGCGCGATCGCATTGCCAACTGCCGACCGCGCGGAGGCAACGTACGTGTTGAGCGGCAACGCGACGGCGTCAATCGGATCGGGCGCCGGGGGCGGCAAAGTGACAATCTTTGTTTGCCAGCCGGCGAGCGGCGGCCCGTACACATGGACGTGGCCCTCGAACTGGAAGGGCGGCGTGACCGTGGGGACAACAGCAAGCACCTGTTCCGAGCAGACGGGCACGTATATTGCGGGATTCGGCGATTGGCA
>Ga0326728_10026548_pt1 | contig 10234 bp, 7 predicted proteins | sample MB3enrmetagenome_FD_207602 | JGI IMG/M metagenome (GOLD analysis project Ga0326728, IMG submission 207602) | Lab enriched peat soil microbial communities from McLean, Ithaca, NY, United States - MB31MN | ecosystem: Environmental > Terrestrial > Soil > Wetlands > Peat | place: USA: New York... | reverse complement strand
CCCGCCATGCTCGCGACGCAACAGAACACTCCCAATCTCAGTGTGCCGCTCGGGCGCGCCTTCTCGCCCAATGGCCGGCTGCTCCACTACCCCTCGGATCCGCGCCCCCCTCCTCCTTCCCGCCGCGACACGGTCCAGCAATTTGACGCCGGCACGGAGCATGCCATTTCCCCGGACGCAAGGTACCTCGTGTTCCGCGCCACCAATGGTATGTGCCGGCTCACGGACCTCGAGTCGGGCGCGGAGATTGCCAGCTACACACCTTCGCCGGGCGAATCCATCGGGGCGGTTTCCCCCAACGGGCGCTGGGTTGCCGCGAGCTTCGAAAACGGACGCCTGGTCCTCCGCGAACCGCGGCTGGCCGGTACCCGCACTATTCCTGAGGCCCACAACGCACGGGTGACGTCCATCGAATTCTCACCGTCTGGCAACGCCTTAGCCACCGCTTCGCGGGACGGCTGGCTCAAGGTCTGGGACTTGCGTGACTTGCGATTGCTCGCCCAGGCCCGCATGCCGGGCGAGACGCACTTCGAGGGGCCGAAGGCCCTGGCACTTTCCCGCGACGGAACCCTGGTGGCTTGCGGCGAGAATTCGGACGCGAGAATCGTAATCCTCGACCTCGCTCGGCCTCTAAGACCTCGCGAACTCCCCGCGGCTTTTGACGGCTGGACCACCCGCACGGTGGCGTTTTCCCCCGACGGCCGGCTCCTCGCCGCCGGCGGTTACTCGGATCGTGCGCTGCTTTATGATGTTCGTTCAGGGCGCCAGGTAGCCCCTATCGGGAATGAAGTTTACGATGAGTTCATTGCAGCGCAGTTTACGCCCGATGGCCGCCGCCTGGCACTCGCATCCTCGGGCCATATCACCCTCTGGGACCTGGAATCCAAACGGAATGTCCTGGCCATTTGCGTGTCCGGGGATGCCATCATTGACCAGATGCGGATAAACCCAGCCGGCGACCGGATCGCGGTCGCCGTGAGCGATGGCACATGCAGGATCTACTCTGCCGTGCGGGACGAGTAGGCCGGGGGGCGCGAGGGTGGGGCTTGTGGCATCGCGTTCATCGATGCACCCGCCGATCGCGAATTGGCCAACCTGGAGGACAGTGACAGCCGAGTCACGGGCATGTTCGCTTGGGGCCCCGACGGCATGCATCTGGCCGTCTCAAACGGAAATCACCCGGTCCAATTCTGGGATCTGCGCCTGATTCGAAGTGAATTGGCCGCGATGAACTTTGATTGGAATGTATCGGATGAGCCCGCGGCACTGGCCGATCTCAAGTGAACCATGCAGCGAGGAAAGCGCCATCACGGAATCGAAACCCGGTAGAAGCGCCTGGCGTAACTGGTCGCGTGCGAATCGGTGAATTGGATGCTGCCGCTGGCGTTGGAGACAACCCCGAGCTTGGTCCAGTTGACCAGGTTGGTTGAGCCTTCAATAAGGTAGAGGAGGTTCGTCGGCCCTGACGCTTTCAGGTTCACGACGCCGTTGGTCGGCACGCTGGCGCTGGTAACTGTCGGCGGCGCGGGCACCGGGACTTGCTGGCTTTCGACCACGGTCAGGATTTGCCTGGGCGCGACATTGCTGAAGGTTTGGACGATGCCCGAGGGCCACTCAATGCGCAGGGTGTCCACGTTGGTGGCGTCGCCCAAGCCTAAGTGAGAAACCAGCCCGCCTCCACACGTTCCACCGTTGCGAACCTCGCGCATCTGCCAAAACGCTTTGCCGCCGATGGTGGCATAAAGCCGCACTTTCGCGCCGATGCCAGAACGGTTGGACGCCGTGCCGATGAGTTTGACTTCCAGCCAGCCATTGCTGTTGCCGGTGTTGTGGTAAAGGAAGTTGGAAGCAGCCGAGCCGCTGTCGGCGTACCGCGTCACAAACAAGTCCAGGAATCCATCGTTATCGTAGTCCACCCAGTTCGCCGCATAGCAGGAACAACCTGAGAAGCTCTCAGCTACTATGGGTCCTTGGTTTACTGCGGTGAAAGTGCCATCGCCATTGTTATGATAGAGCCGATTGTTCCCACCACCCGTCCTAATTAATAAATCCAGATAACCGTCGTTATCATAATCGCCCCACGAACCGCCGAACGATGCTGTTCCGGCGGGACGCACAATCGTAGTGGCAAGCGCAAATGTTCCGTCGCCATTGTTGTGGTAAAGGCGGTCGCTCGTGCCGTCATTCCCGGCCACAAAGAGGTCTTGGAAACCATCGTTATCATAATCGCCCCAGGCCCCACCCGGCGAGCCATCGGACCATGCATCAGTACCTATCTGCACGGCGGCATTGGTGACCCGTGTGAAGGTGCCGTCGCCGTTATTGTGGTAGAAGAAATTGGTAGCACTGCCGGTGCCCGAACGCCCCAAATTGCAAACGAGCAAGTCGTCAAAGCCGTCGTTGTCATAGTCCGCCCACAGACAATCGAAGCCGTCGGCGATATCGGTCACGATCGGGCCGGAAGTGATTTGGGAGAACGTCCCGTCGCCGTTGTTATGGTAAAGTCGGTTTCTGGCGCCTGCGTTGAGATAGCCGTGGTCGGCCACGAACAGATCGAGAAATCCGTCGTGGTCATAGTCTGCCCAAGCGCAGGGGCCAGGATGGACAAGTTGGTTGGCCAGAGCACCACCGCCCGCCTGACTGAAAGTGCCATCGCCATTGCCATGGTAAAGCACCGTGGGGAGGCCGGATGGCACGGCGATGCCGCCCGAAACGGCCAGGTCGAGATTTCCATCATTGTCATAATCGCCCGCGGCGGCCCCGATATGATCCACGAGGTTATCCCGTACCGGGTCGGCTTGGGTGACCGCTGTAAATGTGCCGTTGCCGTTGTTCAGGTAGAAGGCATTCGGGCCGTCATCGTTTGCGACAAACAGGTCGAGATAACCGTCCTGGTTGAAGTCTCCCCAAGCCGTGTAAACGTAATTGCCTCGATCAGTGACTATGCTGCCAGTGGTGATCTTGGTGAAATTGGTTTGGGCCTCCGCACTGGCCAGCGCGGCCAGACAGATGCCTAGGAGAAGCGCGACTTTTGTATTCATAGAGCTTGCGTGTTTTTTCCGGGCCATTGGAGTGAATCTGAATAATGCTTTGGACGTTTTCACACTTATCTATCGGTTTGTTTGTTGCTTCCCGTGGGACCTGAGCCTCAAACTCTCGGACCTTCCGGCTGTCGCTTAAACGACGCGGCAGGAGAGTCCTTACACAAAAAAGTGGCCAATTGCAGCGGAGCCGAAATTCAGCGCTGGTTGCTTCCTTCGACCCGAATTCTTAGCGCTGCGCTTAGCTTATCCAATTCCCACTGGAGATGATCCGCCACCCGCGGGGCCCCTTCTTCAGGGTGAAGATAGAACCCGCAGAGCCCAATTCTATGACTTTGGAGCCAACCTTGCCCCAGATTGAGCTGTGGGTCCTCACTGTCACGCTCGCATCGGGATTGACAGACACCGACTCAATGCGTTCCCGGTCGCGAATTTCCTGAGGGATGTGCGGGATTCGGCCGAACCACCAACGAATGGAAGGCCAATCCAGGTGGTTGGGGGCGGCAATAATTCGGCGCCACACTTCATGCTCGACGGTGCGCCGGATTTCGCGCAAATCTCCCGCCGGCAGGCTCCCGGACACCGTAAGACTTGGCGCAGGTCCAACGGTTTTCTTCCAGGCATGGCCAGCCCACCACATACTGGCCCCGCCCAGGAGCACCGCCAAAGCCAGGATAGACTTCGCGTTTGCATATCCGCTCCATCCTCTGCTGCTGGTTTTCATTCTTCGAGTAGTTAAACGGCCAACGCAGAGGATGAGGAGAGGATTTGCCGTCAGAGGGAGGAGGGCCGAAAGACCGGCCCCGCTCCGGCACTGGCTTATCTGTGGCCCTCGCCGTGGCCATCGTCGCAGTCGCGATCCTCACCACGCCCATCATGGTCGTGGAGCGGGCGCAGGAAGTTTTCGACGATATAATCTCCAAGGTCCACCCCCATGGCGCCACCCACATTGACCGAATTGCGATAATGAATGCCGGCCCACATGCGGGCCTTCTTGACCTGGGCAGCGGCGTCAGAAAAGCGGTCAAAAGTCCACGAGAACGTGGTGATTGATGGGACGCTGAGGGTGAAGGTATGCCTATCGCCAAGCAACCGCTCCAGGACCCGCATGAAGCCACCGGTGAAAATGGCGTGAGCGGAGGGATACTCCTGGTGGCGCGGGGGGAAGACGAGAGATGTCCAGGTTGGATCCGGGTCCGTCAACGGATTACCATCCGTGTCGGCCAGGCGAATGGCATGGTAGGGTCTCCAGAAGTTGTAGGTGTACTTGGCGTCGAAAATGGCGATGAGAGAATCGCACTGCTCTATGCCGAGTAAAGCGAACAGCCTGGCATTATCCACCAGATCGGCGTCACGTGGCAGAACTTGCGGAGCGATCCGGAACAGGTTGAAGTCCGGCGCGGCCCACAAGAGGGCCACCTGGGTTTGGTCCGCCGTGCGAGTCGTGCTATCCACGCGGCCAATGGCTTTGATCTCGTTGACGTCCGCGGCGTATTGCGCGCTGGTTAACGCAGGCGGAGGTCCGGGTCGGAATTGGTCTTGGCTGGTCATGGCGAAGGGCTCGACATGGGGCCACTGCGGGAGGACCGCGGGCAAGGTGCCGTCCGCAGCGGTGGCCGTGGGCAGCGAGCGCCATACACCCGGGCCGGTGCCGCCGAAGAAGGGCGGCCAGGTGGTGTCGGAAGAGTGGTCCTGGCTGCGCAAGGCCAGGATGGCATTGGCGACGTCCTCGCCCCAAGCCAGACCGCTGGTAATAGGCTGGCTATTGCCTTCGTGTCCAGGCAGGCTGGCCAGCGAACTTGCCAACTGCGCATCGAACATCGTTTTCTGGCCTGGATAAAGCGCTACCAATGTGATGTAGGCAGCTTGGGCGGCGGCCGCTTCCTGCAGCGCGCCCCGTGGCGCCCGCTCCGTGACGAAGTAGGGTTCATATTTGCGAGCGATCCCGTTGACTGCATCAAAGACGGCCACTTGCACAATGGCCGCCTTGCGCGCCGCCACGGGGGGCAGGTCCGTGGTGTCATTGGCAGTCGCAGCTTCAACCAGCGTGGCATTCCAGTCCGTCACCATGTCGGCTCGGACGGTGGAACACAGGACGAGTCCCGCCAGCGTGAGACGGTTCGTAATTAAGGTGCGATGTTTCATTTATTACTTTCCTTTCGGTTGTGCCAGGCCAGCAATGTGCGGCCAGGCGGAGTTTGTAACGCCACGGCCCTGGCGGACAGAATGGCTGGCCGCCGGACCCTCTTCCTCCCGCGAGAGAGGAGCAATCCGTTGAGTCGGTTTTCCTCACCCCACACGCCAGGGAGGTTGCCCGGGTCTGGCAACCCGCCGGCTTTGGGGTGCATTGAGCGTTGGACTTCCACAGCTTGCTGGCGCTGAAACGGACTGGTCACGGGATTCTTACAATGAAAGTTGTAAACCTTCGAGCTCGGGAGCGTTGAAGTGGTATAATGACGCAATGGCCAGTGATGAACCCAATTCCATCCGCACCCGTTCCAGCTTGTTGAACCGGCTCAAGGCCGGCGATGACACGGATAGCTGGCAGGAGTTCTACCGCATCTACGGCAAACTCGTCCGTGACTTTGCCATTCAGGCTGGCCTGACGGATGCGGAGGCGGACGACGTGGTCCAGGAAACCACTATCGCCATGGCGCGGCATCTGCCTGCATACCGCTACGATCCCAAAGTATGCCGCTTCAAGACCTGGCTCTTGAATCAGGCCTCCTGGCGAGTCAGGGACCACTTTAAGAAACGCAAGAAGGAAGCGGCATGGACAGCCTGCTATAATGGCCAACCGGGGAGCGAGCCAAAGCCAAGTGGCGAGGACACCTCACGGACTTCAACCATCCACCGTGTCCCGGATGCGGGGGCGACCGACCTGGACGCCGTGTTCGAGGCCGAGTGGCAGAAGAACTTGTTTGCCGCGGCGCTCGAGCGGGTGAGGGGGAAATTCAGCCTCAAGCAGTTCCAGGTCTTTGATTTGCTGGTCTCGAAGGAATGGCCAGCCGGAGAGGTGGCCCGGTCATTGGACATCAGTGTGGCCAATGTGTACGTGACCCGACACCGAATCTCAGCGGCGATCAAGAAGGAGATTCGGCGCTTGGAAAGCCAATTGGAACAGGCGGCTCGATGCCAGAGCGAAGGGCGCATGCGATGGCACGATGGTGCCTGAGCGGGGGTTCACTCGGATTCTCTTACGGCCGGCAGTTTCTCGAATTCCGCGTTGATGGTTGGGTGCCATTTCTGGAGTCCGGCTGCGGCGATTGCGGATGGTTAGTTTAGCGGGTGTCGGCCAATGGGGGCGCTGGCAGACGGGTGACCCGCCTCCGGAGCGGTGGCGTGATCTGGATTGCTGGTTGAAAGGCGTGTGTGGACTCCTGTGCGAACCGAATGCTCAGCCGGACGCGGGCCTCTGGTTGAGAGCGTGTACGATCAGCCTCGGCATGGGATGGCGAGCATCCACGTGATTTGGGACATCCTGCGCGGGCACCCGGAATCAAGGCTCGCGAGGAGGGATCCACATTCGCTGCCCTTGCGTTGCGACGGAGCGCAATGTTCCGCCTTCCGTCCTCATGCCTGACATTCTCTACCGACCAGTTGGCTTGGCGGGGGCTCGACTTCACGTGATCTCCTTTAGAAGGATGACGCCGACCAGGACCGCAGCCCGAGGCTGGGGGTTGGGGGGGGCCTGGGTTGCCGGATATGCCGGATGTCCTCCCTGGAGGAGGCAGGAACATGGGAAGGCACCGGTGAGGTCGGCGTCAAAGTGGCGTGACCGAGCTTGGTGTGAGCAAGCGCCGTCGGAGTGATGGCCGGCTGGGTGGCCGGCAAGGTGAGCTGGAGAGGCGCGGCGCTGAGCGTGCCGATTAGTAGAGCCAGGAGACCAGGACCGCTGCTGGCTTGAGGTTTGTTGGTCGGCTCGATCATCGTCATAAGAGACCACAGCGCAATTGCTGGAACCTTTCCCTGCAATTACACTTTTGAAAGACTGGGCTGGGACCTGCGCCGGCAGTGAGGGCGGCAGAGTCAACTGCTTTTTGAGCACGGTCTCTTGCGGCGCCTTACATCAGCAACACGATGAGGACGCCCCAGACGACGAGCAGCGTATTGCCGAAGGCGTAAGTGATGGAGTAGCCCAATGCGGGCACCTTGCTCCTGGCTTCTTCCTGGATGGCGCTCAGGGCCGCGGTGGTGGTGCGAACCCCGGCGCAAGCCCCCAGCAGGATGCCGGGGTGCATTTTGAACCAATACTTGCCTGCCAGGAGGCCGACGGCAAGGGGCGCCAGCGTCACAAAGACGCCCCACAGGAGGAGACTCAGTCCGGACTGTTTGAGGCCGGTCATGAAGCTGGGCCCGGTAGTCAGCCCGACAACCGCAATAAAGATCGTCAAGGCCAGATCGTTCAGGACCCAAAGTGCGGGAGCCGGGATGCGGCCAAAGGTCGGGTGGACGGCGCGCAGCCAGCCGCAGACAAGGCCTGCAATGAGGGCACCGCCGCTCGTGCTTAGGCCCAACGGCACGGTGCCGCAATGCACCGCCACGGCTCCGACCAACGCGCCCAGGGCAATGCCCAATCCCAGGAATACAGCGTCGGTCTTTTCTGTAGCCCGGTCGGGATAGCCCAGCCGCCTGGCGGCCCGTTCGACATCGCGCTTGGCACCAATGAGCTGCAGCACGTCGCCCCGATCCACTTTGGTGGTAGGTGTGAAAGGCAATTCCTGCCCGCCCCGGGTGAGTTTACGCAGGAACACTCCGCGCCCATACTTCCTGGCGACCTCCGAGTCGCCAATCTCCTTCAGGGTCCTCCCAGCCACCTGTTTGCTGGTGATCACCACGTCGAGGATTTCTCCGGGAAACTGGAGCAGTTCGGGGTCATCCACTTCGGGCCCGATTTCCGCCTGCTGCCGCAAGAGCGTCGCCCTCAGTCCGGCCAACGCAAGGACGTCGCCGGGGCGGATCACGATGTCGAGATCCGGTTCGAGCAGGCGAGCATCCTGCCGGATGCGCTCGACGAACACTTCGCGTGATGGGAATTGGGCCTCCAAGTCCCCAATCGTTCTGCCCACCAGCTTCGAGTTCGGGGCGACCCGGTAGGAGCGGAGGGTGCGCTTGTGGTAGGCAAGGAGCTCATCGTCTGCTCCGGAGCCGCCTCCCATCTTCGCTTCGTAATCAGCGCATGCCTTTGCCAGGTCCACCCGTAGCAGCTTGGGACCGATTATGGCCAGGAACCAGGCTGAACCGGCAGTGCCGAACAGGTAAGTGACCGCATAGGCCACCGGCATGGCCTGAAGCATCGCTTGCTTCTGTTCGGCCTGGAGCCCCAATTGGTTGATCGAGTCCGAGGCCACGCCGAGCGCCGCGGAAACAGTGCAGGCGCCCGACAGCAACCCCGCCGCCTGGCCAATATTATAGCCTGCCAACTTGGCCGCGATCAACGTCGCCAGCAGGCAGGCGACGCAAATAACCACAGCGAAGAGCACCTGGGTCAAGCCGTCGCGCTTGAGGCCACGGAAGAACTGTGGCCCGATGCCGTAACCTACCGCAAAGAGGAACATGAGGAAGAAGACCGCGCCGACATTCGGGGAGATCACGATGCGGACCTGGCCGATGAGCACTCCGGCCAGCAGGACCCCTGTGACCTTGCCCAGGGTGAATCTCCCCAGCCTGAGTCCACCGACGGCGAATCCCAGAGCGACAGTGAGGAATATCGCTATCTCCGGATAGCGGCGGAGCGTTTCAATCGTCCACTCCATGGCTGGTATGCCGGCCCGCTGCCGCATGCATTACTTTGCCTCCTGGACCCGCTTGGCGATGTAGTCAGCGATTTGTGAAGCGGTCTGCTTCACATTTTTATCCAGGTCCTTCTCGGCCATGACAAAGCGGGCGGCGACTCCATACGGGCCCAGCACGATTGTTGGGGCGGCACCGGGTGTCTTGCCGCTGGTGGCATCGGTGTCCACCTCATACAGCGGCCTGGGTGGCCCCTGAGAAAGATCATCCACAGCAGTGATGACCTGGAGGTCCGTGGCCCCCTCGCCGAAGCCGATCAGCGCCCGCTGGAGCCGGTTCCCCTCCTGCACTTCGGTAAATACGCCGCGTACCAACCAGCCGCTGGTAGGTGGGGCCGCACCGGGCGGGAGCCGGAGAGCAGAGAACCCGGCCTTGGTAAGATCGTTAAGGAGCGACCTGGCCATGAGATCCACCAGTTGGCGGGCGCGCGCTGCCGGATCCTTGGATGCCCCGGACAGAATTCCGCGCACACGGCCGCCCACCCTCGAACCACCAGGCAGAATGCCGTCCTCGTGGTGGATGTCCTGGGCGCCGAGTTCAAAGTCGGTGACGTAAACGACAGCCGGCCTGGGCGCAAGCGCCGCCGAGAAGCTGTGCTCACCAGTGACCTTCGCCGTTTTGCATCCGACCAACAAGCAGGTAGCGAGAAGGACTGGAATCGCACACGGAAGGACTGCGACAAAGCGCTCCAGTGGAATCCTCGAAAAGCACACGCCGTTCTGCATCTCAGCGACGTCCAGTCCTTCGCGGCAAGCAGTTTGTGCCCTATCGGTTGGCTTCATTCTGGTTCCAGGCTCGAGTTCCGACTATCCTGCGTAGCCTATTTGGACGAGTGGGCGACTGTCAATGGATTTCCGAAACGGCCCGTGGCACCACGACCGGCTTGAGCGCGTCCGTTGATGTTGAAGGCGGCGGGCTTGGGGAAACCTGATCCAGGGCCTCAAGTTGCGCCGATAACCAATGTGCGGCCGTCCACGAGTGGACTTTTCCCCGAACCCCTGCGAGTCGCGCCCACCGCTCCTCGTGGGACATGTCAATCGCCTGAGCCATGGCTTGGGCTGTCCCTTCAATATCCAGAGGCGAAACCATCAACGCGTCAGCTCCTATTTCGGACGCGACGCCGCACGTTTCGGAAAGCATTACCACCCCGGGCCGATTTGACACCACCGCCCATTCCTTTACGACCAAGTTCATGCCATCCTCACGGGAATTCACCAGCAGCGCATCACACTGTTCCATCGCCGCCAGGGCTTGTTCCCGGTCGTTTGTATAAAAGACCTCAATGGGATCAAAACCGCACTCTTGCGCGTAGGTGGTATTCACTTCGCGGATCGCCGCATACACGGCCGCGCGGTATTCGCGATACACGCTCAAGTCCGTACGGGACGGGACTAGAAACG
>Ga0326728_10026546_pt1 | contig 10235 bp, 7 predicted proteins | sample MB3enrmetagenome_FD_207602 | JGI IMG/M metagenome (GOLD analysis project Ga0326728, IMG submission 207602) | Lab enriched peat soil microbial communities from McLean, Ithaca, NY, United States - MB31MN | ecosystem: Environmental > Terrestrial > Soil > Wetlands > Peat | place: USA: New York... | reverse complement strand
CTTAAAAGAGTAATCATGCAGAATAAACCGAAAGGAACAAAATGGACTCAAAAGAAAAAGCGCAAAAGGGCCTTGCGTTACTTAAGGAAGCGATTGTCGAATGTCTCGAAGCACACCCTGATGGATTAAGAAACGTCGATATAGCTGACAAGCTTGATATTCACTCCGATTACCTCGGGAAGAATTATGATTACCTTCCTTGGTCAGTACTTGGGTTGTTGCTGAACGAGGAAAAGGTGCAGCGCCGGGGGCAACGATACTTTGCGGCTGATGATTCAAGCAAATCGTGATATTGCCGCAACTGCTGCGGTTCACCTCATCCGGTCCCGCATTGCGGGACCACCTTCTCCCCAGCGCGGAGAAGGGAATTACGGCAAGTCTGTGGCACCCATGAGATACTTATCACATTCTCTGGCCGCGCCGCGGCCTTCGTTGAAGGCCCAGACCACCAAACTTTGTCCCCGCCGGCAGTCGCCACAGGCAAACACGCCTTCAATGTTCGTGGTGTATTTTTCGAACTCGGCCTTCACGTTGCTGCGCGGGTCGCGTTCGAGCTTGAGCGCGTCCAACAACGGCGGACTTTGGTGAGACGATCACGCGACGTAGAGTGACCAGCCTTCGCTCGGAAGCTTCGGCGCAGCAGACGAGTAACCAGCCTTCGCTCAGAAGCTTCGGCACGGCAGGCACGTGACATGTGACAAGGACGAATCACGGCGGGATTTTAACCGCAAAGAACGCAAAAAACACAGAGAAAAGGAACCACTAATCTTCACTCATCAGCGCTCATTAGTGTGGATGAGCGGTTTAATTCCTTGTTTCCTCCGTTTCCTTCTGTTGCGGTTTCATCCGCGGTTGGAAACGGCTCGCGGGTACGCTCGCCCCTCAGTTGGAATTCTTTGCGGGTTTTGCGCCGTTTTCTGCCTACATCACATTTCGGCGCGACAGGCTGTGGATAAGGTCAGGGCTGGCACGGAATATGCCCGTCGGGGCAATGATGAATGCGCATATTAATCCGCTAAAACATATCCTGGTCGTGGATGACGAACCGGATGTCTGGCGCTCCGTCCAATTATTGCTCGAGGATGACGGTTATATCGTTGACGGAGCCAAAAGTGGCGCGGAAGCGCTGTCTGTATATAAGCCCGGCAAGTTCGGCATGATTTTCGCCGATTACCTGATGCCGGATATGAAAGGCGACCAGTTGGCCGCAATCCTCAAAGGCCTCTCCCCCAAGCAACCCATCGTGATGGTGACTGCTTTTCTGGAGAAATTTCTGAGTTCCAAGCACCGCTTGAGCGGCGTGGATTCCATCCTCTGCAAACCGTTCGACGTCGAGGACCTGCGGACGGCGATCAACCGGTACGCTCGCATCTGAAACCGGGGTCGAACCCGCGCCGACTGCGGGCTGAAATCCGGACGTGAAAGGTCGACACCTCACCTTTGATTTCTCGCCGCAAAAGTTTGTTTTTCCCCGATGTCCCTCACCCGGCCAAAGCTCGGACCCTCATCCGGCTGCGGCCATGTTGACTCGCTCCTGCCCACTCGCTCGGCCTTCGCAGGCCTTCGCCTCTGGCGAATTCCTTTCGCCGTTTCCCAAATGGCTCAAGTCCCTACTCGAGGCGGAGAGGGGAATGCTTGCGGCGCTCCCGATTCACGACAGAAGTTCAGCCACAGATTGACACGGCGTAAAGCCGCGTGGCGGCCACGCCGTTATACGCGGATGCACACGGATATTTAACAGGAGAAAACCGCTAATCTTCACTCATCAGCGCTCATTAGCGTGGATAAGCGGTTGTATCCTTTGCCGCTCAGAATTTTTTGAAATAAAAATCGTCGCGACTGATGCCGAGGTCTTCGACGATGTCGGCAATGATGCCGCGTGGCAGGTCGCCCGGATGCCATGCAAAGGTGATGAGCCGGTCGGGACGGAACGCCATGTAAAAGGCTTCGGCCTTACGGCGGGAAACATCCAACTTTCAACATCCAACGTCGAACATCCAAGCTAAAGAGGAATGGGACGTCCGGTTTCGAGCAGAGCTTCCAAATGCGCCTTGGCAGCCTGTTGGAATCGCAAGGCGGCTTCGCCGCGGTCGCGCCCGTGCGCGTGGCAGCCCGGCAGCAGAGCGGATTTGGCAATCCAAACGCCGTCTTCGTCCTGACGAAGTTGCACCTTTGAAAGTGGAACAATCATAGTGGAATTAAAGTAGCCTGTTTTTCACGCCCCGTAAAGGAGGATGAACACGGATTTCCAACAGAAGCAAACGGAGTTATCCGTCGGAATTCTTTGCGTTCCTCTGTGGCCTTTGTGTCTTGGCGGTTAAAAATCTGCGGCTATCTGCGAAATCTGCGGATGATGCCTGGTTGAAGGTTCAAAGTGCGGACACCGCGGCGCGGTGTCCCTACCAAATAATTCGCGTCCTTCGCGTAATTCGCGGACGGAACTTATGGGAGATCTGTAGTCCCCATGAGGTAGCGATCGCACTCGCGGGCGGCGCCGCGGCCTTCGTTGAAGGCCCAGACGACCAGGCTCTGGCCGCGCCGGCAGTCGCCACAGGCAAACACGCCTTCGATGTTCGTGGCGTATTTTTCGAACTCGGCCTTCACATTGCTGCGCGGGTCGCGTTCGAGCTTGAGCGCGTCCAACAAAGGCTGTTCCGGTCCCAGAAAGCCCATCGCCAGCAGGACGAGTTGCGCGGGCAAAACTTTTTCCGTGCCGGGAACATTCTTGGGAATGAACTGGCCTTTCTCGTTTCGTTCCCATTGCACTTGCACGCTATGGACGGCCTTGACCTGACCATGCTCATCGCCGGTAAATTTTTTGGCGGTGGTGAGATAAATACGCGGGTCGGCGCCGAATTTCGCCGCGGCTTCCTGTTGACCGTAATCCATGATGTAAACCTTCGGCCACTCCGGCCATGGATTGTCCTTCGCGCGTTCCAGCGGCGGTTGGGGCAAAATCTCAATCTGGACGAGGCTGCTGCAACCGTGGCGCATCGCGGTGCCCACACAGTCCGTCCCGGTGTCGCCGCCGCCGATGATGATGACGTCCTTGCCCGTGGCGGAAATGAAGTTCCCGTTCTTTTTGCCATCGAGCAGGCTCCGGGTGTTGGCGGTCAGAAATTCCATGGCGAAATGGACGCCTTTGAGTTCGCGTCCGGGAACCGGCAAATCGCGCGGCTGGGTCGCGCCGGTCGCCAGGATCACGGCGTCAAATTCCTTAAGCAATCTGTCGGCAGGATACTTAGAAGATTGCCTGGCCCCGCTCACAGGCTGGAAGCCTGTGCCACTTTTTTCAGCAGGAGATTGTTTCGAGTCCTTCTCCCCAACAGGCTGGAAGCCTGTTCCACTTTCAGCAGGAGATTGTTTCGAGCCCTTCTCCCCAACAGGCTGGAAGCCTGTGCTACCCTCGGCTGGGCCCACTTCGGTGTTGCAGACGAACTGGACGCCTTCGGCTTCCATCTGTTTTATGCGACGTGCCACGACTTTTTCCTTGTCGAGCTTCATGTTGGGGATGCCGTACATGAGCAGGCCGCCGGGGCGATCGTCGCGTTCGAACACGGTGACGGCATGGCCGGCCTTGTTTAATTGCGCGGCGGCGCACAGCCCGGCCGGGCCGGACCCGACGACGGCGACCTTCTTGCCGGTGCGCTGCTTGGGCGGTTCGGCCACAATCCAGCCTTCGTCCCAGCCGCGTTCGGCGATGGCGTTCTCGATGTTTTTGATGGTGACGGGCGGGGCGTTGATACCGAGCACGCACGAGCCTTCGCATGGGGCCGGGCAGACGCGACCGGTGAAATCGGGAAAATTATTCGTTTTATGCAGCCGTTCGAGCGCTTCCTGCCAGAGGCCGCGATAGACGAGGTCATTCCATTCCGGGATGAGGTTATGGATGGGGCAACCGCTGGCCATGCCATTGAGGAGCGTGCCGGTCTGGCAGAACGGGATGCCACAATCCATGCAGCGCGCGCCTTGTTCGCGCAGTTTCTTCTCCTCCATGTGGAGGTGGAATTCCTTCCAATCGGCGAGGCGCTCAACCGGCGGACGGTCCGCCGGGAGCTCGCGCAGATATTCGATAAATCCGGTGATTTTACCCATTTTATTTGTTGTTCACCGCTGAGACGCGGAGACGCAGAGAATAAATTTCATTCAGGCTCGAACAAATTTGTATTTCCACCGTCTGCATTTTGGATTGTTTGTCGTTTCCGCGATCATTTCTTTCAACTCTGCGCCTCCGCGTCTCCGCGGTAAATTCTCAGCCGCCGCCGACGCGGTGGACATCGCGCACGTTTTCCTCGAACGCGGCCATGATAGCCTGGTCGCCGCTCAGCCCCTGTTCCTTCACCTTCTCCATGGCCCGCAGCACGCGCTGATAGTCCTTCGGCATCACCTTGACGAAGCGGGGCACCAGTTTGCGCCAGCGCGCCAGCACTTTCGCCGCCCGTTCGCTCTTCGTGTAGGCCTGATGACGTTGGATGAGTTTCCAGATTTCCTCGATTTCGTCGGGGTCTTCCAGTTCTTCCAGTTCGACCATGTCCTGGTTGCAGCGCGCCGGGAAATCGTCGGTTTCGTCCAGCACATAGGCGATGCCGCCGGACATGCCCGCGGCAAAGTTGCGCCCGGTCCGGCCCAGCACAATCACCCGCCCGCCGGTCATGTATTCGCAACCATGATCGCCGACGGCTTCGACGACGGCGTTGACGCCGCTGTTGCGCACGCCGAAACGTTCGCCGGCCATGCCGCAGATGAACGCCTCGCCGGCCGTGGCCCCGTAAAAGGCCACGTTGCCGATGATGATGTTTTCCGCGGCGACAAACGTGGAACCGCGCGGCGGATAGACGATGATTTTGCCGCCGCTGAGGCCTTTGCCGACGTAATCGTTAGCGTCGCCTTCGAGTTCGAGCGTCATGCCCTTGGGCACGAACGCGCCAAAGCTCAGGCCCGCGCTGCCGGTGAATTTGAGGTTGATGGTGTCCTCCGGCAGGCCGTTCAGGCCCCATTTCTTTGTAATCTCGCTGCCGGTAATAGTGCCCACCACGCGGTGGATGTTGCGGATGGGCAGGTCGGCGTGCACGCGTTCGCCGCGTTCGATGGCTGGCTCACAGATTTCCAGCAGCCGCGTCACGTCGAGCGACTTTTCAATGCCGTGATCCTGGTCAATCTGCCGGTAACGGCCGACTTCCGGCCCGACCTCCGGCTGATACAGGATTTTGGAGAAATCGAGGCCGTTCGCCTTCCAATGTTCGATGGCCCGTTTCGGCTCAATCCGTTCGGCGCGGCCAATCATCTCGTTGAGGGTGCGGAAACCGAGTTGCGCCATCAACTCGCGCACTTCCTGGGCGATGAACCGCATGAAATTGACCACGTGATCCGGGCTGCCGGTGAAGAGCTTGCGCAGGCGCGGGTCTTGCGTGGCCACGCCCACCGGGCAGGTGTTCAAATGACACACCCGCATCATGATGCAACCGAGCACCACGAGCGGCGCGGTGGCAAACCCGAATTCCTCTGCCCCCAGCAACGCGGCGATGACCACGTCGCGGCCCGTCTTGAGTTGGCCGTCCACCTCGACCGTGATGCGGCTGCGCAAGTTGTTGAGCAGGAGCGTCTGGTGCGTCTCGGCCAGGCCGAGTTCCCACGGGATGCCGGAATGTTTGATGGAAGACAGCGGCGACGCGCCCGTGCCGCCGTCGTGACCCGAAATCAAAACTACGTCAGCGTGCGCCTTGGATACGCCGGCGGCGACGGTGCCAACGCCGACCTCGGCCACGAGCTTCACGCTCACGCGCGCATGACGGTTGGCATTTTTCAAGTCGTGAATCAACCCGGCCAAATCTTCGATGGAATAAATGTCGTGGTGCGGCGGCGGCGAAATCAGACCCACGCCGGGCGTGGTATGCCGCGTTTTGGCAATCCACGGATAGACCTTGCGCCCCGGCAACTCGCCGCCTTCACCCGGCTTGGCGCCCTGGGCCATCTTGATTTGCAGTTCCCGGGCGTTGACGAGGTATTGGCTCGTCACGCCGAACCGGCCGGAAGCGACCTGTTTGATGGCGCTGTTCTTCGAGTCGCCATTGGGCAGCGGAACATAGCGGTCGGGGTCTTCGCCGCCTTCGCCGGTGTTGCTTTTCCCGCCCAGGCGGTTCATGGCGATCGCCAGCGCTTCATGCGCTTCCTTGCTGATGGAACCGTAGCTCATCGCGCCGGTCTTGAACCGTTTCACGATCTCCTCGACCGGCTCGACTTCCTCGAGCGGGACCGGCTGCGGCACGGGCTTGGACGCGGGTTTGCCCTGCAACCAGCCGCCTTCGGCTTCTTCGCCCGCTGTCGGCTGCCGGGCGAGTTTCAGGTCGAACAAACCGCGCAACGTGCATAGAGTCCGGGACTGGTTGTTGACCAGCTCGGTATATTCCTTGAAAAGCTTGTAACTGCCCGTGCGACAGGCGATTTGCAGTTTGTGAATGGTCTGCGGATTGAACAGATGAAATTCACCGTCACTGCGCCACTGGTATTGGCCGCCGGGATCCAGCGCCACGCCATTGACCGGCCGTTCCGGGAAGGCCAGACGATGGCGCGCCAGCGCTTCCTCGGCCAGCACCGCCAGGCCAACCCCTTCGATGCGCGACACCGTGCCGGTGAAGTAATTGTCAATGACATCATGGTCCAGGCCGATGGCCTCGAAAATTTGCGCGCCGCGATAGCTTTGGATAGTGGAGATGCCCATCTTGGCCATGGTTTTCACCACGCCTTTGACGGCCGCCTTGATGTATTTCTGGATGGCGGTCTTTTCGTCGAGGCCGGGCAACAGCCCTTCACGAATCATGTCGTCGAGCGACTCGAATGCGAGATACGGATTGATGGCACTGCAACCGTAGCCGATGAGCAGGGCAAAATGATGGACTTCGCGCGGTTCACCCGATTCGAGCACCAGCCCGACGCGGGTGCGCATCCCTTGCCGAATCAAGTGATGATGCAGTCCCGCCAACGCGAGCAAGGCGGGGATGGGCGCGTTCGCGGCATCGAGCCCGCGGTCCGAAAGGATGATGATGTTCACTCCGTCGGCGATGGCGTGGTCGGCGGCGGCAAACACTTTGTTCAAGGCGGCCTCCAGGCCCATGGCGCCTTCTGCCGCCGGGAACAGGATGGGCAGAGTCACTGCCTTGAAACCTGGCCGATTCACGTGTCGGAGCTTTTCCAGCTCCTCATTCTTGAGGATGGGGTACGCCAGCTTGATCATGCGGCAGCTTTCCGGCGCGGGCTTGAGCAGGTTGCCCTCCGTGCCGATCATCGTCTCGGTGGAAGTGATGATTTCCTCGCGGATAGGGTCAATCGGCGGGTTGGTGACCTGCGCGAAAAGCTGTTTGAAATAATTGTAAAGCAGTTGCGGCTTGTTGGAGAGCACCGCGGGTGGTGTGTCCGTGCCCATCGAACCGATGGGTTGCACGCCGTCCCGGGCCATGGGACCCAGAATGAACCGCAAATCTTCGAACGTGTAACCGAATGCCTGCTGGCGCTGGAGCACGGTCCGGTGATCCGGTTCATGCACATGCGGCGACTCGGGCAGGTTTTCCAGCAACACGTGGTTCTGGTCCAGCCAGACCTGATACGGATACTCCGTGGCCACTTTCTTTTTCAACTCCTCATCGGCCACGATGCGACCTTCCTCGGTGTCAATCAGGAACATGCGGCCGGGCTGGAGGCGGCCTTTCCGGGCGATCATTTCCGGCGGCACATCGAGCACGCCAACTTCGCTGGCCATGATGACCCGGTCGTCCCTGGTCACGTAATAGCGCGACGGGCGCAGGCCGTTGCGGTCGAGCACCGCGCCGATGCGCACGCCGTCGGTGAACGCGATGGAGGCGGGGCCGTCCCACGGTTCCTGCAGGCAGGAATGATATTCGTAAAACGCCCGCCTGGCCGGGTCCATGCTCTCGTGATTTTCCCACGGCTCGGGAATCATCATCATTATGGCATGGGGAAGGGAGCGGCCGGTGAGCGTCAGAAACTCCAGCGCATTATCGAACATGGCCGAGTCGCTGCCGTCTTCGTTGATGACCGGCAGCAGTTTCTTGAGGTCAGCCCCGAACAGTTCGGAGGCAAACAGGGCCTGGCGGGCGCGCATCCAGTTGATGTTGCCGCGCAGGGTGTTGATTTCGCCATTGTGCGCCAGGTAACGGTACGGATGCGCGCGTTCCCAGGTCGGAAACGTGTTGGTGCTGAACCGGGAATGCACGAGGCACAACGCGCTTTCCATGGAAGAATCCGTGAGGTCCGGATAATACGGCTCCACCTGGTCGGGCGTCAGCATACCTTTGTAAATCATCGTCCGGCCGGACAGGCTGCAAATGTAAAACCGATCGCCCCCCTGAATACCCGAGGCGCGGATGCCCTGCTCCGCCAGTTTGCGAATGACGTAGAGTTTGCGTTCAAACGCCAGGTCGTCGCCCAGCTCGCGGGGACGCGCGATGAACACCTGGCGCACCACCGGTTCGGAGGCAATAGCGGTCTGCCCCAGTGAAGCGTGTTCGGTGGGCACGGTCCGCCAGCCCAGCAGGCGCAGACCTTCCGTCGCGACGATCTCCTCGAAAAGTTCTTCACACTTGTAGCGTTCGGCCGGATGGGAAGGCATGAAAATCATGCCGACGCCGTATTTGCCCGGTCCCGGCAGAGTGATCTTCACCTCGCGGCACGCTTGCTTCAGAAAATTGTGGGGTACCTGGAGCAGAATGCCCGCGCCGTCTCCGGTGTTGACCTCGCAACCGCAAGCCCCGCGATGCTTCAGATTCAGCAACACCTGCAACGCCTGCTGAACAATCGCGTGGGACTTTTCCCCCTTCAGGTTGACCACAAAGCCCACGCCGCAGGCCTCATGTTCAAATCGCGGATCGTAAAGCCCTTGTCGCGACGGCGCAGTGATTTGCGCTCGCCGACCGTCATTAGTATTCGGTATCAGGCTTCCGGTCATCGCTTGGTGAATTAGCTTTCGTTCACTCATTTTTTAACTCACATTACACCATCCCGCAATAAATGCCTGCAAATAATGATGGATCTCTCCAATTATTAGAACCCAATCCGGCCGTTTTGCCTTGCAGTAGTCCGGCTGATAGCGGCCCGCCCGTCGAAAAGTGAAAAATCCGGCGCGCCAAGCCACCAACGATTCACCCGCTCAAAGCCGTGCCAACAGAGTGTCCACTGACCATCGTCCCGGTCCGGTCGAAAGCAGGAACAGCAGGCCGAACCACATGGAGAAATCCGTGCGCGCCTCATGCACCATGCTCAGGAAACCGTAGTGCGGCAGTTCCATCAACGAAAAGCCGAGAAAACCGTGCCCCAACAGGACGGGGATTTTGGTGGTGAAAATCGCCACCGAAATGTCAATGAACAGGGCAATGGCCGCCGGGCGCGTCAGCAGGCCGAGAATGACCATCGCGCCGCAAACGGTTTCCACCGTGGCCACGAACGGGCCGAAAAAATCCGGATAGGGTATGCCGATTTTGGCGAACCGGCCGGCCGCCTGCGCCACCGGGTACAGAAATTTGAGGATACCTTCGTTCAGAAACACACCGCCGACCACCAGCCGAATCAGGACGTTGGCGTTCGCGCCCGACGGTTCACAGATTTTTTTCCAGAGGCTCATGATTTTTTCTCCTTTCGATTTTTGGCTCACGGTTTGGCGGATTTTTCCGGTCCCCAGGTCCAGTAAAGCCCGAAATACCAAATCAGATGATTGTCGCCGACCACGCTGTGGCCGGCGCTGAACAAGAGGCTGAAATGCTCGGTGAAGGTGTAGTACCCGCCGAAATTGAGCGCGGCGAAACCGCGGTCGGTGTCCGTGTCCTGTCCTTGCGCGAAAAGTTCGCCGCCGAGCGTGAGGTGCGGACCAAAATCGCGCTGCACCAGCCAGCCGCCGAAAGGATAGTCGCGCTGGCCGGGTGCGGAATTCAACGCCGCGCCGGCGCCGCCATAAGTCGTCCACGGCCCCCAACTCTTTTGCAGCCACAACGGCAGGCGAAACCAGGTCCGGCCATTGCCCAAACCGCGGTCGGCGTCGCCGGTCGGCAATTCGGCCATCGGAAAAATTCCGATTTGCGGCCAGCGGTCGGTCTCGTGGACAAACCGATATTTGATGCCGAACTCCACGTCGCCCAGACCGACCTCCGTCGGCGCGCCGCTGGCGCCGACGGTGGTCATCGGCAACACCAAGTGAAGCTGCGTGTCGGGCAGCACGCCGTAATTTAATT
>Ga0326728_10026545_pt1 | contig 10235 bp, 11 predicted proteins | sample MB3enrmetagenome_FD_207602 | JGI IMG/M metagenome (GOLD analysis project Ga0326728, IMG submission 207602) | Lab enriched peat soil microbial communities from McLean, Ithaca, NY, United States - MB31MN | ecosystem: Environmental > Terrestrial > Soil > Wetlands > Peat | place: USA: New York... | reverse complement strand
GCCATTCCCGCATTTCCTGGCTGTTCACGTTATCGTTATAAACCCAATTTTCGTTGCCGGTATTGTAAGGTGGGTCGATGTAGATGCATTTCACCTGTCCGGCATAGTAGGGAAGCAGGGCTTTCAGGGCGAGAAGATTATCCCCCCGGACCAGAAGGTTCCCGCTGCCCGGTTCCCCGACCGACAATTCGTCGTTGCTTTTCAGCAGATGAAAAGGCACCTGTTTGTGGTGCTCCACAACGGCTTTCTTACCTATCCAATCAAGCGTCGGCATTTTTCTTTCTCGGCTCCCTGCTCTGTCGATCTACTCAATAATAACAGGAAGAGAATGATGTTGTCATCATTTTCAATGCTGGAGGGGATTTAGTTGACTAACTTTACAAAGCGGATGAAGGAATTTCGTGTGAAGAAAACGAGGAAAGGGGACAGGCTACCCTTTTGCCTTATTATAGGGCATCTTTCAGAATCGCTTCCCTGGTAAGCGGCTTTACCTTCCCTGTCTCTATCTCCCCCAGGCGTCTTTTCATCTCTATGTCTTTACCTGAAAAGAACAGTAGGAGAGCCTTCCGGTCATTCTTATTCAGCCTCTTTATGCCGCCCACAAGAACCTTCGGCATGACTCAGCACCCCATGTAAAACGGCGCTTCGACCAGCTCGAACTCCGTCTCCCCCTCCTCCGCCTTGCGCGCAAGGACCTCGAGCAATCTCTGATAGCTGTAAATATGCCAGGGACCGACGGAGCGCACCTTCTGCTTGTTCTCCCAGTCCCACGCGGCCGCCTCGTCGAGTGTGACGGTGGTTCTTTCCCCCGTCTCTTTGTAATAGACGGAAAGGCTTATATTGTACTTGTCACTCCCCTTCCCGTCGCCGTCGCCTTTTTTCTCCCGCTCCGGCCCAGACACCTCGAAGTCGGCGACGGAAACGTCTTTCTCTTTTCGCTGCAAGGCTTCCTTGAAGTTCGTCTGCCAGTCGTAATCCGGTCTTTTCAGTACCCTGTGGTCCGGCGTCTCTTCGCCGTCATGGGGTATGATGTAGCTGTGCCTCCCCCTGTAGACGGGGCAGTTCCTGCATCCTGCTTTCGAGAAGGGGCATTTATTGACGTTTTCGGGCATGTCGGCTATTCCTTCAACGGTGCGATAAGATCTTCACTATACTAATATATGACCGGCCCCAAATCAAGCGGGGGCAAGCGTGCAAGCCCGCAGCTTGCGGAAGCCCCAATAATAAAGCGAGCGCATGCGAAGCGCTGAGCGGGGAGGCTCCATCCGGCTGATGCCGGTGGAGGGGGCGCTGAGCCCCAGTAAATAATAAAGCGAGCGCATGCGAAGCGCTGAGGGGGGAGGCTCCATCCGGCTGATGCCGGTGGAGGGGGCGCTGAGCCCCAGTAATAGAGCCCGCCCGTCCGGCTTCGGGAAGCGAGTCCCTGGCGTGGACGGACGGGCCTTTGGAGGGCTATTTCACGTGTCTTTTCCGGGCGCGCGCCAGGCCCGCCGCAGCCGGGACGGCAACGGGGAAGAGAAAGAGCAGCGTCATGGGGTATTTCACCGCGTAGACGATGGGCGTGAGGGCAAAGCGCGTCGCCGCGCGAAGCGACTCACGGCCCCTTATATATTCCGCGACGGGCGGTGAGAACCTGTAATAGAGGCGGACGAATTCCGCGCCCAAGGGGTTCGTCAGCAGGTACTTGTCCCGGAAGGCCCGAAGGACCATGACCTCGGGAGCAAGGTAGCTCCCATAGGCGGCAGTGGCGATGAAACAGCCGCCCCCACCGCCGCCTCCGCTCGTGCCGCCCCCCGCCTCGGAAGACGGAGAGGAGGTAGACGGAGAAGAGGTAGACGCAGCAGCTCCCGTCCCTGCAGAGCCGGTTCCCTGATTGGTGGTCACGCCGGACGATCCGGTGGAGCCCGCGTTGTAGACCCCGATGTCCCATACCCCGGATGAGGGGCGGGCATTGCCGTTGAAATCGACAGGAGAGATGCCCCAGACGCTCTGCATGATGGCGAAGACATCGTCGGGATAGCCCAGCGGGTTACCCACCAGATTTACGCCCTTGCCTGCCGCTGAAGAACCCGACTGCAAAGCAAAGTTTCCGTTTCCGCCGGCTGCAGGACTCGTGAAATTCGCGTGCCAGCCTTTCGACGAGCTGTCGCCGGAATGTGTATCCTGGCCGGAGAACTGCTGCCAGGTCGGCAGGTTGGGGCTGGAGGTCGAGTAATTGTAGTCCGACTCCGAGCCTGCATAGAGGCCGTTCGACGCAAGCCAGTTGTACTGACAGAGGAGCTCGCTGCCGCCGCCCTGATCGAAGAGGTTATAATCACCCTGATACATCGGCCCCGTGGTCTGCACGGCCGGGTTGCCGATACCCAGGTCCGCGCCCGTATTCTGATAGAAGATCGTATTCGCGATATACATGATCTGCTGGTTAAGGGACACGCCGGCGGCCCTCGACCCGTCAGCGCCCCTCGTACAGTCGGTATACGTCCCGCTCCCGTTGTTCAGGGCGATGACGCAGTTGTACCAATAGGTCACGACACCGCCGTATGACCACATTCCGCCGCCGGGGCTCGGTCCTACGCTTATGCAGTTGACGTAATACTGCCTGCGGTTGGAGTTTCCATGGGCGTCGGTCGTAAAGGCCTGGCCGGCCGCATTGCTTCCAAACGTGCAGAAGGTGTTCCATCCCCAGCAGTTGAGGAAGAGAATGTCATCGGAGAAGTAGGAAGGCGGGTCTGGATAGGCGCCTATCATGTCTCCCGTATCCCAGCCTCTTCCGGTGATGTTGTACGACAGACAGTTGATGAAGGCCACTTTCTGCGATTCGACCGTCCAGAAGCCCATTTGCATATTGGTGCCGCCTTCCTGCGTGCCGGGCGCATTGCCTATGTCATGGGCGCTGCAATTCTGAAAGACACCCTGGATGCATCCGTAACAGGCCGAGTCGCTGGTCCTTTCCCCCGTATAGAACCCTCCCTGGGCGCCGTCGCCGGACCCGTTGGGGCCTATGCCGTTTCCGTTCACCTCGCAGTTATACACGTAGAAGCCGTTCACGGCCATAAGCTTGATGCCGGCCCCCTGCGGCGCATAGACCAGCGTATTCTTGATCTGTATCCCGTATATCGGGCTGGCGTCCGTGTTTCCCATCGCCAGGAAGCCCCGCTGGGCGCTGTTGTTCAACTGGAAACCGCCCGATGATGCGCCATCGAAAACGATGTAGCTGAGGTAATTAATCTGGATGGTGCCGTTATACGTGGGCTCGGACCCGCCGTTGAACGTGACGTTCCCCGACCCCCAGGAAGGAAGACGGGCTATCGTAACGGGCGCAGATGACGTGCCGCCGCTGCCGTAATGAGAGCTGTCAATGGTGATAGAGCCGCCCACGTTGAAAGTAGCCCCTGACTTCACGTAGATAGTGTCGCCGGGGTTGATCGTAGGGAAGCTGCCGCCCGCCGGGTCGCCCGGGATGTGCGCCCAGGGCGTCGACTGGCTGGCCCCGGAGTTGGCGTCGTTTCCAGTCTGGGGGTCCACGTAGTACGTCGCCGCTGCTGCCAGGCGCGGCAAAGCGAAACACGCCAGCGCCATGCAGGACGCGATTACAAAGACCTTCAGGCTTTTCGAAAAACTCATAAATCCTCCTGACTGCTTGACCGTCCGGTGTTATTCCCTATGCGTTTTAGAGGGGTTTTTGGACGACTTTACTTAGGCCGTTAGTTTTAATACGTAGGGCGGGGGGTTGTCAACAACTTTCTTCTTAACGGCAGCGGGACAGAGAAGAGAAACGCCCTCCTTACGGGCGAATATGGAGAAGCGGAAAATATCTCGGGACGCACCGGCCCGCCGGGGGCGGACCGGATGCGCTCAGCAGGCAAGGCGGCAATAGATGCGCTAAGCCCCTTGCGCTAGCGGGAAGTGAGGAGGACGCGGACGGCCCAGCCCGAGGGCAGCTTGTAGACGCTCTCTACCGGGAGGCGCGCCCCCGCAAAATCCCGCGCCGCGGCCTCACCTGCGCGCGTATCGAGGCGCACCAGGAGCCGGACGGGCCTTTTCCCGCCGAGTTCGACCCTCTCCTCGACAACAGGCGGAAGGCCGCCCGCCCCCTCCCAGTTTATCTGGATGAACCCGGTCGAACGGTCCCCCAGGAGCCCGTCGAAGACCGGGCGATGCACGAGGACCTTGTACGGGCCGTGGTCGCTCACCTGCACGACCTCTCCCCCGGTGATCCGCGCCGAAACGGTGACGCCCGTCGCCGAGGCGAGCTCCCGGCTGAAATATGCGTTTCCCAAAAACGTCGCAAGGACAATGAAGACGGCGGCGACCGCCCACGTATATCCGAGTATCGGCTTTAGTTTTCCCATGGAGCGCCTCCTTTTATCCTATCATGTGGCCCGTGGCGACCAGCCTGACGATCCTGAAAAGGGCGTCACTCACCATGGCGCCGCCCATCGTCGCCAGAAAGAGGAACGCCGGGTAAATGAAGAGCAGTCTCTGGACGTCGCTCTTCGCCGCGGGCGCCGCGCCCTTCACGTGGTAAGAGAGCGCCCCCTTCGGGCACAGATCGACGCATTTGCCGCACTTCAGGCAGGTGAGCCTGCTCCCGCCCGCCTCGATGCTTTCCGCGTCGATGGAGAATGTGGGGCAGTTCCGGGCGCAGAGGCCGCACTTCACGCACTTATCTTTATCCGCCCTGATCCCGCAGCCGCTCGCCTTGTTCGTAAAGGACTGGAAGGCGCCGAAGGGACAGAAAAGAGCGCACTGCGTGCGCCGCTTCGTCAAAATGGGCAGGATAACGACAAGGCCCGCGAAAAGGGAGATGAAGATGATCATCTGAATGAGCGTAGTGAGCGATGTCACCTGCACGTATTCCGTCACCGCCTTGAAGGGGCACAGCCAGGTGCAATACGTCGGAGACAGGCTGGCGGCTGCCGTCAGCACGACGACCAGGAGGACCGCATAGGGAAGATACCTCCACGGGCCCCCGGTCAGCTTCAGGAGCGGCCTTTTAAAGATGCGGGAAAAACCGTCTTCCAGGCCGCCGAAGAAGCAGCCCCACCCGCAGAAGCCGCGGCCGAGGGCCAGGGACGCGCCGATCCAGATGATGAACATGCCGGCGGCCGAGTGCAAGCGGCCGGCAATCGACGCGGGGAATACGAGCGTTTTGTTGAGGGCCGCAGGGATAAGCGTCATCGGGATCGCGATGTGGCAGAAGGGCGCCTCGGCCCGCAGTATATTCGCCTGGGTCAGGGCCATGGTCCCCCGCAATTCCACCATTTGGGAGATGAAAGAGATGACGAAGGCGACGGCGTAGACGATAAAAAGCACGGCCCGGTAGCGCTCCGTCCTCTGCCTGTACACCATCAGGAAGAACATGAGGTTGAAGAACACGAAAGTGGCGGCGAAGGCGATGTCCTGCATTGCGCCCACCGGACGCTGTCTGCCGAAAAGCATCATGAACGTCAGGACCATCATCGGCAGGCAGATCAGGAATGCCGCAAGGGGACTGCGGCGGCCTCTTTCGGGCGCCTGCCCGCCTTCCGAAAGGAAGGTTCGTTGCGCTTCGTTTTTCATAAGCCTTTCATACCTCCTGCAAGCATTAGAAGACCCGTAAAAAAGTAATAGACGCCCATCAGTCCGGCGGCCAGCCGCCCGACGGTCTTCAGGGCGGGGTAGACCCGCAGCGCGCCAAGGAGCGGCGCAGGGACGAGAAAAACGGACGCCCCGAGGAAGAACATGAAAAAGAAGAAGAGACTGTAAGAGAGGCTGCCCTTTTCGGCCGCCCCAGCCATCGCCAGCAGAAAGGGCGGGCAGAGGCTCAGGCCCGTGGCGAGCCCGGCGGCGACGGGGGCAAAGAAGGAAAGACACAATGCGCCGGGGCGCCCCGCCAGGCGCGAGGCAGGCCCGCACGAGACGCTGCACCGCCCGCCGATCCCGAAAAAGCCGTAGAGGACGAGGGTCACGGCAAGGACCATGTAGGCCGTTCCGAAGACGGGCGTCCGATAGCCGCCTCTCAGAAGCGATGCGCTCACCGCCCAGGCCGCGGCCCCGAAGATCATATATCCGGCCAGCCTCCCGCAGAGGAAGCGGAGAAGCACACCCACACTTGCAGCCGTCCCGCCGGCCTCCGCGATCATACAGGGCACAAGGACCGGCGCGCAGTAGGCCAGGCAGACCCCGCCGTTGCTAAGACCTAGAAGAAAAGCCTCCATCCTGCCCTTCCCTTTTTTGCGCTTCGTTGATGCCCTTCAGCACCGCGTCGCACCAATCGACGGTCATTTGCGCGTGCCTCCGCCCGTAATCGAGGGTCAACCGCCAAAAATTGGCGTCCTCCCCGCTCCCGACCCTGTGGGAGTGCTCCTCGATCTGGGGGGCGATTTCTTTTTCGTACTTGCCGAGAAGGCGCGCATGATACTCCCTCACCTTTTTGATCTGCTCCAAAAAGCGGCTGCGGGGCAGGCGCGCCCCGAAAAAGGCCTTTATGAGCATGGGCACGCGGGGGGCCGGGGCCTCCGGGGGCTCAGCCAGCCAGCGCTCGAACTCTTTCTCCCCCGCCTCGCTCACGCGGTAGACCTTCCGGCTCGGCTTGCCGTCCTGGTGCTCGACAGTCGATGCGACCCAGCCGTTTGCCTCCATCTTTCCCAGGGTACGGTAGATCTGCGGCAAGGTGGCGTTCCAGAAGAAGTAAATGGACTCCCTGAACCTCGCCTTGAGGTCGTATCCCGCGGCGGGTCCGTAGTGGATGAGACCGAGAAGTGCATGGGGTAAAGACATTTATCGCTCCTTACGTGACGCTATATATGCGCGTGCTTATATGTGCATATGCATATAGTAAAGCAGGCATATATCCCTTGTCAAGGGTTTTTTCAGGGACCGGGATCTTTTCGCGCCTTTTCCCTGTCTCTCGGAGCCACGCCTCCCTCGATGTACTTCGAACGTACTATCTCGTCAGGCGGCCCCTCTATCACGGAAAAATTCATCCAAAATCTCCCGGCCCCGGCTACGCCTGTACGTTAAGGATATCTCTACACCTTTTCGTAAGAGTTGGGATTCAACCTATCGGACGTGTCACGTCATGTAAGGAGTGCTTTCTCTATTCGGTGTTTTGAGTGTGGGTGGAAGAAATATAGCTTTCACCTGGTAAATCACCTCCTCTCTTCTAGACTTGACTGGGCGTATCCGAGCGTGCTATTTACTACGAAACTCGTCATCAAAAACCGAAAACAAGGTGACTTATGGAAGAAGGATCGCCTCTCGACAACACCGACATCCAGATTCTCAAGGTCCTCTCTGAGGATGCAAGAGCCTCAAATACGTATATAGCAAAAAGGCTTGGTTTTTCCGAAGGAACCGTGAGGAAGAGGATCAAACGTATGCGTGACGAAGACTTGATTCGGATCCTATGTTATGGGGACCCCACGAAGCTCGGTTTTCCTATCGCAGCTATGATCCGTTTTCATGTCCTGCCGAAGGCACTTCTCGCAACGGCCGAAGCCTTGACAAACATGGAGGAAACCGACTACGTAGCGCTCACGACCGGCTCATCGGATATCGTAGTCCGCTGTGCCTTTAGGTCCGACCAGGGCTTTATCGATTTCCTCAGCGGTCCGATTGCCCAACTCGAAGGGATAGTGGCGACCGAGACCCATCTGCTTCTGAAGATAATGAAAAGGACCTTTAGTCTGTTTTCACGTCCCACCGAAAGATAATTTACGACATGACCCTCTGCACGATGGTACGCGCGGCGGGCGTTGAACTCCGCAGCCTTTACCGCGTCAAGCCGAATCAAGATGCTTCGCACCACGTCCCGATGTATCCTTTCCGCTCTTGATTGCCAATTCTGCCATTTTTCGGATGAGCTTCTTCGGTCTTTCTCGGCATGATTCAGGGTCGCCCCCAGACAACACTATACAGAAAGCGACCTCTGCCTTAGCTCCTCCAATGCTTCCCGGGCTAAATCTTTGGCGGCGGAGGTGAAAAACCAGATATCCAGATTTGACTCGAGGTCAGCTATATGGACGTCCAAGGTCCGGCCGAAGCGGGCACAATCTAAGTCCGCTCCGGCCCTGGTGTAACGAAAGAGCCTGTCGCCATCCTTCACGAGTGCATCGTTGACGGAAAGGGCGTCACGACGGGAATCGTGGCCGGCGATGATCGCCACGATCTCCTCCGTCTTCTTTTCCTCATAGCCTAACGATTCCAGGATCTCTTTGGCGACCCTTGCGCCTTCAAGCTCATGGACCCTTAAGCTGTCCCTATCGTGGGCGGTCGGCCCAAATGTATCCAGCTGCTTCTCTTCCGGCACGAACTTCCAGCCTACATCGTGGAGGAGTATGGCAGGAAGGACCACCTCAGGATCGGCTTCGGGGTAGTAGGCCAGCAATCGGCGACATACTTCGTAGGCACCGGGCACATGGATGTCGTTTTGGCGAGTATCTAAAAAAGGCTTTGCTTTCTCGTAAATCAGATCATATATGGTCTTCATGTCTCGGTTTCCACAAATTGGTCTCTACTCTCCGGACGTGAGGTGAGAATCGGCCGACTCGTCCTTGCCCATATGTCGACCGATATCAATCAGGGGGCAATCCCGTTTATCTCTTTTTCTCTCGAACTATGCTACCGGGGCTGCCGCAACAGCAGCCGCCTTGCGCCGCTCCAAGGTCTCTCGCAGGAAACACGACATGATTCCCGCTGCAATGGAGATGGCTGCGGCGACATACAGCGTCGTCGATAGACCTAGCGCGTCAGCGATGCCACCTCCTATGGTGGGGAATATTCCACCCCCAACGAGTTCACCGAATCCGTTGATGAACCCGGTTGCCGTGGCAGCCAAGAGGGGGCCCACGCTCTCAGCACCCATAGTTGTGAGCGTGCCGCCGGCTCCACCGGATGTACAGGAGTAGAGAAACACAGACGCAATAATCATGAATAAAGAAGCGCCCGGGTGGAGAGAGGCGAACAAGAAACCGAAAAGGCCGCCTAGCACCAAGGTGATGGTCAAAACGGTTCTCCGCCCTATGTGGTCTGCCAGAAACCCAAAGAAGAGACCACCAACGAAGACCGCGACACCGAAGAAAGTCATGACCAAGCCCATGGTGGTTATAGGCAGATGATGCACTTTGACGAGAAACATGACGCCGAAAGTAGTGAAAAGCCACAGCCAAATCATTTGAGCTACCCACATGACGGCAAGCATAATGACATTCCGGTTCTTGAAGGCGTCCGCGTACCTCACCTCTCGCCCGTAAGCATCTAATCTTTTGCGTCCCTCTTTTCGCGCCTTTGCCGCCGCCAGCGTAGATGCAGGTTCACGTACGAAGAGCAGAATGAGTATCGCCATGATTATTGCAGGTCCCGCATACATATAGAAGACGCCTCTCCACCCAAATGTTGCCATGAGGGCCGTGCTAAGGATCGGCCCTATTGCACCACCAAACAGCACCATCAATCCGGTGGTAAGACTCATGCTCTTAGCGCGACTTTGGGGTGCCGATTCCTCGGCCACTACGGCGAATACAGGGCTTGCCACTCCGCCTTCAGCGAAACCCATTACCCCCCTCACCAGCAGCAGCATGATGAAACTCCCTGCGATACCGGTCAGCCAACTGCAGACTCCCCCGAATGTCATAAGCGTGATAAGAACCACCCGTCTTCCCACATAGTCAGAGAGGCTCCCCATGAGCCAAGATCCGAAGGCCCATGTGAAACCGAAGATGGAAACTATAGCTCCCACCTGCGTATAGCTGAGGTTAAACTCCTGCTGGATACCCGGCATGACAAAAGCTATAACCATCCGCTCCAGGCCAACGATGCCAAACGTAATGGACATGATAGTTACTACTCGGGTCGAATACTTCATGTATGCCCCCCTTCCCTCAGTTAGTCAGCAACCTGCCGCCGTTGAAAGAGTTCGCGCACGCGCTCGCTGGGTTGCCCTCTTAATGCACGAAAAATCCCCTATCGCACCTTCCACACGACTATCCTCTATTTCCTCTTTAGAACAGAGGCCGATGCACACCCCTTATTCACTCGCACGAACATCCGATCTATGACTTGTTTTACCCCCTCGAGCCGGTGCCCATCGTATCAAACCCCTCCACGGCATCCACCACCCGATATCGAGACCCCCTTCGAACGACTCACTCCTTGTCCGTCCTGATGTAGAAGGATGATTCGCCGGCGTTATTCGGATCGAAGGCCGCTTTAATCTTCTTCATCCACCGGTCATAGTTCATGCAGGCGGGCCC
>Ga0326728_10026543_pt1 | contig 10236 bp, 8 predicted proteins | sample MB3enrmetagenome_FD_207602 | JGI IMG/M metagenome (GOLD analysis project Ga0326728, IMG submission 207602) | Lab enriched peat soil microbial communities from McLean, Ithaca, NY, United States - MB31MN | ecosystem: Environmental > Terrestrial > Soil > Wetlands > Peat | place: USA: New York... | reverse complement strand
TGGTTGCATCCATCGGGTTTTGAAAGGGCGCGGCTTTAGCCGCGCCGCCAGCAAGCAGGATAATCGCGGGCTTTAGCCCCTGAGGGAATGCTCGCAGCGCATCATACCCAGTGATGTAATATGCTCCGGATACGTCCCAATCTCTCTATTCTCCATTGCGAGGTTCCAATGCTCCCGTTGAACAATCCCTCCACGCGGCAAAATGTCCTCCGCCTCTGCGCTTTCTCCTCAGTCCTCTTGGTTGCAAGCGCCGGTTGTTTGTTGGCGCAGGCGCCTGCCGCGCCCCAGCCTGGCCCTGCCCCCGCTCGCTCGCAGTTCCACGAACCGGCCGCCATGAACTTCGACGATCACACCGGTTACACACAAATCTTCGATGGCAAGAGCCTCGCCGACTGGGAGGGAGATCCCGCGGTATGGCGTGTGGAGAATGGCGCGATCGTTGGCGAATCCACCAAGGACAACGTGGTGACCAACACCTATATCTGGCGGCGCGATCTAGAAGCCAAGGACTTCGACCTCAAGCTGGAGATCAAGTGCGAGATCGCCGGCGGCAGCGGCATTCAGTATCGCAGCCAGACCGGACTGCCCTGGAATAAACCTCCTCGTCCCGGCGGAAAGCCTCTCAATCTAAACTGGATGATGACCGGTCCGCAGGCCGACTTCTGGTACCCGGTCAACCCGTTGCATGCCTCGTATTCCGGCCAGTTCTATTCGGAGAACACCCCTCTGGGGATTGTTGCCTGGCGCGGGGAGGTGGTTAACTCCGCCGCTGGTTCCCCTCCCACCCTCATCGGAACCATTGGCGATCGCACCGCGCTTGGCGGCTATGTGAAGATCAACGATTGGAACCAATACGAGATCATAGCGCGCGGAGGCACCTTCCTCCACATCCTCAACGGACAGCTGATGGCCGTCTACATCGATGACGATCCCGCCTCATCCAACAACAAATCGGGCAAGATCGGGATTGAGCTTGAGAGTACTCCCGCCAAAGTTTCGGTGCGCAATATCTGGATCAAAAAGCTGAACTGAAGTTTTTGTTCGTCATTCTGGCGCAGCCAGAATCTCCGTCGTTCGCATTTTGCTCGTAGCGCGACACATTATACCGTCGCTGAAAGTGCGGCCGCTACTCGGCCTTGTCGTCGGTCGTCAGGATCTGCAGGCAGAGTGGCCGTTCCAGCATGCAATCCATCTTCGCCATGGTGGCAACAGCCTTTTTAATGGTCGAAGTCAGGCACGGCTCTGTGGTGATGACGAACGGCAGGCAGTGCTTGGGGTAACCCGGCCGCTGCAGCAGCGAGTCGATGTTCGCCTTGACCTTGGCCAGCGCGCCCGCAATCCCGGAGACGATGCCGGGTTTGTCGTCCACCACGAAGCGCAGGTAATGCGGCGCCAGGAACTCGCCGGTGACCTTGCGACGGTGGGCGGGGAGCGCCACCGCGACCGAGCGTTGCGCAACCGCGAGAATGTCCGATACAACGGCAGCGGCGGTAGGATCGCCGCCCGCGCCGTGGCCGGAGAAGACAACATCGCCGCCAAAGCGTCCCGATGTCACCACCATATTCTGCGTGCCGTGCGACCAAGCGATCGGCGAAGTCAGCGGCACCAGCATTGGTGCGACCCGCGCGTGGACGATCTTATTTTCCAACTGCGCGCGTGAGACCTGGCGTATGGTGCAGCCCAGCTCCTTGGCGTAGGCAAAGTCGACGGCCTCAACGGTAGAGATCGTCTGCGTGGCGACGGAGTCGGGATCAAGCTCCGCATGCAGCGCGATGCGCGACAGGATGCACAGCTTGGCGCGCGCGTCGAAGCCGTCCACATCCGCCGAAGGATTGGCCTCCGCGTAGCCCAGCCTCTGCGCGTCGGCCAGCACAGCGGCGTACTCCGCGCCACTCTCCATGTGGCTCAGGATGTAGTTGCACGTCCCGTTGACGATGCCGTTGATGCGCGTAATCTGGTCGCCGCCTAGCCCCTGCAGAATCCCGGGAATCACCGGCACGCCGCCGGCCACAGCCGCTCCATGCACCAGTTGCACGCCGTGCTTTGCGGCCAGTCGAGAGAGCGCGGCCCCACGATAGGCAATGAGTTGCTTGTTCGCCGTGACTACGGACTTGCCCGCGGCCAGGCATTTGCGTAGCCAGCCCTCCGCGGGGTCAAGACCACCCATCAACTCGACCACAATCTCCGCGCCGGAGCTGAGAATCTCGTCGAAGTTCTCCGTCCACACCACCGGCGCGGGCACGCACTTCGCGGCCTCCGATGTGCGCTTGCGCTCGACGTTGCGGTTGAAGATGTGGGTCAGCTCGATGCCCGGCAGCTTTGAGGCCGCCAGCACGCGCGCCACCGAGCTGCCGACCGTTCCATAGCCGAGCAGAGCGATCCTTACCGGCGTAGCAGCGTTAATCGGCGCGTTCAGGGCGACAGATGCCGCCTCCTTGGAAGTAGTCACGGTCTTTCGTGTTGAGGTCTTACGTTTGGTTGCCATTTAGTAATCAATTCTATTAGGAAGGGCCCGCCATGCGTCGAAGCTCTCCATTGCCTCGCCGGCCAGCATACGTGTCATGGGGATTCTGCGCTGCTCGAGCGGGCGACTGATTTCTTCATAAAGAGTGGCATCGGCGAAGCCGGCATCGCTGGCATCGGCTGCGGAGGTGCCGTAAAAGATGGCGTCGCAGCGCGCCCAGTAGATCGCTGCCAGGCACATTGGGCACGGCTCGCAACTGGTGTAAACCACGCATCCGGTGAGTTGAAAGCTGCCCAGCGCATGGCATGCCGCTCGGATCGCAACCACCTCGGCATGGGCCGTGGGGTCGTTGGTCGACGTGACCAGGTTGGTGCCAGTGGCGATGATCTTGCCTTCCCGCACCACCACCGCCGCAAACGGGCCTCCGGCGCGGGAGAGGACATTTTCGGTGGCCAGCGCGATCGCCCGATGCATAAAGCTGGGATTGCCTTCGATGATTCTGCCTCCTCTTCCGGTCGCAATGCGCCGTTGCTACAACCGGCCCAATTCCCCTTATACGCACCGTCTTCCTTACCGGAAAGTAGCGACTTTGGCACACCAGGCCGGGACAGGCGATTCGGAAGGGCACGGCTTTAGAGCCTGTCCTGAGCGAAGTCGAAGGATGCCGAGAGTGGTGGCCATTTAAAGTCTCGCATTCCCCGGATCGCATCACGACCGAGGAATGCGAAGAAGCTCCCGTGGCACCTGCTCGCTACGCACAAAGTGCCTCCTATAGTAAAGTTGTTGCCGGGCAGGAATAGAATTTCCAGCGGGGAGCCTTCATTGAATCGACCTCAAGAACCAGACGCCCTGCTGCCGACGCGGCGCAAAGTCCATAAGACAGGCGCAGCCATTGCGAGGATTCAGCCGATAAGTACGGATTCAGGCGACAGAGGGGCGCGGATGCTTGCGGAACCATAGCACGCGAACGCCCGCATAGATGAGTGAGTACGATACGGTCCACCCGAGTATCTCTGCATAGTCATGCCGTCGAGGAACTCCTCCGTTAAAGAGGTAACGGATCATGAGAATATACGGAACGAGTATCAGGAGAGAGGCACCAGTGAACCCAATGAATTTCTGCGCGAGGGAGGCGTTTACCTTCAGCCTGGGGGAAGCTGAGATCGCGTCTGCTATAAAGCCACCCAGCAGAATGCCCAGTGCGAGCCCCATCATGCGACCCCAGATACCACTCACTCCGAGAAACGCACATGTCCCGAGGGTCAATATGCCGCCGAGGATGATCGCGCCCAATGCGAGTATCTTTTCCTTAGCTTTGCCCGCAAGGATTTTCATACGGACATGATACTCGACCTGTTTAGGTCCGTCGACCCTCAAGTTCAACGCTCACACCGCATTCCTCCGAAACTAGAGTGCGGCACCAGCAAGGTTGTATTGTGGATGCGAAGGCTAATCGCACTTTTCGCAGAGGACTTCCAATTGACCTCATCGCACCCAAACGTTCCGCAACCCACGCGCCGCAATGTTCTCAAGACAGGGACTGCCTTCGTCGGCGCTGCGGCTCTCTCTCCTCTCTACGCGTTCGCGTCGCAGAGCCAGGCCCGCCCGCAACCCGCCCCGCGCAAAGCCGCCCTGCCGCAGGTCAAGGTCTTCGATGTGCTCAAGTACGGTGCTGCGGGCGACGGCAAAACCCTGGACAGCGCCTCCTTCCAGCGCGCCATCGACGAAGCCGCGGCCTACTCCGGCAGGGCGCAGGTGCTGGTACGCGGCGGCCGCAAGTACCTCATCGGGACCATCGAACTCAAAGGCTCCATCGACTTCCACCTGGCTGACGACGCCGAACTCCTCATCAGCACGCAGCGCGAAGACTATCGCGGCGGCCTGCCCGGCTCGCAAAGTGGAGACACCATGTCCGCCGCCCTGGGTGCGGTGATTATGGCCAACGGCGTGCAAGGCCTTAAAATCACCGGCACGGGCAACATCCAGGGCCGCGCCAAAGAATTCATGACCCGCTACGACGATGCCGGCGGCATCTGGATGCCTGGCCCATTCCGTCCCAAAATGTTCGTCCTCACCGGATGCAAGGATCTGCAGGTCCGCGACATCACCTTCGCCGAGGCGCCCAACTGGGGCCTGCACATGCTGGGCTGCGATGGCGTGCTGGTCGATAACGTCAAGATTCGCAATCTGCTCGACGTCCCCAACTGCGACGGCATCGATCCCGACCACTCGCGCAATGTGGAGATACGCAACTGCAACATCGCCTGCGGCGACGACGGCGTGGTCGTCAAGTGCAGCCGTCAGCCCATCGACTACGGTCCCGCCGCCAACATCCACGTCCACGACTGTGTCATCGAAACCCAGGACGCCGGCCTCAAGATCGGCACCGAGACCACCTCCGACATCCACAACATCCTCTTCGAACGATGCCAGATCAAGACCAGTTCCCGTGGCCTATGCATCCAGCTCCGCGACGAAGGCAACATCCACGACATCATCTTCCGCAACATCACCTTTACCTCGCGCTTCTATGGCGACCCGTGGTGGGGCCGCGGCGAGGCCATCTCATTTACTGCCATCCCACGCACGGCGACAACCAAAGTTGGGTCATTGCACGACATTATTGTGCAGAATGTTACCGGCCACACAGAGAACTCAGTCCGCGTCTGCGGCAGCGACCAATCGCGGGTGCATGACGTAATCCTCGACCGCGTAGCCGTCACCCTCGCGCGCACCACAAAGTTCCCCGGGGCGCTCTTCGACAACCGCCCAACCGTCCCAGCCAACGGCATCCAACCGCACGATACCCCCGGCTTCTCCATCGAACACGCCGATAAGATCACCCTGCGCAACTGTAAGGTAACCTGGGGCGCCAACCCGCCCGACGCCTTCTCCTACGCCGTCGAGGCAGTCGACACAACCGGCCTCAAGATCGACGGCCCCACCGGCGGCCCAGCCCACACCTCCCTCGGAAAGGCGATTTCCATCTCATGACCAAACAGACAAAAACTCCCGCTTCGGCTTCTGAGATAGGTCCGGGCTTTAGCCCGGACATGAGAGTTCACCTGAGGAAATGGGCTTTAGCCCCTGGGACTCTGTTCCATCTGATCCTCGCCTTCGTTCTCGCCTTAAGTCTCACTGCCGCCCACGCCCAAACACCCACTCCCGCCGCTCCGACGCCTGCCCCCGTCGCGCCTACCGCACCCGCCGCGCCTGCGCTGCCCATCTTCAAGGTCTTCCAGTTTCCGCCTGACATGATTCCCCGCATCGACGGCAAGGACGACGACTGGGCCATCGTCCCCGACAGCTACGCCATCACGCTGAACGATATGCACGACGACGAGCACAAGCACGACAAGCCAGACCCCAAGGACCTCGACATCAAGGTCAAGGTCGGCTGGGTCAAGGGCCTCAACCGCCTCTACTTTCTCTACGAGGCCTACAAGAATTACTGGGACTTCGCCGATCCCGGCCTGCACAACGACACCTTCGAGGTGGTCGTCGATGGCGACCGCTCCGGCGGTCCCCTCATCCCGAGCTTCCGCAATAACCCCGACCAGGACGAGATGGACGCGCACTTCTCCATGCACGGCGTGCAGGCGCAGAACTACCACGTCATGACACCCTACGAGGGCAAAGACTGGGCCATGGCCTGGGGCTGTCAGCCCTGGGACAAGGAACTTCCCTGGTCCAATCACGCCCAGACCTACAACTTCCGCCCTGGCCAGTCCGGCCACTACATTCTGGAGTTCTACATCACGCCCTTCGACTACGCTGGATGCGAAGGCCCGCAACGCGCCGTCGAATCAGAGCTTTATGAAAACAAACTCATTGGCCTCTCCTGGGCCGTCATCAACTACGAAGGCACGCCAGACAAGAAGAACAACGGCTTCTGGAACCTCTCGCCCCAGCACACCATGTATGGCAACGCGAACTACCTGCGCGAATTCCGCCTGATGCCGTTGGAGCCCCAGTTGCGCAAGCCGATCGAGGCCAAGTGGAGCTTCAAGGTGCTCGACATGAGCCGCCGACTGGTTGCCTTCCAGGATGAGTCCGAAGGCCAGATCACCAGCTGGAAGTGGGACTTCGGCGATGGCACCGACTCCAGCGACCAGTATCCCATCCACCAGTACAAGGCCGCCGGCCAGTACGTCGTAGTGCTCTATATCGAAGGCCCTGCGGGCAAGTCCCGCCTCTCCAAGATATGGGACGTTACCCTCCGTTAGCGTAAATCGAATATCACACAGGTGGCCCATCCTTTCACAGTCTCATCGTGAAAGGGTGGGTAAATTCTTGTGTTTGTCATTCCGCAGCGTAGCGGAGGAATCTGCTTCTGTTCTTAATGGGGCGCCCGCCGTTCCACTCGCCCAAAGCCCCCCAAACCATGTAGACTTCGCTCGCCGGCAACTCTGTGTATTGCAGCATCGTATAAAGAGCATCGTCCCAGAATCAGGAGACCCCCGCCATGCCAACCCCCGAATCTGTCCCCGACACAACTCGCCGCGACTTCGTCAAACTCAGCTCCGCAGCCTTCGCCGTTGCCGCTACGCAATCCGCGCGCAGCTACGCCAAAATCGTCGGCGCCAACGACCGCGTCCGCGTCGGCATCGTCGGCGGTGGAGACCGCATGTTGAGCGGCGATGTGCCCGCCTTCGCCGCCAACCAGAAGGACATGAACTTCGAGCTGGTCGCCGTCTCCGACATCTGGAAGCTCGCGCGTGAACGCGCCGTCGCCGCGGTCCAGAAGGCCGCCGGCAGCAAGATCGACATGGTCCCCAACAACGAAGCCCTCTACGCCCGCAACGACATCGACGCCGTGCTCATCGCCACCGCCGACTTCCAGCACGCGCGCCACGGCATCGAGGCGGTCAAGGCTGGCCGCGACGCCTACGTCGAAAAGCCCACCGCCCACCGCATGGACGATGCCCGCGATTTCCTGAAAGCCGTCGAAGGCTCCAAACAGGTCATCGCAGTCGGCACCCAGCGCCGCTCCACGCCCGCCTACATCAAGGCCGCCGAATACATCCAGTCCGGCAAGTTCGGAGACATCGTCATGGTCGAGATGACCTGGAACGTCAACCAGCCGGGCCGCTGGCGCCGTCCCGACGTCGTGCCTACGCTCAAGCAGGAAGATACCGACTGGAACCGCTACTGCCTCGGCGTCATCAAGGACAAGTTCGACGCGCGCAAATACCTCGAATTTCGCCTCTTCTGGCCCTACTCCTCCGGCATTCCCGACCAGTGGCTCGTCCACCAGATCGACACCGTCCACTGGTTCACCGGCCTGCCCCACCCGCGCTCGGTCGTCGCCAACGGCGGCATCTATCTCTGGAAGGATGGCCGCACCAACTGGGACACCATGACCGCCGTCTTCGACTACGGCCCACTGGACGACCTCACCAAGGGATTCCAGGTGCAGTACACCTCGCGCTTCACCAACGCCGCGGGTGGCACCAAGGAGCTTTACTACTCCAACGGCGGCATGATCGATATGGACAAGCAGACCGTGACGCCTACCGGTGGCCTCACCGCCGGCCAGGCCGCCGCCATGAAGATGCAGCCCAATCTATTGCCCAGCTTCTCGTTGATGGAGACTGTCGAAAAGGCCTCCACCGACGCCGACACCTCCAGCGGCGGTCGTGGCGATCCCCAGACCAACGCCAACATGCGCAACTGGATGGAGTGCGTCCGCTCGCGCAAGACGCCCAACGCCGGCATCCGAGCCGGCTACAGCCACTCCATCGCGCTCTGCATGAACGTCGCCGCCATCCAGACCGGCCAGAAGGTCACCTTCGACGACAAATCGCAACAGGTCATGGTCGGAGGCAAACCCTATGCCTTCGCATAACCACTGGAAGCGTCGTCATTCTGAGCGAAGCTCAGAATCTCGGTCGTGGCTTTTACTCCTACTCGCGCTCTTCGCATTCGCCCCCATGCTCCACGCCGCCCCACCGGCAAGAGGCGTAGCCGTCACCGTCAACGCCTCCGCACACCGTGTCGACATCACCATCGATGGCGCGCCCTTCACCTCCTACCTGTGGCAGACCAACCAGCGCAAGCCCGTCCTTTACCCGCTCCTCGCTCCCGACGGAACCACCCTCACCCGCGGCAATCCGCCCCTGCCCGGCGAACGCACCGACCATCCCCACCACGCCGGCCTCTGGTTCAACTACTCCAACGTCAACAACATCGACTACTGGAACAACTCCGACGCCATCAAGCCCGAGGCCCGCGCCAGATACGGCTCCATCGACCACGACCGCATCGTCTCCGCCAGGAGCGGCGCCACCTCCGGCGAACTCGTCACCGAATCCACCTGGTACCCCGCCTCCGACGTCCCCGCCGTCGGCAGCAACCAGCAGCCGCCCGTCCTCCACCAGACCACGCGCTACGTCTTCTCCAAGCTCACCATCGACGGCAAGCCCGCCCGCGCCATCGACATGACCGTCACTCTCAACGCCCTGCAAACCTCCGTCTTCCACGACGACAAGGATGGCATGCTGGGCCTGCGCGTCGCCCACTTCCTCGAATCGGCCACTGCAACGCCAGAGACCCTCCGCGACGCCAACGGTATTGCGACTCCCGTTGCAGCTTCCACCTCCGGCGCTACCGGCGTCTACCGCACCAGCGAAGGCAAGGCCGGCAACGATGCCTGGGGCACGCGCGCAAAGTGGTGCGAACTCTCCGCCACTACTCCTGACGGCAAGGCAGAAACTATCGCCGTCTTCGACCACACCGGAAACCCCAACTATCCAACCTACTGGCACGCCCGCGACTACGGCCTCTTTGCCGTCAATCCCCTCGGCGCGCACGGCTTCGATCCTAAGACCCCAGCCCTCAACTTCACCCTCGATAAGGGAAACTCCGCCACCTTCCGCTACCGCATCCTCCTCATCTCCGGTACCGTCACCGATGCTGGCCTCAACCTCCAGTCCGACGCCTTCAACAGCACCAAGTAGCCGGGTGCCCCATCCATTCCGCGCTCGTTGCGGAATGGGTGGGATATCGTGTGACGCGCAGTGAGTTGTTGAACTGATCCCGCGACGGACATGTTTTGTTCGTTATGGGCACAGGCTTAATGTAAGAAAGCATCATGTGGACAGATGTCTTCCGGTATGCTGACCACTCCCGCCAAACGTACCGGATATGCCCACAATAAAGCCGAAATCGTATAATCGCCCGCGATTGTGCGTCTCGTATATTCGGACACTTGGATTGAAAAGGCTCACGATGAATGTAATCGGTGAGATGATGCCATGCCAAAGACCAGCCCAAAAACCAGCGGGCTGCGCTCCTGCAATCTGATATTTCGAGCCGGGACCTGCCACTGCCAATACATTTGCCATAAGCTGGAATCTCCTTTTCAGCCCAGATTTGCTCGGATTATACCCCTCAGCAGTATGGCAATGGTTAAGCTGGAGTTCCGGTCGAAAAACAGAGCGATTTCGTGTCACCGTGGACTCGACCGCGGGTGCCCTATGTCTCGCTTCTGAGATATGGGTTGTATTCGGCTGCCCCATTCATCGCGGTCTCATGGCGCATGGATGGATTGCCCCTTTTGTTTGTCATTCCGCAGCGCAGCGGAGGAATCTGCTTCTTCTTTTGCCCTTGCTTCTGCTCTTTGGAGGGAGCGTGGGGCTTCAGAGGGTGCTGAAAAACCCTGTTTTGTTTAAGGGCACGGCTTCAGCCGTGCCGTAAGTGCAGCATAATCAATGAGGGCTTTAGCCCCTGAGGTCAGCTTTTCAGCCCAATCAAGCCTTTTTCAGCACCCT
>Ga0326728_10026542_pt1 | contig 10236 bp, 3 predicted proteins | sample MB3enrmetagenome_FD_207602 | JGI IMG/M metagenome (GOLD analysis project Ga0326728, IMG submission 207602) | Lab enriched peat soil microbial communities from McLean, Ithaca, NY, United States - MB31MN | ecosystem: Environmental > Terrestrial > Soil > Wetlands > Peat | place: USA: New York... | reverse complement strand
TTGCACAACGCCTTCAAGGCGGCGACGGCCGCCCGAGGCCAGAACATGACCGACGAGTTGCTGAAGTTCATCCGCAACTACATCGATAAGCACGCATCGAAACCAGCAAGGCGGCGCCAGTGAAACGTGCCGCTCTATATATGAGGGTCTCCACGGTCGATCAGCACCTGGAGACCCAGCTCCTCGACCTGCGCCAGATGGCCACGCAGCGCGGTCTCGAGATCGTGCAGGAATATACAGACAAAATCTCCGGCGTGAAAGCAAAGCGGCCGGGTCTCGACCAGCTGATGGCCGACGCCCGCCGCGGACGCTTCGATGTCGTTTTGGTCTGGGCCTCGGACCGGATCGCCCGGTCGGTGAAGCACTTCCTCGAAGTGCTCGACGAACTGAACCGGCTGAGCATCGAATACGTCTCGCTCCGGGAGAACATCGACACTGGTGGACCGCTCGGCCGGGCCATCATCGTGATCGTCGCCGCGATCGCCGAGCTGGAGCGTTCCTTGATCATCGAGCGGGTGCGCGCCGGCATGCGGCGCGCCCGCCTCGACGGCACGCACATCGGTCGCAACCCATTAACACTGGACAATGAAGCCATCCGGCAAGAACGCTGCCAGGGACGGAGCCTGCGGCAAATCGCAAAAGGCCACTGCATCTCGACAGCTACTGTGCAACGTGTGCTGAGGAAGTACCCGGCCCCAGTCCCCGTCGAGGAGCTCAAGAAAACGGCCTGAACCTGGCCGATTCAGCCTGTAACTAAAGGGGTCTGAAAACGCACCCGCTAACCTCAACAAAACACATGGCCGGATCTCACCGATTCGGCCGTCTCAAAAGGTAAACCTTCTCAGACAAGGGGGAAATGCTGTCGTCGCCTGTCTCACTACCCCTTGATGTGCTGCCGCTTCACGACAGGTTTGGTTTGGCCCACCCGAGGGGCTTGATCGTCTTGCCAGCAGCAAGGGTCGGCCGGCTGTCAGCTCGCTTTTACTTTCCCGAAAAACTCTTGACATTTCGCATCCAATCTGCCTACATTGGCATCTGTAGCTCCAAAGGTCGAAGTCGTCGGCAAGTCCCCATTCAACAACCTAGTCGACAATTTCGTTCTGCCGGTTTAGGGCCCCCAAAAACTGAGAAAGATGTGCTGTGGAAGCGTGTGTCCATTCGTCTTGCGACTGGATGCAGTCGGCAAGCCTTGCGCCACACACCTCCGCTGTTTCGATAGGGTGTAAGCCAATTAACCACAGCCAACTCGGGGCTGGAGGTGAATGGATTGTGTCTCAAGGCGCTTATGGCGACATCGATCGCGTGCGCGCTGCCATTTCGCGTGGCGCCACGGCGACCAATGAGGAGGACAAATCGACATACGTCGATCGCCAAACCAACTATGCCAGCCGTGGAAATCATGAATTCGCGGCGATCGTGATCTATACAGTTCTTTTATTCGAAACCGAATTGGAAAGAAAGTCGAAATAAGAGAACGCCGCTCCTTCCCCCCAAATGAGTGGCGAGTTTCTCCCAAGGAGAATCTCCCATGGCCGCTTCTCGAATCCTTGGTTCCCCGGAACCATGCTTGAACCCGGCAGTCTACTCAGGGGTATCCACCAGCACGAACAGCACGAAACATGCGCCTCGGCGACAGCGGACGGCGTTGTCGGCAAGGGCAGTCCTCTGCTTGTTGAGCATGCTGTTGCTGGGCGGCTTGGCTCAAACCGCGCTCCAAGCCCAAGCGGCGTATTTCTCCGGGGCGGTCACATCGCTTGGTGGCGGCGATTTTTACTACACCTACGGCGTGGCAGTCGATCAGAGCGGGAATGTCTACGTCGCCGATGAGGGACACAACTCTGTAAAAGAAATGCCCCCGGGCTGTATGTCTCAGAGTTGTGTGACCACGCTGGGCGGGAACTGGGATGCCCCAAAAGGCGTAGCAGTAGACGCGAGCGGGAATGTCTATGTTGCCGATAGCCTCCACGACGAGATTGAGGAGATGTCTCCTGGCTGCACGCCTGATGTATACAGCAGCGCTGGCTGCACGATCGAATCGCTGGGCGGAGGCTTCTCTGAACCCTTCGGTGTGGCAGTCGACAAGAGCGGCAATATATATGTTGCAGATACAGGAAATGGCGTAGTGACGGAGATGCCCGCTGGCTGCGCATCAAGCAATTGCGTGACCACGCTGGGCGGACTTGGTGTGCCCATGTCCCCAGGGGTGCCCATTGGGGTGGCAGTTGACAGCAGCGGAAACGTCTATGTCGGCGACGTATCCTATGGATTGTATGAGATGCCTCCTGGATGTACGCAGACCAAGTTCCAGGCACAGGTATGCTCGGCAACAAAGCTTGGTGGTGGCATCCTTGCGGCAGGGGTTGCGGTCGACGGTAGCGGGAATATTTATGCTGCCAATACGGATGCTAGCGCGGTAAATGAGATGCCCCCGGGCTGCACGTCCGCAAGTTGCGTAACTGCGCTTGGGGGCGGCTTTGGTTCGCCCACTGGTATTGCGGTGGATCTGAACGGGAATGTCTATGTTGGAATTCAGAGCAACCCCGCGGTGCAGGAGATTTCGCCACACGGCGTAAGCTTCGGCACCGTTCCGGTTGGCAGCACCGGCCCGACACTGACTCTGTACTTCACTTTTAAAGCAATTGACAGCAGTATCAGCGCAACGGTCGTGACTCAGGGCGCCAAGGGATTGGATTTTATCGATGCTGGCACCGGGACCTGTGACACCAATGGGACAAGCTACACGTACATCGCCTACCCACCCGAGTCTAACTATTCCAGCTTTAATTGCTCCGTTACTGTAACCTTCGCGCCCAAGTACGCCGGTTCGCGGTATGGAGCCGTACAGTTGTCCGATGCCACCGGGGTGATCGCAACGGCGTATATCTACGGCACAGGCCAGGGGCCGCAAATCGCCTTCGGCCCACCGGCGCAGACCACGATTGGTGGGTTTTTTTCATTTCCCGAAGGAGTGGGGGTCGATGGCTCCGGAAACGTGTATGTTGCCGACTACAACAACAATGCTGTGAAAACGATCGTTGCGGGTTGCGCCTCAGCCAGTTGCGTCACGTCGCTCGGAGGCGGCTTCTTTGAACCTGTCTACTTGGCTGTCGACGGCGCCGGCAACGTTTATGTTGCTGATTGGGGCAATAATGCAGTCAAGCAGATTCCAGCAGGTTGCATATACTCAAGTTGTGTTCTGACTTTGGGCGGGGGTTTCATCAATCCCGGCGGCGTCGCCGTGGATAGCTCCGGCAACGTCTATATTGGCGACAACGGCAACAACGCGGTGAAGGAGATGCCCCCGGGATGCACCTCCGCAAGCTGTGTTGCAATCCTCGGCGGAGGCTTCAGCAATCCACTCGGCGTGGCCGTTGACGGCGGCGGCAACGTCTATGTCGCCGATTCCGGCAACAACGCGGTGAAGGAAATGCCTCCGGGATGCTCTTCTTCCAGTTGCGCCATGACACTGGGCGGTGGCTTCGCAGGTCCTTACAGTGTTGCGGTTGATAGCTCCGGAAATGTTTATGTTGCAGATACCTATAACAATGCCGTAAAAGAAATGCCTCCTGGCTGCGCCTCAGCCAGTTGCGTCACAGCCTTGGGAACGGGTTTCTTCCATCCCGCTGGTATAGCCGTCGATGGTCTAGCAAACATCTACGTGGGCGACACGTTCAACAACGCGGTGGACGAACTGAACGGCGCCATTCCTCCGAGCCTCAGCTTTGCCAACACGGCCATCGGCTCCCAGAGCAGTGACAGCCCGCAGACGGTGACGCTGAGGAACATCGGCAATTCCCCGCTTACCTTCCCAGTTCCGATGACGGGCGAGGATCCCAGCGTTTCCACCAATTTCGCTCTAGACTCAGCGACGACCTGCCCCGAAGTCCTGACGTCGTCTTCGGCGGGCACGCTGGCAGCGGGAGCTACCTGCGCGCTGGCGGTGGACTTTATCCCGACGACCGCAGGATGGATTAGCGGGACAGCGGTGTTGACAGATAACAACCTGAATGCCAGCAATGCCACGCAGACCATATTGCTGAACGGCACCGGCCTTGAGCCGACTGTCAGTGTGGCAATCGGGACGAGCCCGGCGGGGTTGAGCTTCTCCATCAATGGGATCCCGTACAGTGCGACGCAAACACCCAGCCTGAATATTGGCACGCAATACGCTCTGGCAACCACATCGCCGCAGGCGGGCGGCCCGGGCGTGCAATATGTCTTCTCGCAATGGAGCGATGGGACAATGAGCCTGACCGACTTCTTGACGCCGACCGCGGGCACCACCAGCGAGACGGCTCAATTTACCGCACAGTATCTGCTCACGGTGACTGCGGGCGCAGGTGGCACGATCGGTGCGGGCACTGCTCCGAACGGCTTCTACAACCCTGCTACACTGCAGTCGATCACCGCGACGCCGAATGCGGGCTACTACTTCACCGGCTGGACGGGCGCGAACTCGCCCAGCGACATCGCCAGCGCGACCAGCGCCACAACTACCGTGACCATGAACGGCCCGGAAAACCTCACTGCCAACTTCGCGCCGATTCCAGGCTACCAGGTTACTACCCTGAATGATGACGCCACTGGCAACGCCGCCAACTGCACAACTCCATCCTCCAGTTGCACGCTGCGCGATGCGATTACGGCGGCTGAGGCCAACAACGGAGGCGTCGGAAACATAACCTTCGCCTCCGGCCTTACCGGCACTATCACACTGACCAGCGCGCTGCCTGCCCTCAGCGGCCAGATCACCATCGCCGGGCCAGGCGCCAGCAGTCTCACCATCTCCGGCGGTAACTCGCAGACTGTGGGCAGCGTATTTACAGTAAATTCCGGCGCAACTGTGGCTTTTTCCAGCATAACCATTACCGGCGGAAACAGCGACAACGGCGGGGGCATCACCAACAATGGCACGACAACAATAACCAATAGCACCATCTCCGGCAACACGGGAGGTTGCGGCGGCGCCATCTGTACCCTCGTCGGCACGCTGACACTGAGCGGCAGCACTATCTCCGGCAATAATGCACAATTCAACGGAGGCGCCATCGTCAACGGGAGCACGCTGACGGTAATCAACAGCACCATCTCCAACAACACGGCACATTACGACTACGGCGGCGGCATCTTCAACAATAACGGAGTGCTGACGGTGCTCAACAGCACATTATCGGGCAACACTTCAGATCAGTACGGCGGCGGCATTTACAACGCTGGCACGGTGACGGTAAGCAACAGCATCATCGCTGGCAACGCAGCGAGCGGTAATCCGGGCGACGACTGCGACAGATGCGGCACCCAAAGCGGTTACAACCTCATTAGCACACCAAGCAACATAATCAATCCCATGCTGGCTGCGCTGGGCAACTACGGGGGGCCGACCCAGACGATGCTTCCGTTGCCGGGCAGCGCGGCCATCTGCGCCGCGTCGTCTGCGCTGATTCCCGCCGGCGTCACGATGGACCAGCGCGGTTTCCCCAACTCCACCTCCTACAACAACACCGCTTGCAGTGATCTCGGCGCGGTGCAGACGAACTACGCCTTGAGCTTCACCACTGAACCGTCCTCAAGTGGCACCGTCCCCGGCGCGGCCATGTCGCCCGCTCCAGCTGTGACGGTCACGGAGAGCGGCAATGCGCTCACCGGCGGCTCGGCCAGCGTCAGCGTCACCGACGCTAACTCCGACCTGACCGCGACCCCGGCAATGGCCTCCACCACCAGTGGCGTGGCCGCCTTCAGCAGCCTCATCTTCACCGGCGCCACCAGCAGCGATACGCTCACCGCGGCGCTGTCGCTGAATCCGGCCCTTACTACGCCTCTCGCCATCACCGCGCTGAGCACCAGCTTCAGTGTGGGCGCAGCAATGCAGAGTGTGACCGTCGGGACCAGCCCGGCGGGGCTGAGCTTTTCGATCAATGGGACACCCTACACCACAACACAGACGCCCGGCCTGACCATCGGCACGCAGTACACACTAGCGACCACATCGCCGCAGACGGGTGGGCCGGGCGTGCAGTACGTCTTCTCCCAGTGGAGCGACGGCACGACGAGCCTGACCGATCTGCTGACGCCCACCAGCGGCACCAACAGCGACGTGGCCGACTTCACCACGCAATATCTGCTCACGGTGACGGCGGGCTCGGGTGGCACAATCGGGGCGAGCACGGCGCCGAACGGATTCTATAGCGCCGGAACCTTGCAGACGATTACCGCGACGCCGAATGCCGGCTACTACTTCACCGGCTGGACGGGTGCCAACTCTGCCGGCGACATCGCCAGCGCGACGAGCACCAGCACTACCGTGACCATGAACGGCCCGGAAAACCTCACCGCCAACTTCGCGCCGATTCCAGGCTATGTGGTCACCGCATTGACGGACGATCCGCCAGGCAATGCGGCAGACTGCCCGGTGGCGAACTCGCCTGCCTCCAGCAATTGCACCCTGCGCGATGCCATTCTGGCGGCTGACGCCGGCAACGGCGGCATGGGGGCCATTACATTCGCCTCCGGCCTGACCGGCACCATCACGCTGACCAGCGCGCTGCCGGCCCTCAGCGGCCAGATCACCATCACTGGGCCCGGCGCCAGTAATCTCACCATCTCCGGTGGTAACTCGCAGACTGTTGGCAGCATATTTACAGTCAATAACCTTGCGGTTGTGGGTTTCTCCGGTATAACCATCGCCAATGGAAATAACGCCACCGGGAGCGGCGGCGGCATCGCTAACGCCGGCACCCTGACTTTGAGCAACAGCACCGTGTCCGGGAATTCCGCACCTGGGAACGGGGGCGGCGGCATCTACTCATCTGGCACGCTGGTGGTGAGCGGTAGCAGCATCTCTGGGAACACCGCATACTACGGTGCCGGGATTGCAGCCCGAAGCGGCTCAGTCGCGGTAAGCAGTAGTACCATTTCCGGCAACGCTTCGTCCTACGGTGCCGGCATCGACTTCGGCGGTGGTGGTGCTCTCACGCTCACGGTTGTCAACAGTACCATCTTCGGCAACACCGGAAGCTACGGAGGTGGTATCCACGTTTACAACGGCACTGTAACGGTGAGCAGTACTACTATTTACGGCAACACGGGTATTCAAGGCGGCGGCGGCATTTACAACCAATATGGCGCACTGACCGTGAACAACAGCATCCTCGCCGGCGATACCCCCGATGAATGTGACTACACGGCGTGTCCCAGCAATGGCAGCAGCGGCAACGTGGTCGGCGTCGCCTCCAACCTAGCACCGCTGGGCAACTACGGCGGGCCGACGCAGACGCTGCTCCCCTTACCGGGTAGCGCGGCAATTTGCGCCGGTTCTCCATCGCTGGTCCCCGCAGGCGTCTCCACCGATCAGCGTGGCTTTGCCCGTCTGAATACCTCCTATACCGGCTATAGCGGGACCACGCCGTGCGCAGATGTTGGCGCCGTGCAGACCAACTACGCGGTGAGCTTCACCACCGATCCGCCCTCAATGGGCACCATCGCCGGGACGGCTATGTCGCCCGCTCCCGCTGTCACTGTCACGGAAAGCGGAAGCGCTCTCACGGGCGGCTCGGCCAGCGTCAGCGTCACCGACGCTAACTCCGACCTGACCACGAGCCCAGCCACGGCGACCACTTCCACCAGCAACGGGCAAGCCGCCTTTAGCAACCTGATTTTCACCGGCGCCACCAGCAACGACACGCTGACCGCCTCGCTAGCTTTGAACCCGAGCATCACTGGGCTGAACCTGACCACGACCAGCACCAGCTTCAGCGTAGCGGCTGCCGTTCCCCCCGCAATCACCAGCATGAACAACACGACCTTTGTAGTCGGCGCTCTAGGGTCATTCACGGTGAAGGCAACAGGTTCCCCCACTCCTACATTGAGTGAAACGGGAACACTGCCGAGCGGGGTGTCCTTCAACTCAACTACCGGTGTCCTGAGCGGCGCACCGGCAGCAGGAACTGGCGGCACGTATAGCATCACTTTCACCGCTAGTAACGGGACGAGTCCGAATGCCGTGCAAAGCTTCACGCTAACAGTGGATCAGGCCCCGGCGATCACCAGTGCACCGAGCGCTGTTTTTATACTCGGCACTCTCGGCACATTCACTCTTACGGCCACCGGCTTCCCGGCTCCAACATTTAGCTTGACTTCTGGAACACTCCCAAGCGGAGTTACATTCAACGCGGCAACTCATGTTCTGAGCGGCACACCGGGTGCAGGCACGGATGGCACCTATGCACTCCAGTTCACAGCCGGCAATGGAGTCGGGTCGAATGCGGTGCAGAACTTCACACTGACAGTGGGCCAAGTCCCTGCGATCACCAGTGCGGCTAAGACGACGTTCACGGTTGGGACGGCAGGCATATTTACGATGACAGCCACAGGTTACCCGGCGCCGACTTTCAGTGAAACGGGAGCACTGCCCAGCGGAGTGACGTTGAGCCCCGCCGGCGTGTTAAGTGGGACACCGGCGGCGGGCACCGGCGGCGTCTACAGCATCAGCGTAACGGCCAGCAATGCGGCCGGCGCCAGTGCCGCGCAAACCTTCACTCTGACGGTGGATGAAGCCCCGGCCATCACCAGTGCCGCCAGCACGACGTTCACCACCGGAACGGCAGGCTCGTTCACGGTGATAGCCACGGGTTACCCGGCACCCACATTTACCAGAGCAGGAACTCTGCCGGGCGGGGTGACGTTCGCTGCGGCGACTGGAGTACTGAGTGGGACACCTGGAGCAAGCGCAGGTGGTTCTTACTCGCTCACGTTCACGGCAAAGAACTCTGTCGGGACGAGCACCGCGCAGAGCTTCACGTTGACGGTCAATCAGCTTCCCAAGATCACCAGTGCGGCTAAGACGACGTTCACAGTTGGGACGGCGGGAACATTCACGGTGACAGGGACAGGTTACCCTGCCCCGACGTTCAGCGAAACAGGAGCACTGCCCAGCGGAGTGACGCTGAGCGCGGCGGGCGTGCTGAGCGGGACACCGGCGGCGGGCACCGGCGGAGTCTACAGCATTAGCGTGACGGCCAGCAATGCGGCCGGCGCGAGTGCCGCGCAAACCTTCACCCTGACGGTGGATCAGGCGCCGGCCATCACCAGCGCCGCAAGCACCACGTTCGCCACCGGAACGGCAGGCTCGTTCACGGTGACAGCCACGGGTTACCCGGCACCCACGTTCACCAAAACAGGAACTTTGCCCACTGGCGTAACGTTCGCTGCGGCGACGGGTGTGCTGAGCGGGACACCTGGAGCAAGCGCGGGCGGTTCTTATTCTCTTACCTTTACGGCAACCAACGCAGCCGGCACCAGTGCCGCGCAGAGCTTTACGTTGACGGTCAATCAGCTCCCCAAGGTCACCAGTGCGGTTAAGACGACGTTCACGGTCGGGACGGCAGGCACGTTTACGATGACGGCTTCGGGCTACCCGGCACCGACGTTCAGTGAAACGGGAGCACTGCCCAGCGGAGTGACGCTGAGCGCGGCGGGCGTGCTGAGCGGGACACCGGCGGCGGGCACCGGCGGTGTCTACAGCATTAGTGTGACGGCCAGCAATGCGGCCGGCGTCAGTACTGCGCAAACCTTCACTCTGACGGTGGATGAAGCGCCGGCCATCACCAGTGCCGCCAGCACCACGTTCACCACCGGAACGGCAGGCTCGTTCACCGTGACAGCCACGGGTTACCCGGCACCCACATTTACCAGAACAGGAACACTGCCCACCGGAGTAACTTTCAACACGACGACGGGTGTATTAAGCGGAACACCTAGCAAAACTGGCACCTACACCCTCACATTCAAGGCGACCAACTCAGTCGGTACCAGTGCCGCGCAAACCTTCACCCTGACGGTGAATTAGCGTTCGCCGTTAAGCCTGTGCCATGCGAGATTTGTCTTTCGGTTTCGGGCGAAAAGCGGATGTCGCCAAGCTATTGGCTCGAAAGCAGCTCCCTGCGTTGACTTTTGGGCATTGTGTCTTGCCGAAATCTACCCTCCCGCACTAGTGTTCGCTGAACTCGCGGATACCGGTTGCCGACTTTTCTGAGTTCCCCCTTGTCTGAGAAGGTTTACCTTTTGAGACGGCCGAATCGGTGAGATCCGGCCATGTGTTTTGTTGAGGTTAGCGGGTGCGTTTTCAGACCCCTTTAGTTACAGGCTGGGGTGAACCCCTTGAGTGAGACAGTTCGAGTTTTGACAGTTCGCCGTTTGCTGGATTTTGGTTCTCATTTATCTGGTTCTCCGCCAGATTGG
>Ga0326728_10026540_pt1 | contig 10237 bp, 8 predicted proteins | sample MB3enrmetagenome_FD_207602 | JGI IMG/M metagenome (GOLD analysis project Ga0326728, IMG submission 207602) | Lab enriched peat soil microbial communities from McLean, Ithaca, NY, United States - MB31MN | ecosystem: Environmental > Terrestrial > Soil > Wetlands > Peat | place: USA: New York... | reverse complement strand
GCCGCCCAGCACCACAACGCGCCCCGGCAAAACGCCCGGCACCCCGCCTAGCAACACGCCGCTTCCCCCGTTGTGCTTCGCCAAAAAATATCCCCCCACCAGGATCGACATGCGCCCCGCGATCTCGCTCATCGGCTCCAGCAAAGGCAGCCGCCGGTGCACCTCGATCGTTTCGTAGGCAATGCCCGTCACCCCCGACTTCAACAGCGCCTCCGTCAAAGACCGGCTGGCCGCCAGGTGCAGGTAAGTAAAAAGAATCTGGCCCGGACGCAGCAGCGCATACTCCGATTCCTGCGGCTCCTTGACCTTGACAACCATTCCGGCCTTCTCAAAAACGGCCTTGTGATCGGAAGTCATTTCCGCGCCGGCGCTTTCGTAATCGGCATCCGGATAGCCCGAACCCGCCCCGGCGGAGCGCTCGACCACCACCTGATGCCCGCGCTTGGTCAACTGGTAAACGGCAGACGGCAGCAACGCCACCCGATGCTCTTGCAGTTTAATTTCCTTGGGAACGCCAATAATCATGAGTCAATGGTAAGGCTAAAGGCTGAAGGCTAAAGGCTAAAGTACAAGCCCTGATCAAATCGGTTTGATTCACTTTGACCGGGTTTGACTGGACGGAGCGCCGGTTATGTTGCAAGCCATTCATCTTAAAGTATTTGCATGCGATTTGACCCCCATTTTGACCAACACCACAATTTTTAACTGAGTTAATCCCGGTTTGACTGGCGGACGCCGAATCGGGAGCGGTCTTGCGGGTTGGCCAAAAAAATAATCCGAAATATTTTCGGAAAAGGGCTGTTTTTCCAAAATATTTCCGATTCTCCGAAATTCTTTCGAGTCCTTCAACCCTGCCTTTGAGGAAGACAGAAAGATGGATTGGGAGCGCGGGCGTCTCGCGCGCCGTGGTTGGCGTCCCGCCGAACACCTCTTTGTCCGGAAGGGCGGCGCGAGACGCCCCGCCCGGCGACCGGGACGGTCGCGCTCCCCAGACATTCCGACACTTCCAATCGGCGCGACAAAGCGTGCTCATTGGAGGATTTTAGCACAAAGGGCGGGAATTGTACAGGTCATGATGACCACTTTTTTTATAACACGAAACCCCTGTAAACATTGGCCGAAACGGGTGTCGGAGGCCTCTTTGTCAAGTATGTATTCTTGACATTGGCTTAAAAATCGGAATTGTTTGCCGCAAAGGAACACAACCCCAAAAGCATCCGCCACAGCCAGGCGGGGGCGGATTCGGATGTCGCCGACCGCCCTGCCGCAGGGACGCCGGTTACCCGGCGTCCCCGCGCAGATCCCGGCGGGTGGTTTACCCGCACCGGGTGTTTTGCTTCCACTGGCACACTCTTCAGTTACGGTCGCAGCCAAGGCCCAGCACGGTCATGTCATAGGTGATGTCGTCCTTGACGAAGGGCGCGCTGAGCGGGCCGACCACACCGACAATGTGGATCGAATGCTTCCCCGGTGAGAGCGGGGAGAGCATCAGATACACACCATCCGCGACAGCCGGATAAATGGTCAGTCCTCCCGGGACGCACGGTTCACCATAGAGACCTGCGAGAACATTGTCATGTTCCGCTGTGGTGTAGCTGAAGGGCGGAGCTTGAACGAGGTATTCCGTGTTGGTTGGGTCGTCCAGACCGGGCACGGCAACTCCGTCAATGGTGCAAGTGGTCGCCGTGACGGCGCTCCACTCTCCCGCGACCGCCGCCGCCAGTTCATCCGCTGTAAACGAAGTGAACGTGGGGCAGCCGCTGTTGTCATTCCACACGCTCAAAATCGGAAAAAACAGCGGGGTCCCGGCGGGAAGGGTGATGCTTCGTGTTTCGATGCTGATCCCGCCCGATCCGGGTATATAAACACCGGCCAGAAACCGCACGCTGCGGGCGGGTCCGCTGCAAATGCCCGGATCACCCACGAATTCCAGATGATTTGTGGGTTGCCCCAGGCTCCACTGCCACCACTTGGCTGACCATTCCTCGTAGCTGAGGCCATAAGGCAGGGACGACGGCGGGAGGACCTCCCCTGCCGGGGCCGAAGCCGCGATCACCAGCAGCACGAGGCCGGCCAGAGCCGGCCCGAATCGGCTGCGCCAGGGCATTATTTTTGTGAATGTGAGTTGACTTTTCATTTTTTGTTCTTTCTCATTTAGGCGCAAGGCGCCTGGATTTATATTTTGTTTTTGAGCGAAATTGCCCACCGTATGACAATGCGAAATGCCGCGGACAAAGGCGCAAATTAATTTGATCGAGCGGGAATGGAGAGCGGAGAGGTAATACCAACTGGCTGCCAGTCAGTAGATTACAACAGGAAAGATTAGCCGGCTTTGCGAACAGCCTTGATCTCCTTGTAGAGCCAAGCCCGGGCGTGGGCCCAGTAGTTGTCGGCGGTGCGGGCGGAAATGCCCATCGCCTCGGCGGCTTCCTCCAGGGTCATCCCAACGAAGTAACGCAACTTGACTAATTCAGCTTCAACCTTGTTTTGGGCGGCGAGTTTGTCGAGGGCATCATTGATTGCCAGGAGTTGGTCATCGTCACCGGGCGCGGCAACTTCCACACTTTCAATGTCCACGCGTTGCTGGTTTTCTCCATGACGCAGGGCGCGTTTGCGGCGGGCCTTGTCAATGAGGATGCGGCGCATGGCTTCCGCGGCGGCGGCGAAGAAATGAGCGCGGCCCTCGAACTTCGGATTCGCGTCGCCCACCAACCGCAACCAGGCCTCATGCACGAGCGCAGTGGCCTGCAAGGTCTGGTTGGGCGCTTCATTGGCCATTTTGGACGCTGCGAGCTTGCGCAACTCGCCGTAAACCAGCGGCAGTAATTCATCGGCGGCCTGCGGGTCGCCATGCTCGATGGACTCAAGAATGCGGGTAACGTCGTTCAACGAACGACTATTACCAGATTCCCCGGCGTTGCGCCAGACAATACCGGTTGAGGCGGCTGCCCTTGCCGGATTAATTTGCCTGAAGCCGAAAGATTATCCGGGAGGCAGTGAAGGCGTCGGTTTAACGGTTGATCGCGCTTCGGGTTCATGGGACGTGCTCAGTGGCGGTGGTTTTTTTTGAGCTGGTCAATGGCGGTTTGAGATTGGTGATCGCTTGTGCGTTGTCGAGTTCGATCCGTCTCTTCTTCCATTCGGCAGCCTGACCGGGGCGGCCTGACGCTTCGTAGAATTGCACCAGCCGATTGAGGGCATCGCCCAGCTTCTTGACGCGGTTTCCGGGAATTTCATTTTGATGCTCCATCATGCCCTGATAACCCTGCACGAGGAATGATTCGGCGGCGGAGTAATTCTTCTCGCCAGCCAGCGCGGCGCCGAGCAGGTTTTGGGTTTGGAAGTGTGACCAGTTGTTGGGCAGGCGTTTTTCGAAGATGACAAGGGCTTCGCGCAGGAGCGGTTCGGCCCGGGCAAATTTTTCCTCGCGGTTCAAAGTCAGGCCCAGTTCGGCGAGCGTGCTGGCGACACCCGAAGGATCGGATCCGGGCTTGGATTTGCGCAAGCGGAGCGTCTCTTCCAACACCTGTTGGGCATCGGCCAATCGGCCCGACTCCTGGTAGGCCACACCGAGGTTGTGCTTTTCAAGAAGGGCAAACTGATCGTCGGGGCCCTTGATGGTCTTTAAACGCTCGACCAACTCTTCGAACAGAGGCAGGGCTTTGTCCAACTGATCGCAGGCTTCGTAAATGCTGGCCAGCGTGTCCATCGTGTCGAGCGTATCGCTGTCGTCAGGGCCGAGCTTGGCCCTCTGCCGTTGGAGAGCCTCTTCGGCAAGTGGCAAGGCCCCGGCTGGCCGGGCGACCGTGTAATATCCCCAGGCAAGACCATTCATGGCTTTGAGAGTGTCTTGGTCGTCTGGACCAAGTTTCGCCCTCAATTCATGGAAATTCGTCTCCAGAAGTTCCAGACTTTCAGCCGCTTTGCCGTCACAAGCCAGCACGTACGCCAGGCGGCTGCGTTCGTTCAACTGCCAAACGGTTTTGCTGTTTCGTTTTCTGTACACTTCCAACCCCTCACGGTACATGGATTCCGCTTCCGGCAGCCGGTTTTCGAGCGCCAGTATGTCAGCCAGCCGGCACAAGGCATAAGCCACGCTATAGTGATCGTTTCCAACAAACTTCTTTCGCATGACCAGCAATTCGCGGCGCATGTTTTCCGCCTCTGCCAGCCTCCCTTGATCTGCCAGCACGCGCGCAAGTTCTCCCAGGTCGTCGGACACTTCAGGGTGTTCATTGCCATACAGTTTCCGATCAATCTTCACCGCCTCGCGTGCTGCGCTTTCGGCCTCTTCCAGATGGCCTTGCTCCCTCAGCACAAAGGCCATGAATCTGAGCACCCTGGCAACCTTGACGCCGTCGCTGCCGGTCAGTTTCCTCTGGATAGCCAAAGCCTGACGCAATGCATCGTTCGCTTCGACCAGTTCACCCTTATCATCCAGCACATAGGCCAGCCGATAAAGGGAATCGACTACATCCGGATGCATCTGGCCCAGGAGTTTTTTTTGCATGGCCAGCGCGCCACGAAGTAATTTCTCGGCTTGCTTGCCGTCCCCTAAAGAACGCAAAGCCAGCCCCTGTTGGAACATCAGTTTGGCGACCGTCGGATGCTCTTCACCATAGTGCAATCGGCTTAGTCGCAAATTCTCCCGGGCCATCGCTTCCATCGGCCGGAAAAAGCCGAGCTCGAAATAGACATCCGCCAGCGTGGTGCGGAGTTCGATTTCCACCTCTGGCTGGTTGGTCAGGTCTTTGCCCACGCGTTCTGCTGTTCTGTCTAATATCTCCCGCAACATAGTCGTGTCCCGACCCATCGCCACCGACGGGCCAACCCCATTGAGCATGTCCTTGAGAAAATGGGCGACCTGCCGGCTCTTGGCTGCTTCGGTCTCCGCTATTTTAGTTTCCGCTTCGGCTTGCCGGCGGGCTTGCTGCTCTTTAAAGAACGACCAGGTGGAAGCACCAAACCCGATAATGAGCGCGGCGATCACGGCACTGGCAGCAAAGAAAGCAAGTTTGTTTCGTCGAACCGATTTCTGAAACCGGTAGAGATTGCTCGGTGGACGGGCCACCACTGGTTCGTTGTTCAAATGGCGCGCGATATCCGCAGCCAAACCATTGGCGGTTTCGTAGCGGCGGGTGCGATCCTTTTCCAGCGCCTTCATCACGATCCAGTCAAGGTCCCCACGCACCAAATGAATCAGCCTGGGCGGCTCCGCCTTCCGGTGTTTGGCGATCACCGTCAGATCCACACCCAGCATCGTGCTCAAACAGATTGAGGGACGCGCCGGCTCTCGCTCCCGAATCGTGCGGCGGATTTCATCCAGGCCCGCTTTCAGCAATTCTTTGGCGTCAAAAGGTGTCTGGCCGGTCAGCAATTCGTAAAGCAATACGCCCAGACTGTAGATGTCGCTGCGCGTGTCAATATCCAGCGCGCTCATCTCCGCTTGCTCTGGACTCATGTAGGCGGGCGTGCCGATGAATTGTTCGAATGCCGTGAAGAGGGTTTTGTCGGTCAATTTGCCTTGCGTCGCTTTGGCGATGCCAAAATCAATCACCTTGGGCAGGGGCACCCCATCGTTCATTGTGACCAGGATGTTCGATGGCTTGATGTCCCGGTGAATGACGCCTTTCTGGTGCGCATGCTGGATGGCGCGGCAAATTTGAATGAACAGAACAAGCCGTTCATGGGTGGAGAGGTTGTTCTGGTCGCAGTAATCGGTGATTTTGATGCCGCGCACCAGTTCCATGACGAAATAAGGACGGCCCGTGTCCGTCGCGCCAGCGTCCAGCACCTTGGCAATATTGGGATGATCCATCAAGGCCAGCGCCTGCCGCTCCGCCTCGAATCGGGCGATGACTTCTTTGGTGTCCATGCCCAGCTTGATGATTTTGAGAGCCACGCGGCGCCGCACCGGCTCATCCTGTTCGGCCATGTAAACGACTCCGCAGCCGCCTTCGCCGATTTGTTGCAGCAATTTGTAGTGGCCGATGCGGTCACTGGTTGTCTCGGCGGGAACCAGCCCCAGCCGCATGGTCCCGCCCGGTCCTGGCGGAAGTGCCGCCGGGTTTTCGAGGAAGCCTCCGGCTTCATCGCCGGCCTTGAGGAGTTCCGCGACGCGCTGACGCAGTGCGGCGTCGCCGGCGCAGGCTTGGTCAAGATAAGTGGCGCGCCGCCCGGGCGGCAAGCGCCGGGCGGCGCTAAAAACGGCCAATTCGCGCTCAGGAAGATCACTCATGTGCAGACAACATTACTTTCCACACATCAATGCGAAAAACCAGAACAAAAGGCGCAAGGCGAAGATAATGAGATGATTGGGCCGCGTGCCGGCAGGGCTGCGCGACAAACGTCCGGTTATGCAGCACGGAGGCGGCTCCGGATAGCCCGGTTCTTTCGGATTAAGATTACGATTAGGATCAGGTTTGGGATCCCTCCTTGGACCCCAAAAAAGATTTGTTGAAATATAGTTTGCATGTCCCCCCGGCATGGCTTAATCTGTCCCCGCTTTTAGGCAGCTTATCGATTTCAAGGCATGGAAGATCCTCAGTTGAATTTGTTTTCAGTGATGATTTGAAACCCGATGTCCGGGAACAGTCTCAGAAAAAAATAACGGCTCTAAATACTTAATCATAATGAATACCAAATTATACGTCGGGAATCTTTCCTTCGACATCACCGAAAACGACCTCCGCGATGTGATGGCCCAACACGGCCCCGTCAACGAAGTCAGCGTCATCATGGACAAAGTGACCGGCCGGGCCCGCGGCTTCGCCTTTGTCACCATGAACACGCCGGAGGGCGCCACCGCCGCCATCGCCGCCTTGAATGGCAAGGATTTTCAGGGCCGCGCCCTGACGGTCAACGAAGCCCGCCCGCGCGAAGAGCGTCCGGCCCGCGGCGGCAGTTACGGGGAGAGAAGCTATTCCAATCGCTAATCAATGAAGCGGATGAATTGATCCCGGCAACGGGTCTCTGTCGGACAGAGGCCCGTTGCCTTTTTATGTCATCCGGCCTATTCTCCCTTATGAACATTCTCATCGAAAACGCCGAAACCCTCGAATATCTGGCCGGCGATGGCCGCTGGACAAAGAAACCCGCCGAAGGCGCATCATTCCCGGCAACGCGCGACGCCTTCGCGGCCGCCAAAAATGAACCGATCGGCAAGTTCAACATCGTCCGCTATTTTTCCGATACGGAACAATTCATCAACATGGACCACGGCAGCGGCAGGGGCGTCAGTTCGGCCTAGCCAATCGGTCCGCCGGGTTTATGTTTGGGGAGCACATGCTGAACCGTGCTCAGAGAATTCGGGAGAGAAAGGCGCCTCAATTCGGGGCGGCGGGTTTTTGGCTGGCGGGATGGGTCATTCTCATGGCGCCGGGCTGGGGCGCGGCGCAATGCCGGGGCCAGGAGGCAAAGCCGGACGTGGGGCCGCCTTCCAACTGGGTTGTCCCCATTGCCTATAATCCGCGCGCCAGGCTGGGAGAGGTGGATCCATCCCAGGAAGCGCGGTGGATTTTAAAAGACCGCCAGATCAACGCGCAGAACAACGAAACCTTCAATCACGAGGTGCGCCAGGTGTTGACGCCGTCCGGGGTGAACAGTGGGTCTCATATTTCGATTGAGTACGATCCCAGCTATCAGTTTTTGACCTTTCATTGGGTGAGGATCTGGCGCGGGACCAATTCCCTGAACCGGCTGGATTCCGATAAAATCCAAGTGAGCCAGCGCGGGCTGGATGCCGAGGAACTTCTTTTCAGCTCTGAAAAATCGGCCCTCCTCGTGCTGGAGGACGTCCGGATGGGGGACATCATTGATTATGCCTATAGTTTGCAGGGGGGCAACCCTGTCTTCACAGGCCGCTTTTCCGGCCGGGTGCAACTGCAGTCGAGCCATCCGATTGAACGTTTGACGACGCGGTTGCTCTGGCCATCGGCCCGGCGCCTGTATGTCCAGAACCATGGGACGGACATCCCATACTTGGCGGTGCGCAAAGGCGGCCTGGTTGAATTTACTTGGAATCTCGTGAAGTCGCCGGGCTTGCGGAGCGAGCCGCCTTTGCCGATATGGTACCAGCCATTTCCCTGGGTGCAATTGAGCGAGTTCCAGAAGTGGTCGGACGTCAATCAACTGGCTTTGGATTTATTCACCAACATGGCGCCGCTTTCGCCGGAATTAACGCGGAAAATCAATGAATGGAAACGCCTGCCGGAAGGGGAAGAGCGCGTGCTGGCGGCGCTGCGTTTTGTGCAGGACGAAGTCCGGTATTTGGGCATCGAGAGCGGAGTATCCGGGTACAAGCCGGCGGATCCGTCCACCGTGTTGGACCGGCGGTTCGGCGATTGCAAGGACAAGAGTTTCCTTCTGGTCACGATCCTGCGCGCGCTGGGGATTGAAGCCTGGCCCACCCTTGTCAATACCAGACTTCGGCAGACGGTGCTGGATTTGCATCCGTCGGCCACGGTCTTTGATCATGCCATCGCGCAGGTCAACCTGGGTGGGCAGAGTTATTGGCTGGATGCCACGGCCCATTCCCAGCGCGGGCCGCTGGCGGTCCGATCCTGGCCCAATTACGGCTATGGGTTGGTGGTGCGCCCGGGCACGACGGCGCTGACCGCGATTGCGCCCAGCCCGGCTTTGCCAAGGACGACCGTGACACAATACATCCATCTCGGAATGCTGGACCAGGCAAGCGAGTTGAAGGTGGTCACCGTCGCAGAAGGGCCGGACGCGGAATGGTTGCGGGAAGAGTTCGCAACAACAACGCGCGATGAAATCGAACGGTGGTACCTCAATTACTACGCCAAGTTTTATCCTGACATCGAGCAAACGGCGCCACTCGTCTATGCCGACGACGAAGAACAAAATCAAATTGAAGTGGATGAATTTTACAGCGTCCGAAGAATTTGGAGCCATTCGCCCTACCAATCTTACTACCACTGCTGGATTTATCCCGCGAATGTTGAAATAGCGATGAACCCGCCGGCCATTTCCCTGCGGACAATGCCCTTGGGCGTGTCATATCCGGAACATCAAATCTTTCGCGCCGAAGTCATTGTGCCGGCGCTCGCCGTCATCATGCCGGACGATCGAACCATCGAAAACCCGGCCTTTTACTTTCATCGGGCCGTGGCCATCGCGCAGGGAAAACTGTCTTTGGAATACGAGTATCGTTCCCTGGCCGACGCGGTCCCGCCTGAGGCCGTTCCAACTTATGTGCGGCAACTGGATTCGGCGGCGGAGTTGATGGGTTACGCAGTCGCCTCATATTAGATGGCGGTTTTGGCGCGCCGCCCTCTTGACTGGCATTTTGCGCGGCTCCAGATTATGTTTCCATTGATGTTCGAAACAAGAGCCTCCACATGGCCGGGCCTGGCCCTGCTGGCCACCGGCGCGGCCTGTTTTGGCTTGATTTTTAACAGCAGCGCCGAGGGCCTTGTGCCTCTCCAGATAAAATTGCCCGCGCCCGCCTTCATCGGCACCCCTTCGGATAACCCGGCGGCGCCGGATGTGGAAAAGCCGGCCGGCAAGCCGCGCCCGCCCTTGATGGCGCCTCCGGGCGTGAGCAATGTCGCGCTGGGCAAAACAGTGACGAGCAGCGCCACCAACACGCTGGCCGAAAAACTGGCCAAAATCACCGACGGCGACAAGGAAGCCAATGAACCAAGCATCGTCTTGCTGCGCAAAGGGGTGCAATGGGTGCAAATCGATCTGGGCAGTCCGCAGGAAATCTATGCCATCGTCGTCTGGCACGCGCACGATACGCCCAAAGTGTGCCACGGCGTCGTCGTCCAGGTCGCCGACAACGCGGGGTTCACGGAGCAGGTCCGCACCCTGTTCAACAACGACCGGGAGAATGGCGACGGCTTGGGAGCCGGGACCAACCGCGAATACTTTGAAACCTATGAAGGCAAATTGATCGAAGGCAACGGAACTAAAGCCCGCTTTGTGAGGCTCTACTCCCGGGGCAGCACGGAGAGCCGGATGAACGAGTACACCGAGGTGGAAGTTTACGGCCGGCCGGCCAAGTAGTTGGAAGTGTCACTCCTTGATTAACAATTTCTGCATCGCACGCAGTTCCCGCCGCCGCTCCGGGGTCACTTTGACCGACCCCATTTTCAGCCCCTTGAGGGTATCCACGATCACTTGTGAAATGATGAGGTCCGCATTCTTTTTATCGTCGGCGGGAATGGCATACCAGGGCGCATGGTCGAAGCTCGTGGCGCTGAGGCACGCT
>Ga0326728_10026538_pt1 | contig 10237 bp, 7 predicted proteins | sample MB3enrmetagenome_FD_207602 | JGI IMG/M metagenome (GOLD analysis project Ga0326728, IMG submission 207602) | Lab enriched peat soil microbial communities from McLean, Ithaca, NY, United States - MB31MN | ecosystem: Environmental > Terrestrial > Soil > Wetlands > Peat | place: USA: New York... | reverse complement strand
CGGCTACAATAAAGTCTCATTCTCTGTGCGGTCGTGGCGGAACTGGCAGACGCACCAGCTTGAGGGGCTGGCGGTAGCAATACCGTGGTGGTTCGAATCCACTCGACCGCACCATCTCTTTTTCAAATGGCAATAACTCCGCAGAATTCTTCGTTTTCCCGATAAAGCTCAACTCCACTTGCAACGGAATCGCTTCCGCGGGTGAATCGTCGTGTTCTTAGTGGCATTCTTCGTTACGCGTGGAATTTTGGCGAGGTACAGGACTTCGCCAGCGCTCACGCACGGGCGTGCACGTTCAGCGGCAGCCCTCATCCGAGGGGAGGGCCACGGGCCGCGCCCCAGGGACTTCGACCAGTATCTCTCGGACGAAGAGCTGATTGAATACGTTTCCCCGAAGCATGTCCAAGAGTTCGCGGGAGCTAAGGCGGCTGTGGATCTCCAGGCGCTGACCGATCAGCCGGAGGCCACGCGTTTCCATCGAAGCCAACGGCTGCCGGATGGCGAACATGGCATAACGGGTGTCCAGCGAGTCGAGGGTTACGTTCCCGTCGTCACGATAGCCATGGACGTCAGCTCCTGGCAAGAGGAGGCGATAGCCTTCGTCGACAGCCCTGAAGTCACAGGGCACCCAAACCTGCTTGCCCATGACGTACTGCTGGGCATCAGCGCTATAACGGCCGAGGGGACCATCCAGCGGGCGGAGGGCGACTGCCAGGCACAGACACAGCAGCAGCGCTACGCAAGGGACGCTGGGTCGCGTGAACTCAGGCATGAAGAGCGCCAGGAATACGAGCGTCGCAGTGACACCTAGAAGTAGCCAGTACGTCACCGGAAACAGCCGGGCACCTCCCAAGTTGAATTGGAGTCTCAGGGATAGATAAGCCATCGCAGCGATGGCGGTCCCTGCGGCCAGGAGACTGGCGACAAACGCCTTGCGGCTGATCCGGTCCCAGTTAAGGGCACACAGGAGCGCCAGCGCCGGCATGGCTGGCAGAAGATAGCGGTTCGACCTCATGCTGGGAAGACTGAAAAACAAAAACAGGGAAAAGATCCAGAGCCAAAGGAGCTTCTCAGCTCCCCCCAATTGGCGCCGCCGTTTGTAAGAGACCCAAAACAGCGCCACCACGGGAAACACCAGCAAGCCGGCATTCACCAGATAGCCCAGCGCCAGCCCCCAGACGCTCGATACCCCACTTAGGAACTGAGTCAAGTAACTGGGACCCTGCGGATCAAACTTCCCGAGGTTCTCTTTCAGGACGAATTCCTGCACGATCGCCATGGGTTTCGGGTCCAGCACGAACCACAGGCTAAACAACGCGAGGGAGACCAACCCCATGATGGCGATCTTCCCAGCATCCTTGGTCAGAAATGCCCGCACCCTGTACTCTCGATAATCCAGGTACCACCAGGAGAAGGCCAGGGCCACAGGAAGGACAAGCGCGAAGGACTTGTAGAGGAGACCCACGCCCAGGCCAAGGCCCAACAAGAGGGGCATGAGGACGCGCGACTCAAGCATGACTGGCTGCCAAAAAAGGAACGCAAAGAACGGCAGGAAGGTCCAGAAGGTCACGGGCGCTTCGGTCAGAAAGGGGCGGCCGTACCGGTAAATGTTAAAGAAAGAAAGGAAGGTCAGACACGCCAAGCCACCGGTTTCCAGCCGCCCCGACACCCTCCATCCCAGCAGGAACACCAACAGCCCCGTGAGCAGCGTATAGATGACGCTCGGATACCGCAGCGTCAGCAGGCCCCAATCCCTAGCCCACCGCGTGGAGGCGATCCCTTGCCAGAAGAGCAGCGGCGGCTTCGTGTTTCGCATCTCGTGCAACTGCGACTGGAGGGGCAGCAGATGACCGCTGTCCGCCGTGAGACGCGTAATGTGCGCGTAAATGTATTCGTCGCCGTTCTTGGGAATGTGCAGACTGTCCAGGCCGTAGAAATAGGTGAACACGGCGAGCAGAAGGCAAAGCCCGTACCAGAACCTGAGGTGGCGGCACCCTCCAGATTTCTCTTGGCTGACTGACACTGGGCTGCTAGCGGCAGGCGCCAAGGCACCCTGCGGATCGCGCGAGCCAGCAATCACCCGCACGCGACGCAAGGGTTTCACGAGAAGAATAGCGCTGGCGGCCAATGCGGTCACGGCCAGGAACGTCAACGGGTAGTAGACAGGGATTGTCAGAACTATCGCGGAGAGGATTTTCATCGAGTTCCAAATTACCACGCTTGCGCATGCTGGGCAAAATGGACGAGCACGCTCGAACCCACCCATTTCAAGCAGCGTGCTGCAAAGATGTTCTGAGAGCAAGGAATTGTTCGTAACCCCGGGGCTGAGCAAGCAAGAATAAAGTCAGTTGGCGCGGTCTTCCGACTCCGGCGTTTCGGTGGCGTTACTACCGGGGCGCAGGGTTAGCCAGCGTGCTTGACGCTTGGCGAAGGGAGGGCTAGTTTCAAGATAAGCACGTTAATCTTATGGCGGACCGGGAAATGAACACTGAGTCCACGCCCCTGTTCCAGAACGAACCGGACTACGGCGTCGCCGACATTCAAGCGAACCTGCGCAAGTTGGAGCGGCGCGACCTGTGGGTGTGGGGCAATGCCGCCATCATTATTCTCAGCCTGACTGCCGCGATCTTTTCTCTTTCCGTGTCGTTCTACCTGAGAGGCGAAAAAACTCTTTTCGGGCTGGACCTGAGGCTTGCGGTGCGCGCCTTGGTAGTGCTCGTTCTGATCTTCACGTGCCAGATGATTTACCAGCATCTTCGCATGCGTAAAATGCAGCGCGCGCTGGCCGAGCAGCAAATCCAGGCGGAAGTTTTCCGGCGGCTGGCGATGTTCGATCCTCTAACGGGCCTTTACAACCGGCGCTTCGCCGAGCAGCGGCTGCGGGCAGAGATTGCACGGTCGGAACGCCGGGGATTGTCGCTGATCGTTGTGCTGGTGGATCTGAACGATTTCAAGCAAATCAATGATGAGCACGGCCACCTGACAGGCGATCACGTGCTTAAGGAATTTGCCAAATACTTGAGCCGCTCCACGCGCGGTTCTGACCTGGCGGCGCGTTGGGGCGGGGACGAGTTCATTCTCCTGTTGCTGGATTGCGAAGTGAACCAGCTGTCGTTAATTCTTTCGCGGCTTGACGGGTTGCAGATTGCGTGCCAGGGGAAAGTCCTGCCCATTACTTTCTCCGTTGGCTGGAAAGCGTACGAGCCCGGCGATCAATTCGAGGAATTGATCAAAGAAGCGGACCGCAATCTGTACGCGCATAAGGCGGCGGCGAAAATACCGCGGACACCCGTGACCACGCCAGCGTAAAGGGCTTCCCTTCCCCTAAAACAATCCTTCGGAACATGCTCTTTCTTCGTGCGGGCGGATGGTCTGCTATCATTTTGGCATGGCCCTGCAACTATCGGAAATTGAAGCGCGCGTGCTCGGCGCGCTTGTCGAGAAAGAGATCGCCACACCGGAGTATTACCCGCTCTCGTTGAATGCGCTGCTGCACGCGTGCAATCAGAAATCGAATCGCGAGCCGACGATGATGCTGGAGGAAGTAGCGGTGCGGCAGGCCTTGCGTTCGCTTTCCGAGCAGGCGCTGGTACGCTCCGCCAGCGGCGATTCCCGTGTGGCGAAGTTCGAGCACCGACTGAATGAGCTGTACAATTTTCACCGCCATGAGATCGCGGTTTTATGCGTGCTGCTGTTGCGCGGGCCGCAAACGCCGGGTGAGCTGCGCACGCGATGCGAACGACTGTACGCGTTTGGGGATCTGGATGCCGTGCATGCCGCGTTGAATCTCCTGATGCGCCGCGAGCCGCCTATGGCGAAGGTGCTGCCCCGGCTACCGGGCACAAAAGAATCACGCTACATGCATCTGCTTTGCGGCGACGCCCCGCCCGCCGATTCTCAAACTGCGTCTAGCGGGGTGGGACCGGAAATGGCTGAAGGGGCGGGGCCGACGGCGCGACCTCTCTTATCGGTGGATGGAGAGCGAATCAAGGAATTGGAAGCGGAAGTTTCGGAACTCCGAAGGGAACTCGAAACCCTGCGCCAGCAGTTCACCAATTTCCAGAAGCAGTTTTAGTAGGAAGACCCGCGCCTCACGTTCGTCCCACATCTCTTGCGGATTGGCCCACTTGTCGTCCGCCATGATTCTGCGCATTACCTCATCATATTCTAGAAAGGGCGAGGGCGCGCTCACGGCGAAACAGGCGAAGCATCAATTTCTGATTAAGCAACTATACAGGAGTTGGGCCGATGCGCTGGATGTCGCGTTGAAAGTTATCGGAAGAGGAACGTGCAGCGCGTTCCAACAGCAATATCGTGACATCGTCCTCGTTCAATTTGGGGTCCACTAGAGATTTGAGTCTAGCCATCCTGCTTCCCGAACTGTCAGCTAGAACGTCACGCAAACGGTCTTCAGGATTCTTCCCGGCAATCGAGTCGATCAATCCATCGGTGAATAGGAGGAGTGCCCCACCGGGCTGGATAACGGCGGTACGAGATTCATACTCTGCCTCGGCAATTAACCCAAGCGGCAGACCGGTGGCTTCCAGAAATGTCGTCGTTCCTGAAGAAAACACGATCGGGGCGTTATGACCAGCATTGACATACACCAATTCTCCTGAATCGCGGTTAAGCAAAATGAACACGGCGGTCGCAAAGCGGTCACTGGGGGTATAACGACTCAGGTGTTTGTTAATCTGCTTTGTCATAGTCGATGGGTCCGCATCGATACTTGCGATGCTCCGTACCAGAGCTTGTATGTTTGCCGCCAAAAGGGCTGCTGGTATCCCCTTGCCGGAAACATCGGCCACTGCGAATAATGTTCGGTTATTGGGAAGTTCGATGACGTCATAGTAGTCGCCGCCCACGTCGCGGAAGGGCTTGTAAAAGGTTTGCAATTCATAACCGAGTAGTGGTTCTGGATTCTGAGCGTGGAGCGTCTGTTGGATTTGCTGTGCGGCCATCTGGTCAGATTCAAGTTGCATCTTGCGTACAAATTCCGAGGTTAGCGCCCAGTTGATCAGAATGAGACCTATAAGGAAAAGGGCGAACGGTACGCAGAAATGGATTACGTCACCCGGATGGTAGACCGGCTCTTGTGCCTTGAATACCGTTAGCCAGTTGGCGTAATGTCTGGGACCAACCAAGGCGTACATCAACGCCGCCGCTTGAAGCAGTAGTCCAAGCGTGGCCACGATTTGTCTGCGGACGGGCATCTCGCGCGTCCAATCATAAAAGGCGTACTGAAGCGCACGGCGAAAAGGACGGGCTGATTTGTCCAGCTTGACTTGCAATACTCGGAAAGGCATGCCGCAAGTTTAACAAGTGGCCGCAGTGTCGGGGAAGAGATAGGCCAAGTTCTCTTTGCAATGAACTGAAGTGCTTGGTAGACGCCGTTGCCGGGAGCTTCCCAACAACCGGCAAGGTGCCTTTCTTGCAATTCACGGGGCAGGCGGTAAGATACGAAGCTGGTTCAGGCTCCGCGACAAGCGAATCTGCTTCGAAAATGGTCACTTACGACGACGGCGGTCACGCCTCTCCCTCTTCCGGCTCGGGCTTCCTCTCCCGCGTGTTTTCCACGCACCACAAGACCATCGGCTTGCAATACTTGTGGCTGGCGCTGGCCAGCGTGCTGGTCGGCATGGTGCTTTCGGCATTGTTAAGGTTGCACGCCACTTGGCCGGATCGGGCTATACCGTTTCTTGCCTCTATCGAAACCACTCCGGAGCGCTTTGCAGCCCTGCGGCTGCTGCACGGCTCGCTGATGGTTTTTTTTGTATTGACGGCGGCGCCGCAGTTGGGCTTTGGAAATTACCTTCTGCCGCTGCAAATTGGCGCGGAGGAGATGGCGTTTCCGTCGCTGAACCGGCTTTCGTTGTGGATGACAGTGGGGTCCTTGCTGGGAATGACCACGTCATTTTTCTTGCCGCTGGCAAATGGGATCAACGTGTGGCTTGCCAGCGCTTCGCTTTTTTTGCTGGCGGCATTATTCAGCGCACTGAACTTCACCACCACGACGATTGAGATGCGCGCGAAGGGCATGACCTTGCCACGCATGCCGGTCACCGTGTGGGCGTGGTTCCTCAACGCGATCTTGAGCATGTTGATTTTCAGCGTCTTGCTGGCGGGATGCGCCGCTGTTCTTTCCGACCGGGTGCTCGGCTCGAATTTTTTCAGCTCCGCCTCCTTCCTGGCGGCACAGCCGCAGAATTTGGTGCGGCAAGGGAACCTGCCGATCCTCTGGCAGCGGCTCTTCTGGTACTTTGCGCAGGCGGAAGTGTATGTGGCGATGCTGCCGTGCTTTGGCATCGTGACCCACCTGGTCGCGACGTTTGCGCGCAAGCCCGTGTGGAAGGAGCGACTGGTCGTGCTCGCCCTGTGCGGCGTGGGATTGGTAGGATTTTGCGTGTGGGGCTATCACATGTTTGCGACCGGCATGAATCCTTACGCGCCCCTGGTTTTTTCGGTGCTGGCAACTTCCCTGGGGATTCCGGCGGCGTTCCTGCTGGCCAGTTGGCTGGGGACGCTGTGGAACGGGCGCGTGCAGCTCAACACCGCGATGCTGTTCACGATCGGGTTTATCTCGCTGTTCATCGCCGGCGGGCTTTCCGGAATGTTTCTGGCGCGGCACGACCTGGCGCGCGCGGCGGTGAGCGAAGAGTTTGTCATCGGGCACTTCCACTTGGTGATGGGCGTTGCCGCTACGTTCGCCATACTCGCGGCGCTATTTTTCTGGTTTCCGAAGCTTTTTGGCGCCCGGTTGAACGAAGGGTTGGGGAAAGTGCACTTTTGGATGACATTTGCCGGGGTGTACGCGATTTTCATGCCGCTGCACTGGGTGGGGTTGCTGACGCAGTCGCATGTACTGGGAGAAGCGCAGCGAGCGGCGATCGCCTCGGCGGGGGCTTCCATCCGCACATTTGTGACGCTGGCGACCGTTTGGACCGTTTCCGCGCAGACCCTCTTCGTCATCAATTTTCTTTACAGCCTGCTGCGCCGCAGACGAGCGGAAGAGAATAACCCCTGGCGCGCCACAACGCTCGAATGGAGTATCGCTTCACCAGCCCCGGAGGGGAATTTCGGCGATGTGCCGCCGGTTGTCTACCGCGGCGCGTATGATTTTCACGGAGATTCTGAGCTGGACTTTGTGCCGCAGCACCTCGCGCCCGAGTTGCCGGCTGAGAAGGCGCAATAAGAGAAGGGAAGGAATAGCATGCCGGGTACGACGACAGGGCAGGACATCGAACCGGTCATCGAGAAAGGGAACGGCGGTGGAAGCGGCATCACTCCGCCCGCGGGAGGAAATGGTGGCGGTGATGGCGTGAACGGCGGCCGGAAAGGGCTGCCTTCGGCGACAAAGTATTACGCCGGGATGGCCATCGCCATTGTCGCGATCCTGATGTTTTTTATGGCGCTGGCCAGCGCGTTTCTGATTCGCAAGGGAACCGGTGAATGGGTGCCGGTGCATATTCCGGGATTGCTATGGGTGAATACCGCGATTTTATTGGCGAGCAGCGCGACACTGGAAATGGCGCGCAAACGCCTGGCAAAATCCGACGTGAGTGGTTTTAGAAAACTTTGGCAAGCAACGACCGTGCTCGGCGTATTGTTTCTGGTAGGCCAGTTGGTAGCCTGGCGAATCTTGGCCGGGCAGGGCATCTACCTGGCCACGAATCCTGCCAGCAGCTTCTTTTATATTTTCACGGGAGCGCACGCGTTGCACCTGCTTGGCGGCGTTTGCGCTTTGCTTTACGTGGCGTGGCGGAATTTTGATCAGGCCAAGGTGAGCCGCGTGGTGGCCGCGGAGATGGTGTCTTACTACTGGCACTTCATGGACGCGCTTTGGCTGTTTCTGCTGGCGCTGCTATATCTGGGGAAGTAGCGCGCCGCCCGCTTGATTCCCGATCGACACACTTGCGTTAATCGCGACACTTATCGCGCCGGTAAAATCTTCACGGGAAGATCATCTTCGCTGATGCCGCTATGGCTGATGTGCAGCCGCCTGCTGCTTGGCTAGATTAGCTTTGGATTCCACGGCGAGGTGCGCAATGGATACACTGCCAAGCTCTTGGACGAAAGCGGATTGCGCCTTTTTCCAGATGGGATGGACACCGCACCAGGACTTGCGTTCACAGCCTGGCCCGCTTCCCAGGCAGAGATTCATTTGCGTCGGTCCCTCAATCGCTTCAATGACGTCCAAAAGCGTGACTTCCTCGCCGGACACTCTCAGAGAGAAGCCTCCACGGGTTCCGCGATGGGAGGACACCATACCGGCATGAACAAGCCGCTGTACCACCTTGGAAAGAAAACTTCCGCGGACGCCCGTGCTCTCAATCAGCTCATTCAATTGCACCTTGTCGCCTGGGGGCAAACTGGCGAGTTCTACCATGATGCGAACAGCATAATCCGTTGCGCGAGTAACCTGCATAGGTTCTGGACTTCCTGAGTCCAATTATCCATCTATCAGAATCCACCACTCTCCTGTCCGCAGTGACACGGAGCATGCTCCCGTGTGATGCATGTCACTCCGTCGATCACTCTGATCGCCTCTTCTTCCTACCCCGACACTACGGCCCTCGTTCCCCTGTGGTGCCGAATCCCCCAATTCGCGAGATCCAGCCACCGTATTAACAACTGCGCTGGATCGCTCCCTGACATGTAGCGCTGTAGTGATCTTCTGAATCCCCTCTAGTGCCGTTCCAACGATTTGGGCCAAATGACGGTCCAAGCATCTGACGCGAACACGGAGCGAGTATTCTCGAAGGGATTTGCTGGAACAAGTTGGAACGGCACTAGCCGACCTCTGCTAGATTCCTTTGGTGGCTCCCATGACCGAAGTCGGCCTCTATGGATTCATCGCTCAATCGAAGCGAGTTGTGTTGTCTATTCCAATGGAAGCGAAGCGCCGTGCCGTGGAGGACTTCAAGCGGGGGCGGATTATAAACCGTATGTGGCACAGAATTGGGCACAGACTCTTGTGAGCGAAAAACAGGATGAGGCTGACTTATTGAAAGATGGTGAACCGGGCAGGACTCCAACCTGCAACCCGCTGTCACCGCACTCAATTCTAAGTTATTGATTCGTCTTGCTTGTGCTCGCGTCGTAGTACCCGGTTTTCTCTCATGTTCGTCGCTTAATGTTCCCTTACTGTTCCCTCGCGACTGACCCGGTCGTGGGAAACTCGCCTACGTCACGATTCAGAGCTGTCTCGCTTTGGCCCTATGGTTTCATTCCGATCTCCGCGCATCAATAGTTTGCGAGCGATACTAGCGGCGCCTTGGGGTCTGAAGAGAAGTTGAGTCACCAGTAAAGAGGCTTCAGGCACCTGAAAGAGCGCACACTCCCCGATGAGTCTTGTTGGCGCCTGCCGCAGCAGCTCTCCGGCGGGCGCCATCGGAGTTATCAACTTATGGAAAGCGGTAAAGCACAACCCGCAAAATCGTGGCCGGATGAAGCACCAGGATCTCTCCCTGCGCATCGTCATCGCCTTCGATCCAACGCGTAACTTCCCACTTTCCGTCGACAAACCTGCCTTGCTGCACAATGCCGAGTCCCACGTTGGAAGGCCCGGGAGTATTCGCCGTAAAATCAACGCGCATACCGCCTCCGCCGAAATAAAACTCATCGGGACCGGTGGCAATCACGACTGTGGCTGCTTCTAGCGGCGGCTCCGCCGGCTCTGTTCCAGTCGCCTTCCTCGGAGCAAAGGACGCCACTTCTCCTTTGGCTTGCGGGGGAAGGCCCCTGATCCGGCCTGTATATGTAAACGCCAGGGTGTAATTGCCCAGTTTGATCTGCTTTGGTGGGTCTCCCTGGATCATCCGCACCGCGGTCATGGTGTCACTTCCCTGGTGCACAAGAATCATCGGCGACAACTGGGAGAGCATTTGGTAAGTTGCCGCGAGTTCGGGGGAAATCGGTCTTCCTCCGTCAATGCCAAACGGAGAAAAACCGATCGCATTGTACTTGCCGACTGACATGATCACGTTGGACGCAACGGTGCCAGTCTCTGGAATGAAAAGCGCGTTTCCGTTCCTGCTGAATCTTTCGCAAATTTCGTCGAAGTACGGCAGATAGAGATCCGGCGCGAGGATGTCCACGTCCGGAGCTCCGGCCCGCCAGACGTCATGCACCTGAGGCAGAGGACCACCGCTCGGATACGTCCCCGGCCAGGCATGATTCGGCTGCTGGAGCCAGCCGTTCACGAACATGGGAATGTCATAGCTTGCCTTTCCCGCCT
>Ga0326728_10026537_pt1 | contig 10238 bp, 14 predicted proteins | sample MB3enrmetagenome_FD_207602 | JGI IMG/M metagenome (GOLD analysis project Ga0326728, IMG submission 207602) | Lab enriched peat soil microbial communities from McLean, Ithaca, NY, United States - MB31MN | ecosystem: Environmental > Terrestrial > Soil > Wetlands > Peat | place: USA: New York... | reverse complement strand
AGCAGGATTGGTAGCCGAGTGTTCCGGTATCACGTGCAGAGTTTTCAAGTGGCACTTCCCGTACCACTGTCCACGACTGAGGGCTGTCCAGGCGCCTCTTGGCGGTATTCGCCAAGGGAGGCCCCTGCCATCGCCCCATCACGGAGCAGGCGGCAACGGCACGCTTCTACATGGATGCGCCGCAGGTACGCGGTGAGCCGCCCACGGTTCTCCTCGACGCGCTCCTCGTGTTGCGAAATGATCACCGTTACATCCCCGTCCGTGAGCTCTCCCTCGTAAAAGAGCCAACCGAGCAGTTGGGGGGTCGTCTGAGCCTGCCCCACGCCAGCCCTCGGTGCTGCCTTTCGTGCCCCCCGGTCCTCGGTGAGTATTGCGGACCGGAGCGTACGGGCCAGGGCAAGCGCGGCGATTTCACCGCTTCCGAGCTTGCGTGACTCTGGCAGGGTCGCCACCGCTTGAAGATCGGCCAGTGCCATGGGCACCTCGGTGAAGCCCTGGCCATTGGAGAGGCGCCGCTTGAATTCCCCCTGCATTGCTAGCTCGGCAGCGGTTGGCTTCGTGCGCGGCTTCTCAAGGGCTTCGTGACGGACGTAGCCGGCAACCGCGAACGAGCGTCCCTTGCGCAGGGCGGTCGCGAGCAAGAGCGGGGACGAGAGCAGGTTCCAGATCGAGCAGGTGTCGATGGCACTGATCGGCGCGAAGGTGCGCACGTCGACATTGATCCCATGAGGCATCTCAGTCATGCGCGAGGGACCTTCCGAACAGCGCAGCGATCTCGGCGGTCTCCCCTGGAGTGGAGAGAAGCATCTCAACCAACAGCCCAAACGAGATGACGCCGCGATTGTATGCCTGGAAACAGAGGTCGACATACCCCTTGCTCAGTCCTCGTTCGAGAAGCTCCTGCTTCCTGCTCACCTGTACGTGGGTGATGGAACCCTCCAGCTCGGGGTCAGGCGGTTCCGCCGGGCGCGGAGTTGACCGCTTCAGGAGACGACGCTGTTCGCTGTCGATCAGCTTGGCGGCGTGGAGAGCCGAGAGGAGCGCGGACACACTCACACGCAGACGCCCCGCCCACGACGAGACTTCCGCGGGGTCGGCCCATCTTTCCTTGGTTATGCCGGAAAGTAGGGCGGGAGGCATCAGGAAATGGGATGCAAAGGTGTTCGCGCGGACTTCCACTAGGACGTCGCTGCTCCACTCCCCGACCATCGACAGAGTGATCGGCTTCTCGTCGAGCAGACCGTGGCCCAACTCGTGCGCCGCGCTGAAGCGCTGTCGGGCCATGCCCTCGGCGAGATTCACGAGGATGCACGGCCCGGCCTCGGGATGGTTCATGAAGAGGCCGGAGATGTTCGAATTCTCCAGCCGCCGCCGAAAGACTCTGATGCCCAGGCTGCGGATGGTCGCGAATAGGTCGCGGACGGCGTCCTTGCCCGAGAGGCCGAGGTGGGTCCGCAGCGCCGCGGCGCAGTCCGCGCCATGCGTTTTGAAGTGGCTACCGCGTGGTCTGAATGAGAAGCTGCGTTCGTGTCGAGCTCGGCCGAGCTCGCGTTCCAGCATCGCCTCGCTTCGGCACAGGAAGGCGAACTCCGCGATGGCAATTCGGTCCGCCGGGGGCAATTCGCTGCCCCGCTCGCGGAAGAGGAGCTCGACGCCCTCGTCTGGGTCGAGGGCGTCGTCCGCCAGCAGGAAACGAAAGTCCTTCCGGAAATGGTCGGCGAGAATGAGAACCTCATCTCCGGTGGGCTCGCCCTGGCCACGTTCGAGCGCGCTCAAGCGCTCGGCCGGAATCCCGGCCGAGGTCGCGACGCTGTTCAGGTCCTGGCCGAAGTCGGCACGCAAGACAGAGAGCTTGCGACCGAAGGCCACTCTAGTGAATGTCATCAAGAGCCTCCGCCCCGCAGGAGAGGCGGGGGCTTCAGAGTGAACCACATTTCGCTTCGCGATTGGAGTCTACTACGTGAGTTCGAGGGTGAACGGGGCTGGGGCCTACAAAGGCCATTTCTCGAATGGAATCACTTTGGTCCGTGTTGTATCCAGGTTGAACGCGATTGAGAAAGGAAGAGCTGTGGTAGCTGCAATTTTTGGTGACGGAGGCCCGCAGCACATGTGGCGCTCCGACGGGGGCGGCGGGTTCAACGGGTTCGGGCCAGGCATCGCCGGGCAGATGTGGCGCTCCGACGGGGGCGGCGGGTTCAACGGGTTCGGACCCGGAATCGCCGGGCGGATGTGGCGCTCCGACGGGGGCGGCGGGTTCAACGGGTTCGGCCCCGGCATCGCCGGGCAGATGTGGCGCTCCGACGGGAGCGGCGGGTTCAACGGGTTCGGCCCCGGCATCGCGGGCCGGATGTGGCGCTCGGACGGGAGCGGCGGGTTCAACGGGTTCGGCCCCGGCATCGCGGGCCGGATGTGGCGCTCGGACGCGGGCGGTGGGTTCAACGGGTTCTAAACCGCCACTGGCACAACCCCAACCACTGCACACCTCCTTTGGCACCCGACGAGAAATGCGCCCCGTGGCATCTCCATCGAGGACGCTCACGTCGGCTTCCGCCACTTCCGCCCCGCCAGCAGAGTAGGCTTTGCCCGCATCTCCTCGCAGCGTCTTTCGCGTCATGCGCAGCGCCGAAGGATCATAGAAAAAAGCCACGCTGGCGGTGCCGGGCAGAACCGCCCGGCACCAATGCACACGCGGGCTCACATTTCGGCTGGCGACTTGCCCGAGAGCCACGCCCACATGACCCCGATGCCGACGGCGGTGAGGATGACGTCGAGCCGAGGCGCGAGGCGCAGCTCGATCTCGGCCCCGAGCAGTACCATGACCAGCGGCACCATCAGGATGACTTTCACGATGGTCGGCAGCCGGCGCCAGAGGTGCGCGGTTACATTGCTCGGCGGCGCGATCTCGGCAGCGGGCTTCTTCTCGGTCTGCATGTTGGCTTCCTTCGGGTTGGGTGGTGGCGTGTGATGCGGGGAAGGCGCGCCAGCGCCTTCCCCTTCTCCGTCGTGGAGGTCATGGGTGACGGCAGTCACGGGCGTGGCATCGGCCGAACGCCCCGCTCCTCCGCGAAGTACGCATCGGCGGCCCAGCCGATGGCCTCGGTGATGGCGGCGGCGGTGGCGGCGTTGAGCAGGTTGCCCAGCGCCGGCAGCCAGCCGAGCAGCGCCTGGCTCAGCCCCCGCCCCAGCACCGCCGCCGAGAACGGCAGGATCAGCTCCGCCGCCGCCCCCTTGCTCAACTGCACGCCGTGCTCGGCGCCCACGGCCGCGATCATGCTCGCCTGGATCGGCGCGATCACCGCCGCGTCGGAGCCCGGCGCCTGCGCCAAACCGCCCCCGACGGCGGCCGCGGCCAGCGCCGCGGTGTGGATGATGCCGTGTATCTTCTCGGCCCTGCTGGCCATGCTCATGTCTCCTTGGATTGATTGTGGATCAAACGACGCGGCGAAGGCGCTCAGCGCCTTCGCCTTTCCTTCGTTTTGGTGGTTGAGTGTGGTTGTCGTTGTGGCCGGCTCTACCCGCCGCCCAGCCTTGCCGTGGCCCTGGCCAGCCCCTGGCAGACGGTGATGCCCAGCTCGGTGGCCATCACGCCCGCGAGGTGGAGCGGCTTCTCCCCGCGCCCCGGCACCGGCACGAGGTGCCGGAGCCTCCGGCAACTTTGGAGACCTCACGCGGCGTCCCGCGCCTTGCCCGCGTTGGGCTCGGGCAGCAGGTTCCAGGCCCTGGACGCCACCGTGGCGGTGTCGATCAGCCGCTGCGGCGAGTGGTGAGCGTAGCGGGTCGTGGTGGAGAGCTGGGTGTGGCCGAGCACCGTGCCGATCTCGTTCAACGGCGTGCCGGCGTTGGCCAGCGCGGACGCGAAGGAGTGGCGTAGATCGTGGATGCGCAGGTCGGCCGGCAAGCCCGCCGCCTTCTTCGCCCGCGCCCAGGCCCCGCGCACGCCCTCCACCGGCTGGCCCGGCAGCCGAGCGCTGGGGAACACGTGCGGGTTGTCCGGGTACAGCGTCCGCTTGGCGAACTGCCGCAGCAGGATGCCCCTGGCCACCGGCGACAGCGGGATGTGCCGGGCTCGCCCGCTCTTCGACCGCGGCACGGTCAGGATGCCACGCTCGAAGTCGACGTACTCCCATCGGGCGTTCAGCGCCTCGCCGCGCCGGGCCCCGGTGACGATCAACAGCGCCAGCACCGCGGCGGCGGTCTCGTCCTTGTCGGCGTCCAGCGCCCGCACCAGCGCCTGCGTCTCCGCCGGGCTGAGGTACTTGTCGCGGTGCTGCTCGCGCAGCATCCCCGGCGAGGCCGCCGGGTTCTTGCCCTCGTACAGCCCCCACTTGAGCGCCAGGTTGAACATGGCGCGCACGGTGGCGAGATGCCGGTTGACCGTGCCGTTGGCCAGCCCCTCGGCCACCAGCCTGCGGCGCAGCTCGGCGACGTCCTGCTGCGTGACCTCGTCCAACGCCTTCTTGCCCAGAGCGGGCAGGATGCGCATCCGCAGATAGGCCTCGACGTTGTGCGCCGCGCGCAGGCGCTCCCGCACGTGCGGCAGGTAGCGGTCCCGGGTGAACTGCTCGACGGTCGGGATGGCCTTCAGCTTGGCCTTCTCGGCCACCGGGTCGCCGCCCAGGCTGACCTCGGCCTTCAGCTGCTCGGCGCGCTTGCGGGCCTGGTCCACGGTAACGTCGCCGAGCCGCCCGAGCTTGACCTCGTGCCCGCGGCCGCGCGCGTCCTTGTAGCGGAAGTAGAAGGTGACGGTGGTCCGGCGCCGCTCGGCAATGAAGCCGATCAGCCGGTCGTCGAAGATGCGCTTCTTGGCCACGCCTGCGGGCAGCGGCGGCAGCTTCTGCATCAACGCGCGGGTGATGGTGGTTGCGGCCATGGGCCCCTCTGCTTGCTGGGTTGGTTGGTAATGGGTGGATCGATGGGTTGAACGCCGCCGCGCCCCCTGCCCTCGCCGGCCGAGACCGGCAGGGCACAGGGGACATGGGGGTCTTGGGTGGTGCCGGCGGCGCCGGATGGCCGCACCTACGCGGCCGTGCTCTGCCGGCGGCGGGCGGCGACGAAGTCGTCCAGGTCCTCCTGCCGGTACCGGACGTACTTGCCCGAGAGCTTGATGTAGGCCGGCCCCTCGCCGGTGCCGCGCCAGCGCTCCAGCAGGCCGGGGGTGACGCCCAGGCGCTCGGCCGCCTGGTGCGCGGTCAGCAGGGGGCGGAGGGCCGGCGCCTCGGTGGGGCTGGCGGCGTCGGTCTGGTTGGTCATGCTGGGTCTCCGTGTTCGGGCGCCGGTGACGGTCTTGCCCCGGCTTCGCCCATGGAGATGTTCGCTGGCCGCCCTTGACCGCCCAAAGCGGCGCTTCGCCGCCGCGCGGGGTCGCCTGCGGCGGCCAGACGGGCCAAAGCCCGGCAGGCGCGTTGGCGATCCCTCGGGCAGGCCGGGCGGACGGCGCGCCTACCCCGGCGGCACCGGGACCTGGATTTCGCCCCGGGCGACCCGCACGCGCCTGATCTCGGCGGCGAGGGCGTCGCGGACGGCGTTGCGGCACGCCCACAGGCGCCGGACGTGCGGGGCGCGCTCGGCCCAGTCGCGCAGTGCCTCGTCGACGACGATCAGCACCTGCTCCGGAGTGATGCCCTCCTCACGGCTGGCGGGATCGGGGCAGAGCGGCAGGGACAGGTCGCCGCAGCGCGCCAGGGTCCAGCGGTACGGCGAGGCTTGCCCGCTCGGCTCGAAGCTGACGCCGTTGCCGAGCGGCTCGCCCTCTTGCATCTGCCTGACCGCCTGGCCGAGCGCCTCCAGCACGGCGAGTGCGCCGCCTTCCGGCGCTCGCGCGTGCTCCAGCGCCAGGCGGGCCTGCGCCACGCAGATGAGCTGGCGCATCTTCCAGCCCGACGGGGCGGTGCAGACCGAGCCGTAGCGCACCTGCAGGCCGAGGCCGTCGCCGCCGGTGTCAAGCACCGCTGTCCAGAAGCGCTGGCCCCAGAACGGCTGCACGTCCGTGTTCAGGAACAGCGCGAAACGCTCGCCGTCGCCCGTGCGGCGCACGGAGACGATGTCCTTCTCGTCGAAGTCGATCACGGCCGCGCACCTCCATCGACGCTTGGCGCAGGAACCGTTTCGGCGCCGTTCGTCTGGTCGACATGGTCGACCTCGAACACCAGCCAGGAGTCATCGCTGTTGATCGTCGCAGCCACACCCTCAGGAATCCAGAAGCAGACCAGCTCCTCCTCGTTGTCGTCGTTGTTGAGGCGGAACAGGTCAGCCGGCGTGCGCACCTCGATGCCGAGGGTGGCCAAGTACCGAATGACGCGCAGCGGGTCCTCGCCGGTGCGCACGGCGTCGGCGAATTTCACGCGCTGCACTTCGGGCAGCTTCTCGATGTCGGAGTAGCGCCGCAGCAGCGCCTCCAAGGTCTCGGTCTTCTCTTCGTCCATGTAATTGGCTCCAGACGCAGGAAGCCCCGCCTCTGCGGGCGGGGCTTCCTGCTCGTTGGGTGGTGAATGGGTGCCCAGACCAGCACCGGCCTCGACAAGGTCATCACATGCGGCTGGGCTGCGGGACTGCTGCGCCTGGCGCCGCCGCTGCTGCTTTCACGTCGATCTCCCGCGCCCCCCTGGCCATCGTCCGCTTGGCCTCGACGGCCAGGGCCTTGCGCCTCCCAGCAGCTCCGCCGCTAGGGCGTGACCGGAAGCCAGGCGGAGGAAGACGCCGCTGGCAGCGGTCTCGGCCAGAGCGCCCCAGAGACGCAGCGGCCGGCCCCGGATCAAGTCGGTGGCGAGGAAGGTGACGGAGCGACCGGCGGCGCGGCGGCGCACCAGCGCGTCCAGCGTTTCGAGCTGGGGAGAGATCTCGTTCATGTCGATGGTCTCCGAGGCGGGAGAACGCCAGCCCCAAAAAGGGCTGGCGTTCTCCCGCCAGTTGGGTTGCGCGGCCCGCACCGCGCGGGCGAGACCATGACATGCGCTTGGGCGTGTTGCCGCTGCGCCGCCTGCACCGGGTGCGGGGCAAGGGAAGGCGAGGCGCTTGAAGGCGCCTCGCCTTCCCGGCTTCGGCCGGGGCCGGGCTTGGACCAATGGCGACCAGCGTGGACGAGCTGCGCCAACTTTGGCGAAAAAGTGCGACGTGCGAGAACACCACCATGTGGGGGTGGGGGCTTTGAGGCCCCCACCCCCACATGGTGGTGCCGCCACGGCCAAGCGCACCTGGCCCTGCGCCGCCGAGACCGCCAAAGTCCAGGCTGGCCTCGGTGCGACGACATGAGGGCAGACGGCACTGCACAACCTGCGTCCGGCCTGCACAACTTGGGATAGCACGCCGCCCTGTGGCACAAGTGCAACACTCTGCGGCGATTGTGCTCTCTCCGCCATCTTTTTTCTCTCTCCGCCATCTTTTTTCGGCGTGTGGAACCGAAGTTGAAGCCGCCATAGGCCAGGTACACCTGGCCTATGGCGGCCCGGGCGGCGAATCGCCAGGTCTGCCTGGGCGCGCACCGGCATCACCAAAAAAATCAAATCAGACCAACGCATTACACTCAAGGTTCGGGTTGAAGTTCAAAAAACGAGGGGCTGGCGGACGAGCCGGAAACCCGAGTACAGGGTCCATGTGAACGATGCGGATTGGGTCGTTCACCCCAGATGGGGGCGCCATCAGATTAAGACCCAGGAGACAATCGACAGGTATGAGCTACAGCTCGTCCGCCGACGGTGAGCCCACCGCAAAGGGCATTGAGGCCGCCACTGGCGGCGTACAGGCGCCGGTTACGCCGGCGCAGGCCGCGCCTGATCACCAGGCCGACAACGAGGTTCAGGCCCCCGCTTCCGGGCCGGCTCCCGTGGACCTCTGGCCGGCCGCGTCCGGCCAGTCTGAACCTGCGCCGCGGCCGCGCGCGCCCGCAGCGCAGCCGTTCCCAGGGGGCGGGGCCAAGCTGCTGAAGCTCCCCGATCTGCTGCGGATTGGAAGCGAGCCCGATGAAGTCGTGATCGCCGGGTTCGAGGTCGGCGAGGTCGGGTTGGTGCTCGGCGCTCCCGATCTCGGCAAGACCACGTTAACTCTGGGGTTCGCAACGGCCGTAGCGTCCGGCGCCGATTATCTGGGCTTCACGCCCGCCATGACCGGGCCGGTCGTGGTGGCGACCTACGAGGACAAACCGAGCCATGTCGCACGGCGCATCATCGCGGCGGCGCAGGCGATGGGGGCCGACCGGCAGATGCTCGAACACAACCTCCACGTGCTGCGGTGCGAGCCACCATCGCAGCTCTTCCGCCGAGGAGCCGACGGGCTCGGCGTGGAGATGACCGAGAAGGCGACCGCCCTGCTGGGCAAAGTGAAACTGGTGAACGCCCGGCTGCTCATCATTGAGCCCCTGGTCGAAGTGCACAACGCCAGCGAGAACGAGAACGGCTCGATGCACTCTGTGATGGCAGGCCTGCGCTTCTTCGCTAGGGAGGGGCGGTGCGCGGTCATGGTCGCCCACCACGTCACCCGGCCGGAGGAAAAGGCCACGGCGGCTTCGAGCCGCGGCGCCGGGGCTATCCATGCTGCCGCGCGCTTCGCCCTGGTGCTGAACGCTCTCGACAAAACCACCGCCAAGCAGCTCAAGGCGGCGGGTGTCGACACCGCCGATCTGCTCCAGGTCGAGATCGGCAAGTGGAACAACGGCCCTAAGGGCAATCCCGTGATCCTGCGCAGGCGCACGGCTGCCGTGGGGCCGTTCTCGGCCCCGGTGCTGGAGCTGTTCAGGCCTGACGGCGAGGCCGAGCTGGAAGAGGAACTGGCCGGATGAGCAGGCGGGCGTAATACGGCCTGCTGTGATGAGGAAGATCATCTGATGCCAGGGCGGCACGGGACGAATCGGCGTAGTTCCGGTTGCCAACTCCGCGCCCGCCCTGGTGATGGCGCACCTGGCCACCATGGCGGACCCGGTGCAGCAAAAAAGGGCTTATGCCGACGGGGCGCGCCGCGATCGGGGCGCCAAAAGCAACGGACCGGCGGCGGCTCATGAATGCGCCGCCGGCCAGACCGCACAACTTCTTAGGAGTTACCATGTCTGAAGCAAACCCTGCCATCCGGCGGACAAGGAAGCCACGCCCTGTGAAGTGGGAGGTATGGCTCGTGCGCGAGATGATCTCCGACTTCCTGGTCGAGATCGGCCCGCGGACGATATGGGAAGTGATCCAGTACTTCACCTCGGGTGGGTACAGCATTCCCGAGCAGACCGTGATCCGCGCACTCTGGTGCATGGATACGAACGGCGAGCTGGAACTGTGCGAGGGCGGTCTGATGGCCGCGGACAAAAAGTGGGTCGACGCCCCTGACCAGCCCGATCTTTTCAGGCGCTAGCGAGTACGTCAGGCCGCCTTCGCCGGCGGCCTGACGACGGCGAAGGCCAATTTGGCCAGGGCGCGCGCCGAAGATTGGTGCGTCGCCATACATGCGGCCGGCGATCGGCATGAAGCCCCGAGCTTCGGTTCGGGGCGTTTTTCGGCTCGGCTCTGCGCACCTAGATGAGGTCTCCTTGTGCCACGACCTTCACCTTGCGGCGTTTCTTGCCCTCCACTTTCTCGGGCGTCATGACGGGCGGGCGCGCGGCTGCCACGGCATCGGCGGAGATGAGCGGCCCGGCGCAGACCCGATCAAGCAGCTCTGCCTGGGCCGGTTCCAGCGCGACCAGGCGGCGGTTGAGGGGGATGTCTGCGTGGCGCCCCGGCTGCGGAGCTAGGGCCCTGTGCAGCATCAGGAGCGAGCCAGTATCGTCGCCTGCGGGTATTTGCCCTCATGCTCCTTGTACAGGATCAACAGCGCGGACAGCGCCGTGGCCTGCCAGCCCGGTGGAAGCTGGCGCACCAACTCCTCGATCAACCGTCGCGCCGTCATCGGCCCATGCGCGACGGTGACTTCCGTGCTCAACAAGTCAGCATGTGGCGTCCGCGATCGCGCCTGGGTTTCGTAGCGGAATGTATACGGCAGAAGGTTCTTCAATTTGGCGGCGATGGCCGACGCCGTATGCTTGCCCGAGAAATCCTCGTCGAGCTCATGGTCGATGTCGATTGGGAACTCCAGGTCGAACTCGCCCGGCTCGGAGTGATCACGCTTTCGCCCTGGGTCATTGGCGCCGAACCCGCTGCCGTTCCACTTGGTGCCCTTCACCCCGCCGTAGTGCTTGATGAGCTGGGTCTCCAGGTCCATCGCGGTGAAGACGAAGATGCGGATCGCCTTGAAGGTCACCCGCGCCGGATCAAGCCCCCGACGAT